>OKSF01002156.1_pt1 | contig 13965 bp, 7 predicted proteins | sample 1606061 | NCBI WGS metagenome assembly OKSF01 (sample SAMEA3541567, study PRJEB24748) | human gut metagenome | biome: human gut; feature: human-associated habitat; material: faeces | place: China | collected 2012 | reverse complement strand
GAGGTCGTGGAGCTGGCCGAGAGCAAGTTGCTCAAGGTCACGGCGCGCGAGGTCAAGTCGAGCTACAAGACGCTGACCGAGTTTATGGTCGAGGCCTATAACGAGGCCGAGGAAGTGTGCCAGGCAGGCGGCCAGGCTGCGGGCGTGCCCACGGGCTTCCCGTCGCTCGACCGCATGCTCATGGGTTTTCGCGAGGGCCAGCTCATCATCATCGGCGCCCGCCCTGCTGTGGGTAAGACGTCGTTCGCCCTGAATCTGGCGCTCAACGCTGCCGCGGCCGGTTATACCGTCGGCTTCTTCTCGCTGGAGATGTCGGGCAAGGAAATTGCCCAGCGTCTGATTTGCGCCTACGCCATGATTTCGATCAGTGACTTCCGCATGGGCCGCATTAGCCCCGAGCAGTGGGCCAATATCAACGAGGCCACGCAGACCTTGTCCAAGCTCGATATTCTGATTGACGATACGCCCGGCACCACAGTGACCGAGATTCGCGCCAAGAGCCGCCGCATGCTCCACAACAAGGAGAAGGCCATCATCATCCTGGACTACCTGCAGCTGGTGAGTCCTCCGCCGGGACGCCGCTCCGAGAGCCGTACCGTCGAGGTCTCCGAGATGTCGCGTGGTCTGAAGATCATGGCCAAGGAACTCAAGATCCCGCTCATCGCGCTGTCGCAGCTCTCGCGTCAGGTCGAATCCCGTACCGGCAAGCGCCCGCAGCTTTCCGACCTTCGTGAATCGGGCTCCATCGAGCAGGACGCCGATATCGTTATGTTCTTGGACCGCTCCGCCGATGAGGCCGAAGCCTCGCGCGACGATCGACCCGACGAGGGCGTTACGCGTATCGTCGTGGCCAAGAACCGTTCGGGCCCGATCGGCGACGTCGACCTGATGTTCCTGCCGGCATCCACCAAGTTCTATGAGCTTGATGGGGCACATGCCGAGGAGTAGGACAGGCGCCCGTTGCACGGGTATACTGGGAATGTTTTGTGCTTCTGCGTGCCGGCGTGGCGCGTAGACAGTCCATGAATGTAAGGAGTAAACATGCCGTCAACCGTTTTGGTCGGTGCCCAGTGGGGCGATGAGGGCAAGGGTAAGATTTGCGACCTGGTCGCCGGCGACTTCGATGCCGTCGTGCGCTACTCGGGCGGCAACAACGCCGGTCACACCATCGTCGTCAACGGCAAGAAGTACGGCCTGCACCAGGTGCCCTCCGGCATCATGTATTCCGACCACGTGTCGGTGATCGGTAACGGCTGCGTCGTCAACCCCAAGGTTGTCCTTGAGGAGATCGACATGTTCGAGGCCGACGGCATCACCACCAAGAACCTCAAGATTAGCGGCAACGCGCATGTCATCATGCCGTACCACATCGATCTGGATGGCGCCTTTGAGCAGAAGCTCGGCAAGAAGAACATCGGTACCACCAAGCGCGGCATCGGTCCGTGCTACCAGGACAAGATGGCCCGCATCGGCCTGCGCATGCAGGACATGCTGGACGAGGCACTGTTCCGCGACAAGCTGGAGACCGCTCTTGCCCGCGTGAACCCCGAGCTTGAGCTCATCTACAACCTGCCCACCTACACCGTGGACCAGATTTGCGACGAGTATCTGCCCATGGCCGAGCGCCTGCGCCCCTACATCACCGAGACGAGCTTGCTGCTCAACAACATGATCGACGAGGGTAAGGACCTGCTGTTTGAGGGCGCCCAGGCCACGCTGCTCGACATCGACCACGGCACCTATCCGTACGTGACGTCTTCTAACTGCACCGCCGGCGGCGCCATCACCGGCTCCGGCGTGGGCATGAAGAACGTCGACCGCGTGCTGGGCGTCATGAAGGCCTATATCACCCGCGTCGGTTCGGGCCCCATGCCCACCGAGCTTTCCTATGAGTCCGAGGCCGGCCACACGCTGACCGAGGAGGGCTATGAGTACGGCGTGACCACCGGTCGCCGTCGTCGTTGCGGCTGGTTTGACGGCCCTATCGCCAACTATGCCTCGCGCGTCAACGGCCTCACCGACATCGCCGTGACCAAGCTCGACGTGCTTTCGGCCTTCGACACCATCAAGGTGTGCGTGGCCTACGACGTCGATGGCGAGCGCTACACGAGCGTGCCCGAGCATCAGGTGCGCTTTGAGCACGCCAAGCCCATCTACGAGGAGCTCCCCGGCTGGAAGTGCGACATTACCGGTTGCCGCAGCTTTGACGAGCTGCCGCAAGAGGCTCAGGACTATGTGGCGTTTATCGAGGATCTGGCACACACCCGCGTGACGTTCATTGGCGTTGGCGCTGGTCGCGAGCAGATTATCAACCGATTCTGGAAGTAATCGGGATCATTTGGTTATTGCGATATACCCCTTTGCAGCCCAAGTGGGCGGCCGAGGGGTATATTTGCTTGCAAAGGGCTCGCGCGGAGCGGGCTATTCATCCATAGAGGAGGCACCCTTGAAGGCGGACACTCAAACCATCGACATCCTGTTGTTGGGCAGCGGCGGCCGCGAGCATGCTTTGGCAGCAAAGCTCGCAGCATCACCGCGCGCCGGCAAGCTCTACATCGCGCCGGGCAACGGCGGCACCGCGAGCTGCGGCGAGAACGTTGTTCTCGACGACTGCGATCCTGCGGCCGTGGCGGCGTTTGCTCAGAGCCACGGATGCGGACTCGTGGTAATTGGTCCCGAGGCTCCGCTCGTGGCGGGCGTGGCCGACGCCGTGCGCGCGGCGGGTATTCCCTGCTTTGGCCCGGGTGCCGAGGGCGCCCAGATGGAGGGCTCCAAACTGTTCTCCAAGCAGCTCATGGAGCGCGCCGGTATCCCGACGGCAGCCTATGGTTCATTTACCGACGAGGCTTCGGCTCTCGCCTACGTGCGTGAGCAGGGCGCTCCGTTGGTCGTCAAGGCCGACGGCCTTGCCGCGGGCAAGGGCGTCATCGTGGCGATCGAACTTGAGCAGGCCGAGGAGGCCGTGCGCGAGTGCTTTGGCGGCACCTTTGGCGATGCCGGCAATACTGTGGTCATCGAGGAGATGCTGACCGGCCCCGAGTGCTCGCTGCTCGCCTTTACCGACGGCAAGACCGTGCGCCCCATGGCCACCTCGCAGGACCACAAGCGCGCGCTCGAGGGCGACAAGGGCCCCAACACCGGCGGCATGGGCGTCTACAGCCCGGTGCCCATCGTGACCGACGAGGAGCACGCCACCATGGTGAAGGTCATGGAGCAGACCGTGGCCGAGCTCGCTGCCGAGGGCATCGACTACCGCGGCTGCCTGTATGGCGGCTTTATGCTCACGCCTGCCGGCCCCAAGGTGCTGGAGTTCAATGCCCGCTTTGGCGACCCCGAGACGCAGGTCGTGCTGCCGCGCCTTAAGAACGACCTGGTTGAGGTCATGCTCGCCTGCGCCAACTGCGAGCTCGATCAGATTGAGCTCGACTGGCGTGACGAGTGGGCTGTGGCCGTTGTCCTGACGAGCGCGGGCTATCCCGGCAGCTACGAGAAGGGCAAGGTCATCACCGGTATCACCGATGCCGAGGCCATGGAGAACGTGACCGTGTACCACGCGGGCACTGCTGTGGTGAACGGCCAGCTCTTGACCAATGGTGGTCGCGTGCTTGCCGTGACCGCGCTGGGCGACACGTTCGAGAACGCTCGCAACCTTGCCTACGAGGCCTGCGAGAAGATTGATTTTGAGGGTAAGACCCTGCGTCACGACATCGGCCTGCGCGCGCTGCGCGGCCGCGACGCCTGGGATGCCTAAAGTCCGAGAGGAATGAGACGGATGGACGAAAAGAACGAAGAGCTCGTGGACGCACAGATCGTCGAGGAGGACAGCCGCATGTATGGGCACGCCGAGGGCGAACCTGGTGGCGAGGTCGCTGACGAGCCGGCGCTGGTGCTGGGCGACGACGACCCGCACGATGCCGAGCTGCACGAGAAGATTCTTTCGGAGGAGTGCGCCTGGAAGGGCAAGATCCTCGACGTCCACCGTCTTGAGGTTGAGCTGCCTAACGGTCGCCGCAGCGCCCGCGATATCGTTCGCCATCCGGGTGCGGCGGCCGTTGTGGCGCTGACCGAGAGCGGCAAGATTGTGCTGGTGCGTCAGTACCGCACCGCCATCGACCGTGTGACGGTCGAGATTCCCGCCGGCAAGCTCGATCCAGGCGAGGACCCGCTCGATTGCGCCAAACGCGAGCTGCATGAGGAGACGGGCTTTAGGGCTGGTCGCATTCGCTTTTTGACGTCGATTGTCACGTCCTGTGGTTTTTGCGACGAGATCATTCACATCTACTTGGCTACCAAGCTGGAGTTTGATGCGCCCAACCCCGATGATGACGAGTTTGTCAACGTGGACCTGGTGCCGCTGCACGAGCTGATCGACGCCGTGCTCGACGGCAAGATCGAAGACGCCAAGACCGTCGTGGGCGCTCTTGCCTGCGACAGTATCGCTCACCGCTTGGGTGGGGCCGAGCTCTAGGTTACGCGGTTTTACCAAACCGCGTAACGAGTCGACGCTGCAAACGCCCCTAAGCGGCAATCTGCCTTTCAATCGTCGCTCGCGTACCGAAGTACGCGTCGCTCCTCTTTCAAGGCACCTTGCTCGCTTAGGGACGTTTTCGCTGACGCTGCCAGAACATCGGCGTTATGCTTGTTGGGACGCTTTGTTTTCAGCCTGACCGGTTCAACCGGATTTCTCACGCTATTTATTTCTCTTCGAGGATTGCATGTTTAAAAGGTTTCTCTCGTATTACGAGCCCCAGACGGGGCTTTTTGTTGCCGATACTGTTTGTGCTCTGGTGCTTGCTGCCATTGACCTTGCGTTTCCTATTATTCTGCGCAATCTGACCGGCGGGTTGTTTACCCAGGGTCAGGCTGCCATTATGCAGGCGCTCGGTATGATTGCGGTGGGACTGGTGCTGATGTATGCCATCCGCTGCGCCTGCCGCTACTTTGTGAGCTATTGGGGTCACGTGATGGGCGCGCGCATGGAGTCCAAGATGCGCGAGGACCTGTTCGACCAGTATGAGCGCTTCAGCTTTGCGTACTTCGACCGCAACAGCTCGGGCGACATGATGAGCCGCGTGGTCAACGACCTGTTCGATATCTGCGAGGCGGCGCATCACGTGCCCGAGTGGATCATCATCTGCGGCATCGAGATTATCGGCTCGTTTGTGATCCTCTTTACCATCGCCCCGGTGCTGGCGCTCGCCATGGCCGTGGTGACGGCGGCGTTTTCGGCCATCATGTTTTGGCAGAACATGCGCATGCGCGAGGTCTTTAGCGACAACCGCAAAAAGATCAGCGGCATCAATGCGCAGCTGCAGGATTCGCTGGCGGGCATGCGCGTGGTCAAGAGCTTTGCCAATGAGGAGACCGAACGCTTCAAGTTCCGCGCCTCAAACAATCGCTATCTTTCGTCCAAGGAGAACATGTATCACGCCATGGGCGTCTATACCGCGACGTATGGCCTGCTTTCGGGTGTGCTCTATGTGATCGTGGTGCTGCTGGGCGGCTGGCTGGTCGCCCAGGGGCAGCTGCAGGCGGTCGATATGGCGACCTTTGCACTCTATATTTCGCTGTTCTGCACGCCGCTCGAGACACTCGTCAATTCGGCCGAAACGTATCAGAAGGCTATCGCCGGCTTTAAGCGTATGGACGAGGTGCTCTCGACCGCGCCGGATATCCAGGACAAGCCGGGCGCTACGGATCTGCAGGTGACTGCCGGCGCCGTGGAGTATCACGACGTGTGCTTTAACTACGAGGATGTTGAGCTGGGCGAGGGCGATGCCGACGAGCGTCCCGTTATCGACCATATGGACCTGTCCATCAAGCCCGGGCAGACCATCGCTTTGGTTGGCCCTTCGGGCGGTGGCAAGTCCACGACCTGTTCGCTGCTGCCGCGCTTTTATGACGTGGCCGCCGGATCCATTAGCATCGACGGCCAGGACGTGCGCGATGTGACGCAGCAGAGCCTGCGTCGCGCCATCGGCCTGGTGCAGCAGGATGTCTATCTGTTTGACGGCACGATTGGCGAGAACATCGCCTACGGCAAGCCGGGCGCTACGGCAGGAGAGATCGCCGAGGCCGCCCGTCGCGCCAACATCGATGCCTTTATCGAGTCGCTTCCACAGGGCTATGACACGGTCGTGGGCGAGCGCGGCAGCCGTCTTTCGGGCGGACAGAAACAGCGCGTTGCCATCGCGCGTGTGTTTCTCAAGAATCCCAAAATCTTGATCTTGGACGAGGCGACGAGTGCTTTGGATAACGAGAGCGAGGAGGCGGTCCAGGAGTCGCTCGAAGAGCTGGCACGCGGCCGTACCACAATCATCATCGCCCACCGTCTCTCGACCATTAAACACGCCGATGAGATTGCGACCGTTGAGCATGGTCGCGTTGTGGAACGTGGCACGCATGAACAGCTTCTCGCCCGTGGCGGCACCTATGCCCGTTACTATCGAATGCAGTTCGAAGGTGCGCGTGCGCACGAGCTCGACTGATTGATATGACAGGAAGTTTATGGCTGACAAGAACCCTTTGACTCCGGAAGAAGTGACGGAGTTATTCTCCGAAATCGATGCATCCGGTGTCTTGGATCCCACGCTTGCCAAAAAGCGAACCGAGCGCATGCGTGAGAAGGAGGCTGCGGCCAAGCGCGGTGACAAAGCGGCGCTAGCGCAGCTGCGCAGCGAGGACCGCGCGAGCCAGGCAAAACATATCGACCCGCTGTCCGAGGATGATCCTTCGGGTTCGCAGGTGAGTCATACCATTACGAAGACCGCGATGGCCGTGGTCATTGGTATTTTGGTGCTGATCGTGGGCATGCAGATTGGCTACGGCGTGATGCGTCGCCTGAACACCGCCAACCTGTCCGAGAGCGTTTCAGTCGATACCGTTTCGACGGCGCTGAAGGGCGGCCTTGAGTGGGGTAACGGCTTTACGCAGTTCCCGCTCGACTTTACCGTCGATGAAGCTGATGAGCGTACGGGCACGGTCGAGGTGACGGTGTTGGACACATCGTCTGCCAACGAGCTCGAGCTGCTGTCCAACGGGCAGATTCAGGCCGCTGCGCTTGCGACCAACGCGCTGCTCAACGATAAGATCGACCGCGTGGTGTATAACGTTCACGCCTATATCGACGAGGATAGCAACATTCAGCACGATTCCTTCTTTGGCATGTTTCCCGCCCAGGGCCACCAGAGCGCCATCCTGACGTTCGTGTGGACCAAGAGCTCATCCAACGCTACGAGTATCGACTGGAAGATGCGCATCGTGAGTATGGATGACACCATCGCCGAGCGCATTCAGAAGCAGGTGAACTCGGTGTCGTCGTTGATTGAGGACCCGGTGGTGAGCCAGACCAAGATTGACGAGGAAAAGGCCGAACGTGACCTGGAGCATCGTCTGCATGGCCGCGAGATTTTCCGCGGCGGCAAGCCCGATCGCACACCGTCCGAACTGCTGGAGCAGGACAAGATAAAATAAGACGCCATCATCCCGCGTGAGCCACAAGCCCCGCGGGATGATTTTTCCGGGACGGGGATTAAAAAATCATTATGCATAGAAAGTCATAATTATCATTTCGTAAACATTTCGATGAAATTAACGCCATGAGGCATGCTTGCGGTTACAATACCGCGAGGCCTAACTACACACCTTTAAGCCGGTCCTGTGAGACCGGGAAGGAGAATTATGGCGAACAACCATACCGCGGGCGCTGCCGCCCGCACCTTCGCGCCCAGCGAGCTTTGCCAGCGTATGCTGGCCAAAACCAGCAAGGGCGCCTGCGGTCCCTGTATCCTGTATCTTGAGGATGGGACCATTTTTTATGGACGTGCATGCGGCGCCGAGGGCACCGCGACCGGCGAAGTCTGCTTCAACACCTCGCTTGAGGGCTACTTTGAGGTCATGACCGACCCGAGTTATGCCGGCCAAATTGTAACCATGACCTATCCGCAGATCGGCAATTACGGTATCGACGAGACCGATGTCCAGTCGGCCTTCCCCGGCGACGCCGTGCGCCCTGCGAGCGCTCCGGCTATGCGCGGCATGATCGTTCGCGACATGTGCGCCACGCCTTCTAACTGGCGCTCGGCCGTCAGCGTGCCGGAGTACCTGCGCGCTCACGGCATCGTCGCTATCGAGGGTGTCGACACCCGCGCTCTGGTGCGCCATCTGCGCGACAATGGTTCCAAGATGGGCATTATCTCGACAGAGATCTTCGACGTCGACGAGCTCGCCGAGCGTCTGGACGCAGCGCCCACGCTGGTGGGCGAGAACCTGGTCAAGACCGTGAGCTGTCCCGCGCCTCACGAGTTTGTGGCCGCCGACCTGCCTGCCACGCATGGCTTTGCGCTTGTGGCTGCCGCTCCTGCCCGTCACAAAGTGGTCGCCTACGACTGCGGTGTGAAGCGCGGTATTCTGGAGGGCCTGGTCCGTGCCGGCTGCGACCTCACCGTCGTGCCGTGGGATACGCCCGCCCAGCAGGTGCTCGACATGAATCCTGATGGCGTCTTTTTGTCCAACGGCCCCGGCGACCCCGATGCCGTGGTGGAGACCTACGAGCAGGTGCAGCAGCTGATCGGCAAGGTGCCGGTCTTTGGTATTTGCCTGGGTCACCAGATGATCAGCTTGGCCTGCGGCGCCCAAATGGAAAAGCTTAAATTCGGTCACCGTGGCGGTAACCAGCCGGTTATGAATCTGGTGAGCCGTCGCGTGGAGATCACCGCGCAAAACCACGGCTTTGGCCTGCTGTTCCCCAGTCTGGGCAAACTGATTCCGGAGCTTTCCGGCGGCGAAACCGAGCATGCGGCCGATGGCGACCTGCGCGCCTGGGTGCGTCGCGGCGTCGCGCCGGTCGTGATGAACGAGCGCTTTGGTCGCATTCGCCTGACACATGTGAACCTCAACGACGGCACCGCCGAGGGCATCCAGCTGCTCGACGCCCCGTGTTTCTCGGTCCAGTACCACCCCGAGGCTTCGCCCGGCCCCACCGATGCCCACTATCTCTTTACCGCCTTTACGCGACTCATGGACGGCGAGGAGAACTACCTGGACATCGACACCGCGAAGGACCGTCTTGCCGGCTGGAATTTTGCCGATGGTGGTTCCGCCGTTCTACCGAACGGCGGACCGGTCGACGCTGCGGCTGCATCTGGCACATCATCTTGCCGTTCTGCTTCGGACGCGCGGGCATAAGCCCAGCGCGCCCTCGCATCACGGCAACCTGATGCACCAGCTGCACCCTCGCTGACTTTTTCAAAACATTGAGTCAGCCTCTCTAGGAGGTTTTAAACATGCCTAAACGTACTGACATCAAGCGCATCCTCGTTATTGGTTCGGGCCCCATCGTTATTGGCCAGGCCTGCGAGTTCGACTACTCCGGCGCCCAGGCCTGCAAGGTGCTCAAGGAGGATGGCTTTGAGGTCATCCTGGTCAACTCCAATCCGGCGACCATCATGACCGACCCGGGCTTGGCCGACCGCACCTATGTTGAGCCTATCACCGCCGAGTTTATCGAGCGCGTGATCAAGAAAGAGCGCCCGGACGCGCTGCTGCCCACGCTGGGCGGCCAGACCGGTCTGAACGCCGCCGTCGAGCTGGCAAAGGACGGCACGCTCGACAAGTACGGCGTCGAGATGATCGGCTGCGACCTGGCCGCTATCGAGCGCGGCGAGGACCGCAAACTCTTTAACGAGGCCATGGCCGAGATCGGCCTGGAGGTCGCGCGCTCGGGCTATGCCTACAGCGTGGCCGACGCCGAGGCTATCGCCGAGCGCGTGGGATATCCCTGCGTACTGCGCCCGAGCTTTACCCTCGGTGGCGCCGGCGGCGGCATCGCGCATACCCACGAGGAGCTCGTCTCCATCGTGAGCCAGGGCCTTGAGCTCTCGCCTGCCCATGAGGTGCTGGTCGAGGAGTCCATCGAGGGTTGGAAAGAGTATGAGATGGAGGTCATGCGCGACCACGCCGGCAACGGCATCATCGTGTGCTCCATCGAGAACCTCGACCCCATGGGCGTGCACACCGGCGACTCCATCACCGTGGCGCCAGCGCAGACCCTCTCCGACCTTGAGTACCAGCGCATGCGTGTCGCGTCGCTCGCCATTCTGGAGAAGATTGGCGTCGAGACCGGCGGCTCCAACGTGCAGTTTGCCGTGAACCCCCAGACCGGCCGTCTGATCGTCATCGAGATGAACCCGCGCGTGAGCCGTTCGTCCGCACTGGCCTCCAAGGCCACGGGCTTCCCCATCGCCAAGGCCGCCGCTCGCCTGGCCGTGGGCTACACGCTCGACGAGATCGTCAACGACATCACCAAGGCAACGCCCGCCTGCTTTGAGCCCACGATCGACTACTGTGTGGTCAAGGTGCCGCGCTTTGCCTTCGAGAAGTTTAAGGGTACCGACCCCACGCTCACCACGCGCATGAAGGCCGTGGGCGAGATTATGGCGATCGGCCGCACCTTTGAGGAGGCCTTCGGCAAGGCCATGCGCTCACTGGAGGACGGTCACCAGGGCATCTGCGCCGGTGGCAAGGAGGGTGCCGACAAGCTGAGCGACGATGAGCTCGCTCAGGCCGTGGCAACCCCGACCGAGCACCGCATCTTCTTTGTGGTCGAGGCCCTGCGCCGTGGCTGGGACATCGCCCACATCCATGCCATCTGCGGTATCGATCCGTGGTACCTCAACCGTATCAACGACATGGTGCAGGTCCAGGAGAGCATCCGCGGCCTGCGTGTGGAGGATATCGACGCCGACGCGATGCGCCTGCTCAAGCAGTACGGCACGAGCGACGCCGAGATTGCCGCGCTGACCGGCTCGGACGAGCGCTTTGTGCGCGCCTATCGCAAGGGTCTGGGCGTGGTTCCCAGCATGAAGACGGTCGATACCTGCGCTGCGGAGTTTTCGAGCGCCACGGAGTACCACTACAAGACGTACGAGAACATCTACCGCACGAGCCCGGATGCCAAGAAGTGCGTGGCTCCCGACGAGACCACGCCGGCGGACAAGCCCAAGGCGATGATCCTGGGCGCCGGCCCCAACCGCATTGGCCAGGGTATCGAGTTCGATTACTGCTGCGTGCACGCGAGCTACGCGCTGGCGGCCCGCGGCTTCGAGACCATCATGGTCAACTGCAATCCCGAGACCGTCTCGACCGACTATGACACGTCCGACCGTCTGTACTTTGAGCCGCTCACCTACGAGGACGTCATGGACGTTATCGATGTCGAGCGCCCCGACGGCGTCGTGGTGACGCTCGGCGGCCAGACCCCGCTTAAACTGGCGCGCATGCTCGAGGAGAGCGGCGTCAACATTATGGGCACAAAGCCCGACGCCATCGACTTTGCCGAGGACCGCGAGCGCTTTGCCGCCCTACTCGACAAGCTGGGCATTATGTACCCGCCGGCGGGTCAGGCCACCTCGTTTGAGGAGGCCGAGGCCGTGGCCGCGCACATCGGCTACCCGCTGCTGGTGCGTCCGAGCTACGTGCTGGGTGGCCGCGGCATGATGATCGCCTACGATGCCGGGCATCTACGCGATTACATGGCCGAGGCTGCGCGCATTAGCCCCGACTACCCGGTGTACCTCGACCGCTTCCTGGAGGGTGCGATTGAGTCCGATGTCGATGCCCTGTGCGACGGCGAAGAGGTCTACATCGGCGGCATCCTGGAGCATATTGAGGAGGCCGGTATTCACTCCGGCGACTCTGCGACCTGCATTCCGCCGTTTAGCTTTAGCGAGAGCCTGCAGGCGAAGCTCCGCGAGACCACGCGCCGCATCGCGATGGCGCTGGGCGTACGCGGCCTGGTCAACGTGCAGTATGCCATCAAGGGTGAGACCGTCTACGTGATCGAGGCCAACCCGCGTGCCAGCCGTACCGTGCCGTTTATCTCCAAGGCCACCGGCGTGCCGCTGGCCAAGTGCGCGGCGCGTATCATGGCGGGCGATTCCATCGCGAGCTTGGGCCTGCCGAGCGATGAGCGTCAGCTGGACTGGTTCTGCATGAAGGAAGCCGTTATGCCCTGGGGCCGTTTCCCGGGCGCCGACGTCATCCTGGGGCCCGAGATGAAGTCGACGGGCGAGGTCATGGGTATCGCCAAGAGCTATCCCGAGGCATACGCCAAGACGCAGCTGGCGATCGACTACAAGCTGCCCGACCCGAGTTGCGGCAAGGTGTTCATTAGCGTGTGCGACCGCGACAAGCGCCATATCCTTTCGGTCGCCCGTATCCTGCGCTATCTGGGCTTTGACATCTGCTCTACCGAGGGTACGGCGCGCGTGCTGCGTGGAGGCAACGTGACGTGCGAGATCGTGGAGAAGATTAGCGGCCCGCACGACGGCGAGCGCCCCAACATCGGCGACCTCATCGCCGATGGCAAGATCGCGGTGATCATCAACACGCCGTACGGTCCGGGCTCGCGCGGCGACGGCTATCTGCTGCGCACCGAGGCAGTGCGACGCGGTGTGACCTGCGTGACCGCGATGTCTGCCGCCAACACGTACGTGAGTGCCATCGAGGCGGTGCGTGAGGACCAGCAGGGTCACGGCAGCGCCAACGACATGGGCATGCACAGGGTGTTTCAAGATGGCTTTTTCATATCGCTTCACTTGGCTACGGCAGGAATAGCCAGTTGCGAGACAATGATTCGGATCTTTACCTTGTAATTTTTTGCCCCAAGATACGTCGTAAATATCTTTCGACATGGTTTGATTTTGTACTTCATGACCAAATACACCCGCCATACCACAGCAGCCGACTTTCTCGACATTCAATGTTTGTCCAAATTGCGCAAAAATATGCTGCCATTCTTTCGGGCTGTTTGGCATAAAGGTGGATTCAGTACAATGAGGGAATAAATGCCACTCAAAAGTGCGGTCAGATTTTGCAATATTTTTCACCGCACTTTGTAATGCGTTACTGTCTAATTGATTGGTCAGCCATTCATGTGCTGTGAGTACATGAAAGTCACCGCGAGAATCGCCCAAGGCTTCTTTATATTCATCACGATAAGAAAGCACAATCGCTGGATCTACGCCGACTAAAGGCACATTTAATTTAGCAACGCGATTTAAAAACTCCGCTTGTGTTTTCGCGGTTTTACTAAAGCGAGTTAAAAAACCTTTAATATGCATGGCTTTGCCATTGGGTTTGAAAGGCAGAAGGATTGGTGAGAATCCTAATTTTTGTGTGAGAGCGACAAAATCGCGGACCACTTTAGCATCGTAATAAGAGGTATAGGGATCTTGTACAATAAATAGCATATTCGCTTTTTCTGTGGCGCTGAGATTTTCCAACTCTTCTAATTTTTTGCCTTGGTAGCCGATTTCGACTAATTGTTGTTGAAGGTTAGGCTCAGAAAGGAGAGGCAAGTCAGTCATGCCCAGTGTTTTTTCAACCAGGCTTTGTGTGATTTTCAGCTTGGTGAAATAATTGAATAATGCCGGTTGTTTCGCCATATAAGGTGCTGCCACTTCTAAATTCGCCACAATATGATCTTTGGCTGGACGCAAATAACGGCTGTGGTAAAAATGGAAAAATTTTGCACGGAAACTTGGTACATCAATTTTAATCGGGCATTGGCTTGCACAGGCTTTACAAGCCAGACAAGTATCCATTGCAGCCTTCACTTCATTTGAGAAGTCATATTCGCCGCGCCATTTCTGTACGCTATTGCGGAAACGTTCCACTAGTGCGGTCAGTTTCACTTGTGTTTTATGAAAATCTAATTGCTCAGGTGATACGTTTTCATTGGCCATCAATCGCAACCACTCACGCACCATAGCGGCTCGTCCTTTTGGCGAGAATACGCGATTTTTACTCACTTTCATGGAAGGGCACATAATGCTGTGCTCATCAAAATTAAAGCAAAGTCCATTGCCGTTACAGTTCATCGCGCCTTTGAATTCGTCTCGCATCTGAATCGGGATTTGGCGATCATTGTCCGCACGCATTGGCGAGAGAATGGAATAGAGTTCC
>OKSF01002138.1_pt1 | contig 14065 bp, 13 predicted proteins | sample 1606061 | NCBI WGS metagenome assembly OKSF01 (sample SAMEA3541567, study PRJEB24748) | human gut metagenome | biome: human gut; feature: human-associated habitat; material: faeces | place: China | collected 2012 | reverse complement strand
GCACATTGTCCGGTGGACAATGGTTTTGCGCCGACCGAAACGGAGTGTAGACTTGAAAGTAAATGCATTGATTTCAACATCTGTAATGTATCGTTTATTGGTCTCAAATTTCGTCTCGTTTTTTGCACCTTTTCTATTGATTTTGCAGTTGAATCAAGATAAAATCGGTTGTAAAAGTGAGGCAAAACGGAACAAAAAAGAGGAGGCGGAATATGAATCAGGCAGATATTGAAAAATATGCATTTTTGTATTTTTGTGGAGAGAAGGACAGAGATATTTTACTTGAAAATAGAAAAATGACATTTGAGGATTTGGAGCGGTTTAGTTATCTGACAGATCTTTTCGGGTTTCAGAAATATCATGCACAGATCTGGAACAAATTTTCCGGGCAGTTTGAAGAAAAATTCGAGGCGCTGGAACATTTATATGAAGAAAGTGCAGATATTGTTCGAGACAATTATATTTCACAAGATCAGGAAGATTTAGACGATACTGACCAACAGACACAATGGAAAAATAATTTCTTAAGAAATGCACCTTGCCATAACTTAAAGTTATGACAAACTGCGCTTTTTATGTATTTTTCAAATCTTCTTTTCTCTTGTATAGTGTAATGCATGAAGAAGATAACAAAAAACATGGGAAAAGGAGATTTTGATATGATTCAGATAAAGTATGATATTGTAGGTTCTTTCCTCCGCCCGGAGGCAATTAAAAAAGCGAGAGCAGAGTTTAAAAGTGGTGCAATCACAAGAGAAGATTTGAAAAAGGTTGAGGACGAGGAGATTGCAAAGCTGGTTAAAAAAGAAGTGGAGCATGGTCTTCCATTTATCACAGATGGAGAGTTCCGCCGCCGCTGGTGGCATCTGGACTGGCTGAAAGAGTTCGATGGATTTGATACAATTCATTTTACGAAGGAAATCAATGGAACGAGTAATGAAATCGAGCTTGGAACAGTGACAGGAAAGATTTTCTATGACAAGAATAAGGTTCACCCGGAGGTGGAAGCATGGGATTATCTTCACAGGCTGGCATCCCAGTATGAAGGTGTGACTGCGAAGAAATGTATTTCCGGTCCGAATATGATTCTGATCGATCACTTCCTTCAGCTTGGCAACAAAGAAACTCCGTATTATGGAAGAGATTTAAAAGCTTTGATTGATGATATTGCAAAGGCCTATCAGGAGGCAATTTTGGATTTTTATGATCATGGATGCCGTTATCTGCAGATTGACGATACTTCATGGACCTACCTGATCGATGAGAAGTTTTTACAGAAAGTAGAAGCACTTGGCTATACGCAGAAAGAGGTGTTGAACTGGTTTTGGAATGTGTCCACAAAAGCACTGGAAAAGAAGCCTGTTGATATGGTTGTTGCAACACATTTCTGCAAAGGAAATTTCAAAGGGAATCCGTTATTTTCTGGATTTTATGATGCAGTGGCACCAGTCATTGCAGACATTCCGTATGATGCATTCTTTGTAGAGTATGACGATGCGCGATCAGGTTCTTTTGAACCTTGGAAAGTGTTAAAAGATAAGGACGCTCTCTTTGTGGCAGGGCTGATCTCCACAAAGAATCCTGTTCTGGAAGACCATGATGAAATTAAGAAACGTTATGAAGAAGCAAAAGCGGTAGTGGGAGAGCAGATTGCACTTTCCCCGCAGTGTGGATTTGCTTCCGTGGAAGAAGGAAACTGTATTGACGAAGAGACGCAGTGGAAGAAGATAGACCTTCTTGTATCCTGCAAGGACTTCTTATAAAAAATCTGTTTGCCAGGCAGACTGGAAATTCACATTGAGGATTATGAATGAGTCTTGAAAATATAGATCAGCTGACTAAATGAGAAAATCACTTATTTAGTCGGCTTTTTAGCGTGTGTGCATATGACAAAAGGGTCTGGAAAGCTTAGCAGAGTGCCGAAACTCCACAGTTTCTTAAGGAAACTCATAAATTTTATTAAGATATTCTAAAGTATGTTGCTATTTTATTTTCTGCGTATAAAATAGGTACTATGAACAAATTAAGCAGAGAGAAAATGTGTAAAAAAGAGAAAAAAGAAATCTTAAGAATTTTATTGCCACCGATATTTACATTTTTGTTGAATTCTGTGGTATACTGGGGTGCACCCTTAATTAAAACAGGAATTGCAGCACGCAATCTGTCGAGTTCTGTTGACAGGATTGTTCCATTTATGCCGCAATTCATCATAATTTATTTTGGATGCTATATATTCTGGGTTGTGAATTATCTACTCATTGCGGCGCAGAAAGAGGAACACAGGTATCAATTTTTTACTGCTGACTTTTATGCGCGGCTGATCTGTTTTGTCTGTTTTGTATTTTTCCCAACTACAAATACAAGACCGGAACTTACAGGCAGTGACATCTTTACTGGTGCAGTTCGTTTCCTGTACCAGATTGACAAGCCGGTAAATCTGTTTCCGTCTATTCACTGTATGGCGAGCTGGTTTTGCTGTATAGGACTTAGAAAATGTGAAAATGTTCCAAAGTGGTACCGAAATTTGTCTGAGATTATCGCAATTCTGGTATTTATTTCTACCCTTGCGCTCAGACAGCATGTACTGGTTGACGTATTTAGTGGAATTTTGGTGGCAGAAGTAACATGGCAGATCAGCAGACGTACGAATGGATATCGGATTTATCAGAGAATCATTGAAAATATGTCAGATTGGCTGCAACATATCATTAACCGGCTGAAACATGTATGGAAGGATTTGTTTTTTCGGGCTAAAAGGAAACAGCCGACAGGGGGAAGGAAGAATGGCAGATAAGAAAAAAATGATATTTAATATAGTATTCCTGATCCTTGTATTTGCCGGAACACTGTATGGCGTCTTTCATGGGGAGGATTTGGGAAAAATCGTCCACATTGTGAAGACAGTGAATCCGCTTTGGCTGATTCCGGGTGTGATCTGTGTCGTGATTTTTATCTGGGGTGAATCCATCATCATTTTTTATATGATGCATACGCTTGGAATCAAACTGAAAAAATGGACCTGTTTTTTATTTTCGTCGGTCGGTTTTTTCTTTAGCTGTATTACTCCGTCAGCGACAGGCGGACAGCCGGCTCAGATATACTATATGAAAAAAGAGAAGATTCCGATTCCGGTGTCTACGCTTGTTCTTATGATCGTGACTATTACATATAAGCTGGTACTTGTGGTAATCGGAGTTACACTGACAATTTTTGGTCAGGGCTTTATTAAGGCACACCTTTACCGGGTTCGTCATATTTTTTATCTGGGGACGGCACTCAATGTATTCTGTGTGTCAGGAATGCTGGTACTCGTATTTCATCCGATGCTTGCAAGAACAATTCTTGTAAAAGGACTTGACCTTTTGGAAAAAATGCATTTGATGAAGAAAAAGAGTTCGAGACTTGAAAAGTTGAATGCTTCTATGGATCAGTACCGTGCGACGGCGGTGTATCTGCGGGAGCATGTATGGGTGCTTGTGGAAGTGTTTGCGATTACAGGATTCCAGAGATTTGCATTGTTCGCGGCAACCTGGTTTGTATACAAAGCATTTGGACTCTCCGGAAGTTCTGCATTTGTCATAATTGTATTGCAGGGAACCATCTCTGTGGCTGTGGATATGTTGCCGCTGCCAGGAGGAATGGGAATCAGCGAACAGTTATTTTTAAGAATATTTTTACCAATATTCGGTAGTAAGTTATTGCTTCCGGGAATGCTCTTAAGCCGTGGCCTTGGATATTACACCGAGCTGATCTTAAGTGCACTGCTTACAATTTTTGCGAATTTTACAATAGGAAGAAATGTTGAAAAGGGATAAGAAAGTTGAGGGAAATGAATGATGTTAGGTGTATATGATTATACAGTAGTGCTGACTTATGTAAGTGTATTGATTTCGATGGGAGGAATGCTGTTTTCTATGAATGGTTATCCGAGGATGGCGATTGTCTGTCTGGCACTGTCCGGATTTTGCGATATGTTTGACGGCAAGATCGCAAGGACGAAAAAAAATCGTACTGAAGTGGAGAAAAAGTTTGGAATTCAGATTGATTCGTTGGCAGATATTATCTGTTTTGGTGTAGGTCCGACATTGATCGCATACCGTATGGGAATGAACCATGGTATCGGAGTTACGATTCTGATGTTCTATGTGCTGGCAGGACTGATCCGTCTGGCATGGTATAATGTGTCTGAAGAAATCCGTCAGGAAGAGACCACGGAAAACAGGGAATGTTATCAAGGACTTCCGATTACTTCTATGGCAGTTGCACTTCCTATTTTATATGTGTTCCGTCCGATACTTGGCAAAGATTTTATCATTGCCTTGCATGCGCTTGTACTGATCATCGGACTTTTATTTATTACAAATTTCAGACTCCGCAAGCCGAAGAAGCTGGGACAGACTGTCATGGTTGTCATTGTCGCACTGGCAGTGCTGCATGGACTGCATATCTGGTAGAGAATTCCTGCAAAGCCAGGTGGAATCATGAAAGAATATATGAGAGATTGAACATTAAGTGAGGGAAAAGACATGTCTGTGACATATATCACTCGTGATGGAATGAAAATAGACGGAACGACTGGACAGGATCACCTGTTAGAAGTTATTTATGGTCATGCGCTGACCAGAATGCTGCTCCGCCCATTTTTGTCTCCGGCAGTTTCTGATATTTGTGGAAAGTTTTTAAGTACAAGACTTTCCAGGAGGATAATCCCTTCCTTTGTAAAAAAGAATCACATTGATCTTGGCATTTATGAAAAGCAGGAATTTAATTCCTATAATGCATTTTTTACAAGGAAGATCAAGGCGGAGCAAAGACCGATCAATGAACAGAAAAATATTCTGATCAGCCCAAGCGACGGAAAAGTCACTGCATATCCAATCACGCAGAAAGGGAGATTCTGGATCAAACACACACAGTACACGGCAGCGCAGCTTTTAAAAGATGAGCGTTTGGCAGAACGTTATATGGGCGGCTGGATTTATGTGATCCGTCTGACCGTGGATGATTATCACCGGTACTGCTATGTGGCAGATGGACGAAAGTCAAGGCAGAGGAAGATTCGCGGCGTACTTCATACAGTGAACCCAGTGGCAAATGATTATTATCCAATTTACAAAATGAATTCGAGAGAGTACTGTCTTCTAAAGACAAAGGAGCTTGGAACAATCCTTCTTATGGAAGTAGGAGCTTTGATGGTTGGAAAAATCAATAATCATGAAGAAGATTCTGCTCAGGTAAAACGTGGTGACGAAAAAGGAATATTCGAATTCGGTGGTTCTACGATTGTGGTGATGACAGAGCCTGGCATGGCAGAACCGGACAAGGATATTATCCACAATACAAAAGTACAGGCAGAGACATTGGTAAAAATGGGCGAGCCTATTGGTTGTAAATATGAATAATTCCGGGCGTTAAAAAAATATAATCTTATGTTGACATTATAAAAAATGAGTGTTATATTACAAGTAGAACAAAAAGAGTTCTGAAGTAATCGAGAAATTATGTCTTATGGCAGATATGATTACCCCGCAGGTAAATTCCTGTGGGGTAATTTAAGATATCAGAGGGTATCAGAATACAATCTGCAGACATTCTCGAATATGAAAAACAGCAAACTAAGGGAGGAACAGATTATGTCAGCAAAAAGAGATTATTATGAAGTCCTAGGAGTTAGCCGGGATGCAGACAAGAACACAATAAAAAAGGCATATCGGAAACTGGCAAAAAAATACCACCCGGATACAAATCAGGGAAATGCACAGGCGGCAGAGCGCTTCAAGGAAGCAACAGAAGCCTACAATATATTAAGTGACCCGGAAAAGAAAAAAATGTACGACCAGTTTGGTCATGCTGCATTCGATGGAAGCGGTGCAGCAGGTGGTGCTTATGGTGGCGCTTATAGCAGAAATGGAGGCGGTACTTACCAGTATGCAGGACCGGACGGTACATTCCATGAATATCATTTTGAAGGAAATGGCGATATGGACGATTTCCTGAAGAACATTTTTGGAGGAAGCTTTGGTGGCTTTGGCGGCGCTACAAGAAGTTCTTCGAAAGGATCAAGGAGTGGCTTTAGTGGAAGTGGCTTTGGAAGAAGTGGCTTTGGCGGCACTGGTTTTAGCGGAAGTGGCTTTGGCGAAAGTGGATCGTATGGAAATTACAGCCAGGACGGAGCAGATGTTACAGCAGAAATTACAGTAGGATTTGACGAAGCTGCCTTTGGTTGTGAGAAAGTCATACATTTGACGGAAAATAATGGAAAAGCAGTAGGCAAAGCATTGGAGGTAAAGATTCCGGCCGGTATTGATACGGGTAAGAGTATTCGGCTTCGCGGAAAAGGAAATCCGGGAATCAATGGCGGAAAAGCAGGAGATCTTCTTCTGAAAGTGAAAGTCGCATCAAAACCAGGATATGAACGGAAGGGCATGGATGTTTACACAACAGTCAGAGTTCCATTCACAACAGCAGTACTTGGCGGTGAGGCGAAGGTTGAGACGCTTCACGGAAATGTATTGTGTAAGATTAATCCGGGAACTCAGTCCGGAACAAAGATTCGTTTGAGAGGCAAAGGAATTGTTTCTATGAAAGATAAGAATCAGCATGGAGATCAATATGTGACGGTCCAGATTGATGTGCCGGGAAATCTGAGTGAAGAAGCAAAAAGAAAATTAAGAGAATTCGAAGTAGCATGTAAGAAAGGACAACAAGGTGTAGCATAATAATAAAAGAATAGATCAGCTGGGAGATGACTCCCATCTCCATAGGTGGTGAGAAACAAGCTGGTATCAGTGGTGGGAGCCCACCCCCCAGCTGATATAGCCTCCGGCAGAATTGCAGAGGTGCGCAGTAGAAGTATGTCATGCAATTGCATGACGCGCACCTCGCAGCAAGAATGCCGAGGCATTCTTGAATTACAGTATAGATTTGTAATATAGATTTACAGGATAAACCTCCTAAACCTACAGTTTAACGAATTACTGTGTTCGTGTATTGACGCTTTCTTAAGAAAAGCTTATAATGAACAAGGATATTGCCTGCTTAGATATTGCCTGCTTAGATATTGCCTGCTTAGATATTGCTTGCTTAGATATTGCTTGCTTTGAATCTACGCTTTAAGCATAGATAATATAAGGAAAGCAGGCAGATTATAAAGACATGTAATTGTATATGGATACAGATTATGTAAAATATATGCTAAGGAGAACAAAAAATGAAGAAAATTATCTTAACCGGCGACAGACCAACAGGACGTCTTCATGTGGGACATTATGTAGGATCACTGCAGGAGCGTGTGAAATTGCAGAATTCCGGTGATTATGATGAAATCTATATTATGATTGCAGATGCTCAGGCATTGACAGACAATGCGGAACATCCAGAGAAAGTAAGACAGAATATTATGAATGTGGCACTGGATTATCTTGCTTGCGGAATCGACCCGGCAAAATCTAATATTTTCATTCAGTCTATGGTTCCGGAACTGACAGAGCTTACATTTTATTATATGAATCTGGTTACAGTGTCCAGGGTACAGAGGAACCCTACAGTAAAAGCCGAGATTCAGCAGAGGAATTTTGAGGCAAGCATTCCGGTCGGATTTTTCTGCTATCCGATCAGTCAGGCAGCAGATATTACGGCGTTTCGTGCAACAACTGTACCGGTAGGAGAGGATCAGCTGCCGATGCTGGAGCAGTGTAAAGAAATCGTACACAAATTCAACAGCGTGTATGGTGAGACACTGACAGAGCCAGATATTATTCTTCCATCTAACAAAGCATGCCTGAGACTGCCGGGAATCGACGGTAAGGCAAAGATGAGTAAATCACTTGGAAATTGTATTTATCTGTCAGATGAAGCAGAAGACATTAAGAAAAAAGTTATGTCCATGTTCACAGATCCGAATCACTTAAGAGTCGAAGATCCAGGGCAGGTAGAAGGCAACCCGGTATTCATTTATCTTGATGCATTCTGCAAGCAGGATTATGTAGACGAATTTCTTCCAGATTATGCAAACCTGGAGGAACTGAAAGAACATTACAAACGCGGTGGACTTGGAGATGTAAAAGTAAAAAAATTCCTGAACAATGTAATGCAGGCAGAACTTGCACCAATCCGCGAGAGAAGAAAATCATGGGAGAAGAGACTTCCGGATGTATACGACATTCTCAAAGAAGGAAGCAAGGTTGCAGAGGCAAAAGCTGCAGAAACACTTCGAGATGTAAAAAATTCTATGAAGATAAACTATTTTGAAGATCCAGACTTTTTGAAATAATTGGAATTGTTTTGACGATTACAAAAAGGGACAGGTTAAAGTTTAATTGGGGACGGGGTTTTTTTGAAAAAACCCCGTCCCCAATGATATATTTTCAAAATTGTATATATAATATTACTAGCGATTTTGAGTAGAAAGAGGTTTTTAAATGCATACGTTAAAGAGATTTATTCAATATTATGCGCCATACAAAGCTGTTTTTTTCTTAGATCTTGCCTGTGCAGCGATAATCAGCCTGGTGGATCTGGCTTTTCCTCAGATTTTACGGACACTTACGAGGACGTTGTTTGTGGAAAATGCGTCTTCAATTATGCGTAATCTTGTACCGATTGGGATTGTGTTGTTCTTGATTTATGTTCTTCAGGCATGTTGTAAATATTATGTCAGCTATCAGGGGCATATGATGGGAGCGCACATGGAGCGCGATATGCGCCAACAATTATTTGATCATTATGAAAAATTATCGTTTTCTTATTATGATCAGAACAATTCCGGACAGATGATGAGTAAACTGGTATCGGATCTGTTTGATATTGCGGAGTTTGCGCATCACGGACCGGAGAATTTATTTATCTCGCTGATTAAAATTATCGGCTCTTTTGTATTTTTATTCCTGATCAACTGGAAGCTTGCGATCCCGCTTCTTGTAATGGTTGTATTTATGATTTTCTTTTCGGGCAGCCAGAACCGGAAGATGCAGACAACATTTATGGATAACAGGCAAAAAATCGGGAACGTGAATTCCAGTTTGCAGGATACGCTTGCCGGAATCCGTGTCGTACAGTCTTTTGCAAATGAAGAGATTGAGCGGGAGAAGTTCATGGAGAGCAATCATGGATTTCTTTTATCTAAGAAAGCGAACTATCAGTGTATGGGAAGCTTTATGAGTGGAAATCTGTTCTTTCAGGGCATGATGTATCTGATTACGCTTGTATTTGGAGGCTGGCTCATAGCCCATGGTCAGATGGAAGTAGCTGATCTTGCTATGTATGCGCTTTATATCGGAATCTTTATCAGTCCGATTCAGATTCTTGTGGAGCTGACTGAGATGATGCAGAAAGGTCTGTCCGGATTTCGGAGATTTCTGGACGTGGTCGAGACAGAGCCTGAGATTACGAATGCACCGGATGCAGAGCTGCTTGATGACGTGAAGGGAGATGTGAATTATGAAAATGTTTTCTTTCATTATAGTGATGATGACACGCCGGTTCTGGAAAATGTATCGTTCCATATTCCGGCTGGAAAATCAATTGCGTTGGTTGGTCCTTCTGGAAGCGGCAAGACAACAATTTGTTCCCTGCTTCCAAGATTTTACGATGTAACAGGTGGAAAGATTACGGTTGACGGAAAAGATGTGAGAAAGCTGACCCTTGAGAGTCTGCGTAATCAGATTGGCCTTGTGCAGCAGGATGTTTATCTTTTCTGTGGAAGTATCCGTGAAAATATTGCATATGGTAAGCCTGACGCTACGATGGAAGAGATTGAAGATGCGGCAAAGAAAGCCAATATCCATGACTTTATTATGGAACTTCCGGATGGATATGAAACATTTGTCGGAGAAAGAGGAACCCGGCTTTCCGGTGGACAGAAGCAGAGAATTTCTATTGCCAGAGTTTTCCTTAAGAATCCGCCAATCCTGATTCTGGATGAGGCGACCAGTGCATTGGACAATGAAAGTGAACGTTGGATCCAGCAGAGTCTTGAAGAGTTGGCAAAGAATCGTACGACCATTACAATTGCACATCGTTTGTCCACAATCCGTAATGCAGATGAGATTCTGGTCGTTGCTGACAATGGAATAGCAGAGCGTGGAACACACGATGAGTTGATCGCACGTGGCGGTATTTATGCACATTATTATGAAATGTCATAGTTTTTACAAAATGTAGATAAAATTGGCACATAGATTTAGATAATATGGAAATTGATGTGTCACTTAGAAAATGTTATTATAATAACAATCTTTACGATTTAAAGTATTTAGAGAATGAGGTACGTACTATGAGTTCATTAGATAAACAGATAGATTTTACAGAAAACTCATGCAAGGATTTTATTGATGTTCTTGCAAGCAGTGCCCCGATTCCGGGAGGCGGCGGAGCGTCTGCTTTAGTTGGAGCAATCGGAGTGGCACTCGGCAATATGGTGGGAAGTCTTACTGTCGGTAAGAAGCGTTATGCAGATGTAGAAGAAGATATTATCCGTTGTAAAAAAGAAGCAGATGAAATTACAAAGCGGCTTCTTGAACTTGTGGCAAAAGATGCCGAGGTCTTTGAACCATTAAGCAAAGCGTACAGTCTGCCAAAGAGTACGCCGGAAGAACTTGCAAAAAAGGAAGAAGTTATGGCAGTTGTGTTAAAAGATGCATGTGAAGTACCGCTTGAAATTATGAAAACCTGTGCAAGAGGATTAGACCTGATGAAAGAGTTTGCTGAAAAAGGAAGCCGGATTGCACTTAGTGATGCAGGAGTCGGAGCAACACTTTTGAAGTCTGCACTGCAGGGCGCGTCATTGAACATTTATATTAACACAAAATCTATGAAAGATCGTGTATTAGCTCAACAGTTGAATGATGAGACAGACAGTCTCAGAAAAACTTATGAGAAGAAGGCGGATGAAATATTTGAAAACGTATGCAATGAGATTCGTTAAGTCACGGTAATGAAAAAGGAGAATCGTAAAATGGCACAGATACTGTTAGGTAAAGAAGTAACTGCTTCATTGAATGAGGAGATTGAAGAAAAAGTAAAAACATTAAAAGAGCATCAAGTGATGCCGAAACTTGGAATTATCCGAATTGGTGAAAAACAGGATGATATTGCATACGAGCGCAATGCTGTAAAGCGTTGCGAAAAATTATCTGTGGCATATGAAAAGTTTCTGCTTCCGGAAGATGTAACGGAAGAAATGGTGATTGATACGATCCAGAAACTAAACAAGGCGGAAGATATTCACGGAGTATTGGTTTTCCGCCCGTTGCCATCTCATCTGGACGAAGAGAAAATCTTAAATACATTGGATGTAGAAAAGGACGTAGATGGAATTACCAATCTTTCCATGGCAGGTATATTTGCCGGAAAGGAGATGGGCTATGCGCCGTGTACCGCAAGTGCATGTATCAGGCTCCTGGACCATTATGGAATTGACTGTACCGGGAAAAAAGCAGTGATCGTAGGACGAAGCCTTGTAGTCGGAAAGCCGGTATCTATGATGCTTCTGAAGAAAAATGCAACAATTACAGTCTGTCATACAAAGACTAAGAATATAAAGCAGGAAGTACAGGCTGCAGATATCGTAGTTGCGGCAGCAGGAAGTGCAGGATTTATAAAGAAAGAACATTTAAGAACGGGACAGGTTGTTATTGACGTGGGAATCAATGTGAACGAAGAAGGCAATCTGTGCGGAGACGTAGCATTTGATGAGGCAGAACCGATTGTAGATGCAATTACACCGGTTCCAGGAGGAGTTGGCGGAGTCACGACTTCAATTTTGGTGGAGCATGTGGTAAATGCAGCACTTTTGAAAATGAAAGCCAGTGAGAAATAGTATAACAAATATGTGAAAAGGTTAAAAAACATCAAGGAAAAGGTTAAAATTATTTCTTGAACTTTCTGATAAAAAACGTGCTGTGCAAAGAAAGGTTGTTCTTTTTGGAAAAATAGTATATAATATCTTAGTGTTAACCCCAAAACAAACAAGAAAGGATTACATTTATGAACATGCATAAGAAACGGATCGCAAGACGCGGGGCAGCCTTTGTCTGTGCGTTCGGTGTCGCACTGTCAGCAATGCCGGTGCATGCAGCGGAGGTCAAAAGCCTTGAAGATAAGACCAGTAATCTTCAAAGTCAACTGGAAGGGATTAATCAGGATTTGGTTACGATCAGCAATAAGATTGCTGAGACAGAAGCGGAAATTGAAGAGTCGAACAATGAAGTATACCGCCTGGAGGCATCACTTCAGATTTCTCGTAATAACGAGGAAAAGCAGTATGAAACGATGAAGACTCGTATTAAGTACATGTATGAAAATGGTTCAGAGACAATGATTACTATGCTGTTTACTGCAGACAGTATGGGAGACTTCCTCAACAAAGCCGAGTTCATTCAGAACATTACCGATTATGATAAGGAAATGTTGGAGAACATGATGGAGATACGTCAAGGTATCGAGACGCAGGAAGAGGATCTTAAGAGCCAGCAGCAGGAACTGACAGATTTACAGAGTCAGTTAAATACTGAGCAGCAGAATCTTCAGGCGAAAGCAGCAGCAACTTCCACAGATCTTGCGACTGTGAATGCGCAGCTTCAGGCAGCGCGTGAGGCGGAGGCAAAGCAGGAGGAAGAAGCGCAGAAAAAAGCACAGGAAGAAGCAGCAAAGCAGGCATCAGCTTCCACTGGAAATAATACTTCCGGAAGCAGTTCCAATAATAACAGCTCTTCCAAACCTTCTAATTCCGGAAGTAATAATAACTCCGGGAGCAGTTCCAGTCATGGAAAGTATAATATTCCTTCCGGTGGTCTGACCCCATCCAAAGGGAGAATCTGGTTTAACGGACATACTGAAACCTATTATTCACAGAAGGTACTTCCGGGAGCAGGACTTAACATTCCGGGACGTCATATTGCGAGTGACGGAACAATCCGTGACAAAGATGGTTATATTGTACTTGCCAGTGATGACTATCCAAAAGGAACCGTGGTCGAGACATCTCTTGGAGCTGGAAAAGTCTATGATAGTGGAAGTGGAAAAGGTAATATTGATTTGTATACCGACTGGTAGGAAAAGAAAGAGTGAGAACTCATATGACAGAAAAATTGCTCAGACCGTGTAAGGTCTGAGCAATTTTTGTCATATAGAATGTGTACTAAATTTTTGGCTGATACCGCATATTGGAAACGTTGTAGATTGTGATAAACGCCTTAGGATCCACCTGATTGATGTATTTCATCAGTTTCTGGTATTCTGTTTTATCCACAATGGTGATAATTTCGTTATGCTTTTCCATTGTGTAAGCACCGATGGCTTCATAGATAGTAGCCCCGCTGTGAAGTTCATATAAAATGAAGTGGCGCAGCTCTTCTTCTTTCCGGGTGATGATGCAGACGCGCCGTTTCATATCTTGATTGAAGATAAAGTGATCCAGTACGATTCCGTTAAAATAAGTACCGAGGACACTTAAAACTACAGTTTTCTTATCGTACACAAGTACTGCGGACAGAGCCACACACATACCGGACAGTGACATAGCTTTTCCGAGATCCATATGCAGATATTTGTTCATGATTTTGGCAACAATATCCAGTCCGCCAGAAGAGGCATTTCGATTGAACAAAATTGCAAGTCCGACGCTTACGACCAGTATATAACAGAGTACATCCAGTTCCTGGCTGTCGGTCATGGAGTGAAAATCCGGGAAAATCTTTTCGAAAAGCCCCAGAAACAGTGGAAGCATAATGCTTGTATAAACAGTTTTTGCTCCGAATTCCCGACCGCATGTAAAGAATCCGATAATCAGAAGCACTATATTTAAGATCATAGTGATTGCTGACAATGGAAGCGGTACAAAGTTTGACAGAATGATTCCAAGACCAGAGATACTGCTGACAGAAGCGTGGCTTGGTACAAGGAAGAAGTAGACTGCAGCGGCAATAATTGCCACAGCAAGCGTCAGAATCAACGTTTCCTTTACAGAGTCTGCGTATTGATTTTTCTTATTCATATGTAACAATCCCCCATAATTCAAGTCGAACGTCCGTGAGACTTGGCGCGTGATTCTGGTCAGAGAAGCTGA
>OKSF01002133.1_pt1 | contig 14071 bp, 9 predicted proteins | sample 1606061 | NCBI WGS metagenome assembly OKSF01 (sample SAMEA3541567, study PRJEB24748) | human gut metagenome | biome: human gut; feature: human-associated habitat; material: faeces | place: China | collected 2012 | reverse complement strand
TGATCGGCCGCCTTATCGGGGGCGGGCCGATAAAAGCCCCCGTATATTAAATGGAAATAATAAAGGAGGTAGAATGAGATGCTGATATACGATAAGACAGGGAAGTTATTGATGGATGTCCCGGTGGACGATGACAGCTACCGTTACCGAGCGATAGCGCAGGCCAAGAAGGTGGAGCTTCATTACTCCCTTCCGGGACACGTGGAGCTGCCGACAGGGTCGTACATCGAGTTCCAAGGGGAGCGGTACACGCTCTGGTACCCCTCCGACTTCGAGAAGAAGGGCACCAGAAATTTCGATTACAAGGTAACGTTCGGCGGCAACGAGGAGATATTGAGGAAATACAAGTACAAGCTACTCTCCGACAAGCCGTACAAAGTGAAGTTCGTGATGACGGCCACGCCGAGGATGTTCGTGGAGCTGCTGGTTGACAACCTCAATCTCTATGACTCCGGCTGGACGGTCGGCACGGTGATCGAGGCCCCGGAGAAACTGCTGTCGTTCAACCACGAGAGCTGCTGGTCGGTCTTGGGACGGCTAACGCGGGAGTTTGACACGGAACTGGAGATCGTCGGAAAGACTGTCAACCTGCGTAAGGTGGAGTACTTCAAGGATGCCCCGGTCGCTCTCAGCTATGGCAAGGGGAATGGCTTCCTTCCGGGTGTCGGACGTGCGAACCAAGGCGACAACCTCCCCGTGGAGATATTGTACGTGCAAGGCGGCGAGCGGAATATCGATTACTCGACCTACGGTAGCCAGACATTGTTGCTTCCCAAGTCCCAAGAGCTGGAATACCAAGGCCGACGGTACAAGACCGATAAGGACGGGATGTACGTTACCCGTGCGGACAAGCCCCTTTTCTCTTATAATGAGGACAGCTATGACGCCAGCGATATATATCCATCCCGGGTCGGCACGGTGAGCGAGACCGACACGGAGCCGGGCAGGGACACGGACGGGAACGATGTAACGTTTTACAACTTCTATGACTCATCGGTCCCCGCCAACCTCAATTTCGAGGATTGCCTGATCGCCGGCCAGACCATGACGGTTATTTTCCAGACTGGCCGTCTGGCGGGCCGTGAGTTCGATGTAAAGTACGTACATGATGGCCGTAAGTTCGAGATCGTCTCTTCCGAGCAGGATGGCATGACGCTGCCGAACGCCTCCCTTTATCCGGAGGTCGGCGACAAGTACGCCGTCTTCAACATATCCCTTCCCGCCGCCTACGTATGCGACAACGCCACCAAGACCGGGGCGAGCTGGGACATGTTCCGTGAGGCCGCTCGTTACCTCTACGAGCGTGAGGAGCGGCAGTTCACGTTCAAGGGGGAGCTTGACGGCATCTGGGCGAAGAAACGCTGGTTGGCTATCGGGGCGAGGCTTATCCCCGGGGGCTATGTCGATTTCAGCGATACCCAGTTCCAGAGGGAGGGCATCCTGATCCGGATCACGGGGGTGAGGGACTATATAAACAAGCCCCATAGCCCGGAGCTTGAGCTATCCAACACCCCCGTGGCCGGCTACCTGTCGGACGATCTCGGAAAGCTGGAGGCGGAGGAGGTGGTCACCGACAAGAAGCACAAGGAGGCGCTGTCGTTGACCCGGCGCAGATGGCGTGACATGGTCGAGACCGGCAAGATGCTGGAGAGGGCGATCGAGGGTTTCGGCGCCTCGATCAACCCTGTCACCGTGAGCACGATGCAGGTACGTGTCGGGTCGGAGCAACTGCAATACCGATACGTCGACAGCAAGACGGGTCCCCGGGAGTATACCCCGGATTTCGTGATGAACGACACTGCAAAGGTGTTCACCGCCCCCGCCGGTATCGTCCAGCATATGACGCTCGGTATCGACTCCATATCCGTGTCCCACGCCGTCTCGGAGTACTCTTTCTGGGATATCGAGGCCTATACCTCGCCTTATCTCGGCGATGACAAGGGCTCGTATTACCTGTATCTCAAGTGCGTCAAGAACGGGTCTGCCGGCACGTACCTGCTGACCCATGACGCACGTCCCAAGATCGATCCCGGGGACGGGTATTACTATTTCCTCGTGGGCACGCTGGGCACGGAGTTCGACGGTACGAGGAGCTGGGAGGCGGTCTATGGCTATACCGAGATACTTCCGGGGCGCATGACCATCGGCTTGATCAAGTCCCCGGACGGGAATACCTACTTCGACCTCGCTGGCGGGGTGATAGCCGGGAACATCCAGATAAAGGCCGGATCGAGCGGGTACAACAACCTGTCCGACAGGCCGGACTTGGGGATATACGCCACGTACTCCGATTTCAGGGTGCTGGACGATCGCATATCCGGTGTCGTGACGGCCGTGGACGAGAGGATGGAGGAGATCATGTCGTCCGGCTTTATCACCGAGGCCGACGCCACCAAGATCTTCGCCAAGACCAAGGATGTGGAGAACTGGATATCGGTGGCGATAGACGGGATAGAGCTGAACGGGAACACGGTCATTAGGAAGGGGAATCGGTCCGTTCATATATTTGATCCGGATAATAACGATAACGTGCTTAACGTCAACGGGCAATTTATCGTAAACGCCCAAGGATATGTGAGCGTCGATAATATTTTTGCTCGTGCCATTGATTGCAAACTTGTCCAATGCGGGGATTTCGTGATGAATAAGGACGATATAATCTATTCCGGCAGTAATATCAAATTTAATATGGGGCAGTTCGGGATGGAGATGGTGGGGCAACAATGGCCGAATCCATATTTCCGTGTACAGATAAAGACAGGCTTACCGGGAGACGATCCTAGTTTCCGGCGAATGTGTGTTGGGATTAACCCCATCCCGACGATGAACAATCTCCCGGGCTCGAAGGGTGACGTGTTCTATGTCAAGTGGGATTCGAATAACAGGATATTTTATATCGAGCCAAAATAAATAAAGGATTAGAGTATGAGAGTGAATTTTAACGTGAGCGTGAAAGGTTTTGACGGCAAGGAGACGAACGGTATCCTGTCAAGGGTATTGTACAAGAATATCTTCTTCTTCGCGGACAGCCCTAGTTTTCAACTGCCCTATGAGGATAAATACAAGGTTTACCGGCTGGGCAAGAAGATAGCGGAGTCGGACGGGGAGATAGATATCACTACCGAGGAGGCGACGTTGATCAAGCGTATCGCTTCCGTAGTGCTGACGATCGGCGGTTACGGACAGGTGGTCGACTTGATCGAGGGTGAGTGACGCCTTATCGGGGGCGGGCCGATAAAAGCCCCCGGCTTGTTAGTAGTAATACCACTCACGTACTAACACAAAGATGCGCCACAACGCACAGCCGAGGGCTAAATACCTTCTGCCGCGTTGTGGCGCATTTTGATTTCATACGTGAGTGGTAATGCAAATATACACTAAATTTTGAGGAAATGAAGAATAAATACTATCAAACATTAGAAAGGATACTTACGCAAGGCAAGATCCAGAAAAACAAAAAGGGAAATATCCAGTATCTCCTGAATGAACAGCTATATTTAACTCCTATTGATCTGTTGGAAATATTCGAGGGACATGATATCGCTCGAAAGAAATTGCGGGGAGAATTACAACTGTTTATGCGAGGGGAACGATCCGTTGATAAATACAAGGAAATCGGTGTCAATTGGTGGGACTATTGCGGTTCCATCCTGGTGAATAGCTATCCAACCTATCTTGAGAAGTTACCGCTACTGATCGATAAGATCAATCGTGAGAAACGGAACAGTAAGAATTACGTGCTGTTTTTAGGATCGACAGACACGGAAAGCAATCAGGCCCCTTGCTTGAGCCTCGTGCAATTCCAGATTGATGATAGTGAGCTGGTCGTTTCTGCCTACCAACGTAGTTCCGATGCTAATTTGGGACTCCCGGCCGACATCTATCATTTATATCTGATGTCACGTCAGATTGATATGCCCCTAAAGTCCATCACCTTGAATCTAGGCAATGTACATATATATGTAAACAACATAGAAAATACTCGGCGATTATTAGCCGGGGAAGAAAACGTGAGATTTGATTTGAATGTATAACGATAAAAAGTTTTGAGCGATGAAGACACCTATTAGTTATTATGGGGGAAAACAAACCATGTTGAAATATATTTTGCCTCTCATTCCAGAACATGCCGCTTATACGGAGGCCTTTTGTGGAGGGGCGGCCGTATTGTTTGCGAAGCAACCGGTATCCTGCGAGGTGATCAACGATATCAATGCGGAGATCATCAACTTCTATTGGATGGCTAAATGCTATTACCCAGAATTAAAATCAGAGATCGACAAAACGCTACATAGCCGATACCTGCATGACCACGCACAATACATATATAATAATCCCTCGCTCTTCCGCCCGGCAGAACGGGCTTGCGCATTTTGGTTCCTGACAAAGACATCTTTTGCCAGTAAAATCAATGGCACATTCGGCTTTGATTTTAAAGGAGGTCAACCGAAGAAACTACGAAACGCCAAGGACTCCTTTGTCGAAGAGCTATGTGCCAGACTCGAACATGTGACTATCGAGTGTCAAGACGCATTATCGGTCATTCGGCGTTACGATCGTCCGGAAACGTTCCATTTTGTTGATCCTCCCTACATTGACACCAATTGCGCCCATTATAATGGGCTATTCAATGAACAGGCGTTCATTGAATTATTGGACGTATTGTCCGGCTTGAGAGGGAGATTCATGCTAACCATGTTCCCGAACGATCATATTTTGGAATATACAAACAAACACAATTGGATTATCCATCGTATAGAACGAACGATATCTGCCAGTCGGACCTCCCGAAGGAAACAGGAAGAATGGATAGTTTGTAACTATTAAAAAGATACCGTTTAAGTATCGTTTTAGCGGCACTTAAACGGTAATCATTTTTTATACTTTTCGTCTTGAAAAATTGTACTTCTGGTTTTGCCAATTATAGAGTAGAAATCGGTAAGGATTCCCGAGAAAATGCGTAAGGATATTGGACCTCATGTGGATAGAATGCGTATCTTTGCCCGAAGAATAACATTTATTAATTTAAAAGGAAAGAGATGAAAAAACTTTGTTTTGCGGTCATGGCAATGTGTATGTTATTGTCATGCGGAGGTAAGAATGAGAAGGGGGCGGCTACGGAAGAGGCCACTCTTTCTGGTTTGATGAAGTCGGATTTTGTATCTGAGGTAGATGGTAAGCCGACTGCTTTGTATGTGTTGAAAAATAAGAAAGGGGCTGAGGCTTGCGTAACGAATTGGGGCGGACGCTTGGTTTCCGTGATGGTGCCTGATAAGAACGGTAAGATGACGGATGTTGTGCTTGGGTATGATAATATCGCTCAGTATGCAGCTTTTCCGGATAATAACTATGGTGGTTTGATCGGACGTTATGGCAACCGTATCGCGAATGGTAAGTTTACGTTGGACGGAACGGAGTATCAACTTCCACAGAATAATAACGGGCATTGCTTGCATGGAGGTCCGAAAGGATATCACGCGGTAGTTTGGGACGCGAAACAGATCGATGACCAAACCTTGGAGTTGACTTATCTATCGAAAGACGGTGAGGCAGGTTTCCCCGGTAATCTGGATATCAAGGTGATCTATAAGCTGACGGATGATAACGCCGTTGATATTAAGTACGAGGCTACAACCGATAAGGCTACTGTCGTGAATTTGACGAACCATAGTTATTTCAACCTTTCCGGTGTTCCCGGCTCGCAAATCATGGATCATACGATCATGATCGACGCGGATACATATAACCCGGTGGACGAGACGTTGATCCCGACCGGTATCGAACCCGTGGAAGGCACGCCGATGGATCTTCGCAAACCGGTAGTGGTAGGCGCTGATATCGACAATCCGTTTACGCAATTGGTTTACGGTGGTGGTTACGATCATAACTGGATATTGAACGCCGCCGGCGATATCAATAAGGTAGCCGCTAAAGTTGTATCTCCGACAAGCGGTATCGTTATGGAAGTTTACACCAACGAGCCGGGTCTTCAATTCTATGCCGGTAACTCAATGACGAAAGCGGGTGATAAAGGCAAGTTAGGTGTGGTTTACCCGCATCGTGGCGCTCTATGTCTGGAGACTCAACATTACCCGGATAGCCCGAACCAGCCGGCATTCCCGAGCGTAGTGCTTCGTCCGGGCGAGAAATATACGAGTGAGTGTATTTATAAGTTCTCGGTAGAGTAAATAAGGAAGAAAGTTCCGGATTTGGAAATATCCACATAATGGTGAGGCGTATATACATAAATAGGATGTATATGCGCCTCTCTTTTTTACTCACGGAAGCATCTTGTTTATAGTGGAAGAATTTATCGCTAGAGAGTATACGCTATCTTTTCCCAATAGATTTTAAAAGAGAAAAATAAATCCATATGATGTATGAGAAAAAGCGTTATATTTGTATCGATAAAGTAAACTCTTGTGGAAATTCAAGGGTTTACGAATCAAAGTGTGATTACGATAAGCGTTTAAGATATTATCTTTGGAACTGAAAATCGCCAAGTTTCAAGTCGGACAGAGATAATAGGCAACTAAACGCTCACGCTTGTTATATATACTGCCTAATAGTATACGTAATAAGGCGTGGGCTGTTGTTTATTATTTGTCCGATGGGTGTTTGGCGATGCCTCAGTTTCGAATAGTAGATTAACAGTTCCCACGCTTCTTTTTTGTAGCATATAGAAATACCGAACAAGGTGAACGGTCCGGTTTGAGGGAAACGTATATGGAGGTAATTAAAAAGCAACGTTTGGCTGTCTGTCGTATATTATTGGATGTAGTGGAAGGTGCGTGTGAGGTCCGTGATCCGGATCTGATCATGCGGACTCGTCATTATCCGGCACTTCAAAGGGAGATGTGTTTTGCGGATCGGGATTGGGAAGAAGCGAGAGATTTGAGTGTACTTGCCTGCTTGGTACTATCCAAGGAATTGCATTATAAGGTTAAGATGATGATCGGTTTGGTAGCTCATGACTTGTATTCAAGGGAGTCCTCGGTCTCTTATCAGCAACGCCTGTCCTTCGATGTGCTGATGAGTGCGATCGATTGGCCGGTCTCTTTTAAGGAGATCACGCTCTTTGCTCCCTCAAAATAAGTTATAGTTTGTACGTAAGACCTTGAATTCCGTTCTGCGGTTGATCTGGTCGGCGATCTCTTGCTGTTCCGGCGGCAGGGCAAGGAAGAATTCCTCGGTAAGCACATCGCCTTCTTTCAAGAAATCGAATTGTTTAGCCATCTTCTTGTTGATCGTCTTGGGAACGCTTTCTCCATATCCTTTCGCTTCCAGACGAGCCGCCTCGATACCTCCCGCTATTAGGTAATCCACGACCGATTGCGCACGGCGTTGAGCCAAACGCTCGTTATATTGGTCTGTACCTTTCCGGTCCGTGTGGGCACCCAGTTCGATCGTTACGTTCGGGTTATCGTTCAACATCTTGATCATCTCGTCCAAAGCTTTCTTGGATTCCGGACGAAGGGTCGCTTTATCGAAATCGTAGAAAATGTTATCGATAACAACCGGCTTGCTGATCGGAGAGAGGAAGAAATCCACGATATACGTCTCGTTTTTCTCCTCGGGGCCGGTATGCAACTCGTAATTCTGGTTGAGGTAACCACGGGCGCTGGCCATCATGACATAACGGATGTCACGTTCCAACTCGACACGATAGGTACCGTCTTTCTTGACCGGGACTTTCACGTTCAGTCCGTCTTTTCCGACGATGCGTACGGTAGCGTCCTCGATCGGATATTCATCGACATCGTTTACGATTCCTTCGATGAAGATGGTGATCGTAGGCCGTTCAAAGGAATATATATGGTCATAGCCCCGTGCGTCGTTGCGGTTGGAGCAGAAGAAGCCCCGTTCCTCTTTTCCGGCGAAGGTGATACCGAAATCGTCTGCCATAGAGTTGATGCCTGGCAGGCGCTTGACGGCGCAGAGCACGATCAGGTTGGCGCAGTGCGGCGCCCAGCGGTCACCCGCCTTGTCAAGCCATTTCCAGCGTTCGAAGTTCCTGAGGCTATGGCAGCTCGGTGAATAGACGCCGAAGCGCCCACGGTCGATTTCGAATCCCAGAAGCGTGAGCCAGTCCTTGAGGCGGTAGAGCGGAACGGGTGAGGTGTGTGTCGGCAGGTAGGGCCTCAGGCCTGCGCCGACGGCCTTCTGGCGCATCCACCAGAGGCTCAGGGGATTGAAGACCGTCAGGATAAGCCTGCCTTCGGGCACTAGCACGCGAGCCGCTTCGCGAAGTGTCTGGTGTGCGGAGGGCGCGAAGTCAAGCGCATGAGGAAGCGTCACCAGATCAAGCGATTCGGCGGGAAAGGGCAGCCATCCGCTTTCGGCCTGCACGGTTTGCAGGGTGGGACGAAGAAGCCTGTTGTCGAGTTCGTCGTAGCTTTCACTCGTGAGCCACTGCGAAGTGATGCCGTTCGCTCTCAGCGTGTCGAGCTGAGGTGCGCCGACCTGCAGGGCCTCTCTGCCGAAGGCGTCGGCCGAAAACTCGTCGTACTGGGAGGACTCCCACGCATGCAGGGTCTCGCCATGCGGCGTCTTCAGAAAGTCGGCAAAGGAAAAGCTGTTCATGGCTGCTGTGCGGATCGGGCGCATCTCTGCGTGAATGTGTATCTCATTGTGCCTGAAGAGGCGCTCCGGCATTGTAAATTCAATACGATTGATAAAATCGACTAATTGTCGATGCAAGACACGCTCCTGCCCATTTTTTTGCGCCATGATCAGACCGCTTCAGATTCGTCCGTTTCTGCTGAAAACGCTGCCCCTTCTTAGTCTCGGATTCACCTTTCTGCTTTTCGAGCCCGCAGCGGGCATTCCGAAGGCGGTTGCGGCTGCAGGCGTGCCTGCGGCCGACGAGGCTGCGACCGTTGCGCAGGCGGCTTCGGACGAGCCTGTCGGCACGGTTGAGGCACTCGGTCCTCCTGTTGACGTCTGGGACCGCATCCGTCGAGGCTATGCCATGCCTGCCCTTGAGAACGACAAGGTCGATCGCTGGCTCGAGTACTACCGCCGCAAGCCTGACTATTTGAACCGCATGTTCGAGCGCTCGGGGCGCTACCTCTATCACATTCTTGAGGAGGTCGAGAATCGTGGCATGCCCACGGAGCTTGCGCTCCTGCCGTTCGTGGAAAGCGCATTCCAGCCCGAGGCGCTTTCGCGCGCCAAGGCTGCAGGCCTCTGGCAGTTCATGCCTGCGACGGGCACGCACTACTCCCTGGAGCAGAATCTCTGGCGTGACGACAGGCGCGACGTGCTTGAGAGCACGCGCGCAGCGCTCGACTACTTCGAATATCTTTACGGTATGTTCAGTGACTGGCATCTGGCGCTCGCCGCCTACAATTGGGGCGAGGGAAGCGTGCAGCGTGCCATTCACCGCCAGCAGGCGAGGAAGCGCCCTGCCGACTACCAGCATCTCCGCATGCCCAATGAAACGGCCAACTATGTACCCAAGCTCGAGGCCATCAAGCGCATTGTGACCGATCCCTCGAAGTACGGCGTGAAGTTGCCCGACGTGGGCAACGAGCCCTTCTTCGTCACGGTGACGAAGCCGCGCGACATTGACACCGAAACGGCCGCCGAGCTCGCGGGAATGCCGCTCAAGGAGTTCCGCCAGCTCAATCCCAGTTTCAAGCTGCCCGTGATCGTTGCCTCGCACAACAACGTGATGCTGCTTCCTGCCGACAAGGTCGACGAGTTCATCGACAATCTTGCAAGCTGGATGGACGGTGGCCAGCCGCTCTCGCGTTGGACGACCTACAAGTTGCAGGAGGGCGAGACGCTTGCCTCAGTCGCCGAAGCTGCAGGGATGACCGAGGACGAGCTTCGGGATGTGAACGGCATTCCGAAGGGCCGTCGCGTGCTCGCCAACTCCACGCTTCTTGTGAGGGCGAACGCAGATGATCAGACGGACATTGCGGCCGAGACAGCCGATGCAAAGCTCCGCCTGTCGCCTCTCACCACCTGGCGTCGCGTGACCTACCGCGTGCGAAAGGGAGACACGCTCTCGGGCATCGCTCGTCGCTGGCACATCACGAAGAAGTCCATCGTTCAGGCCAACCGCCTGCGTTCGCAGAACCTGCGCGTTGGCCAGCGCCTGATCCTGACGGTGCCCAACGTCGAGCGCGCGCCGATCCGCACCGTGAGCACGGACAGTGGTGCCAAGCATGTCATTCATGCCGTGAAGGCAGGCGAGACGCTCGGATCCATCTCGCGCCGGTACGGGGTGTCGACGGCCATCCTTAGAGCCACAAACCGCATCAGCGGCAACACCATCAGGGCGGGCCAGCGCCTGCGCATCCCGACCGTGGCATCGGTTGAGGAGTCCGATGTCCGCGTGCACACCGTGCGAAAGGGTGACACTCTCTCCGAAATCGCCGATCACTACGACGTGTCCGTGGTTCGCCTCAAGCGTGCCAACCGCCTGACGGGCAATGCACTCCGGGTGGGGCAGAGGCTTGAGATTCCAACGGGTTCCGAGCCCAAGGCGCCTGCAGTGCAGCCGAGCCGCGCCGACGAGTCGCCCGAGGCCGGACTTTATCGGGTGAAGTCCGGCGACACGCTCTATGAAATCGCGGGCCGCTTCGGCGTCTCCGTCAATGCCCTCAAGGCCGTGAACGGGCTTTCGGGCTCCTCGCTTCGCGCGGGGCAGAAGCTCGTCATTCCCGCAACTGCGAAAACCCAGCCCTCCAGAGCTGATTCTCAGCCCGCAGGTTCTGCTCAGGCTCAGGACACGGTCTATCGCGTGAAGTCGGGCGACACGCTTTCGAGCATAGCGAGCCGCTTCGGAACTTCGGTGCGGATCCTGAAGGATCTCAACGGCCTTCGTTCCAACAGGTTGAGCGTCGGACAGCGCATCAGACTGCCGTAGGCGAGGACCGAACGGCCTACCCAACGCAGGGGAGGGCGCGGTTCTTTTCGAGCCGCCCGAAAGTCCCTACAATAACCGCACTCCCGTTCCGGCTAGGCAAACGTGCCGGAAACGATGCTTGAACCCTGTCGTCCGTCCCTCTTGAGGAGCGGACGGCCCTGAAGAAGTGAGACTGATTATGGGATTTCTGAACGGCAAGAAGCTTCTGATCACTGGCGTGATCTCCAACCGCTCGATTGCGTACGGCATTGCCAAGGCCTGCCGCCGCGAGGGCGCCGAGCTCGCCTTCACCTATGCCAACGAACGCTATCGCGAGCGCATCGAGGGGCTGGCCGCTGACTTTGACAGTAAGCTCGTCTATCGCATGGATGTCGGCAGCGACGAGGACATCGCTGCGGTCGTTGAAGAACTCGGCAAGGCCTGGGGCGGCCTTGACGGCTTCGTGCACTCGATCGGCTTTGCGCCGCGCGAGGCCATCGCGGGCGACTTCCTCGAGGGTCTCTCCCGCGAGTCCTTCAAGATCGCCATGGACATCTCGGCCTACTCCTATCCTGCGATGGCCAAGGCCTTCCTGCCGCTCATGAAGGGCCGTCAGGCATCCGTCCTCACGCTGACCTACCTCGGCAGCGAGCGCGTCGTTCCCAACTACAACACGATGGGCCTTGCCAAGGCGGCACTCGAGTCGAGCACCCGCTATCTGGCCGCCAGCCTCGGCAGGGAGGGCATTCGCGCGAACGCCATCTCCGCAGGTCCCATCAAGACGCTTGCCGCTTCCGGCATTCAGGACTTCGGCAAGCTTCTGCACGTGATGGAGCAGGCAGCGCCGCTCGGCCGCACTGTGACGACGGAGGAAGTCGGCAACACGGCCGCCTTCCTGCTGTCCGACCTCGCAAGCGGTCTGACGGGCGACGTCGTCTACGTCGATGCGGGCTTCCATGCCATGGGCGCCGCGATGATCGAAGTGGAAAAGTAAGCGCAGTTTATTGACAGTGCACCTGAGCGGGGATCGATCCAGAGTCGGTTCCCGCTTTTTGTGCTTTATTTTTGATCACATGCAGGGTTATAGTGCTTCTGATTGTGGTCCCAATTTACGCATTCCCATGCCCATGACATCTGCATTCAAGAAAGTCGCGGTCTTCGTCAAGCCGACCGAGATCATGGTCGTGCCGCTTCAGGCGCTGATCAAGGTGATCGAGGCCTGCGGCGCGGAGGTCTTCCTCTGCGAGCGCAGCGCCGCATCGCTGAAGGGACGGAGCAACCGTCCCGGTCATCCGAGGGCCGAACTCGGCGCCATGTGCGACCTTGCGATCGTGCTCGGCGGCGACGGTACGATGTTGGGCGTTGCTCGTGATCTGGCGGGCTTCGACATTCCGATCATCGGTGTCAACGCGGGGCGTCTCGGCTTCATCACGGACATCGTGCTTGAGGACATGGAGACGATTCTGCCACAGGTGCTAGCGGGACGCTACACGCGCGACGTGCGCCGCATGCTCGCGTGCGAGGTCGTGCGCAAGGGCAAGTCGATCTTCTCGGGCATTGCCGTCAACGACGTCGGCATCAGCCACGGCCGTGCAGGCGGCATGGTCGAGTTCGTGATCTACGTGAACGGGCAGCAGATGTCGAGCCAGTCGGCCGACGGCATCATCTGCTCGACTTCGACGGGGTCCACGGCCTATTCGCTCGCCGCAGGCGGTCCGATCCTGCATCCGTCTCTTCTGGGGCTGTGCCTCGTGCCCGTCGCGCCGCACACGCTCTCGAACCGCCCCATCGTGCTCCCAGCAAACGTGGCGATCGACATCGAGCTCACGAACGCGCGAGATGCAGTCGCCTACTGCGACATGCAGGAGTTCTTCGACGTGCAGCCCGGCGACGTACTCAAGATCCGTCCGACCGAGATGACCATGACGATGCTTCATCCTGCGGGATACGACTACTTCGATCTGCTGCGCCGCAAGCTCAAGTGGAACTTCATGCCCACGAGCGTGAAGAGGCGCACGAATTCCTCGGGAAGCTGATAGAGTAGCTCCTTCAATACTGCTTCCGGAGATACGCCTTCATGCTGACTGCCTTGAGTCTTAGAGACTTTGTGATCGTCGAGTCCCTGAGTCTGGATGTCCGGCGGGGCTTTACAGTCCTGACGGGTGAAACCGGCGCCGGCAAGTCCATTCTCATCGACGCCCTGCAGCTGATTCTTGGTGGTCGGGCGGATGCCGGCGTCGTCCGTGAGGGTGCTGAGCGCACGAACATCGTGGCGGAGTTTCAGCCGCCTGAGAGCGCCCGAAAATGGCTTGCGGCCAACGAGCTTGAAATGGGCGACGACATGCTGATGATCCGCAGGACGGTCGACGTCAAGGGACGCTCCCGCGCCTGGGTGAACGGCGTCTCGGTGGCGGCTTCCCAGCTGAGGGAACTCGGCGAAACGCTCATTGACGTACATGGGCAGCATGCGCATCAGTCGCTTCTGAAGCCCGCCTATCAGCTCAAGCTTCTGGACGATCATGCAGGTACGTTCGTGGAACTCTCTGCCGTCAGAGAGGCCTTCAACGTCTGGCAGAAGGCCCGGCGCGCTCTTGATGACGCGACTGCCAACGCCGATGCGATTGCGGAAAAGGCCGAGCGCCTCGCCTGGATGATCGAGGATCTGGAGGCGCTGTCGCCAAGAGGCGGCGAATGGGAGTCCCTCAATGAGGACCACAGGCGCCTTTCGCACGGCGTTGCGATTGCCGAGGGTTTGAACGAGGTGCTCGGAACTTTGACGGAGGATGGAGAGTCCGCTTCCGCCATGCTTTCCTCGGCACACGCAAAGCTCTCTTCGCTGAGCCGCTACGATGCCAAGCTTGCTTCAGTTGCTGAAACGCTCTCGACGGGCATAGACCTCATTGAGGAGGCGGCACGTGACGCCGCCCGTTATCTCGACCGTGCCGATCTGGACGGCGAACGCTTTGCCGAGGTTGATCGCCGCGTCTCCCACTACTACGAGCTTGCCCGTAAGTTCAGGACGGAGCCAGAAAGCCTGCACGAGCTGCTCGAAAAAAGCCGGTCGGAACTCAAGGTGCTGACGGGCGCCAAGGACGTCGAGGCTCTGCGAAAGGCGGAGGCATCGGCGCGCGGTTCTTATGACGTTGCGGCGGCAAGGCCGGAGGCGGCGCAGACGAAGGTCACGACGCGGCGGCGGGAAAAGATGGTGTTCTG
>OKSF01002129.1_pt1 | contig 14104 bp, 9 predicted proteins | sample 1606061 | NCBI WGS metagenome assembly OKSF01 (sample SAMEA3541567, study PRJEB24748) | human gut metagenome | biome: human gut; feature: human-associated habitat; material: faeces | place: China | collected 2012 | reverse complement strand
ATTGACTATAAAGAAGTAGTACAAATACGCTCTTGAGTTCTCAAACCACCACCGCACCAGCAGACCGCCCCAAACTCAAGGAGCCAGGCCGCCGTGCTGAGCAGCAAGAGATAAACTTACACGAGAACCCGCAATCGCGCAACCCGCAGGGCGCAATGAAGCACGGAACCGTTGGAAATCCAACGTTCCATCGGCGTGTCGAAAACCGGGAAAATGCGTCCGGAAAGCGCCGATACCATCAGAATAGACCCCGAAAACCACAACCAGGTGAACGCAAAACCAATAGCCGTCGGCGTGTCGACCATCAACATGGTCAACCACATCCGCATTTTGCGATCCAACCACGGTTCTCGCATAACAAAAGCCGGAAGCTCCGTGGTTAGCGGAGGCTCCCGGCATTGTTGTTCGGCTACTGGATATTCAGCTTTGGTCATTCGAATCGCTGACCATTGCTAATGCTGCCTGTAGCCGACTGTTTTCAGTTATTACTTCAGTTATCGCTGATCAGGCAGCTCACTCGGCATTGGCCGGGCCGGCGGCAACCGGTTCTGCAGCCGACTCGACCGTGGCGACAGCCTTCTTGCGGTTCAGGTACCGCTTGATGGCCACAATCTCCAGACCGATCACGAGCACCGCAACCACGCCCCAAGCCACGTACATGGCGGTCTTCCAGATCGGGGTGGCGACCTTCGGCTCGCCATTCGCGTACTGCCAGCTGTTGGCGGCCGTGTACAGGATGTTGTGCGCGGCCTGACGCATGGCCTTCACGGAAGTGGCGGACTTATCGGTGATGTGGTTGGTGATCTTGGTGGTGGCAAGCATCGAATCGTTGCCCGCACGCACTTCCTGATCGGCGTTCTGGTAGCCGTAGCCGCCGAAGTAGTCGGTCAGGACGAAGCCCTTGAAGCCCCACTCGCCGCGCAGCACGGTCTGCAGCAGCGCGCTGTCGGCGCCGGCATAGGTGTTGCCGATGTAGTTGAAGGAGCTCATCACGGCCTGGGCGCCGCCTTCCTTCACGCTCATCTCGAACGGCTTCAGATAGATCTCACGCATGGCCTGCTCGTTCGTCCACGTGCACAGCATTTCCGTACGCTTGGTCTCCTGGTCATTCAGAGCGAAGTGCTTCATGAAGGAGTACACGCCCTTGGACTTGGCGCCGGCGATTTCGTTGGAGGCCATCGCACCGGAGAGCAGGGAGTCCTCGGAGAAGTACTCGAAGGTACGACCGGAGAATGCCGAACGGTGGATGTTCATGGCCGGAGCGTACCAGCCAGCCACGTGCATGTCGTGGGCCATGTCGCCGATCATCTCACCGAACTGCTTGGCGAGATCCTTGTTCCAAGTGCAGGCGAATGCCGTGGAAGCCGGGAAGCCGATGGAGCCAACGCCGGTGAAGTTGTTATTCAGCGATGCCGGGCCGTCCGCATCGGTCAGCTGGATCTTGCCGACGGACTTCACAGCCTGGGTGCCATAGCCACCATTGGCGATGAGGTTGTCCATATCGTCGAAGGTGAGCTGGTCGAGCAGCTTGTCCCAATCGGCGTCGTCATAGTCCTTGCCGTACATATCGGACAGCTTCAGACCGTTCTTGGCACCGGTGGTCGGCATCTTGTCGGAATCCTTGTCGAACTTCTTCGGATCGTAGTTCGAGTTGTTGTAGAAGGTTTCCTTGGCCTTGTCGGACATCTTGAAGTTGGTCGGGGCGGCGGTGGCCTCCTTGTAGTTCGCGAAGTGGTCGGCGCGGGACAGGTACGTCACATCGCCCGCCACATCATCGAACTGGTTCGTGGCCACGGTCTTGTCGCCATTGTGGATGTTCGAATCGGAATCGTAGGTGACGGTGTCCTTCACGGTGATCGCCTTGTGATCGATCACGTGGTGCGAATCGGACTGGATGGAGATGTCGTAATCGCCCTTCTCCAGCACGTACGCCTTCGCGCCCTTGTAGTCGTAGGACGCCATGTCGTCGTCATCGAACTTGACGGTGACCTTCTGGGACTCGCCCGGCTGCAGTTCCTTGGTCTTCTCGAAGCCGGCCAGGTTCTTGGACGCCTTCTCGATGCCGCCGTCGGTGTACGGCGGGTTGTAGTAGACCTCGACCACGTCCTTGCCGGCCTTATCGCCGGTGTTGGTGACGGTCACATCGAACGAGATCTTGCCGTTCTTGTAGGAGACCTTGCCCATCTCCTGCTTGAACGTCGTGTAGGACAGGCCGTAGCCGAACGGGAACATGACGGTGTCGTCGTAGTTGATCAGACCTTCGTCGGCGGCGGTCTCATAGAACTTGTAGCCAACGTAGATGCCTTCGACGTAGTTGACGAACGTCGGGGTCACCGTGACCTTGTCGCCACTAAAGCCCATGTAGGAAGCAGCGAGATCATCCGCATTGTCGTAAGTGAACTTGCCGTTCGTGCCGACGGACGAAGCGTTGCCGGCGGCGGTGCCATCGGTGTTGTTGAACACAGCGGTCTTGGTCAGGTCCTTCACGAACGTGTCGGAGGTCTTGCCGGACGGATTCACATCGCCGGCGAGCACCTCACCCAGTGCGGAGAAGCCGGTCTGGCCGGCCGGCGGGCACCACAGCACGGACTTGATCTGCGGATACTGGGACAGGAAGTCGAACTGGAACGCGTTGGCGCCGTTGTAGACGAGCGTCACCTTCTTGAAGTTCTTGGTGACCAGGTCGATCATGTCGCGCTCGGTCTGGGACAGCTGCAGGAAGTGCTCGCCATCCTTGAAATCTTCGTAGTCCTTGGAATTGTTGTTGTAGGTGATGCCCTTCGCCTTCATGTTCGTCGGCAGGTCAGCGCCTTCGCCGCCGACGCGGGTGATGGTGATGACGGCTTCGTCGGAGAAGTCCTTGGCGTCGGAGATCAGCTTGTCGGAATACTGCTTGGCCGGAACCTCAGGCAGGGTCCAATCCTGAGCGAACATGCCGACCTCAGGACGATCCTTGCGGTAGTCCGTGTACAGCTTGCTCAGCTCCGTATTGGTCTTCAGGCCAGCCTGCTTCATGCCGTCAAGCAGGGAGACGGTCTTGTACTGCTTCGACATGGAGCCGGAGCCGGTGCCGCCGTAGACGGGGTTGGTGGAGCCCCAGCCGAACACGTTGACCTTCTTGCCGGACAGCGGCAGGTTGGAATCGTCGTTCTTCAGCAGGGTGACGGCCTCCGACTGCACATCCTTGGCCAGCTCGTTGGCCTTGGAAACCGTGACGTCGGACAGCGTGTACTTGGTGATGGTCGCATTGTTGAGCAACGTGGAAAGCGGACCGGTCAGCATCATGGACACGGCCACGACGATGCCGACAAGCGCCACCAGCCAGGATTCGGAATGGACGATCTTACGAGTCGCCACTTCCTTGACCGTCTTCTTGTTGACGGCAAAAGTGATAATCAGCGCGAGCGCGAACAGCACGCCAATCGCAATAAGGTACGGCGTCAATGAGCCGATGACGTTCATAACGTCAGCCATGTTGATTTGCAGCATGGTCTGCCTCCTCCTTGATTCTCATAACCAAACGACACGTAGGCTCCGATGCCTTTATCGGAACCGCGAAACCATTCAACACTGCCCCGCATCTCATGGTTTCGGTGAAGTGGCTGCAGATGCGTGCGGCAAGTGAAGACACTTCTTCATGTCGATGATTCGATTTCATCAGACTTCAACGTGCGGCACATGGCGTTTTCCCCAGCCTGTCAATTCGCGTGCATAATCTGCACGCCAAGTACGATGGAAGTATGAGCGACTTAAGCGCATTGAATCTGGAAGCAGGCAGCCTGGTTGGCGGCTACACGTTGATTTCCCGGCTTGGTTCGGGTGCCATGGGCTCGGTATGGCGTGTGCGGGACGATGGCGGCCATCAATATGCGATGAAGATTTTGCGCGATTCCCTCTCCGACGACGATTCCCCGCAGCAGCAGCGCGACGAGTTGACCGCACGCGAGCGCCTGCGCAGGGAGGCGATGGCGTTGCAGAAGGTGCGGCATCCGGGCGTGTGCGGCATTGTGGATATGGAACTTGACGACGCGTTGGCTTTTATTGTGACCGAGTTGATCGAAGGCAAGAATCTGCGTGAGGATGTGCGCGTCAATGGCCGATATGTGGGCGACGATTTGGAACGGCTGGCACGCAAGCTGATTGAGGCGGTGCGTGCCGTGCATGCGTCCGGCATCGTGCACCGCGATATCAAGCCGACGAATGTGATGGTGTCGAGCACCGGCCCGGTATTGGTGGATTTCGGCATCGCTATGGGCGAAGGCGAAAGCCATGTGACGCGTACCGGTCTGGTGATGGGCACGCCGGGGTTCATCGCGCCGGAAATCATTGATGGCGCGGAATCGGATGAAATGACCGATTGGTGGTCGGTGGCGAGCGTATTGGCGTTCGCCGCTACGGGTGAGCCGGTGTTCGGCACGAAGCCGATGATGACCGTGTTGGAACGTGCGGCGGCAGGCAGCGCCAATCTTGCGGGACTTCCTGCGGGCACGATGGCCGCGTTCCGTTCGGCGCTTAATCCGGATCGGACGAAGCGGTGCACGCCGGACGATTTGCTGCAGGCGATCGCCGTGGATGCGTTGAATCCGCAGGCGTGGGTTGCGGCCGACAATGGTGGCGCAGCGGATGGCGATACGGAGGCGATGCCCCCTTTTGTTGAATCGCCCGACAATCCGCGCACGTTGTGGCGATTGCAGGACGATATAACCGGCGAAAACGCCATCGGCACGCGCACGATGCCAGGGCTCAGCGAAGCAACGCAGGCGATCGGGCAGCCCGATGTGAGCGCAACTCAAGTAATCGGGAAACAAGTGACCAGCCAATCCGACGCGAGCGCAACGCAGGTGATCGCACCTGTTGACGATGCCGAGACCAGCGTGCTTTCCGACGCACTTCCCAACGTGGACAGCACGCGCACGATGCCGCAATCGCAAGGCACGCGGGCGATGCCGACAGGCACGCAGGTAATGCCGCAATCCATGCCGTCAACACAAATGCTGCCGGCCCAGAACGCATGGAATCCAGCGGAAGCGCCGACGCAAGTCGACCCGACCATCAAACCCGCGTTGCAACGCATCGCCATGCGGCAGCCACCGTCCGTCATACCGCAGGCCACGGTGGCCGCGGCGCAGCAATCGCCCGCAATGTCATTCCCGCCGGTACCCGGTATGGATGGGCCGAACGTTGCGGAAGCACCCAATCCCGCCGATGTGAAGCGTGGCGCGATGTTGGGCCGGGGCATGCTCCCCTGCGCGCTGATGGCGATTCCCGTGGCCGTCTGCGGACTGTTCTCACTGTGGACGGCGATGGCAGCCGCGTTGCTGTTCGCCTGTGCGCTGGCCACTATCGGATTCAACACGGAGGCGCAGCTCGAGCGCGAAGGCAAACGTGGCGGCGAGAAGAAAAGTTCCGACTGGCTGCTGCGATTGGCGGGACTGCCCTGGCACATCGTGAAGGGCTTCGGCGTCGCCATCGTGCGGACGCTGATCATGTTGGCCGTGGCCGCGCTGGGTTTGTCGCTCACCACGGTCGTGCTGCAGCTTCCGTATGCCGTGATGGATACGTGGATATTTGGATTGACGATTCCGATGCCGACGCTGCTTGGCGGTCCGCTTTCCGAAAGCGGGCTGGCGCAGGCTGCGTTCTGCGCGATCGGCTGGCTTGTGACCGTGGCCGCTCCGGGCGCGATCGTACTGCGATTGGGCGGCGGCGCACTGCGTAAACAGCCGTATCTGCGCCACTTGAGCGAGCTGCCGACGCAATCGCAAGGCAATACGGAATTCCCGGCGAATCGATAGCAAGGCATCGCTAGTATGGTGCCCAGCATAACAACGTGAGGTCGAAAGGAATATCGATGGCCCAGAACAGCAAGGATGCGCAGAAGCGTACCAGCCGCGCCGAGCGTAGGGCCGCTGAGGCCGCAGCGATGAAGGCGCGCGCCGAGCAGATGGAGAAGGAACGCAAGCAGCAGACGATCATCGGCGGCATCGTGGTGGCGGTGCTGGTGATTCTGGTGGCGATCGGCGCGTTCACCGTGTACCACAACATGCATAAGAAGGCCGAAACGAAGGCTTCCACCGAAACCGTGCAGGAAGCGTACACGGCGTTGCAGAAAGTGAAGAACACTCCGAAGCTCGTCGATAAGAAGGGCGGCCTGCTGATTTCCAAGAACGGCTACGGCAAGGCTGTGGAGGGCGCGCCGACCGTCGAGCTCTACATGGATTTCCTGTGCCCGGGCTGCGGCAACCTGCACCGCCAGTTGGACGCCGACCTGCAGAAGATGGTCGATGCCGGCCAGATCAATCTGGACCTGCATTTCATGGCGTTCATGGACCGTTGGTCCACCGACGAGTATTCCAGCCGCGCGGCGAACGCGGCCATCTACCTGGCCGAGCATGACAGCGACCCGAACCATCTGATCTCCTTCCTGGAGAAGGTCTACGCCGAGGATTTCCAGCCGGAGGAAGGCTCCGCATACAAGTCGGTGAGCGACGCCAAGATCAAGGAGCAGATGATCGCCGCGGGTGTTTCCAAGGATGTTGCGGACAAGGCGTTTGGCCGCGATTATCAGGAATGGCTTGATGCGATCGACACTTACACGCCGAAGCGTTCCGAACTGTGGCATCAGTCCGGCAGCTACAAGGGCAGCATGACCACGCCGACCGTGATCATCAACGGCAAGTATTGGGATATGGACCAGCTGACCACCGCCCAGACGACGGTTAAGGACGGTCTGTTGGAATCGATCGGCCTGAAGGACAGCGAAGTCGGCGTTGCCGGCAAGATGCCGTCCATCGGAGCCAAGAAGGGGCCGATTCCCGTCACCACGGGCGAATAACCCCTTACGGGCAGCCGGCGCGTCTCAACCCGCAATACTAAGTTGACGGCGGTGGAAGCGCTGGTTATGCTATTCATCGTTCCTCTGTTGTTTTCATAGCAAAAGAGGACATGCCTCCTTAGCTCAGATGGCCAGAGCGGCCGCCTTGTAAGCGGCAGGTCGTCGGTTCGATCCCGACAGGAGGCTCGAACCCGTATGACGGGCTTGGACCTCTTACCATGGGTAAGTGCTCCAGAAGTCTTCCCCCAACTTGAGACTTCTGGCAAAGCGGACGAGGCGTCCCCCAACCTGTCTCGTCCGACCGGGGGCAGGACATCCCCTTCTCTCCTGCCCCCTTTTTATTTTTCGCTTTTCGCACCTGCTTTCAAAAATGTGGCGGTATGGATAAAACCATCGGAAAGCACGGCGACCGTTCCAGCTGAGCCGTTACAATAACGGCGTTGTAGGCAGCGCTGAAAAGAGGATAAATGACGAGAAGGTGGACCCCTCGGAGATTCGTGACGCTTCGTCGTGTCCGCGTCATGGCATGCGTGGCCTCATTGACTTTGACTTCGGCGTTGGCGTTTGGTGTGGGCGCGCGCAAATCCGTGGCGTTGACCGTCAATGGGGAGACCACCACGGTGACCACATATGCGATGAGCGTGGACCGTCTGCTGCAGGAGCAGGGCGTGAAAGTCAAAACGCACGACCTGGTGGAATCGACCAGCCCGACCAGCACGCTGAAGAACCATGATGTGGTGAACGTGCAGAGCGCGTACCAGACCACCATCACCATCGACGGCCAGGAAGTGCCGTTCTGGACGGTCGCGTCCAGCGCCGAGCAGTTGCTGGACTTCTTCAACCAAAACGAAACCGAAGCGGCGAAAATCACCGTCAATATCAGCAACGTCTACAACAAGCTCACCGGCGGTCTCATCATCAACCAGAAGGGGCCCGTCACCGTCATCGCGGACGGCAAAAGCTCGGTGGCGCCGAACGGCAAGCTGCCCGCTGCCTCCATTCTTGACGCCAAAGGCATCACGTTGGGCAAGGAGGATCGCGTCAGTGTCGAAAAGGACGGCAAGACGACCATTCTGCGCGTCCGCCGCGTGACGCATGGTGAGGAGACCCGCACGAAGGAAGTGCCGTTCGGCACGCAGACCATCATCGACCCGAACCTGCAGCCGGGCGAAGTCACGGTACGGCAGGAAGGCGAAAACGGCGAAATCCAGCAGACGTACGCCGTCACCTACGTGGATGGCGTGAAGGAAAGCGAGACGCTGACCGGAGAGAAGACCACGAAAATCGCCATCGACAAAGTCATTGCGGTCGGACCGGAAAAAACTACGGACGATACCGACAAATCCGACAAATCCGACAACAGCGGCAACGGCAACAGCAACGGCGATAACGGCGATTCCGGCAAGACGGACGACGGCAAGAACGATTTGGGTAAGAACGACTCGAATAAAAACGACAATAAGTCCGATTCGAACAAGTCCGATTCCGACAAAACCGATTCGAACAAGTCGGATTCCTCGGATAAGAACAATTCGAACAACAACTCGAATAACAATTCCAACAACACCAAGAAGGACGATCCGGCACCGACCCCCACACCAACCCCTGCACCGCAGCCGACTCCCGCACCCCAGCCCAAACCGCAGCCCACGCCGCAGCCGAGCAATCCTTCCGCAGGCTGCCGCTTGTACCATCCTTCCGCGGCACAGGCACAGGCCTACGCTTCCGGCGCGGCGGCGCAGCGCGGCTGGACCGGCCAGAACTGGACGGATCTGGTCAAACTCTGGAATCGCGAATCCGGATGGAGCTGGAGCGCGGAAAACGTGTATTCGGGCGCATACGGTATTCCACAAGCGTTGCCGGGCAGCAAAATGGCCACGTTCGGCGCGAATTGGAAGGACGATGCCGCCGTGCAGATCGACTGGGGTCTGAGCTACATCGCACAGCGGTACGGCAGCCCGTCCGCGGCGTGGCAGCACTCCGAACAGACCGGATGGTACTGATCCGGCTAATCGCCAACGATTTTCGTACCGGCATGAACGGATAATGAGGGAATGACAGAAGAGGGAATGACGGAAAACGTGAACGAGCATACGCAGGGCCATTTGCTGGGGGCGGCCGACATCCGACGCATCGCCGCCGACGCGGGTATCAGCCCGACGAAGAAATTCGGGCAGAATTTCGTGATTGATCCGGGAACCGTGCGTCGCATCGTGCGCGAGGCCGGCGTGACCGCCGACGACCATGTGCTGGAAGTCGGTCCCGGACTGGGTTCGCTGACGCTGGCGATTCTGGAAACCGGCGCCACGATGACGGCTGTGGAAATCGACCCGCCGGTCGCCGAACGCCTGCCGAAAACCATCGCCGAATTCATGCCGGACGCCGTGGACCGCTTCCGTGTGGTCAACCGCGACGCACTTACCGTCAATCCGGAGAATCTGCCCGATTTCAAGGATGACGATTCCTTCACGCTGGTGGCCAATCTGCCGTACAACGTGGCCACGCCGATTCTGCTCACCCTGTTGGAACGTTTCGACAATCTGGGCACCTTCCTGGTGATGGTGCAGAAGGAAGTGGCGGACCGTTTGAGCGAGAAGCCCGGTTCGAAGATCTACGGCACGCCGAGCGTGAAGCTCGCATGGTACGGCACCGCGGAACGCGTGGGCGTCATCGGCCGCAACGTGTTCTGGCCGGCCCCGAACGTCGATTCCGCGCTGGTGCTGTTCAAGCGCTACCCGGGCGGTCACACCCCCGCCGCGGACAATGCGGACGGTTCCGTGGTGGATCGCGAAACCGTGTTCCGTTTGATCGACGCGGCTTTCGGGCAGCGCCGCAAGACCCTGCACGCCGCATTGAAGAAAATCGTGCCGTCCGAAGCGTTCGAGAAGGCCGGCATCGACCCGACCCGTCGTGGCGAGACGCTCACCATCGACGAATTCGTGGCGTTGGCACGCGCGTTGGATGAGGTGTTCGCGTCATGAGCACCATTGATTCGCCCGCCATCGGAACGGCCACCATCAACGCCGTGAGCGTGGACTGCCCGGCGAAAACGAATCTGACCCTGCATGTGGGCCCGTCGCATGCCGAATGGGGCGGCCGTCATGAACTCGACACCATCTATTGCGCGGTCGGCGTATACGACACCGTCACCGCCACGCGCAAAGCGCCGGGAAGCGGCTTCTCGCTGAATCTCGAGGGCGCGTATCTGGGCGACCTGGCCTCTTCCGGCAGCGATATGCGCCGCAACCACGCCGTGCTGGCATTGTTCGCCATGGCCGAAGCGAGCGGCCATGAGCCGGACGTGGCGTTGAACATCGACAAGCGCATCCCCGTCGGCGCGGGCATGGCCGGCGGTTCCGCCGATGCGGCGGCGACGATTCTGGCATTGAACACGTTGTGGGATCTCGATTGGCCGATCGAACGCCTGCAGGAAGTCGCGGCCACGCTGGGCGCGGACATGCCGTTCTGTCTGACCGGCGGTTACGCGCGCGGCACCGGTTTCGGCGAACGCATCGAACAGCTTGATGACGATGGCGATATCGTACGCGATCTTACGGAACGTGGGTTTACCGGCCATCTGCTGGTCGGCGCATACCGTGCGGAACTGCGCACGCCGGAAGTGTATGCCACATTCGATCAGATCGGTGCCGGCGATGGCGATGAGAACCACCTGCAGAAGGCGGCGGTCTCCCTGCATCCGCGTAGCGGACAGGCGATCGAGGAAGCCTTGCGTGCGGGAGCCAGCCAGGCGTTCGTCTCCGGTTCCGGCCCATCCGTCATCGCGTTCGTGCCGACGGAGGATGCGGCGGACGCCGTGCAGCGGGCATGGCAGGACAGCCGTTGCGTCGATCGCATCATCGCCACGAACGCCCCAGCCCGACCGATTGTGCATATCACCGCATGACAGTAAAGTTGATGGCAATTGGTTTGTTCAAAAGGAATTCGTAAATGACCCAGGCTAACGACGAGCGCGCCGCGCGCAAAGAGTACATTCGCCGCCGTCAGAAGACGGTGTTCAGCATCGTCGGAGCCGTCATGGTGGTCGCCATGGTGGTGTCCCTGCTGTTCTTTTTCCATGTCGGAGGCCTGGGCAACGTCAAGTCGGCCGCCGTACAGCCGAACTACGGCCAGCAGGCACCGTGCCCCATCAAGGAAGCCGACGGCAACAAGGCCAAGTATGTGGAGAATCGCAACATCACGCTGCGTGTGCTCAACGGCACGAAGTTCTCCGGCTTCGCCAAGGCGGTGAGCGACGCGTTGCAGAACCGCGAGTTCAACCCCCAGACGCCGGACAACTACACCAAGAAGGTGGATCGCACGATGATCGTCTTCGGCAAGAACGGCGTGAATCAGGCGTACACCGTGGCAAGCAATTTCACCGACGCCATGCTGGTTATGGACGACCGTCAGGACCAGCTGATCGACGTCATCGTGGGCGCCACATTCGACAATCTGCAGGATACGAAGAAGGTTCCCGCCGCAGGCAAGGCGATCACCGGCATCCAGGGCTGCGTCGCGGTGGACAAGATGACCGACCTGCCCAAGGCGCCCGAGCATGATGCGGTGAATCCGCAAAGCTGACCGCCAATCGAAATCGATATAGGCAATATGAAAAACCCGCGCTCCCCCAATCGGGAACGCGGGTTTTCGTATTCGAGCTGTTCCAAGCACACTGTTCCATGCATGCGGCGAAACCACCGCATGTCAATCGCTATTCGCCCTGCTCCTTGTACCAGCGTTCCAGCTCGGCAACGGCCACGTCACGCTCCACCGGACCGTTATCGAGGTGGTATTCCAGCATGTGCTTGTACGCCTTGCCGACCATCGGGCCTGGTTCGATGCTTAGCAGCTGCATGATCTCGTCGCCGTTGAGGTCAGGACGGATCGCGTCGAAGTCTTCCTTTTCTTTCAGGTCGCGCACACGCTGTTCCATCTCGTCCATGGCCGCCGAGAACATCATGGCCTTGCGCTTGTTCTGTGTGGTCGTGTCGGCGCGCGTAAGGCGGTTCAGACGCTCGTACAGCGGGCCAGCGTCCTTGACGTAGCGGCGGACCGCGGAATCCGTCCACGGCTCCTCCACGTAGCCGTGGAAGCGCAGATGCAGGTTGACCAGCTCGCTGACGTCCTCGACCATGTGGTGGTCGAAATGCAGTGCCTTCAAACGCTTGCGTGTCATCTTCGCGCCGACGGCGTCATGACGGTGGAAGCTCACCTTGCCGCCCGCTTCGAAACGACGGGTCTTCGGCTTGCCGATGTCGTGCAGCAGAGCCGCCAGACGCAGCGTCAGGTCCGGGGCCGGCACCGGACCGTCGGGACCGGTTTCGAGGGCGACGGCGCGTTCGATGACGATCATGGTGTGTTCGAACACGTCCTTATGGCGATGGTGCTCGTCGATTTCCAGCTGCAGCGCGGGAATTTCCGGCAGCACGATGTCGGCAAGACCGGAATCGACCAACGCTTCGATGCCGGCGCGCGGGCGATCGGACAGCAGCAGCTTGACCAGTTCGTCGCGCACACGTTCGGCGGAGACGATTTCGATGCGATCGACCATGTCGGACAGCGCTTCGGCGGTTTCCGGCTCGATGCGGAAGCCGAGCTGCGCCACGAAACGCACGGCGCGCATCATGCGCAACGGATCGTCGTCGAACGACTGCCGCGGATCGACGGGGGTACGCAGCACGCCTTTGGCCAAATCGTTCGCACCGCCGAACGGATCGACGAATTCGAGTTCCGGAACACGCAACGCCATCGCGTTGACGGTGAAATCACGGCGGGAAAGATCGCCTTCCAGCGTGTCGCCGTAATTGACTTCCGGCTTGCGCGAGTCGGGGTCGTACGTGTCGGAACGGTAGGTGGTCACCTCCACTTTCACCTCGGTGCCGTCCTCACGCCTGCGCATCGCGCCGAGCGTGCCGAATTTGCGGCCCATATCCCAGAAGCCATCATGCCCAAAACTGGGGAGCTGGACACGCCCGAAACCAAGCCGTTCTGGAGTACCATCCACGTGGCCGCAGCCAGCGTGAACCACCACGACATCTGGAGCCTGCAGGGCGTGGGACTCTCCGCCGAACAGACGCCGATGATTCTCGGCACCGACGCGTCAGGCGTGCTCGACGAGGACATTCCTGTTCGCAAAGGGCTGAAAGCCGGAGCCGAAGTGGTGCTCTACACCTTCGTCGGCACCGACGGCGCCGGCGTCATGCCGGGGGAGCGGCGCACCATCCTATCCGAAAAATACGCGGGCACCATGGCCGAAACCACCCAAGTGCCCAGCGCCAACGTGTTCGCCAAACCCGCCAACCTGACCCTCGATGAGGCTGCCGCGCTCGGCACCAGCTGGCTGACCGCCTACTCACTGCTGTTCACATCGGCCAACGTGAAACCGGGAGACACCGTGCTCGTCCAAGGCGCGGGCGGCGGCGTGTCCACAGCGGCCATCCAACTCGCCCATGCGGCAGGACTGGAAGTGTTCGTCACGTCACGCAGCGAAGAGAAACGAGACCGCGCGATCGCCATCGGAGCCGACGCCGCCTTCGAAACCGGCGCGCGACTGCCGCATAAGGTCGACGCTGTCATCGAATCGGTCGGCGCGGCCACCTGGAGCCATTCCGTCAAATCCGTACGCCCCGGCGGCACCATCGCCATCTGCGGAGCCACCACAGGAGACCAGCCTGGAGTCGAACTGACCCGCATCTTCTTCCAGGACATTCGCGTGCAAGGCAACACCATGGGTTCGCGTGACGATTTCGCACGACTGCTCAAATTCGTGGAACACGCCGACCTGCACCCCGTCATCGACTCCACCTACGCGCTTGCCGACGCGCCCGCGGCGTTCCGCAAAGTGGTCGACGGCGACGTTTTCGGAAAGGTCGTGCTGCACATCGAGCCAAGTAAGTAAAGTAGGCGGTGTTCTGGAACACGTAAGTCTACGTAAATCCTTCGGAGGTTTTGATGGCAGACAACAAGCCTGAAGTCGCGGTGATCATGGGATCGGCAAGCGATTGGGAGACCATGAAGCACGCATGCGAGATGCTCGACCAGTTCGAGGTGCCGTACATGAAGCAGGTGATTTCCGCGCACCGCACCCCGGAACTGATGGGTGAGTTCGCGCACAACGCCCGTGCCAACGGGCTGAAGATCATCATCGCCGGCGCGGGCGGCGCGGCCCACCTGCCGGGCATGGTCGCGGCGCAGACCACACTGCCGGTCATCGGCGTGCCGGTACGCTCCCACGCGCTGTCCGGCTGGGATTCGCTGCTGTCCATCGTG
>OKSF01002128.1_pt1 | contig 14109 bp, 10 predicted proteins | sample 1606061 | NCBI WGS metagenome assembly OKSF01 (sample SAMEA3541567, study PRJEB24748) | human gut metagenome | biome: human gut; feature: human-associated habitat; material: faeces | place: China | collected 2012 | reverse complement strand
CTTGCGCGAGTTCCGTCCGCGCTGCCGAGATTTCTTGCAATACGGCAAGTATTGCTGCAAATTCGCGCCTCATCAGTACGCAAAATTTGATCGCAAATCGCTCTTGTTCAATTATGCGGTATTGCCTAACACTCTCACAGGAGAAAACCAATGAAAACTGTAACCATTTACACGGATGGCGCGTGCTCGGGCAATCCGGGTCCCGGCGGCTGGGGTGCAATCCTGCAGTACGGCAAGGCGGAAAAGGAGCTTTCTGGCTCCGAGCCGTCCACCACGAACAACCGCATGGAGCTGCTCGGTGTAATTACCGCCCTCGAGACACTCAAGGAGCCGTGCTCGGTCGATCTGTATTCGGACAGCAAATATGTTGTTGACGGCATTACCAAGGGCTGGGCCAAGGGCTGGCGTGCGCGCGGCTGGGTTAAAAGCGATAAGAAACCCGCAAAAAATCCGGAACTCTGGGGTCGTCTGCTCGATTTGCTGGATAAACACGAGGTGCGGTTCCATTGGGTCAAGGGTCACGCGGATAATCCATATAACAACCGCTGTGACGAGCTTGCCGTCGGTGAGTATCAGAAGTATAAGTAAGGCTGTCGCGAAACTACAGTTTCGCCGACAAGCAGGAACGGACCGTGGGCCGTTCCAAAGTCGTCCGAAAGTTCCTATACAGAAACTTTCTCCCTCCAGAAGTGTAAAAACCGAGATACTTGCTCCCGGTTTTTACGAATTTGCGAAGCAAATTCTATTTTACGCGCGCTACAGCGCGAATTGGATGGAGCGACAGGAATATCCACTCTTTAGACAAACTGAACACCTTCTTCACATTTGGTGAGGAAGGTGTTATTTTTTGCGTAAAAAGGTCTCTTTTACGCCGATATAGAGTAAAACCACGCCGAAAGCACGCCGCAGCAGGTCGGTGTCCACTCTTGCGGCAAGCAGCGCCGCAAGGACCGAGGTCACCACGCCTGCCGGTACGCAGCATTTGACCGCTTCCCTTTCGATGAGTCCGTTTTTGCGATGCGAAATCAGCGCTGCAGGCGCACATGAGAGAAAATACAGCAGGTTGATGCCGCCCGCCTGATACTGCCCTGTCCCTTCAAAAAGTGTCAGATACAGCAGCAAAAGTGAGCCGCCGCCAATGCCAAAGCCGCTTAAAATACCGGTCAGCAGACCGATTGCGACCGCAAGTACCGCGCTCACAGCAGCAGGACGGCACGGATGCCGCCATAGAGAATCAGCACGCCGAATGCACGGCGCAGCCAGTCCGCCTTTACCCTGCCGAATAGCTTTCCGGCCAGCACGCCGCCTGCCGCGCCGCCGAGCAGATACGGCACCGCCTGCCCAATCGGCAGACCGCCCTTTAGCCAGTAAATCACCGCTGAGACCGCGCACAGCGGGAAAATTACCGCGACTGAGGTTGCAAATGCGCGCTTCTGCTCCATGCCGCACCAGGAAATCAGCAGCGGTACGAGAAATAACCCGCCGCCCGCCCCGAAAAATCCGTTTGCTGCACCGGAAAGTGCACCGGTGACCGCATATTTTACTGAAATTTTCATAAAAGAAACCCTCCGGTGACAGTTTGCACCGAAGGGCTTGCTTTTATGTGTATTATTTGTCGGCTTCGCGCTCGCGTTCCTCTTCCTTTTTGAGCTTCTGCTCGTTGGCGTAAACACGGTTCTGCAAACGGCACAGCTCCTGTGCAAGCGGGTCCGGCAGGTTGACCTGGTCGAGTGCATACGCCGGAGACGGACCGACACGCTGACCGGCAATCTTGACGACGCGCGCTTTGATGCCGACAACCGTGGAATCCGGCGGAACCTCCTGCAGTACGACAGCATTCGCGCCGATACGGCTGTTGTCACCCACCTTGAACGGTCCGAGAACCTTCGCGCCGGTCGAAATGAGCACGTTGTTGCCGATGGTCGGATGACGCTTGCCGGTGTCATGACCGGTACCGCCGAGCGTTACACCGTGGTAAATCGTGCAGTCATCACCAATCTCGGCGGTTTCACCGATAACGATGCCCATGCCGTGGTCAATAAACAGGCGTTTGCCGATCTTGGCGCCCGGGTGGATCTCAATACCGGTCATATGCCGTGCAAACTGCGACAGTGCACGTGCAAGAAAGAAATGCTTGTGCTTGTACAGCCAATGCGCCTGACGGTGGTAAAACAGGGCATGAAAGCCCTGATAGAGCAAAACAACTTCCAATGTGGTGCGTGCTGCCGGGTCACGGTCCCGGATCGAGCGTGCATCCTCGAGCAATCCCTTAAAAATCATAGTATCCCTTCCAAACTTTAGGGGTATAAAGCAGTATATGCAATCGGAAGATAAAAGGTTCCGACAGTCGTTTATGATACTTGCATAAACGAACGATAGTATCATTATAGACTCTTTTCGGTGAAAATTCAAACACTACGTTGAATTCCGTGAAAAAAGTGGTATAATGTAAGAAGATTATGCTGAACGAGGTACGAAAATTATGAAAATTACTGTCATGGGACTGGGTTATATCGGCCTGCCGACGGCGATCACGCTGGCTGAGGCCGGTTTTGAGGTCTGCGGCTTTGACGTAAACAAAAATACCATCGAGACCCTGCAGGGTGGTCATATCCATATTGTAGAGCCGGGTCTGCAGGAAGCCTTTGAAAAGGCTGTTGCACACGGTCATCTGCATTTTTCCGAAGAGCTTGGCAAGTCCGATGTATTTTATATTTCGGTGCCGACGCCGTTCTTCAAGGACGAGAACGGCAGCCACAAGGCCGATCTGCGCTTTGTAGAGTCTGCAGGCCGTATGGCAGGCAAGGTGCTCGAGCCGTCCAATCTGGTCATTCTGGAGTCCACCGTGCCGCCGCACACCTCCGAGATGCTCGCACGCGTACTGAGCGAGGAATCCGGCATTCCGATGAATGAGATTCACGTTGCACATTGTCCGGAACGCGTTATCCCGGGCAACATGATGTACGAGCTGAAGAACAATGACCGCATCGTCGGCGCCCGCACGCCGGAGGCTGCTGAAATGGCGGCATCCATCTACGAGAAGGTGCTTGAGAAGGGTGTCGTTCACAAGACCGACGACCTGACCGCCGAAATGTGCAAGCTGACCGAGAATACCTTCCGTGATGTCAATATCGCTTACGCAAACGAGCTGTCCGTCATCTGCGACAAGATGGGCATTGACGTATTTGAGCTGATCAAGCTGGCAAACTGCCATCCGCGTGTTAACATCCTGACCCCGGGTGTCGGTGTTGGCGGCCACTGCATCGCAGTTGACCCGTGGTTTATCTACGAGCAGTTCCCGGCGGAGGCTAAGGTTATCCTTGCGGCACGCGAGCGCAACGAGAACAAGCCGCACTTCGTCGCTGACAAGGTTGTAGCAAAGATGAAGAAGGTAACCGACACGGTCGGCGTGCTTGGCTTGTCCTACAAGCCGGACGTTGACGATCTGCGTGAGTCGCCGTCCATCGAGCTGTGCCACATTCTGCAGGAAAAGGGCGTAAAGGTTATCGCGTGCGAGCCGTTTGCCAAGGACACTGAGGTGCAGAACATCCCGAACGTATCGTTCGAGGAGGTTCTCAAGGCAGATTATCTGGTCATCACACTCGGTCACACACTGTTCAAGGAGAATAAGGACAAGATCGCAGAGAAGCCGTACTTCGACTGCGTTGGTCTGATGGAATAATTTCGCAAATAACAGAAAGCCGCCTGTCTGGGCGGCTTTCTGTTGTTTGAAGTAGGAAGTAGTCGTTAGAAATGAGTGATTATGGGCGTTCTGCCGCTGAAATCCGGTTCATATAATGCGGAACAGGGGAGAGGTGGGATGCCGATGGACGATATCTTACAGGTAAATGAGCGGCTGCGCGGCCTGATATGGGGCGCGCCCATGCTGATTTTGCTGCTCGGCACCGGATTGTACTTCACGGCGGTGACCGGAGTTTTTCAGGTGCGGTACTGCATGCTCTGGCTGCGGAAAACACTGTTTTCCTGCTTTACCGGTGCTGCAAGACGGACAAGCGGCGGCGTTTCTCCGTTTGCGGCCATGTGCACTGCGCTTGCCGCGACGGTCGGCACGGGCAACATCGCCGGTGTGGCAACCGCGCTGACGCTCGGCGGTCCGGGCGCGGTATTCTGGCTGTGGGTAAGCGCATTTGTCGGCATGATGACCGCGTTCGCAGAGAACACGCTCGGCATGCTCTACCGTGAAAAGGGAAGCGACGGCAGCTGGCGCGGAGGAGCCATGCTGTACCTGAAAAACGGTCTGCGCAGTCCACTATTGGCGGGAGCCTTTGCGCTGTTCTGCGTGCTGGCCTCGTTCGGTATCGGCAACATGAGTCAGTGCAACTCAATCGCGCAGGGACTTTACAGTTCGTTCGGCATATCGAGCGGGATCGTCGGCACGGTGACCGCGGTTTTGCTTGGCGCGGTGCTGCTCGGCGGCCTCAAACGGCTGTCCCGCGTGACGGAAACGCTCGTACCGTTCATGGCGTTGTTCTACATGGGCGGTGCGGTCGTTGTGCTGTGGGTGCATCGGGCGGCGCTGCCGCAGGCGTTCGCGCAGATTTGCTCGATGGCATTCGATACGCGGGCGGGCACAGGCGGCGCACTCGGCTACGGCATGACGCAGGCCATCCGCGCGGGCGTGTCGCGCGGCGTATTTTCAAATGAAGCCGGGTTGGGCTCATCCGTCATGGTACATGCTGCCGCAGATGCAAAAGAGCCGTGTGAACAGGGGATGTGGGCGGTTTTTGAGGTGTTCTTCGACACGATTGTGATGTGCAGTGTCACCGCGTTCGTCATTCTCACGAGCGGGGTATACGACGTAAGCCGCTACGCGCTTGCGTCCGGAACGCCTTTGCTTTCTCAGCTGACAACCGGTGCACAGCTTACCGCAGAGGCGTTCTCCACCGTATTCGGACGGTTCGGCAGGGGATTCGTTGCGGTGTCGCTCGCGCTGTTTGCATTCTCGACCTTGCTCGGCTGGTCATATTACGGACAGCGTGCAGCGGCCTATTTAATGGGGGAGCGGGTGATTCCGGTCTACAAGGCGGCCTTTCTTCTGGCGGCGGTAGCGGGCTGCATGATGCGGCTTGAGCCGGTGTGGGCGCTCAGCGACACGTTCAACGGCCTGATGGCACTGCCTAATCTGGCGGGCGTGCTGGCGCTTCGGCGGCAGGTGATTGCGGAATGGTGTCGCTATAAACGCAATTTATGACGTTAAACCATTGCAAGTTGCACAAAAATATCTTTTCGGACGGAAAAAACCGGATTAGCACTTGTAAATCCGGTTAAATCCATATAAAATAGAATGGAATTGCGGACACGATTTGTCTGCGTATAAGGGGGAAATAAGGAATGGACATTACGGCAACTGTCTGGACATTGCTGCCGCCGATCATTGCAATCGCGCTTGCGCTGATTACGAAGGAGGTTTACTCCTCACTGATGATCGGTATTCTTTCGGGTGCGCTGCTCTATACGGGCTTCCATCCGCTGAAAGCCGTCGAGACGACTTTCACCATCATGGGCAGTAAATTGGGAGATAATATCAATATTTGTATCTTCCTTGTATTGCTTGGTATTCTGGTTTCGCTGATCACAAAATCGGGCGCGTCACGCGCATACGGTGAGTGGGCGGTCAAGACCATCCGCAGCCGGCGCGGCGCGTCGTTTGCGACCTCGTTCCTCGGAATGTTCATTTTCGTGGACGATTATTTCAACTGCCTCACCGTCGGCACGGTCATGCGTCCGGTTACGGACAAGTACAGCATTTCCCGGGCAAAGCTGGCGTACATCATTGATGCTACCGCCGCTCCGGTCTGCATTATCGCTCCGATTTCCTCGTGGGCGGCTGCAGTCGGCTCGTCTCTGCCGGAATCGAGCACGATGGACGGCTTCTCGCTGTTCCTCAAGACCATCCCGATGAACCTGTACGCGCTGCTGACGCTCGCATTCCTCATCTGGCTGATGGCGGCGGACTTCGACTTCGGTGTGATGAAAAAGTACGAGCTTGCACACAAGGATGACGATCTCTCTCTGATTGAGGAGACCCACGTTGTAGCCGGCTCGGGCAAGGTTTACGACCTGATCCTGCCGATCAGCGTACTGATCGTGCTCTGCATTGCAGGTATGCTGTACACCGGCGGCATTCTGGACGGCGCAAACGTTGTTGAGGCGTTCGCAAACTGCGATTCTTCCACCGCGCTGGTGCTCGGCTCGTTCTTTACGCTGCTGTTCACCTTTGTGCTGTACATCCCGCGCAAGGTGCTGTCCTTTGGTCAGTTCTGCGAGGCGTTTACCGAGGGCTTCAAGGCGATGGTTCCGGCCATCCTCATCCTGACGCTCGCGTGGACGCTGTCCGGTGTGTGCCGCGACGAGTACCTGAACATCGGCGGCTTCGTATCCTCTGTGGTGAATGCGGAATCCACCATCGGTATGTTCATGCCGGCGGTATTCTTCCTCATCGCGCTCGGTCTGGCCTTTGCGACCGGTACCTCCTGGGGCACGTTCAGCATCCTGATTCCGATTGCTATTGCGGTATTTGGCGATGCACCGTCCACCATGCTGGTCATGACCGTGGCAGCCTGCTTGTCCGGTGCGGTCTGCGGCGACCACATCTCGCCGATTTCGGATACGACCATCCTCGCATCTGCGGGTGCACAGTGCAACCATATTGATCACGTTTCCACGCAGATGCCGTACGCGCTGATGATCGCGGCGATGAGCTTTGTCGGCTTCCTCGTCGGCGGTGTGACCGGAAACGGCATTCTGGCGCTTGGCGTAGGTGCGGTACTGCTGGTGCTCACCATTGCGGTTATTACCGCACGTCAGAAGAAAAAGGCGTAACAACGTCAATTAAAGTCGTAAAATTATGCTCTCCCTTCGGGGAGAGCATAAAATTGCAATAAACCCCATTTTATCCGGTCAAAACCGGATAAGCAGACTCCCGAAAGAAGGTATCCCGTTTGACCACTGACCTTACCGTCGGAAAACCGTCACAGAAGCTGTTCTGGTTCTCGATTCCGCTGCTGCTCAGCGTCGCGTTCCAGCAGTTGTACCAGATGGCTGACTCCATCATCGTAGGCCGTTTTGCCGAAACTGTAGAAGCCGGTGAGCTGGCGCTGGCCGCCGTCGGCGCCAGCTATCCGATCACACAGCTGTTCGTTGCGGTCGCAACCGGTATCAACATCGGTACCGGCGTGCTCGTCTCGCAGCTGTTCGGCGCAAAGCGCTATCTGCGCATGAAGACCGCCATCTCGACCGCACTGCTCACCACCACGGCGGTAGCGCTGCTGCTGACGCTGATCGGCGCCATCGGCACGACGGGCATTATGAATGCGCTGTCCACGCCGGAGAATATCTTTGCGGACGGCTCACTGTATCTGCGCGTGTATGTGTTCGGTCTGCTGTTCCTGTTTATCTATAACGTGTGTACGGGTATCTTCAATGCCATGGGCGACAGCCGAACGCCGCTGATCCTGCTTGTGCTGTCCTCGGTCGGCAATGTCATTCTGGATATGGTATTTGTTGCCGGTTTGCACTGGGGCGTTGCAGGCGTTGCATGGGCGACGTTTATCGCGCAGGGCGCGTCCGGTATTCTGGCGTTTGTGCTGCTGCTGCGCCGTGTGCGCTCGTTTGATACGGGCAACCATTTCGTGCTGTTCGCGCCCGAAATGCTGCGCCGCCTGACCAACTACGCCGTGCCGTCTATCGCACAGCAGAGCTTCGTATCGGTCGGCAATGTTGTCATCCAGTATTACATCAACCTGTGCGGTGCGACCGTTATCGCGGGCTTCTCGGCGGCAAACCGCGTCAACCAGTTTGCGCTGACCTGCTGTATGTCGTTCGCTTCGGGTCTGTCGAGCTACGTTGCGCAGAATATCGGCGCCCGCAAGATGGACCGCATCGGTCCGGGTCTCAAATGGGGTGCGGTGTATTCGCTCGGCCTGTCCGTGGTGTTTATGGCGATCTATCTGCCGTTTGCGAACAAGATCATCAGCCTGTTCGTTCCGGCGGGCAGTGCTTCCGGTGTTATTGATGTCGCACGAGGCTACCTGTTCACGGTCGTACCGTTCTATCTGGTCGTATGCACCAAGTTCGTATGCGACAGCGTCCTGCGCGGCGCCGGCGCAATGCGTCCGTTCATGGTAACGACGTTCTCCGACCTGATTATCCGCGTGGTGCTGTCCATTGCACTGTTCTATGTGGTCGGCAATGAGCACGGTATCTGGCTCAGCTGGCCGATCGGCTGGTTCCTCGGCTCGGGTCTGTCGGTGTTCTTCTATAAGTCCGGCGCATGGAAAAAGAATCTGCCTACATTCTAACCGGCCGTAAAATTGTAAATGAAAGGGTTTCCCATCGGGAAACCTTTTTTCATGCCTGTTTATTAAGAATCTGCATAACGACACGGCTGACAATTTCTCGCTTTAGGGCAGGGCCTTTCTGCATTTCGTTCCCACAAAACTGCATTTCGTGAAAAAGACGTTCCGGCTGATCGAAAATCTGCTATGGTATAAGCACAGCAGATAACACGGAAGAAGCGGACAGCACTGTCGAGTAACGGCTTCAATACCGGCTGGCGAATTGCAAGGTCGCAGCTTCCGCAATATGAAGAACAACTCCTCATAATTGAGATACCCCGCCGGATGGAAAGCGAGTATAATTCCGTTCGGCGGGGTGCTGTTTTGCACGGAAAAAACGAGGCGCGCATGCCGTTCACAGGGATGGTGGGTTTTGAAATTGCGTGACGATTGCGGCTCTGTGTGATATGATGGAGAAAAACAGCAGGAGGCGTTTGGGTGAGGATACTTTTTATCTGCCACGGCAACATATGCCGCAGTCCGATGGCAGAATATATCATGAAGGAATTGGTAAAGCGAGAAGACGTCGCGGATGACTGGGAGATTGAATCGGCGGCTGTCAGCCGTGAGGAGATCGGCAATCCGGTGTATCCGCCGGCGCGGCGCAAGCTGCTTGAACAGGGAATCCCGTGCGGCCATCATGCGGCGCGGCAGATGACACGCGCGGATTATGACCGATTTGATCTGCTGATTGGCATGGACCGGTCGAATCTGCACACCATGCAGCGCATTTGCGGCGGCGATCCGGACGGCAAGCTGCATTTGCTGCTGGATTTTACCGACCGACAGGGCGAAGAGGTCGCTGATCCGTGGTATACCGGCGATTTTGATGCCGTGTGGGAGGATTTGCTGGAAGGGTGTCAGGCGCTGCTGAGGGAATATAGGTAAGAAAAAAGGAAACCCGGGTGGGTTTCCTTTTTTTCTTACTTAGACACCGAAGGTTCTCCGGTAAATCCCGGAATGGTGATTTTCAGAGTCAAATTAGAAGTGGTATTTGTGCCAACAAATACTACATTATAAGTTGTGGACCAAAGTTCACTGGGAAAACACATTGCAATAGTCTGGTTATCGGCATCAATGCGATATGTTTTTGTAGATAAGCGGTCTCCGCCAACTTTATATTCCGAACCATCAACCGTAATGGTGTCAAGCTGTCTCAGCCACTCTGCGGCGTCGGAAAATGTCAGAAGGTAATATTGATTGCCAGAAGAATCTTGAGTTTTTTCAATCGTCGGCAGTTCGGTCGGTGCTGTTACCGCAGAGCCGCCGGAACTACTCGAATCACCAACCGTCAGCGTATACTCTACATCAGTATAGCCATCTGCGGTGAGTTTGATGTTGTAAGTGCCTGCTGCAAATGCGGGCAAGTCCAGAGAGTCATAATCCGAGATAGAGCCACCGGTAGCGGCAGCTTCAGCGGCATACAGGCGATATTTACCTTCGGTAACAGCGCCAGTGCTATAGCTCATTGGATCGAACTTTTCGCCATTAATCGTAACGGTAACTGCTTTCAGGTAAGCAGCCAAATCAAATTTTGGATCAGACGTATTAGTAAAGCTGAGACGATAAAAAGAATAAGCTGTGCCGTAGAAATCAGAATCCGTTTTCTTTTCAGCACTGGAAACCGTCGGTGCGGATTTTGCAGCTTCCGCAGGTTTTGCATTAACCGTAAACTTTGCCGTCAGCGGCTCACCATAGTACTTTGCCGAAATAGCAACCGTATGCTCACCGGACGGTACGTTATACAGAGAGATGGTTTTGTTATCCTTGCCGATTACATAATAAGCCGTTTCGGAACCGTAACCGTAATATCCGTAAGTACCGATGTCCGTTTTGTCATCCAGCTTAACAGATGCCAGATTCTTGAGGAAATCACCGTTCGAGCCATCTACCGTGAATACGACGACCGGCTTGCCCGATTCGGTAGTCTCGGCAACCGACAGAGAAAGGTTTTTCTCTAGCTGCTTTGCAACGGTCAGTGTCAGGCGCACCTTCTGGAAGGTATCGACCTGCAGCGTCAGCGCGTTATCGCCCAGCTTGAGCTTTTCAGCCGGAATGGTGATGGTGTTCTTCTCGGCGTCGATGGAGTATGCATCCTTGCTCAGCGCCGAGGTGGTGTTGAGGTAAAGCTGGCTGTCGGCATTCTCTTTCAGTTTTTCCAGATATGCCGCTGCCTTGCTGCCGGAAACGAGCAGAACTGCGTCCTCGCCCTCATTTACTTCGTTGATGGACTGGTAGCTTGTCTGACCGTCCTTGGTCACTTCCTTGACCAGAGTCAGGTCGGGAGCTGCGGACGAGGACGCCTCGCTGAACGAAGTCGTTTCGCCAAGCAGATTATCCTCCAGCACCTTCTTTACCGCATACGGACGGTTGCGTGTGGTTTCTGCGTTCTCAGAGGTGACATACTCCGCAAAGGTGAGCAGCTTGTCCTCGGTGCGCGCGGTATTTGCGGCAGCGAAGAAGCCTGCGCTGGTGTAAACCTTATCTGCGCCTTCATAATAAACCGCGTCATGGAGCATATTGTCCCAGCGCTCGGAGATAGCGGCTGCATTGGCGTTGTCCAGACCCAGCTTTTCCACGATCTTCGCGTTGGTCAGCAGGTCGGCGCTGAATACCAGATTTGCGTTCATGGTGTTGCTGCCGCCTTCAGAACCGGAATCCGAGGAGGCACCGCCGCCGCTGGTCGCTGCGGAAAGCGCGTCTACGCCTGCCGCTGCGGCACGCGCCGCCGGAGAAACCGACTGCTTATCTGCACCGTAGGCATAGAAGGTCTGGGAGAACGACTTGAAGCCGTTCGCGTAGATGGTCAGCGTATACTTTCCGCTGTGCGTCAGATGGTTGGTAGTATCGTTATACAGCACGAAGGTATCGCCGATGAGATACCAGTCGTCAAACTTATTGAGCACCTGTACCTCGGAATCGCCCGCATACTGCAGTTCTACGCGGTAAATCGGCTGGGTGATGCCGTACAGCATATCCTTCACCGTAAAATGCGTGTTCACGCCGCTGTATGCGCCGGTATCGCTCAGCACCAGAGACGGCGTTTTCTCGTTTACCACATGGATCGGGAACAGCTCGGCATTGCCGTTCGATACCACGCGCAGCTTGTAGCGACCGTTCGAGAAGAAGTTCGACTGACCGAGTGGGACAGTGATGCACGCAACGGTAGCGCCGTCAACACCGTGCGGCAGCGCCTTGTTGAGGCTCCACTTCAAATTGCTATTGAGCACGCTGTTACTTTCATCGTCCTGCACGAGTACAACGCTCGTAATGCCGTCCACAAACGCCTTTTCCGCGTCGGTGCCGTTGGCATAGTTGAACATAAGCTGTACTTCGCCGGAAACTTGATAGAGATTATCGTCGGATTCGCTTAGAACGGCGTCCGGAGAGTAGAAACGTACCGAATTGGAGGCAGTTTTCAGGTCAATGGTTGTGTGGGTCGGATTATAGCGTACCTTACCGGCGGCGTCCTTGTTGGTCTGGTGATAATCCCAGACGTAAACCGGACCGTTTGCAAGGAAGTAGTAATCGACTGGTACACCGGAAACGGTCGGCTTTACCGTGTTCTTGCCGCCGAGGCTGACGGTCTGGGTCTTGCCGGTGGTCTTATTGGTAACGGTCAGCGTGCTCGGGTCGAGTACGGTGGACTGCCACTTGACAATGCTGCCGTCGGTGGAAACCTTGGAGCAGCCGGCGTTGATTTCGGTGCCGTCAACGGTCAGGGTGCAGTTATCCAGCGTGTTGCCGTCCTCAAAGCGGACAACAACGAACTGACCCAGTGCGCCGAGCTGAACGGTGTTCATGTCGATGAGCTTGGTCTGCTCGGGTACGACCAGACTCTGCTGTGCAACCGAACCACCAGAGGACGAACCGCCGCCGGAAGAGGAGCCGCCGCCGGAGGACGAACTGCCGCCGGAAGAGGAACCACCACCAGAGGAAGAACCACCGCCGGAAGCTGCCGCGTCGACCGTCTCGGTTTTGCGTGCGGCAACCGATTTATTGCCTGCCTTGACGCCGGAAACGCCGTTTGCGGCAGTCACCTTGGTGTCGGTGGTAGAAACGGTGACGTTATTGGCGTTCGCCTTTACGGTTTCAACCTTGCCTGCACCGGTAATCTTTGCGCCTTCTGCGTTGACGTTGATGGAACCGACAGACGCGCCGCTGTTTACGGTAATGGCAGCACCCTGTGTGACTGTGATGCTGTCTACCGAGCCGGAAACCGCCACATCCGTGTTGGCGATGACGCCCTTGCTGACCTTGGTGTCCTTAAAGGTTACACCGCTTTCGCCGCCGCGCAGTACAATGCGGCCGGTGACAGTAACACCCGTCAGGTCGATTCTGCTGACGCCGTCTGCAATGATGAGATCGCCGTTGATGGTCTTGCCGGACAGGGAAACGCCGTTTTCACGCACAATGACGCTGCCGTCCACCGTGGCAGACAGAGAATCGTCTGCATCGGCGTAGGTGCTGGCCATCTCACTGATGACCTTGGCGAATTCTGCACGGGTGATGCTGGTTTTCGGGTTCAGCTTATTATTTGCACCGTTGACATAGCCGTTTTCAATCAATGCAGCTACACTGTTCCGTGCCCATGCAGAGACAGAAGCACCATCGGTGTAATTGTTCAGAACGGACGTATCGCCGCTTTCAAGTGCAAATGCACGCGCGAGGACAACAAAAGCCTCTTCACGGGTGATCGGCGCTTCGGGATTCAGTTTGCCGTTTGCACCCTGAAATGTGCGCATGGCAACGGCCAGTTCGAGATCGTTATAATACCATGCGGAAGTGTTTGCATCGCTGTAAACCGACAGGTCAGCTGTTTTGCGAGCGGCAAAGGCACGGTTGACGATAGCAGCCATCTGGGCACGGAGCAGCAGGCCGGAGCTGTTAATCTGGCCGTTTGAGCCGTTCAGCAGGCCGTTCTGTACAGCGTTGCGCAGGCCGGCTGCGGACCAGTCGGTTGGGAAATCGGTAAAATCTTCAGGCGAAGCAGCGAATGCATTCGCTGGCAGGAGCATAGCTCCTGCCAAAAGCATCGCAAGGGTACGTTTTTTGTTCAAGTATATTTTCCTCCTTGTTGTTAGACTGGGCTAACCATACCGGTAAAAATTTTCCTTTCCATAGGAAAGGAGCGTGATCACAATGAGTTATCATACACTAACTCATAAGTAGGTAATAAAATATCATAAAGATTTTGTGGTGTCAAATCCTGATATTTACAGGAAAGAACGGCCGTATCATATAAACAACATAAAAAGTACACAAAATCCTGCAAAGAGTTAGGAGAAACTAACTCTGGATGTGATTTTTGATAAAGGAAAAATTTTTTGTATGTGCGATACATATTGTTTACAGCGGAAAAGGCACAAAGCAGCACATAATTTCTGTGGAAATAATAAAAATACGGTATAGAAGCTAGCAATATGCGATAAAGATTACAACTGAATATTGAAATATCATAGGGAAGATGGTGCGCTGCATTATTTTCTGTGCTTGTCGGCGTACAGCGGTAGGTGATGTTTTATAGGGCATTTGTACAGGGGAGCCATATTTATAAAGGTATGTATAGAGTGTACAAATTTCCTGTAAAATATTTTTTTGAAAAAGTTGAAGAAAAGTGTTGACATTAGGCGTATACTGCGGTATACTAAATAAGCTGTTGATGAGCGGTTGAGAACAACGAAAAGTTGTGAAAAATCTTTGAAAACAGCAGATTGTACCTTGTAAATTAAACAACGATGTGCTTAAACTT
>OKSF01002118.1_pt1 | contig 14161 bp, 7 predicted proteins | sample 1606061 | NCBI WGS metagenome assembly OKSF01 (sample SAMEA3541567, study PRJEB24748) | human gut metagenome | biome: human gut; feature: human-associated habitat; material: faeces | place: China | collected 2012 | reverse complement strand
CCGAAGCGGCAGCCCCTTTGGTCAACAGTCGGCTGACGATCCTATGCTTCCATCCCCTCATATTCATACCCCGCCTTCAGGATGGCGCTCTTGAAGTCGTTTTCTGGGACATTCCGGGTTTCGGTGACTTCCACGGTGCCGGAATTGTGGTCGGCTTTGGCGCTGGTGACCCCCTCCAGTCCTTCCAGGGCTTTCTTTACCCGGCCTTCACAGTGGGCGCACATCATGCCCTTCACTTTCAGGGTCACGGTGGTACCATCACTTTCTCCGTCAGCTGTTTTTTCTTCCCCGGTCACTTCATAGCCGGCTTTGGCCACTGCCTGCTGTACCTGGGCATAGTCCAGAGGCTTGGTCACCGTGGCTACCACGGTCCCGATGGTATGGTCCGCTTTGGCGCTGACCACTCCTTCCAACTCTTCCAAAGCTTTCTTCACCCGGCCTTCGCAGTGGGCACACATCATGCCCTTCACCTGATAGGTCACCTGAGTTCCGGCAGTTGCCGGTACCGGACAGCCGGCGGGCTGAGGTGCCAAGTCTGCTTTTTCCACCACAGCTGCAGCCGGGTTCTTCCGTTTCTTGTCATGGCTGGCATCATGGAGCTTAAACAGGTTCAGCCGCAGGGCATTCATGCATACGGTGAAGCTGGAAAGGCTCATGGCAGCTGCTCCCACCATGGGGTTCATCTTATAGCTGAACAGGCCGGCTGCCAAAGGGATGCAGATTACATTGTAGAAGAAGGCCCAGAACAGGTTCTCGTGGATATTGGTCACGGTGCCCCGGCTCAGCCGTACAGCTGCGGACACATCCGTGAGCCGACTGTTCATCAGGACGATGTCGGCAGAATCGATGGCCACATCCGCCCCGGCACCGATGGCGATGCCGATGTCTGCCCGGGTCAGAGCCGGTGCGTCGTTGATGCCGTCTCCCACCATGGCCACCAGGCCCCCGGCTTTCTGGAGTTCCCGGATCACCGCTTCTTTGCCTTCCGGCAGGACGCCAGCCACCACTCTATCCACCCCAGCCTGCCGACCGATGGCTTCAGCCGTCCGCTGGTTATCCCCGGTGACCATGACCACTTCGATCCCCATGTTCTGGAGTTCTTTGATGGCCTTGGCGGAATCTTCCTTGATCACGTCGGCCACAGCGATCATCCCCGCCAGTTTCCCGTCTTTGGCAAAGATCAGGGGTGTCTTGCCCTGGCCGGCCAGTTCAGCAGCTTGGGCTTCCAACCTGCTGTCCACAGCTCCCAGGCTCTTCAGGAAGCTCAGGCTGCCGCCGATGAGTTTCTTCCCTTTCTGGACCACCTGGAGCCCATTCCCCGGCAGGGCCTGGAAATCATCCACGGTTTCCGCCTGGAGGCCTTTGGCTTCCGCTTCTTCCACCACAGCTCTGGCCAGGGGATGTTCGGATTTCTGCTCCAGATCATAGGCCAGCTGGAGCAGGCTTTCCTGGGTATAGCCTTCCGCCGGCACCACATCCGTTACTTTGGGCTGGCCTTTGGTAATGGTCCCGGTCTTGTCCAAGGCAACGACGGCCACTTTCCCGGCATTTTCCAAAGAAGAGGAAGTCTTGAATAGGATGCCGTTCTTGGCCCCTACGCCGCTGCCCACCATGATGGCCACAGGGGTTGCCAGCCCTAAGGCGCAGGGACAGGCGATGACCAGGACAGCAATGCCCCGAGCGATGGCAGAGCCCAGAGGAGCCCCGGCAAGCAGCCAGCCGAGGGTGGTGAGCACAGCAATGCTGATGATGGCCGGCACGAATACGGCAGAGACTTTATCAGCGATCCGGGCGATGGGAGCCTTGGTAGCCGCCGCATCGCTGACCAGTTTGATGATCTGGCTCAGGGTGGTATCCTCCCCGACCCGGGTGGCTTCACATTCCAGGTAGCCAGACTGATTGATGGTAGCCGTGGAGACCTTGTCCCCCGGTTTCTTGTCCACCGGCAGGCTTTCCCCAGTGAGGGCGCTTTCGTTGACGGCGGAATTGCCCTTCACCACCACCCCGTCTACCGGGATGTTTTCCCCGGGACGGACGGCAAAGATGTCCCCCTTCTGCACATCATCGATGGAAACGGTGACTTCTTTCCCGTCCCGGATCAGCACCGCTGTCTTGGGGGCCATTTTCATAAGGCCCTTCAGTGCATCAGTGGTCCGTCCTTTGCTCATGGCCTCCAGCATCTTCCCCAGGGTGATCAGAGAAGGGATCATGGCTGCGGTCTCAAAATATAGGTCGTGCATATACATGTGGTGGAGTTCAGCAAAAGGCGTTCCATGGGCCGTCAGGAACGTAATATCATAGAATACCGCCAGGCTCCAGAAAAAAGATACGGACGACCCCAGTGCCACCAGGGTATCCATGTTGGGTGCCCCATGGAACAGGGTCTTGAACCCGCTGGTGTAGAAATCCTTATTGATGTACATGACGATGATGGCCAGCAGCATCTGGGTCAGCATCAGCCCCAGATGGTTCCCGTCCAGGAGGGACGGCACCGGCCAGCCCAGCATATTGTGGCCCATGGTGATGTACATGAGCACGAACAGGAACCCCAGGGAAGTGAGCAGCCGGCGGCGGAGCCGGGGTGTCTCATGGTCCTTCAGGGCCTCTTCATCGGCGGCCAGTTTTTCCGCCATGCCCTGCTTGGCCTGGGCCGCTCCCTTGACGGACGCTCCGTAGCCTGCGTCTTCTACGGCCTTGATGATCTCTGCATCCGAAGCCGTCCCTTCCACTCCCATGCTGTTGGTCAGGAGGGATACAGATACATTCTTGACACCGGGCACGCCTGCTACGGCTTTTTCTACATGCGCCTGACAGGATGCACAAGTCATGCCCGTTACGATATATTGTTTCATGGTGGGACCTCTCTTTCTAATACCCTACCAGGGTACCCTTTCTTTATGGTCATATCATACTCTGTCAGGGGAGATTTGTCAAGAGGAAAAGGGATTGCTGCACATGTTTGATTTTCACACGTGCAGCAATCCCTTTAAAACAGCTCGATCTGGTCCGTCTTGGGCATCCCTTCCAAGATCCCCAGTTCGTCCAAGATCTCCACATTGGATGTGCTGATCTTGGCCCGGTTCCGCAGGTCTTCCTGAGAAATGAAAGGTCCTTTCTTCCGCGCTTCCACGATTCCTTCCGCCGCCACGCCCCCGATGCCGCCAATGGCACCCAGCGGGGGCAACAGGCCTTTTTCCGTCACCAGGAATTTATGGGCATCGGATTTATACAGGTCCACCTTATCGAAAGAGAACCCCCGTTCCAGCATTTCCACACACAGTTCCATGTAGGTAGCCGTATCCTTGTCATTGACAGAGGCTTTGGTTCCCTGGGCATTCACATTTTTGATGAACTGCTTCATGTAATCCAATCCCTTATGGACCAGGGTATAGTCGAAATGCGGAGCCCGGACCGTGAAGTAGGCCGCGTAGAATTCCTTGGGATGGTGCACCTTGCAGTAGGCGATCCGGTAGGCGGACAATACATAGGCCACCGCGTGGGCCTTGGGGAACAGATACTGCAGGGTGGTACAGGCCTTGATGTAGAAATCCGGGATATGGGCCTTCTCAAAGGCCTCCAGCTGGTCGGGCTTGAATCCCTTCTTATGCGCTTTTCCCTTCCGGCTCCATTCCATGATGCCGAAAGCCATGCTGGGTTCCATGCCCTTGTTGATCAGCCAGTTCATGATGTCATCCCGGGTGGAAATGGTATCTTCCGTGGGAGTCCCTGCCTTGATCAGATCCTGGGCATTGTTCAGCCACACATCCGTCCCATGGGAATACCCGGAAATACGCAGCAGATCGGAAAAGTTCTTAGGCTTTACGTCGGAAATCATCTGCCGGACGAACCGGGTGCCGCATTCCGGCACCCCGTAGGTGGCCACATCCGTCCCGATCTGCTCCGGGGTCACTCCCAGGGATTTGGTGGAAAGGAACAGTTCCATGGTATCTTTGTCCCCGATGGGGATATTCCGGCAGTAATCCTCCCCCAGCATCCGATCCAGCATCTTGATCACCGTAGGATCATCGTGGCCCAGGATATCCAGCTTGACGATCCGTTCGTCAATGGAGTGGAAGTCGTAATGGGTGGTGATGGTTCCGCAGCTGGGATCATCCGCTGGGTAAGATACAGGAGTGATGTAGTGGACATCCAGGTTCCGGGGAATGACCACGATGCCCCCAGGATGCTGGCCGGTGGTCCGTTTCACCCCGGCCAGTTTGGGGATCAGGCCCTCGATGAAGGCCGTCCGTTTGGGTTCGCCCCGGGTTTCATAATACTTCTTGATGTACCCGTAGGCGGTCTTGTCCTTGATGGTCCCCAAGGTGCCCGCCCGGAACACATTGTCCCGACCGAACAGTTCTTCCGTGTATTTGTGGGCCCGGGGCTGGTATTCCCCGGAGAAGTTCAGGTCGATATCCGGTACCTTGTCCCCGTGGAACCCCAAGAATACGGCAAACGGGATGTTGTGCCCGTCCCGGATCATGGGAGTCCCGCATTCGGGACAGTCCTTTTCCGGCAGGTCGAACCCGGACCCCACAGAACCGTCGGTGAAGAATTCCGTATGGAAGCAGTGAGGGCACCGGTAATGGGGCACCAGAGGGTTCACTTCCGTGATGTTCAGCATGGTGGCCACAAAGGAAGATCCTACGGATCCCCGGGAGCCCACCATGTACCCATCGTCGTTGGATTTCTTCACCAGCAGATGGGCAATGTAGTAGAGCACCGAGAACCCATTGCCAATGATGGAAGAAAGTTCCTGCTGCAGCCGGTCCTCCACGATTTTCGGCAGCTTGGGGCCGTACCATTCGTGGGCTTTGGCATAGCTGAGGGATTCCACCTTCTCCTTGGCCCCTGGGATGGTAGGCGAATACAGCTGATCCCGGTCGGGCACCGGCTTGAAGTGCTCCACCTGCTCGCTGATCTTGTTGGAGTTCTCCACCACCACTTCATAGGCCCGGTCTCCCAGATAGGAAAATTCTTCCAGCATCTCTTCCGTGGTCCGATAGTAGAGAGGCGGCTGTTCTTCGTCGGGATAGCCCATTCCCGCCTGGAGGATTTTCCGGGCCAGGGCGTCTTCCGGATTCAGGAAGTGGACGTCGCAGGTGGCCACAGTGAGTTTCCCCAGTTCATCCCCCAGGGCCAGGATCTTTTTGTTGATGGCCTGGAGGTCTTCCACCGTTTTGATTTCCGGGAACCGGGGATCCCGGATCAAGTAGTTGTTGTTGCCTGTAGGCTGGATTTCCAGATAATCATAATAGGAGGCGATTTCCTTCAGTTCCTCTTCCGGAACTCCGGCCAGGATGGCCCGGTACACTTCCCCGGCAGCACAGGCAGACCCGATGATCAACCCAGCCCGGTACTGATCCAGGAGCCCTTTGGTGAGCCGGGGCCGCTTAGGTTTGCCTCCGAAATACTGTAAATGGGACAGGGACACCAGCCGGTACAGGTTCCGGAGGCCTTCCACGTTTTTCGCCAGGAGGATGATGTGATAGTTCTTCTTGTCCTCCCGACTGTGGCAGAGATAGCCTTCCGTCCCATAGATCAGCTTCAGCTCCCAGCCGTTCTTGTCTTTCAGGGCCTTGGCTTCGTCGTAGGCAAAGGGGAAGGCCTGGACCACCCCGTGGTCCGTAAGGGCCAGGGCCTTGTGGCCCCAGCGCACCGCCGTATCCACCAGTTCCTTGATGGGGGTGAGCCCGTCCATCTTGCTCATCTTGGTGTGGCAGTGGAGCTCCACCCGCTTGGTTTCGGACTGGTCCTCCCGGCGGGTCACCGGTTCCTTCATGATTCCTTTGACATTCACCATCACCAGTTCCGAATTGGCGTACTTGTCCACCGTGATGTTGCCCTGGACTTTGACCAGGGAGCCTTCCGGGATCTTGGCCTGGAGGTCAGCCGCTTCCTTCTGATTCTTCTTCAGGTCATTGCCTTCGTTCCGTTCCCCGAAGCGGATCTTCACAAAGAGCCCTTCCGTGGCATCTGTGAGCTTGATGGTGAGCATGACGGCTCCCGTCCGCAGTTCCCGCTGGTCGAAGCCCACCACGGTGCCCTCCACCACCACATTGTTCTCTTCTTCCACTACTTCTGCCATGGTCCGGGCCTTTTTGGAGATCTTCCGGCCGTAGACCACCCCATCTTTGCTCTTCCCGGCGTCCGTATTTCCCTGGACCGCTTCCAAGGCCTTCAGGTACTCCTCACTCTGGAAAAAGTCATCTTCCGGAGCCGTTTCTTCTTCCGGTTCTTCCGGTTCTTCCGGCAAAGGGATTTCCTCATCCTCCAAGCAGGGAGCGGCCACTTGGTCTGCATGCACATTCACGAAGGTCACCTGAGCGACAGAACAGGCAGCGGCCAGTTTTTGGGCTACCGCTGCCAGTTCCTGTTGCTCCAGAGGCGTTGCTGCTGCATCATATGAAATTTTCCAGGTATTCCTGGCCTCGTCCACTTCCACATACCGGATGGGAAAGTTTTCCACACAGTGGCGCTGTTCCGGACTCAGGTCCAGGGTCACCATGAAATCCAGGAAAACATGCCTGTTGGGTACGATTTTATAGCATGAATTCATTCCAACCTCATTATTCATCCTGCAAGACGACTTTCTGCACCGCCTTGGTATTCTTCAGCCCGCTGATGATTTCGTTGGCATTGTAATATTTGCCGATTTTCACCGCCAGGTCCACTTCCAGCACATTTCGCTGGGGATCGTTCCGCATGCCCAGGATCCGGGTCTTGATATTCCGTTCCTGGAGATAGCCCATGACCTCGATCATGCTGTCCGGATCCTTGTTGACGGTCACATGGAGGTTGCAGCGGGTGGCCTTCCCTGCTGGGAGCACCTTTTTTTCCAGCCCCCGGATCAGGATCAAGGTCACCAAGGTGATCCCCGTAGCAAAGATCCCCAGGGCCAGCATGCCACAGCCCACGGTGAGGCCGATGGCCGATACGATCCACAGGCTGGCGGCGGTGGTGAGTCCTTTCACCGTCAGCCCTTCGTGGAGGATGGTCCCGGCCCCCAGGAATCCAATGCCGCTGACCACCTGGGAAGCGATCCGGGACGGATCACGAGCCTGGGGATGGCCGTCGATACCATAAATGGAAACCACCATCAGGAGGGCGGATCCGGTGGCCACCAGCACATGGGTCCTGAGCCCTGCCGGCCGGTCTCCGCTGCTCCGCTCCAGACCGATGAGCCCGCCCAGGAACGCAGCCATCAGGATCCGCAGCGTCAACTGGGCCAACATTCCGTTATCCATGCCTTTGCCTCCCTTCCTGGATTGTCAACTATCAACTGTTTCCTTTTAACCGTCAACGGTCAACTGTCAACGGTCAGCTGCTGAAAGCAGCCCGGGTCGCGAGCATTGTTCCATTGAACCAGAAGGCCGTTTTTCCCATCTGCAGAATCATGCTCTGTCTTTTGTTGCAAAGCAGCAGGATCCTCAGGAGATTGCGGTCAAAGCCCGCGACCCGTGACCCTATTACAGCGCCTTGTCCAAAATCTCCCGGATGGCTTGGATCCAGTCTCCTTCGAAGGACACGTCGGTCATTTCTCCATTGCACCGGAGCTTGGTTTCCATGGCGCCCCGCTTCATGGTCTTGGGCCCGATGACAATCCGCAGCGGACAGCCGATCAAGTCCGCATCCTTGAACTTCACCCCGGCCCGTTCATCCCGGTCATCCAGCAGGGTATCGATACCGGCAGCGTTCAGGGCATCGTGGACTTCCACGGCTTTCTGCCAGCTTTCTTCATCCTTCACGTTCATGGCCAGCACCATCACCTGATAGGGAGCGATGTTCTTGGGCATGATGATCCCGTCCTTGTCGTGGTGCTGTTCAATGGCAGCCGCCAGGGTCCGGCCCACGCCGATGCCGTAGCAGCCCATCACCAGAGGATGTTCCTTCCCGTCCACATCCAGATAGGTGGCATGGAGAGCTTCGCTGTACTTGGTATTCAGTTTGAACACCTGACCCACTTCGATGCCCCGGGCTTCCTTCAGGTGCCCTTCGCAGTGGGGGCATTTGTCTCCGGCCACAGCGGTGCTGATGTCCGTTACCTGGGTATATACGAAATCCCGGGAGGGTTCCGCATTCACATAGTGGACATCCTTTTCGTTGGCACCGCAGCACACATTGTGCATGTTCATCACGGACTGGTCGATGAGGATGACGGCCTTGTCTTTATTAAGGCCGACGGGCCCCATGAATCCAGGCACCGTGCCAGCTTCCCGGATCAAATCATCGGGAGCCATATCCACTTCGTTGCAGCCCACGGCATTCACCACTTTGGTATCGTTGACTTCCTTGTCCCCCCGGACAAAGCACAGCACCAATTTCCCTTCGTCGGTGACAAAGGCCACGGCCTTCACGCTTTTTTCCACCGGAGCCTTCAGGAAATGGCACACCGCTTCGATGGTATTGCAGCCAGGGGTTTCCTTCTTTTCCAGAGGCAGGGCTTCTTCGGCAGGGGCTTCGATAGCGGCACATTCGGCCTTTTCCACGTCGGCGGCGTAGTCACAGGTATCGCAGTACACGATCCCCGCTTCTCCGCTGTCCGCCAGGGCCATGAATTCATGGCTGCCCTTACCGCCGATGGCCCCGCTGTCCGCTTCCACAGGCCGGTAATCCAGACCGCACCGGGTGAAGATCCGGGCGTAGGCATCGTACTGATCCTGGTAGGATTTGTCCAGGCCGGCTGCGTCCTTGTCAAAGGAATAACCGTCCTTCATGATGAATTCCCGGCTGCGCATGAGCCCGAACCGGGGCCGTTTTTCATCCCGGAACTTGCTCTGGATCTGGTACAGGGTCACAGGCAGCTGCCGGTAGGACCGGAGGTCATCCCGGACCAGGGTGGTCACCAATTCTTCATGGGTGGGCCCCAGACAGAAGTCCCGGCCGTGCCGATCCTTCAGTTTGAACATTTCTGCACCGTAAGCCGGCCACCGGCCGCTTTCCTGCCAGATTTCCGCCGGCTGGACAATGGGCATCATGATTTCCTGGGCTCCAGTGGGGATCATTTCCTCCCGGATGATCTCTTCGATTTTCCGCAGGCTCCGCCAGGCCAGAGGCAGATAAGAGTAGAGGCCGCCGGCTACTTTCCGGATATATCCGGCCCGGAGCATCAGCTTATGGCTTTCAATGACGGCTTCTGCCGGTACCTCTCTGAGAGTGGGTGCATACAATTGGGAAACACGCATGGTTACAACTTCCTTTCGTCTAGTATCTTATGGATTTCTTCAAATAATTCTTTCACCAGCCGGTCTTCCGGCACTTTCCGGAGGATTTTCCCCTTCCGGAACAGCAGGCCTTCGCCTTTGCCTCCAGCGATGCCCACATCGGCTTCCCGGGCTTCTCCCGGTCCGTTCACCACGCAGCCCATCACCGCGACGGTAATGGGATCCGGGATCTCTGCCAGACGGGTTTCTACCTCCCTGGCCATGTTTTCCAGGCTCACGCTGGTCCTGCCGCAGGTGGGGCAGGAGACCAGGGTAGGTCCGTGCTGGCGCAGGCCCAAGGATTTCAGGATCTCGAACCCGGCATCGATTTCCGCCAAGGGGTCCCCAGTGAGAGAGACCCGGATGGTGTCCCCGATTCCCTCCGCCAGGAGGGTACCGATGCCCACGGCACTCTTGATGAGACCGCTGTGGATGGTGCCGGCTTCAGTGATCCCCACGTGGAGGGGATACTCACATTCTTGGGCCATGAGCCGGTAGGCCCCTAGAGTCAGAGGGACATCATGGGCCTTCAGGGAAATGACGATATTATTATAATCCATCTCTTCCAAAATATGAATATGCCGCCAGGCAGCTTCCACCAGGGCTTCTGCTGTAGGGTGCCCATATTTCTCCAGCAGGTCTTTGGGCAAGGATCCCGCATTCACTCCGATCCGGATGGGCACCTGCCGCTCCCGTGCGGCGGCCACCACTTTTTCCACCCGGTCCCGCCCCCCGATGTTCCCCGGATTCAGCCGCAGGGCATCCACTCCGCTTTCCAAGGCCGCCAAGGCCAGCCGGTAATCGAAATGGATATCTGCCACCAGGGGGATGGTAATCTGTTCCCGGATTGCCTTCAGGGCCTGGGCTGCTTCCAGAGTGGGGACGGCACAGCGGATGAGTTCACAGCCCCGGTCCGTCAGCCGGCGGATCTGCTCCACCGTGGCCGGGATATTTTCCGTCTTGGTGTTGGTCATGGACTGGACGGCCACCGGATTTCTCCCTCCGATGGCTACCGACCCGATGGTCACAGTCCGGCTCTTTCTTCTTTCCATAGTCGTGGTCTCCCTCCTACTGCAGCAAATCATGCATGGTGGCAAAAACCGTCAGGGCGATGATGCAGGCCACCCCGATCATCTGGATGATTTCCTTGGCCCGGGGAGCCAGGGCATGGCCCAGGAGCGCCTCCACCACCAGCACCAGGAACTGACCTCCGTCCAAGGCCGGGATGGGCACCAGGTTCAGCACCGCCAAGTTCAGGCTCAAGAAAGCCATGAACTCCAAATAGGGAACGGCGCCCTGGGCCGCCACGTCCCCGGCCATATGGGCCACTCCGATGGGCCCGGCGATTTCCGCACTGACTTTCCCAGTCGCCATCATCCGCAGCCCGTCCACCATGGCGCCGGTGATCCGGATCACGGAAAGAGCCGCCGTCTTCAGGCTTTCCCCAACAGAAAGAGAACGGTGCTCGATCCGGGGCCGGACCCCGATGAGGAAGCGTTTGGATTCCCCATCATACCGTGGCTTCAAGGTCAGCGCCTGCTGTTTTCCCTGCCGCTGGATCACCAGTCGGCTGTCCGCCGGTCCATTTTCCTGGACCAGACTGTTGATTTCGTTCCAGCGTTCCAGGGGCTGGCCATTGATGCTCACCAGCCGGTCTCCCACCTGGAGCCCAGCTTCTGCCCCCGGATACCCTTCCATCAGGGACCCCACCACCGGTTCATCCACCGGCAGGGCCAGTCCTTCCACAGCGAACACCCCGAAGAAAATCAAGAAAGGCAGCAGAAAGTTCATGCAGGGCCCTGCCAGGATCACCAGCATCCGGGCCCACATAGGCCGGCCGTTGAACCCCCGAGGCGTCACAGCCTCCCCCGGCTCCATCCCGGTGATCCGGTTGTAGCCCCCCAGAGGGACCAGCCGCAGGGAATACAGGGTTTCTCCCGCCTGTTTCTGGAATACCTTGGGTCCGAATCCGATGGAAAATTCCGTAACCTGCATCCCGGTACCCTTGGCCGCCAGGAAATGGCCCAGTTCATGGACCGTGATCAGTACGCCAAACAAGACAATGGCCGCTAAGATGGTCAACAATGCAAATCCTCCTATTGTTCCTGCTGCACAAAGGCTTCCGCCCGCTCCCGGGCTTTCCGATCCGCTTCTACGATGGTTCCATAGGAATCCACCGGGACCGGGACCGTGGCAGACAGGACTTTCTCGATCAGTTCGGCGATCCCCAGGAAGGAAATCTTTCCCTGGAGGAATGCCGCTACAGCCACTTCGTTGGCCGCATTGAAGGTGCAGGGAAGGGTCCCCCCCGTTTTCCCTGCCTGGATGGCCAAGGGAAGGGCCCGGAACAGATCGGTGTCCGGTTCATAAAAGGTCAGGGGCCCGGCCTTCACCAGGTCCAGCTGGTCAAAAGCCACCGGCCAGCGGTCCGGCCAGCTGAGGGCATATTGGATGGGCAGCTTCATGTCCGCCGCACCCAGCTGGGCCATCACCGCTCCGTCACTGTATTCCACCAAACTGTGGACGATGCTCTGGGGATGGATCACCGGAACGATTTTTTCATAAGGAGCATCAAAGAGCCAGTGGGCCTCGATCACTTCCAGCCCCTTGTTGGCAAGGGTGGAAGAATCGATGGTCACCTTGGTTCCCATGGTCCACGTGGGATGGTGCAGGCATTGCTCCACCGTCACGTTTTGGAGTTCTTCCCGTTTCTTTCCCCGGAAAGGCCCTCCAGAAGCAGTCAGGAGGATCCGCTTCAGATCCTTGTGGGCATTGCCCTGGAGGGACTGGAAAATGGCACTGTGTTCACTGTCCACCGGAGTCAGCTGGACCCCCGCCTGTTTCACAGCGTCCATGACTAGGCTCCCGGCCGCCACCAAGGTCTCCTTATTGGCCAAAGCAATGTTTTTCCCGGCCTGGATGGCCGCCAGGGTGGGCCGCAGCCCAGCATAGCCCACCATAGCCCCCAGCACCGTATCCGCTTCCGAGCACGTGGCTACGGCCATGACGCCTTCAGGACCGCTGAGGATCTCCGTGGGGCCTTGATACCGGCTGCGCAGCCGCCGGGCTGCCTCTGGATCGGAGAGAGCTGCCACTGAAGGATGGAATTTCCGGATCTGGGCTTCCAGCAGCACGTCATTCTTGTGGGCAGCCAGGGCTGCCGCCTGGAGCCGTTCCGGATTGGCCTCTACCACATCCAAGGTCTGGGTGCCGATGGATCCTGTAGATCCCAGGATTGCGATTTTCTTCATAAAAACCTCCTTCAGCCCAAAAGGACCAGGGTAATGAAATAGTAGGCAAAAGGCACGGAAAAGATCAGGCTGTCACACCGGTCCAGCACGCCCCCATGGCCGGGGAAGAAATTGCCGGAATCTTTGATGTCACAGGACCGCTTCAAGATGCTTTCCACCAGGTCCCCCAAAGGGGCGAAGAAACCGATGCCCACTCCCAGCAGCAGCACCGGCACCAGGGGATACTGGAGCCAGAGGCTGCCCAGGGCCCAGACCGTCGCCACGCAGCCGATAAAACCGCACAGGGCTCCTTCCCGGGTCTTCTTGGGGCTCACTTTGGGGAGCAGCTTGGTCTTCCCGAAAGCCCGCCCGCCAAAATAAGCGAAGGTATCACTGGCCCAGGTAGCGAACATCACCGTCCACAAAAGGGCTTCTCCCAGGCTCACTTCCCCCCACAGGGGTACCGGGTGCATCCCGCCGGTCAGTTCCCGGAGCAGGATAAAATGGGCAAAAGGCAGGCCCAGGTACACCAGGGCCATGCAGGTGAGGCCGGTATTTTCCGGAAAATGGCCTTCCGCATAGAAATACAGCCCTTCCAGCATCACCAGGAGAGAAAACAGGGTAGTCAGGGGCAGCAGCCATTCCGGCTTTCCCAGGCCCGCTCCTGCAATCAGGAGCCCGATGCCCAGGATCCCTGTAGCTTGGTACACCCGGATCCCGTCCCGGGTGAGCATTTTCCGGTATTCCCAAAAGCCTACCAGCCCTAGGATCAGGACTCCCAGAGCGAACAGCAGGCCGCCCATTCTGATCAAAAACAATGCTATGGGGATGGCCACAATGGCCGTCCGTATTCTCTGTCCCATGTTCCCCGCCTCTTATTTCTGATTCAGGCCGCCGAACCGGCGGTCCCGTTTTTCATAGCTGAACACCGCTTCCGTCAGCAGTTCCTCGGAAAAATCCGGCCAATACACAGGCGTAGTCCAGAATTCCGCGTAAGCGATCTGCCAGAGCATGAAATTGCTCACCCGCAGGTCTCCTCCGGTGCGGATCAAGAGATCCGGTGCCGGCAGCCCTCGGGTATAGAGGTGTTCTTCGATGGTCGTTTCATTTATAGCATCCGGAGCCAGCTTCCCCTGACGGACAGCTTCTGCGATTTCCCGCACTGCCTCCACCATTTCCTTCTGGCCGCCGTAATTGATTGCAATGTTGAGGATGATGCCCGTATTGTCACGGGTGACTTCCAGGGCATGGTCCATTTTTTCCTGGACAATGGCCGGCAACCCTTCACGGGATCCCATGAAGCGGATGCGCACATTGTACTGATTGAATTCTTCCAGTTCACTGGTAAGATACTGACACAAAAGGTCCATGATGAACCGGACTTCCGTCACCGGCCTTTTCCAGTTTTCCGTGGAAAAAGCGTAGACGCTGAGGGCCTTGATGCCCAGATGATCGGCAAACTTCACGATCCGCCGCAGGGTACGGGCACCGGCTGCATGGCCGAAGGTCCGGGGTTTTCCCTGGGCTCTGGCCCACCGGCCGTTGCCGTCCATGATGATGGCCACATGGCGGGGAATCAGGTCGGGCTGAAGCATGGAGGTATCCACCCCGTCGATTTCCGGGATGGGCTCCGGTTTGGAAGTGAGGCCTAAGAGTTTTTTCAGCATTGGCATACCCCTCGTATAATAGAGTTGTACCAGATATTCCCTTTTATAGTGAATTACGGTA
>OKSF01002110.1_pt1 | contig 14198 bp, 7 predicted proteins | sample 1606061 | NCBI WGS metagenome assembly OKSF01 (sample SAMEA3541567, study PRJEB24748) | human gut metagenome | biome: human gut; feature: human-associated habitat; material: faeces | place: China | collected 2012 | reverse complement strand
TTATCAACAATGGTCAAAGGCAATACCCATTTCTCCAACATGTCAATTCCCTGGAGATTAAAATCAATGTTCAATAGCTCTACAGACGAACCTGCAGGAATATGTACGACTTCCGGGAACTCATATTTGTTTTCTTCCAATTCAGAATACCACAGTTCAGGGCGGGTCACGCTGAAACGCTCTATATTCAACGTTTTCAGTGTATCCTTATCTACCTCGATATGCACATCTCTGTCTTGTTCATTCACTGTAGATCCACTAATGATAACAGGTAACTGATAAGTTACTTTCCCATCTGCCTTATATCTGACATAAATATCAGTAACTCCTTCGCTATTCGCAAGAATAGGTGCTTTGAAAGATACATATTGTTCATACTGTTCGTCTTCCCACTCATTATTACAAGAGGAACTTAAAGCAACAGTAGCCAATATCATTAAATAAGTATATATGCTTCTCATATCATATTCATATTTTGTATTAATCATTATATGTCCATCCCGGGTTTTGCGTCAACCGTTTATTTCTTTTCAACTCCTCGTGACCGATAGGCCAGAAGTACAGTTTACGCGAAAATGCGGTTGGCAAATCGGCAACCTCTATCGGAGTATAGAAATGTTCCTTTTGATCTTTAGAATCTGACATATAGAAATTACAACCATAATTTTTCTTAGATTCTTCCACTTCAGCATCTTTCCATCTACGCAAATCAAAATAGCGTTGCCCTTCCCCCATAAGCTCAATCTGCCGTTCTTTTTTCAATCTTCGACGAAGTTCTTCTTGATTTTTATACACGGTTTCAAGATCATAATCAGGCACACCCGCACGCCGACGAACCTGTCGGATACCTTTCTTCATTTCATCAATGTCACGTTTAATCGAATAAGTTGTAGAGCCGTCCCATGAAGCGATATTATAGTTTGTTCCCTCTTCAAGTTCATTTAAAGCCTCGGCATAGATTAACAGGATTTCAGCAAAACGAATAGCAGTTTCCGGTTTAGCTTTAATTTCTTTACGATTGGTGTCATCCGGATGCACATACTTCATAATACCAATGCCACTACGCAGATATAGACCTATCCCCGAGAAACCATCAGTATTAATACCATAATAGTAATTAACTTGCTTCTCAACGTCTTTCTTATAGTCAACAGTTTCTGCATTTTTCAGCAAAGACCACACACAACCATTGAATGAGACAGAAGCATAAAATCTTGGTTCACGGTTAGCATACTCTTTGTATACACCTTCTTTCAGGTGTGGATATGTTCCGGCGTCCGCTTCCGCTTTTGTTACAAAACGTTTTCCAGACGGATACTCTTCTTTAAACTGTTCCCGGCTAAAATCTTTTCCATCAACCATATAATAGGCATCACACATTTTCAGAGTCATACCATAGGTGTTGTCTCCACCCCCTAATGATTTTGGCATTTGACGCTGTACCATTACAGTCAAACTATTTGCTCCCTGATTACGTCCACGACCAAAAATCAACTCCGGATTCTGATACATAGCCAATGCTCCGTTGAAGACTGCACGATAAGATTCATAAGGATCTATATCGCTATAACCACCCTGATCCCATGTCTTCTCAGAAAAATCATGGTCCTGATAAGGAGCGATAGTAGCAGGATATCCGAGTTCCGATATGCTGGTCGCCTTTTTATGATATAGTTCATAACGATGTCCGTTATTATCTCCCGGAAGCTCCATTATGTCCCTTGCTGCTGCAGCAGCTCTTGCCCATTTATATTCGTTATATTCCTGTGATATAAGGCATCTGCCATCATAATCCACTAAATCCGTAAATTTTTCAGTATCTCCCGGACGGGGATTATTGATCGGACTAGCTGCATAAAGTAATGCCCTGGCACGTGCTGCTAATGCCGCTCCCCTAGTGGGACGTGCTATTTGGTTGATAGCTCTGACCAAAGGCAGATCTTGGGCAGCTAAACGCATTTCAGACTCTATATACTCTACACACTCATCATAAGAACTACGTTGAATAGCCAAGTCATCATAACTGTTTGTATAGTCAAGCCCTTCATCCGGCAACAAGGGTACAGGACCATATCTACGTAGCAACAGCCAGTAATAGTAAGCACGAACGAAGCGTGCCTGTGCTTTTAAATCGGCTCTTTCCGTCTCCGTAAACTCCGTATTCATGTCGATATTCTGTATAAAGATTGATGCTTGCCGAATACCTTTATAACTAGCGTCCCACGAATGATACCAGTTCTCATCATAAGTTCCGGTCTTGAATTTCCTATAATCTCCAAGACTATTGCCACCGAAATAAATATCATCGGCAAAATTCCACAGAATATTATCTTTGGTGGAAACTTCCAAATTCTGACCACCTAAGAAAGAATAAGCATGCACTAGCCATTCTTCTGTAGATGTTTTATCAGTAAATACATCTTCGAGCGATCTCCGGTCATTGAAGTATTTATCTGAATCCAGATTATCCGTACAAGAGACGGTTATGGTACTTAATAAAATACCAATATATAGCTTATATATCTTTTTCATTTCACATATATTTATTAGATATTGACAGTCAATCCCAAAGTAAGCGTCTTTGTGAGCGGATACTTTTCACCATTCGTACTACCCATTTCCGGATCCCATTCTTTAAATTTGGCGAATGTGAGTAAGTTGGTTCCGATGAAGAAAACACGTACTTTATTGAACTTTATCTTATTCACAATTGATTTAGGTAGAGTATAGCCGATTTCCAATGTTTTCAAACGTAGATAAGATCCATCACGTAGCCAGAATGAAGATTTTCTATAGTTATTATCATTCGCACCATAGCTGAGTCGTGGATACGAAGCATTCGGGTTTTCGTTGGCAGATATTCCCAGTATCTTCGCAGTTTCTGAATCAACCCAACGGTCTGCAACAAGATTGGTTAAGATGTTTCCCCATTGAGCATCCTTAAAAGCATAAACTGTAGATCCATCAATAAAGAAAGATGATTTGCCCGCTCCCTGAAAATGAACATTAAAATCAAATTCTTTCCATTGTGCCGAAGCACCAAAACCATAGATCAAATTCGGCTTTGTCGTAGCACCGATTGCTACCTCATCACTGGCATTGATGATACCATCTCCATTGACATCTTTATATTTGATATCACCCGGTTGTACTTTGCCCCAATTGGTCTGCCGCGGACTATTACGTATGTCATCATAATCTTTGAATAGCCCCAAAGCTATCAATCCCTTTGCCTGATTCACCCGATAACCAGCTTCTGTCTGATAAGAATAAACCGCATTTGCTTCATCTTTCTCCAATATCTCGTTCTTGCTATAGGTTATATTTCCTCGAACAGTAAGATTGATATGGTCTATTTTTTGTTTGTAAGCGAAATTTCCATCAAAACCTTGTGACAATACACTTCCCACATTAGCATTCGGATTACTTCTTACTCCCACGATAGCAGGCAGATACTTACGTTCCATATAAATTCCGTCACGTTGTTCATGAAAATAGTCAACTGTAGCAGTGAATTTATCATTAAATAAAGATAAGTCTACACCCGCATCGTGTTTTGTCGCAATTTCCCAAGTTACATTCTCTGAAGCTAACTGACTGTATAACATCCCGTTATATTTATTGTCCTCAGAACCAAAATCACTCCAAGTCCACCCTGGATAATATTTTGTAACATCTTTGCCATCCACTTTCTCGCTATATTCATTAGCGATAGTATACAGATAGGGGAAGCGCTCGTCCATTTTATCATTACCCACTTTACCATAAGAATAACGTAATTTGAACATATTCATCCATTTCATATGTTTCTTGACAAATTTCTCTTCTGCAACGTTCCAAGCTAAAGAAAATGCGGGAAAGAAACCAAAACGATGCCCGTCCGCAAAGTTCTCTGATCCGTTGTAACCAAAATTAAAATCAGCAAAGTAACGGTAATTCCAGTTATAGCTAAAGCGTCCTGCTAATCCCATATGGCGTTTGGCAATGCCATCTTTTATATCTGATAGTTCCCTTGAATTCTTATTAATTATAACAGTGCTTCTATAGGCATCTTGGCTATATTTTAAAGTACCACCTATATGATGTGCCTTGAATGCACGGTTATATTGTAGAATAGCCTCCAAGAATTCACGACGTTCACCTGTTGAGCTACTCGTTTGTTCCATTGGTTTTTCAATACTACGATTCTGGAATAGAAGTCCCCCATAATCATCACGTTCGCGTTGGGCACGCCAAGTTTCTGGCATTCTTACACGATTAATCTGACTGTGATTGTCGGTGTCAAAACCGAAGCGACCTTCGAAGCTCAACCCCTTAGTTATAAAGTCTAGCTTTTGCTCTAAAGAAATATTAGTTTGCACCTTATTATTCCAAATTTCCTGATAACCGGTCTGTGTGGCAAGTACCCAAGGATTTTTACGATCGTCTCCCTCTCCATATGCGGGTATATAGCCATTGGAATACATGACAGGAATACTAACCGGATTCTGCCCCATCAATGAAATCCATACATTTCCTCCTTGCCCTGGAGCATTTCGTTTCTTCAATGAACCAGAGACACCTACTTTCACCAGTGTTGTCTTTGTTACATCAATATCCGTATTCAAACGATAATTCCAACGTTGGCTACTGGGATTGGTATTATAATCTTTGCGCATCGCATCATCCGTTTTATACATACCTTCTTCATCGATATAACTAAGAGAAACAAAATATCGTGCGGTACTACCACCACCACTCATGTTCAAATTGGCACGGTAAGTCATAGCGCCGTCTTTCAATAATACGTCTTGCCAGTCTACGTTCGGATAAAGATCTGGATCAAGACCCAATCGTAAGATTTCCATTTCATCATCTCGATAAACTCGTTCCTGATTACGAGTAATACGCGCTTCATTCATCAACATGGCATAGCTGTAACCATCTGCAAATTCAGGTGTAATGGTACGTGCATTATAAGAAGTCTCCACTTTGGCACTAATATTGATCTTACCCTCCTTACCTCGTTTGGTAGTGATGAGTATGACCCCATTAGCACCACGGGGACCGTAGATAGCTGTCGTAGATGCATCTTTCAATACGGTAAAAGTTTCAATGTCTTCAATATTGATTTCATCCAGACCACGTTCAAACCCATCTACCAGCACCAATGCAGCACTATTAGCTCCAAAAGTGGAAATACCACGAATCCAGAATTCGGAAGTATTTACTCCGGGCTGACCAGAAGTCTGCATAGCTAGAATTCCCGATACATTACCAGCCAAAGCATTTGAAAGATTTGCTGATGGATTGGACTTTAAGTCATCTACGTTCACTGTAGTTACCGCACCAGTTACGGTTAGCTTTTTCTGTGCACCGGTTCCTGTAATTACAACCTCATCCAATTCACTAGCCTCTGACTCTTTTAAAACGATGTTGACTATATGCTGTTTTTTCACTAACATCTCTTGACTTTCGAAGCCGATATATGAAAACACCAGTCTCGAGAACTCTTCAACATTGATTTTATAACGCCCGTTAATATCTGTAATAGCTCCCAAACCTACCTGGTCTTTTACTGTCACATTAACACCTACCAACGGTTCCTTATTTATATCTGTCACTACTCCTGTCACTTCTATTTTCTTCTCTTGAGCAAAAAGAGATACAGAGACCAGTAACAGACAAATAGTAATAAAATTCTTTATTCTCATGTGTCTTGTCTTTTATTCGATTATTTGTTCTTATTGTTCTGGCTGATTTTCACCAGTCGATGCATCATCCGATCCCTCTTCATCTACATCATCCGATTCTAGTTCTTTAGCAATCTTCCGGATTTTAAAGTTTCCCGCATCTCCTACATAGAACGTTTCTGTATCTTCATCGTAAGCTAAAGCAACCGGCTGTTTAAAGCGAGCTCTTTCACGTACCTCACCATTTTGTTTACCCCATTTGTTTGTACTTGTTGAAGCCGAACCACGGCCTGCAAAGGTCGAAACAACTCCATTCGGAGTCAACATACGTATACAATGGTTTTCTGTATCTGCAAAATAAAAGTCATACCAGTCTTCTTTATCGGCTGTTTGGTATTTTTTGTTGAATACAAATACACCTTGTCCCGGTTTATTCAAGCGGGCATTGATTCCTACCAGATCTTTATAATCAGCTTGTCCCGATTGTCCACATACGATGTACGGAGTAACCAATTTCCTTGTCCTCTCATCGTAGTTAGCACGAAGGATGTAATGTGATTCATGCATGATGATATAAACATATTTGCCAGAAGGATGAGGAACCATACTAAAATCTACAGTATTGTTCGGCACACTGAATGCAAGAAGATCACTCAGTCCTTCTCCACTTGGAACCACCGGGTTCTGATTATAACCATTTTCTTCAAAATTATATCTGTACACTTCTCCTTTCGAACGATAATTAAAATAGATTTCTCCGGTTTGTGGAAGAATCATGGAACCATTACAAGCATTTCCACGTGTTAAAGCTACCCAACTAGCCTCCTTAAAGTCCTGACCATTTGTACTGCTTCCACGTTTCAATATGATATTACTTCTATTAGAGCTATTACCGGTTTGTGGAGTCGCTATGACCATATCTCCATTATTTGTCCATGTTATAGAAGTCATACGATTTATATTATCAACTTTTTTTGAATAAATCATCTTCTTATCCAAGTCTAAAACTCTCAAAGGTCTGCTATTAGTTCCAGTTTGGGACAAATAAAGAATATTAGAATGTTGTGGATCGAAAGAAAACCAATAAGGATATTCTATTTTCCCACAATCATTAAACGGACCTTCTTCTACAATGTTCCCTTGTCCTAACTCATCTACATCTCCACACAAATCCGTTACTACCAATTGCGGTTCGTATTGATACTTTTCTGATACTACAATTGTTTGTTCACCAATCTTTACTTCTAGTGTTCCTTCGAAACAGCGTTCAGGAGTCGAACAGTATATACTAGTTCCTCTAGCATTGATAACAATAGCTTTTTTCCCTCCTATTTTAATAGTAATAATAGATGGGTCTGTACCAAAGTTACTGCCATAAATAATCATTTTCTTTTTTCCACCTCCTGATTTGGGGGTGAAGTCAGTTATTTCTATCGGTTGATTAGGATCATAAGGTGCTAATGTTGCGTCTTTATCATCTTTACAACTGCCAAGACAGATTATAAAAAGCACCAATAGCATCCTCCATAGAAGCCCAATGCTCCCATGTCTCATAGTTTTGCCATTCATAATAAATTAGATTAAATTATCGATTGTTTTTTGTTTTATCCATCAATACCTGCATCCAGTACCCACCAATCACCGAGCGTGCTCTGAAGCCAACCCATGCACCGCCATCTGTATGATGCCAATCGCTAATAGGTACACGAGATACTGTTTCATTGATATATTTGTAGACAGGGGCTATGAATTTATTGAAAGTTACCATATCAGAAGACATTGCTGCCGTCCACATAATCCAATCAGATTTTGTGTATTCTTTGCGGGAATCTAGCGGCAATCCATAAGGATTCTGCTTGGTCAGATAATAATTAAGTTCTTTTCCTATTACATTGTTAGGGAATAATTTCAGATCCCACAACTTATCCCAAACCATATTGTATTTTTGGCTCCAAGTGTTTTTACGGTCAAAAGCCAAACGGTAATGGTCGCCTTCATTTGCCATTTCTTCCCACTTTGTAGCCATTTGCTTGGCTGTAGCTGCATATTTATCTGCGACATCATTCAAACCGAGCATACGAGCCATTTCGCTGTATCCGGCTACGCCCATGATAGCTTTCACTGAAAGATTGGCATTATGAGCCCAATGTCCGGCAAAATCATCTGTGCAAAGTTGGTTTTCCGGGTCCTGTCCAAACTAACAAGCCTTATAGCATCTATCTGATAATCTGAATATTATGAATTAGAGTATTGTTTTTGTGTTGTGATTTACACCTTTCCCAAGTAAAATCAAGGTGATTTTACTTGAAATAAAGTCACTTATTTTCATTATTTTATTATTCCATTTTCTTTCGGATGAACTCTAAAAATGGCGAAAACATCAATAATAAGTATTGTAAAATTGGCTGTTCTTAATTTATTTCATATTTTTGCAACGACGGTTGACTCAACAGCCGTTGAGAAAAACTTATTGGTTATGAAGTTTTATAATAGAGAGAAAGAAATTGCAGAATTGAAGCGCGTACAAGAGCTTGCATTTGGTCAAAACTCCAGAATGATTGTAGTTACAGGCCGTAGGCGTATTGGAAAAACCAGTCTTATAAAACAAGCTCTGAAGGGAACACCTACTGTATATTTTTTCGTTGGAAGAAAAGCAGAGAGTATATTAGTAGCAGATTTTATAAAAATAGTACGCGAGACATTATCTATTTTTATTCCGGATGGCATATCCAACTTTACTAATTTGATACAATATCTTTTCGAAATAGGAAAAACACGCTCTTTTAATATTGTCATTGATGAATTTCAGGAGTTTTATAATATCAGACCCGATGTTTTTAGTGATATGCAAAATCTTTGGGATGAATATCGGCAAGAAACTAAAATAAATCTTGTAATTAGCGGCTCTGTATATTCATTGATGCAAAAGATATTCACAGATCATGGAGAACCATTATTCGGACGTGCTGACAATATTTTATGTCTTCGACCCTTCAATACAAAAGTGCTAAAACAAATTATGGAGGATTTTGCGCCCGGATATAGTAATGATGACCTATTAGCTTTGTATACACTGACCGGAGGAATCCCTAAATATGTAGAGCTGTTCTGTGACAATCAAGCCCTTTCTGTTGACCGGATATACGACTTTGTTTTTTCAGAGAATTCCCTGTTTATAGATGAAGGGCGTAATTTGTTGATTACTGAATTTGGGAAAAATTATGGTATTTACTTTTCTATCCTATTAGAAATAGCAAATGGGCATTATACACAAGGAGAAATAGAATCGGCATTAGGTGGTATATCTATCGGGGGCCATTTAAGTAAATTAGAAAATGTGTATAATTTGATAACTCGTGAGCGGCCTATTTTTGCGAAACCCGGTACTAAAAAGAATGTACGATATATTATTGGCGATAACTTTCTAAATTTCTGGTTTAAATACATTGAACGGAACCGTTCCTATATTGAGCTACAGAACTTTGAAGACCTTCGTCAACTAGCAAAGGCTGATTATCAGACCTATTCAGGTAGAGTATTAGAGAAATATTTTAAACAGAAATTAGCAGAGGAAGGAGGGTTTAAAGAAATTGGTTCCTGGTGGGAAACTAAAAGTTCTGCAAACAAGGAACGATTAAATTCTTTTGAAATTGATATTGTCGCTCTCAAATCAAGTGGTAAGAAAGCTCTTGTAGCAGAAGTTAAACGGATGCCAGAGAATAATTATATCCATTCAACTTTCATGGAGAAAGTGGAGCATTTAAAACACAAAGAAATGGCGAAATATGATATTGAAACACGAGTCTTAGGCCTAGAGGATATGTAATTTTATGCAAATAGAGTGATGGACAGTGCTCTTAAAGAATTCCCCCAGCTACAACTAATTGTAACAGGGGGAATGGTTAGAGTTTATCAAGTCCGTTTATTTCAATTCATTTGTATTACCATTCAATTTGCTGGTCCTCATCTGGAATCTGCGTATTGATATCCCGCTGAAGTGTCATACTCCCTTCTACTTTATATTTGATAGGAAGTACATCCACACTGCTTCCACCATAGGTAAAATCCTGAAAGTTGTATTCAAACATGATTTGAACATAACGATGCTCCAAATAAGGGCGTGTAGCGTCCATAACTGATGTACTGCTATAAGTAGGTGTTCCTATAAGCTCAAATTTCATTTCATTGTTTGGATCGTCTGGTATCATAGTCAATGTTTCATCCTCATTAAAACGTACATTTATTTTATATTTTTTGCGTACATCTTTATCCATATCTTCACTAATCAGACCCGCATAAAAGAAAACAGTACTATTATCTATCACATATCCTGTACGCTTATCCATCGTTCTTGCATTAGTATCAGGCTTACCATTTATATAAGTGTACACTTTCATGGAAGAAGCCGTATACGAACCGGAATAATCATTAAAAGGAACCACTTTCAATAGAGCTTTTGCATAGTTTTTACGCGGATGACTTTGATAATTGTAAGATGCATCATCAACAATGGTCAATGGTAAAACCCATTTTTCCAACATATCAATGCCTTGCAAATTAAAATCTATATTCAATTGCTCTACACATGAACCGGCAGGAATATGCACTGTTTCAGGGAATTCATATTTATCTTCCTCCATTTCCGTATACCACAATTCCGGACGATAAAGGCTAAAGCGCTCGATATTCAACGTTTTCAGTGTATCCTTATCCACTGCTATATGTATATCTCTGTCTTGTCCATTCACTGTAGAGCCACTGACAATGACAGGCAACTGATAAGTCACTTTTCCATTATCCTTATATCTGACGTAGATGGTAGTAACACCATCACCTCCTGAGGCGATAGGCGCTTTGAAAGATACGTATTGTTCATACTGCTCATCTTCCCACTCATTATTACAAGCGGTTCCCAAGACGATGACAGCCAATAAACTTAAATAAATATATATATTCTTCATATCATATTCTTATTAGGAGATTAATCATTGTACGTCCATCCCGGGTTCTGCGTCAACCGTTTATTACGTTTCAGCTCATCATGGCTGATAGGCCAAAAATAGAGCTTACGCGAGAAGGCAGTAGGTAAGTCCGCAATTTCAATCGGAGTATAGAATTGCTCTCTCTGCTCCTCTGTATCCGACATATAGAAATTACATCCGTAATTCTTCTTAGATTCTTCCACTTCTGCATCTTTCCATCTACGCAAATCGAAATAACGTTGCCCTTCGGCCATGAGTTCAATCTGACGTTCACGTTTCAGCTTCTTGCGGAATACTTCCCGGTCTTGATACTCCGGTGTTGTATAATCGGGAACACCTGCACGGCGACGTATTTGCCTGATCCCTTTTTTCATTTCATCAATATCACGTTTGACGGAATAACTGGTAGATCCGTCCCATGATGGAATGTCGTATGAGGATCCATCTTCCAGTTCATTCAGAGCCTCGGCATAAATCAACAAGATTTCGGCAAAACGAATGGCAGGTTCTGCTTTCGCTTTGATTTCCTTACGATTCGTATCGTCCGGATGTACATACTTCATGATACCAATACCAGATCGTAAATAGACACCAGTACCTGAGAAACCGTCACTATTGATACCATAATAATAGTTGACTTGTTTCTCGACGTCATTCTTATAGTCTGTTGTCTCTGCATTTTTCAGTAAAGCCCACACACAACCATTAAAAGACACGGAAGCATAAAAGCGTGGTTCTCTATTCGCATATTCCTTATATACACCTTCTTTCAGTTGAGGATATGTACCTGCCTCAACCTCCTCTTTGGTGACAAAACGTGTGCCGGAAGGATACTCTTCTTTAAAATGTTCTCTGCTAAATTCGTCTCCGTCCGCCATATAATAGGCATCACACATCTTTAATGTCATACCATAAGCATTACTTCCACCACCCAAAGTTTTCGGCATTTGAAGTCTCACCATTTCAGCAATACTGTTGGTCCCTTGGTTACGCCCACGACTGAAAATCAATTCCGGATTTTGATACATCGCTAACGAACCATTAAAGACTGCCCGGTAAGATTCGTAAGGATCTATATCGCTATAGCCACCTTCGTTCCATGTTTTTGTTGAGAAGTCACCATCCTGATAAGGGGTAATGGTAGCAGGATATCCGGGCTCAGCAATGTTAGTCGCCTTCTTGTGATAGAGTTCATAACGACGGCCGTTATTTTCTCCGGGGAGTTCCATCACATCTCTCGCTGCAGCCGCTGCTCTTGCCCATTTATATTCACTGTATTCCTGAGACATCAGACAATTTCCTTCATAATCTACCAAATCCGAAAACTTATCCGTATCTCCCGGACGGGGATTATTGATAGGACTTGCCGAATACACCAATGCTCTGGCACGAGCTGCCAATGCTGCTCCCCGCGTAGGACGTGCCACCTGATTAATGGCCCGGCTCAGAGGCAGATCTTTGGCTGCCAGGCGCATCTCCGATTCGATGTATTCCACACATTCATCATACGAATTTCGCTGAATTTCCAAATCATCATAATCAGCAGTATAGTCAAGTCCCTCATCTGGCAACAAGGGTATAGGCCCGTATTTACGTAGTAATAACCAATAATAATAAGCACGCACAAAACGTGCCTGCGCTTTCAGATCAGCTCTCTCTTCTTCCGTATACTTCGTGTTCATATCAATATTCTGAATGAAGATAGATGCTTGACGAATACCTTTATAACTATCGCCCCACGAATGCCGGTAACTCTCATCATAAGTACCTGTCTTGAATGTCTTATACGCATCAAGACTATTACCGCCGAAGTAGATATCATCGGCAAAATTAGTGATTGTATTAAGCATGTTGGATACTTCCAAATTGTATCCACCTAAATAGGAATAGGCATTCGCCAACCATTCTTCCGTAGATTCCTTATCAGTAAAAACATCCTCTAAAGACCGACGGTCCTTGAAATATTTGTCTGAGTCGAGCTTATCCGAACAAGCGACCGCAATCGCACTCAACATAATACCAATATACAGTTTATATATCTTTCTCATTTTTCATGCATTTAATTAGATATTCACAGTTAATCCCAAAGTAAATGTCTTAGCAAGCGGATATTTCTCTCCGTTAGAGACTCCCATTTCCGGATCCCATTCTTTAAATTTAGCAAACGTCAAGATATTGGTACCAATGAAAAATACACGAATCTTGTTAAATCGCATCTTGTTCACAATCGATTTCGGTAATGTATAACCTACTTCCAATGTCTTCAAGCGTAAATAAGAACCATCTCTGAGCCAAAAAGTAGAAGCTCTATAATTGTTATCGTTTCCTCCATAACTAAGCCGGGGATACGAAGCATTGGGATTCTCATTGGCCGGAATACCCAATGTGGCAGCTGTCTCCGCATCGACATAGCGGTCTTTCACTAAATTTGTCAAGATATTTCCCCACTGGCTATCTTTAAAGGCATATACAGTAGAACCATTAATGAAGAACGAAGACTTACCCGCCCCTTGGAAGTGGGCATTAAAATCAAACCCTTTCCACTGTGCAGAGATACCAAAACCATATATCAAGTTAGGCTTCGTTGTCGCACCGATTGCCACCTCATCACTGGCATTAATGATTCCGTCTCCATTGACATCTTTATATTTAATATCACCCGGCTGTACTTTTCCCCATGCTGTCTGTTGAGGACTATTGCGTATATCATCATAATCCTTAAACAATCCCAAAGCAATCAATCCTTTCGCCTGATTAACTCTGTAACCAGCCTCTTTCTGATAAGGATAAACTGCATTCATTTCATCTTTTTCCAGTATTTCATTTTTGCTGTAAGTAAAATTACCACGAACAGTCAGGTTGACCTTTCCTATCTTCTGCTTGTAAGCAAAGTTACCATCAAAACCTTTCGACCGGACACTGCCCACATTCGCTTTCGGATTACTATTCACTCCCACAATACCAGGTAGATATTTACGTTCCATATAAATACCATCACGCTGTTCATGGAAATAATCCACAGTAGCGGTAAACTTATCATTGAACAAGGACAAGTCTACTCCCGCATCGTGTTTAGTCGCTATTTCCCAAGTGACATTGTTGGAGGCTAGCTGCGTATATTGCATTCCCGTATATACATTGTCCGTAGAACCGTAGTCACTCCAAGTCCAACCACTTCCATCATCTTTAATAGTGTACAAATAGGGGAAACGTTCGTCCATTTTATCATTACCAACCTTACCATAAGAATAACGTAATTTGAACATATTCATCCATTTCAGATGTTTTTTAACAAATTTCTCTTCCGCTATGTTCCAAGCTAAAGAAAAGGCTGGGAAAAAGCCGAAACGATGTCCGTCAGCAAAATTCTCCGAACCATTATAACCAAAATTGAAGTCTGCAAAGTAGCGATAATTCCAGTTATAGCTGGCACGTCCTGCCAATCCCATGTGACGTTTGGCAATACCATTTTTCACATCCGTTCCAATATCAACCGTGGTCCGGTAAGCATCCTGGCTATATTTCAATGTTCCGCCCACATGAG
>OKSF01002109.1_pt1 | contig 14201 bp, 8 predicted proteins | sample 1606061 | NCBI WGS metagenome assembly OKSF01 (sample SAMEA3541567, study PRJEB24748) | human gut metagenome | biome: human gut; feature: human-associated habitat; material: faeces | place: China | collected 2012 | reverse complement strand
AGCGCCTATACATGATTGAGCTGCTCAGGCGTTTTGGTGGCAAGTTTCGTCGCTATATGGTGATTGGCCCTGCGTGCAAGTTGATCGAAGTGATCTTTGACCTGCTTACGCCGCTGGTGATTGCCCAGATGATCGATAAGGGCATCGGCGCACACGATGTCAACGCCGTCGTCCACTACGGCATGGTGCTCGCCGCCATGGCTGTGATTGGCATCTCGTTTACGCTCGTCTGCCAAAAGATGGCGGCGCTCACCTCGCAGGGCATGGGCACCGACATTCGCGGCGCGCTCTACGAGCACATCAATAAGCTGAGCTACGCCGAGCTCGATCGCTTTGGCACGCCGTCGCTTATCACCCGCATCACCAACGACGTCAACCAGGTGCAGCTTGCTGTGGCGCTGGGTGTGCGCATGCTCATCCGCTGGCCCTTTCTAGCGGTGGGCTCCATGTGCGCGGCCCTTGCCATCGACCTTAAGCTCGGCATCATCTTTTTGATTTGCACGCCCGCTATCGGCCTGGTGTTTTGGTTTGTCATGGCGCGCTGCATCCCGTACTACAAGCAGCTGCAGGCAAAGCTCGACCGCATCGCGCTTATCTGCCGCGAAGGCCTTTCAGGCGCTCGCGTGGTTCGCGCCTTCGTGCGCGAGGACCACGAGCGCGAGCGCTTTGCCCAAGCTGCCGATGACCAGGCCAATACTGCCATCGCGGTGGGTAAGCTCTCGTCGATCCTTAATCCCGTCACGTTTTTGGTGATGAACCTGGGCGTGTGCGCCATCCTGTGGGTGGGTGGCATCCAGGTCAACGTGGGTGAGCTCACGCAGGGTCAGGTCATGGCGTTTGTGAACTACATGACGCAGACCCTGACCTCCATCGTGTACGTCGCCAACCTGGTTGTGGTCTTTACCAAGGCGAGCGCCAGTGCGTCGCGTATCAACGAGGTGCTCAATTGCGTGCCGAGCATCACCGACGAGGGCAACCAGCCGGTCGCGCTGCCCCAGGCACTCGCGACGGACGTCGACGCCCCGGTCTCCGCGCTGAGCTTTGACCATGTGAGCTTTTCGTTTGGCGCGGGCGCTGCCAACGCCGTCGACGATGTGACCCTGGAACTGCCGCTGGGCAAGACGCTTGGCATTATCGGCGGTACGGGCAGCGGTAAGTCTACGCTCGTCTCGCTCATCCCGCGCCTGTACGATGCGGGCACCGGCAGTGTGAGCGTGATGGGCGCCGACGTGCGCGCTTGGCCGCTCGACCAACTGCGCCACGTGGTCGCGACCGTCCCGCAGCGCGCGTCGCTGGTGAGCGGCACGATCCGCAGCAACCTGACCTGGCGCGACGAGGCGGCAACCGACGAGGAGCTCTGGGCGGCGCTCGATATGGCGCAGGCAAGCGAGTTCGTGCGCAACAAGCCGCAGGGGCTCGACGCCCCGGTCGAGGCGGGCGGCAAGAACTTTAGCGGTGGCCAGCGCCAGCGCCTGACCATCGCGCGCGCCCTGGTGGGTTCGCCTCAGATATTGATCATGGACGACTCTGCCTCGGCGCTCGACTTTAAGACCGACGCGGCGCTTCGCCACGCCATCCGCGAGCGCAGCGTGCGCGGTGCCGCCGAGGGCGGGCTGCCGCTGACGACCGTCATCGTGAGCCAGCGCGTCTCGACCGTGCGCGACGCCGACATGATCTGCGTGCTCGATCACGGTTCGGTCGCGGGCCTGGGCACGCACGATGAGCTGTACGCGACCTGCCAGCTCTATCGCGAGATTTGCCAGTCGCAGCTTCGTCGCGAGGAGCTCGAGGGTCAGCAGGGGAGCGCGGCGCCCGCGTCCGTCCCAAGTCCCGCGTCCGCCCCGGCTGCCCCGGCATCCACTTGCGCAAAGGAGGGCTGCTAAATGAATCCGTACACTTCCTCCGGTTCGGTCGCCACGATGACGGCCAATGTGTCCGGTAACGATAACCTCAACGACCTGGGCGACGGTCCGCGCCAGCCCGGCGACCCTGAGCGCTATCCCGTGGGCGCGGTGACCCGCCGCCTGCTGGGCTACGTCCGTCCGCACCGTATTTCGTTTACGGCGTCGTTTGTGAGCGCCGCCGTCTCGGTGATCTTACAGCTCTATACGCCTATTCTCATTGGCGAGGGCATCGACCTGATCGTTGCCGCGGGCCAGGTGAATTTCGATGCACTGCTGCCGCTTGTCACCAAACTCGCGATTGTCGTCGTAGGTGCCGCAGCCTTCCAGTGGCTGCAGGGCTACTGCGTCAACCGCCTGTCCTACGAGACGGTGCGTGACATGCGCGTGGAGGCGAGCGACAAGCTCAGCCGTATGCCGCTCAGCTTTATTGACAGCCATGCCCACGGCGACCTTATGAGCCGCGTGGTCAATGACGTCGACCAGGTGGGCGACGGTCTGCTGCAGGGCTTCACGCAGCTCTTCACCGGCGTTATCACCATCGTGGGCACGCTCGCGTTTATGCTCTCCATTAACCTGGCCATGACGCTCGTGGTGGTGCTCGTCACGCCGCTTTCCATTTTTGCAGCCGGCGCCATCGCCAAGCTTTCCAACAAGAGCTTTACGGCACAGCAGCGCATCCAGGGCCAACTTGGCGGTCATATCGAGGAGTATGTTGGTGAACAAAAGCTCGTGGACGCCTTCGCCTACGGCCCGAGCGCTCAGCAGCGCTTCGATGTCCTCAACGCCGAGCTCTATACGGCAGGTGAGCGCGCACAGTTTATGGGCTCGCTCTCTAACCCCGGCACGCGCTTTATCAACAACATCATCTACGCCGTGGTCGCCGTGATCGGCTGCGTGGGCGTGATCACGGGTGTGCCGGCGGCGCTTACGGTGGGCGGCGTGCAGATCTTCCTGTCCTACGCCAACCAGTACACCAAGCCGTTCAACGAGGTCACCAACGTTATTACGCAGATTCAGACCGCGTACGCCTCGGCGCGCCGCATGTTTGCGCTGCTCGATGCGCGCGAGCAGGAGCCCGACGCTGTGGATGCCATTGAGCTCGCCGCCCCGAAGGGCGAGGTTGCCTTTGAGCATGTGGACTTTAGCTACGTGCCCGACCGCAAACTGCTGCAGGATATCTGCATCGATGCCAAGCCCGGCACGCGCTTTGCCCTCGTCGGCCCCACGGGCTGTGGCAAGACAACGCTCATCAATTTGCTGCTGCGTTTTTACGATATCGATGCCGGTCGCATCGCGGTCGATGGCCGTTCCTCGCGTGACTACACGCGCGCAAGCCTGCGCCGTGCCTTTGGCATGGTACTGCAGGACACTTGGCTGTTTGAGGGCACGGTGGCGGAAAACATCGCTTACGGTTGCCCAGATGCCACGCGCGAGCAGGTTATCGAGGCGGCCAAGCGCGCGCATGCGCATAAGTTTATCGTGCAGCTGCCAGGCGGCTACGATACGGTCATCGGTGAGGACGGCGGCACGTTTAGCCAAGGCCAAAAGCAGCTGTTGTGCATCGCGCGCGTCATGCTCACCGATCCGGCGATTCTGCTGCTGGACGAGGCCACCTCGAGCATCGATACCCGTACCGAGCTGCAGGTGCAGGCGGCATTTGACGAGCTCATGGCCGGTCGCACGAGCTTTGTGGCGGCGCACCGCCTGTCGACGATTCGCAACGCCGACTGCATCCTGGTAATGCGCGATGGCGAGATTATCGAGCGCGGCACGCATGACGAGCTGCTAGCGGCAGGCGGCTTCTATGCCGAGCTTTATCGTAGCCAGTTTGCCCAGTAGGGCCCAGTAGGGGCTGCCGATTAGCGGCAGATGGTTTACATCTGCGTCGATAGTACTAAGATATGCTTTTAATAAATTGCATTAGTGGCTTTAGTTTTGGGGGAAACGAGGCAACGTGACTATGACGTGCTCTTTGGTGGTTAACAGCAAGAGCGGTAATACCAGGATGGTATCGGGCGCGATCAAGCGCGCTCTGCAGGCTGCGGGTGTTGAGTTTGTCCATGCCGCGGCGTTGAGCGACGATGCGGATGCAGATCAGGTTGCGCTCGAGGCGCAGGGCGCCTGCGCGGCTGACACGGTGCTCGTCGGTTTTTGGTGCGACAAGGGCGCGTGCACGCCTTCGGTCGCGGCGTTGCTTTCCGCCTTGCACGGCAAGCGCGTCTTCCTGTTTGGCACCTGCGGCTTTGGCGCCGACCAGAGCTATTACCAGCAGATTATTGATCGCGTAACTTCCAATTTGGCTGGGGATGCCGAGCTTGCGGGCTGGGCGATGTGCCAGGGCAAGATGGGCCCCGCGGTCAAGCAGCGCTACGAGGCCATGCTCGAGCAAGATCCCGACAACGCCCGCGCTAAGTTGCTGCTCGACAACTGGGTTGCCGCGAAGGACCATCCCACCAAGGAAGATATGGATAACATGGCTGCAGCCGCAAAAAAGGCCGTTTTGGGCGAATAACTTCGCCGCTTGCGGTGCCGCGCGTTCAATCGTACAAACGTGAAAGCCTCGAGATTCTCGGGGCTTTTTTCATGACACGAGGGCGCCCCTTTATTGATGGAAGGCCTAATAAGCTGATTGTTCTATGCCCGGATGTGTGCGGAGTGGGATGGGATTTCCGGATGGGTGGGGTTGCGGAAGCTGCGTCCCGGAATTTGCCTTTGGAATGGGATGCGGTTTCCCGTTGAGGGGCTCTGTGGAAACCGCATCCCAGTTTTCGGCCGAGAAATGGGATGCCGTTTCCGGTTGAGGGCCTTGGCGGAAAGCGCGACCCGGAATTTGCGATCGGAGTGGGATGTGGTTTCCCAACGGGGCCACAAGCGGAAACCGCATCCCACTCCGGACGTGAATTCTGGGACACGGTTCTCAGAGGATTATGGGCTGCGAACTACATGGGGCTGTCATAAAACTCCGGCAAAGAGGGGTCGGAAATAAATGACACTTCCAGTAGTTTGTTTTAATGTGGGGGGGGGTACCATTATTTTAGTTTCGCAAAAAATCGAACCTTCTATGGGGAAGTTGCGTAGGGGGTTAGTCGTAAGTATTGGATAAAGCAGGCCAATTTTGGTAGAGATGACCACTTACGCCAAAATAGGTAGCATTTGGCGACATAACATTGAAAAATGTGTAGCACATCGCTATGATTTTATTACGAAAAGATTCCAAATTGGCTTATTTCGGACTCACTTTTCAAGCGCCTTGCGGTTCCTGTTGAAACTTGCTGACCTTTGGATGGGTCGAATAAGGCCTCAAGGGGGATGAATTATCACTTTGACGGCGCGTAGACTCAAACGATTTATTGCACTTTTGAGTAGCTTGGCGTTCGCGCTTGTCATAGCCCTTGCCGTTGTTTCTTTTGTTCCTCGTGCATTTGGATACATGCCCTTTGCTGTGCTCTCGGGCTCTATGGAACCCGAGCTTCCCGTTGGCTCCATGGTGTTTGTTCGCCAGGTTGAGCCAGCGGATATTGCCGTGGGTGACAATGCAACCTTTTACCGATCGGATGGCGCCGTGGTGACGCACCAGGTGTACGAGATCGACCCTGCCGCGCAGATGATCGGCACGCAGGGCATTGCAAACAAAAATGCAGATGGAAGCATCATGCACGATGCCGAGCAGACGCCATTTTCGCGCGTGATCGGCACTGTTTCTTTTTGTGTCCCTTACCTGGGCTTCGTCAACGCTTATTGCACGACGATGCCCGGTTTGCTTGTTGTGGTGGCCGTTCTGGCGCTGCTGATCACGGCGTCGATAGTGCTCGATCGGATGGTTCCCGACGAGCCTGCGGGCAAGCATGCCCGCGTGCATGCGAGGGAGCGGCGTTCATAGCGGCAGGGAAAAGCGTCGGCGGCGGTAGGGGCCGTTGCCGGGGAAAACGATTCTCGAAAGGAAGAGAACGATGGAAAACAAGAAGAAAAAGCGCTACGGCATCATTGCCGCCTTGCTGCTGCTGGTGCTGGCCGCCGGTGTGGGCACCTACGCCTGGCTGACGGCCACGCAGACGCTGAACAACGTGTTTACGGTGGGCAGCATCAACACTCCCGAAAAGAAGCCCGATCCCGACCAGCCCGATAAGCCTGGCCCCGATAATAATGATAGCAAGGCCTATCTGTTCGAGACCAATTGGAAAGACAACTCCAAGATCGTTCCCGGCTCCAGCGCAGACAAGAACCCTAACGTCGGCATCGCGAAGGGCTCCGACGACGCCTACGTGTTCATCTATGTGAAGAACGCCATGGTCAAGGATGACACCGTTGCCGCGAACACCCCGTACTTCACCCTCAACAACAACTGGAAGCCGGTCGATGGACAGGTGACCACCTCTGCCGACGGCAGGTACCTGAGCGGTCTGTTCATGTACGCCAAGGACTCTACTATGACCGCCCCTGCTGTCCTCAAAGCCAAGGATGCTGCTCAGGACGTCTACACCGGCGAGCTCTTTAGCAAGGTTGTGTTCCCCAGTACCTTGGAGGGCAAAATGGTCGCCGCGAAGCCCGAGATGAAGGTTTCCGCCTACATCTTCGGCGCCGACCAGAAGGACGGCAACACCAGCGCTGCTGACAACGCCGTCGCTCAGGCCACGACTTGGGCTAATACCATTAAGAACCAGTAGCAGCCCCCCACCGAGATCCCGGCCCGCTCCCCATCCCCATTTTCGGGTCGGGATCTCGGTCCCCCCTTGATCGACGATTGGCGAACGTAATGCTCAACAATCTTTCCGACAATCAGAAACGCACCTTGGCGCTTGCTGCGATGGCGCTGTTGGCCCTGGCGTGCCTGTGCGGCACGCTGGCTTTTACCGTTGATATGGTTCCGGCGAACAACGTCCTATCGTTTGGCAGCGTGAAGGTACGAGTCTGCGAATACACCCTCAACGTGCAGGGCGAGGAGATTCCGTTTGATCCCAACGAGCACGGTGACTATCCCGACACCAAGGCCGGGGGTTCTGACATCAGCCGCATTGTGCGCGTGGAGAACGTCGGCGCGCAGCCTGAGTACGTTCGCGCGCGTCTGCGCATGACGTCGGTGGCGCCCGACGGTTCGAGCGCGGATGCTTCGGGCAGCGTTGCGTTTCATGTGAACGCGGGCGAGGGGTCCCCGTGGATCGATGGCGGCGATGGGTGGTACTACTACCGCGGATTGGCCGGGCGTGGCGGCACGCTCGACCCCGGTGCCATGACGGAAAGCCTCATGGACTCGCTGCGCTTTGTGGGCGACTACCACGATGCCGCGCGCGGCGGCTCATTCAGGCTCGATATCGATGTTCAGGCCGTGCAGGCCAAAAACCAGCAGGCAAGCGATACCGTCCTCGACGTGCTTGACGTCGCGGGCTGGCCGGAGGCGAACTAGCCTATGAAGATCAAGAACATGAACCGGGGCGTGCTTAGCAGGCTAGTTGCCGTCGCGGCGATTGCCCTTTGCTGCGTTATGGCGCTGCCAACGGTGGTGCATGCCGAGGACGTGCCCGAGAACACAAACGAATACCACATCAAAAACGCGAACGACTTTTTGGTGTACGTGGCGCTTTCGCGTGAGCGCGATACGTCCGGCTGGCGCGTTTATCTCGATAACGATATCGTGCTTAATGATGACGACATGAAGACCATTGTCTCGCACACCGTTAAGCATCTGTCGTTTGGCAACAAGGAGCATCCGTTTAAGGGCGTGTTCGATGGTCAAAACCACACCGTTGAGGGCCTGAGCTACGATAAAGACGCTTTTGACCCCGAGCGCGATACGGGATTTTTTGCCGAGACCAACGGTGCCACCATCAAAAACTTCCTGGTCAAGGACGCCAACGTGTGGGCGGACTTCCGCGGTGGCATTATCGTGGGCAAGGCCGTCAAAACGCGCTTCGAAAACGTTATGGTCATGGAGAGCACGCTGCACGTGACCTGCGCCAACAATGCTCTCAACCTCATTACCAACGCAGGCTTTGAGGGCGGTCTCATCGCCGGCGAGCTCGACGGCTGCACCCTCTACAACTGCGAGGTCCGTGGCGGCCGTGCCGTCAACAATACGACCTCGGGCGTGCAGGCGCTCGGCGGTGAGGGTCTGTATATGGCGGCGTTTGCCGGCTATGTTACAAATTCGACGATTGAGTACTGCCGCGTTACACCTACGCGCAAGAAGGACGGCTCGATTGCCGCGAATGGCATGACCGACGTCACCAATAAGTACGACGTGGCTGTTGGCGCTCTGGGCGGCAACAACGTGTATGCCTCGGGTTTTGTGGGCTGCATGGCGGGTAACGCCAAGATTATCGACTGCTTCTCGACGGCGCAGTGCTACAGCTATGCCGCGTCGTACGTGGGCGTTGTCTCCGTGACGCGCGCATGGACGGGTGGCCTGGCGGGTCGTATTCTGACGGCCGAGGGCAACGAGCTCGTTCGCAGCCATTTTGCGGGTGACTTGAGCTCGCGTCAGTACAATCCCATCGCCGTGATCCCCATCATTCAAAACGATGTGAACCTGGGCGGTATTGCTGCGCGCGCCAACAAGGGTGACGCCACGGTTACCGAATGCTACTTTAAGCCGAGCGTGAGCCTAAACGGCAGCAGCCAGGGTACCGCGGCTGAGAAGAAGATCCCCTCTTTTGGCGGCGACGGTACCACCAAGGGCGACGGTTACGGCCCGTGGGACGACGGGCGCTACGCCACGCGCGAGCTGTGGGAGGAGCACGACTACGACTTCTGTGCCGGCACCATGCGCTCGACCGCTAACGATGAGGCCCTGGGCGGTTCGCATGCCAACGAGTGGGCGATGGACTACAGACTGAATATCCCCGTGCATGGCCAGAGCGTTAAGGCGACGATCGATTTTCCCGGTGCGGGCACCGCGACAATCGAGGCGACCAAACTCGGTATTGATCAGAAGACCTCGGATCCGTACGCCTTTGCCGTGAGCGCCGTGCTGGCGGGAACGGCCCAGGGCTTGGCCCAGGGCGATACGTCGGTAACGTTCAGGCAGGAAACCTCCGCGAAGCCTGAAGGTTTGACCGAGGCCAACGAAGGCTATCGCTTCATGGGCTGGTTCCGCGAGTCCGATGTGCGTGTGAATCGAATTGGACAAGACAACAGCTGGTTTGACGGCAAGACCGATGACGCTGCGGTGAAGGATGGCAAGCGCGTTCAGGACAACACGAAGCACGAGGCGACGTCTATCTACACTGCCGACAACGGCAAGGATCATGCCGAGAGTGAGGGCTTCAAGGGTAACGACCTCTTTATCGCTTCATACGAGGCGCAGGTGCTGTTCTATAACGTTAAGGGTGAGACGCTTGATTGGAAAACCGGTGATGCGCACGACAAGTCAGTTGATTGGTATCGCTACGGTGTGGATGTGACGCCTACGGCTCCTGCAGACCGCGAGGGGCTTTCCGACAGCGCAACGTTTATCGGCTGGACCTCGCAGCCTAGCAACGAGGCCGGGAAGAACGGTGCCTATGCCGCCATCACCTCTACTCAGCTGGCTGATCTGAAAAGCAAGGGAGCATTCTATCCTGCGGGTAGCGAGATCACCGTGGTCGGGCCTACCGATTTCTATCCCGTGTACAGCGACTACGTGTCGAACATCCTGACGGAGTTTGAAGGCCACGACCCGGATGATAAAACTAAGCGCGAAGGCGTGGGCAAAACTTACGTTAAGGTTGGGACTGCAGAAGATGGCACAAGCGCGTATACCGTGCAGGTGCTCGATGTATCCGGCAATGCTATATCCAAGGACGGCACCCTGCCCGACGGCTATCGCTTCTTGGGTTGGTATGAAAACAAGCGAACAGAGGATGCCCCGCTCGAGGTGCGCGTAAGCCGCGATCCCAGCTATACGCTCCCCGCCGATGTCGATTTAACCGCGCCGCATACCTACATCGCCCGCTTTGAGTACCGCGTGGATTATTACGTTCGGGCTTATACCAACCATGAGTTTACGGACAGCAAGCTACTTTGTTCCGTTTGGAATCGCTATCAAACGCCCTTTGAGGAAAACGTCGGTAGTACCTTCGTGCGTGAAAACGTCGTCCACTGGGGCCCGGAGCATGTTGACCACGGTATAAAGGATAGTTATGAAACGTGTGGCACGCGCTTCACGAAGGAAACCCTTGTCGTGAGTCCCCTTAACGCGTACTCGCACAACGTTAAAAACGATACGGGAGCCGATACTCTAAAAAACCTCTATGCCGATACCGATTTTCCAGGCGCTGCAACGCTAAGCGATACTTGGACTTCGGCTTCGCTGAACGTAACGGTCAAACCGGTGAATGATCGCTATCGCCTGAATTTCTGGACGCTTGAGCGCGATGGTGAATATTGGACATATGTGAAAAATCCCATCGAGAGCATGGTGCGTACAGATAAGAAGTACTACGTTCGCGCGATGATTACCACGGACGTTAATTTCTACAACAAGGGCGATAATGTCGTGAGGACTGCCACGCGGCGCTATGAGAGTAACTTGCTGCAGACCAAGGTGAACGGGGCGGATCCGACGTTCACGTATTACTACCCGCATGTGAACACCTCGGTTGAGGCAAAAGGAAAGCCGCAGGACGGGCTAACTGGTTCTTATGAAAGCCCCTTGACCCTTGAGTCTTCTCCGACCGATGCGGAGATGGCGGTGCCGGGTTATAAGTTCCTGGGCTGGATTTCGACCGCCGAGGTTCAGAAGGATTCTGACGTCTGGAAGTATATCTACGACGTCGCCGGCGACCCCTATGTGACAAGTGATCCGGAAAAAGCGACGCCGTACTTGGCGACCAACGCGTCCAAGGTTACCCAGTGGCAGGATGCCTATCCCGTGTACGTAAAGTACGACGTTAGCTACACCACCAACCTGCACCGCAAGGGCTTTGATGGAGCGCCGGGCATCAATGTTCCGCGATTCGACATTACGCCCAAACTTGATCCCCAGCAGAACGGTGACGTGGTGGCTACGGTGAGCCCCGACATTACGACGACGGTGTATGCCGACGGTACTGGTGGCGCCTATCAGCTTAAGAAGCTCGAGATCGAGCTTCCCGACGGAACGGTAAAGAAGCTCGATCCGACGGGCGAAGGCGGCAATACCTATTCCTATACCGTGGAGCCGGGTAAACCCTATACGTTTGTGGCCTACTACACGCCCATTGCGGTGGTGTATCACCTGAACGACACCGATATCGATGGCAAGCTCGCGCAGGAGGGCAATACGCTCGGCAGCCTTAAGGATGGCATGCCGCTGCCGACGTATAACGTTGGCGACATCGATGCTGCAACGAACGCATACAATGCCTTCGTAGGCTGGACGGAAACTAAACCGGCATCCGGCAACGGTTATGTCGTTTGGTCGGACGGCCTCCCCATGGTGAATACAAACACTGTGGTTAACGCCCCCATGGAGCTGTACCCGGTCTACCGTGCCAGCGCGGTAATTGTCCAATCGAATATCGATGCCAATCTGGATAACCCCGATTCCGTGCGTTCTCTTTCGCGCACCGACTCTGGCGATCAAATTTCGCTGGAAGTAAGAGCTGCAGCTGAGGTTGTCGGCAAGGATGGCACCAAGTACGACTTTGTCGGCTGGTCGCGTGACTATGAATCCGATAGTAAATACACTCTGATGACCGAAGACGATAAGTATCCCCTCGAGGGTAGTGAACCCTTTAAGGGCGCGACGTATACCGCGGTGTACAAGGTCACGCCGTATAAGGTGCGCTATCACAGCGTCGACGGGGCGGTCATCTTTACGGCGACGGTCGACTCGGGCGACGAGCGCGCGCAGGACGGTAAGCCTGGCTTTGTCTACACGGTCGATGTTCCCAAAATGGACGAGAGCGGCAACCCTGTGATGGAGCAAAAATCCGTGGCGTACGACCCGGACGCCCACTCCAAGATCGTCGCGCTGCTCGATGAACAGGCTGCTGCCAATGGCGATAAGCGCGAGCTCTTCTTGGAGTGGCGATATGTGGGTGCCGATGGCACTGCAAAGTCTTGGGATGAGTTCAAGGGCGAGCCAGTCAAGGGTGACATGGACCTGTATCCTGTGACGTATCGCGTGGTTGCCAACGATACGTCTGATCCCGCGAGCCCCGTAACTATGACCGCGCAGCTTAAGTGGCTGCTCGATCCCGCCGCGGCCAACACCGTCGGTGACAGTGCCGACAATGCGCCGTTTAAGGTCTGCTTTGCCAAGCCGTTTATGGGGACGCAACTGACTGTTACGGTAACGCAGGCAAGCTACGGCCCTGGTGCAGAGGGCGTTTCTGCGGCGGAAAAGCCTGTGAACGGCAAGTTTGTCTCGCTCTACAGTCTGGGTTCGGGTGGCGGCTCGTTCGACCTGGTCAACCGCCTGGAGTCCAAGAAGACAGGCGAAGGCGAGCAAGGTCCCGGTAATGCCGTGTTCAAATTTACCCAGACTCATGCGTTGACGATCGTTAAAAAGACTACCGACGCCAGCGCAATGGGGCAAACGTTCCGCTTTAAGGTAACGCGAAAGGCGTCGGAGGGTTCTCCTGCCGAGACGCGCATGGTCGAGGTGAAAGTTAGCGAGCAGCGCGACGAAAACGGTGAGGTCTGGTATGTCGGCAGCGTGCAATTTGCTGCTCCGGCGGGCACCTATACCGTCGAGGAAGACACGGCTTGGGCATGGCGCTACGAGGGTGAACTGAGTACGCCGGGCAAGGCGCCCGGCAAATCTGCCGAGCTCATCATCTCGTCTGCCTCGAGTGCGGGCGACACCGTGGTGACGTGCGTCAACACGCGCGCGAATGACAAATGGGTCGATGGTGGCTCGCGTGCCAGGAATGTTTGGAAAAACGGCACGCTGAAGAAGGAGGACTAGGATGACTAAGCGCAAGCAAATCGTCGCCCTCCTTGTTGGCGTTCTCCTGTTGGCTGGCGCTGCCGGTACCTTTGCGTGGCTTTCGGTTACGGGCGTGCTGGTCAACGAGTTTGGTTTTGGTTCGGTGGCGCCCTCGGTAGATGAGAAGCTCGATGGCAATGTGAAGAGCAACGTCATGATTACAAACAACGGCTCGGCCCCGGCATACCTGCGTGTTGCGGTGGATATCTACTGGCAGGACCAGAATGGCGCGCGCCTGTGGGATGAACCAGTTGCCGGCACCGACTACGTCATTGCGTGGGGCAGTGTGTCCAAGGCATCTGCTTCTAACACCGCCTCGTCTTGGGTTGTCGCGTCCGACGGGTACTACTACTGGACGTCTCCCGTTGCTCCGATGGGCAAAACCGATGTGCTCATCAAGAGCGTGACTGAGAGGAAGGCAGATGGGAAGAACCTGGTCGTTGACATTTCGACCCAGGCAATTCAATCCGCGCCCGGCGATGCAGCTGCAGAGGCATGGGGCTGTGCAGTCAAGGATGGCGTGCTGGTGCCGCCGCATGGAGGTGCGTAAGTATGGCCTCTCCGATTCGTAAAGACGTTGCGTGTTTCTTGCATTGCGTGATGGCGGCAATCGTCTGCCTTATCGCGCTCGCCGTTCCTGCACGTGCGTTTGCTGACATTCCCACGATTGCCTATGACGGAAATGCACGCCAGCTAACGGTATCGGGAGCGACGGACTCCTCGGGGGAGCCCGATCTGTTTCCAGCCTTTAAAGATCTAATGCCCGGCGATGTACGCGAGCAACAGATTGGGGTTCGTGCCACGGGTGTAAAGTCCCAGGTACGTGTGTTTGTGCGGGCTGTTGTCGATCACGAGACGGCACATATGCTGTCTCCCACCACCTTAACGGCGACTGTGGGCGATGCCTCTGCAGGTTGGCTCCAGACAGGAACACCGGGCAGCGTGTTCGCCTATCCCACGGAAATCGCCACGTTTACGAGCGATGGCAGCACGGTGCTTAATCTGCAGCTAAGCGTTCCGACGTCGGTGGGCAACGAGCTTGCCGATGCAAACAAGACCATTCGCTGGGAAATCACCGCCGAGGACGATGGCGAGAAGATCCCCGTGCAGTCTGCTGGCAGAAAGAAGCCCGGCTTGCTTGGTCTGGTGGCAACAGGCGACAACACGCTCACGTTGCTTTTGGTGTTGCTGACGCTTGCAATCATCGCATTTATAGCCGCGCTTCTTTTGTCCCGGAGGGATAAGTACTAGGTCCATCTTCTAAACGCAACGCCCTCCCGGGCGGCTGGCACGAAGTTCCCTGCTCTACAGTCCTGCGCAAGACGAAGGCCACATGACGTGGCCTTCGTCTTATATATGTTCAGCGGATGCCCCCATGACAAGCCGTGCTCCAACAACAAGGCGTCTGT
>OKSF01002105.1_pt1 | contig 14225 bp, 13 predicted proteins | sample 1606061 | NCBI WGS metagenome assembly OKSF01 (sample SAMEA3541567, study PRJEB24748) | human gut metagenome | biome: human gut; feature: human-associated habitat; material: faeces | place: China | collected 2012 | reverse complement strand
GATTATATATCAAAATCCTTGAGAATAGGGTGTCAACTTTTATGATACAACACCAAGGCGGAGTATGGGACAGGTTTATTGAAAGAATTATCGAAACAAATGACTCAAGATTTTGGAAAAGGATTTACTGTTGCCAATTTGAAAAATATGAGGCAGTTTTATTTGACATTTCCAAATGGCTACGCACTGCGTAGCGAATTGAGTTGGACTCATTATCGGCTTTTGATGCGTGTGGAAAATGATAAAGCACGAGAATTTTATATGCAGGAAGCTGTAAAATCACAATGGAGTACCAGACAGCTTGAAAGACAGATAAATTCTTTCTTTTATGAAAGATTATTATCCAGTAAAAATAAAGAGCAGGTTGCGGCAGAAATTCAGACATTGGAGACGGCAAAAAGCCCAGAAGATGTTATCCGTGACCCATATGTACTGGAATTTCTTGGACTGACACCCAATGATGATTTTTATGAAAGTGATTTAGAGCAAGCGTTAATTACACATTTGCAGAAATTCCTTTTGGAACTTGGCAGAGGCTTTTCATTTGTCGCAAGGCAGAAAAGAATAACGTTTGATGGACGCCATTTTAGAATTGACCTTGTATTTTATAATTACATCTTAAAATGTTTTGTATTGATTGATTTAAAGGTTGGAGACTTAACACATCAGGATTTAGGACAGATGCAGATGTATGTTCATTATTATGAGCGAGAGCTTATGAATGAGGGAGATAATCCGCCGATAGGTATTGTGTTATGTGCAGACAAGAGTGAGTCTGTAGTTAAATATACATTGCCGGAAAATGAAACACAAATTTTTGCTTCAAAGTATAAATTATATTTGCCAAGCGAAGAAGAATTGTTGAGAGAATTAAATCAGGAATATCGAGCATTGGAAGCTGGCAAGACAGATGAAGAATATATTGACGGTATGAAAAAAGAATAAATTTTACATCAGGGTGGTGCAAAATTTATGGAACTAATATTTTGTGGGAAAGAGGATGCACGTGCAGTATTAGTACTGTATAACTATTGATCATATTTCTGTGGTTTTGTGGAGATATGTTTTAATTTGGTATGCATGTGGAGACGGTAGTACTGCTTTCCCACAAAAAGCCAGACGGACATATCAACGTAAAAGTTGAGTTTGGCGAGGGTGAGGGAAAAGTTCCGCTTGATAATATCGCTAAAAGAGCCGAAGAATATAAGCCCAAAGAACGAGTGACCTACAAAATGATAAAGGAGTACATAGAAGCTAAATACGGCTTCAAGGTACATACCGCATATATCGCAGAGGTAAAGAGAGATTTAGGCTTGCCAATGTACGATGCTCCTAATGCGGTAGAGGAATTGAAACAGCCGAGGAAGCATCCGACAGCAGAGAAAGTGGAAGCGATAAAGGATGCATTGAAGCATTTTGAAGTGATTTAATGAGGATAGGCGTATCATTAGAAATAGTGGTACGCTTATTTTTTTACATAGTTGTCTTTTCGTTGACCAATATTTTATTTGGTTATAAAAGCGGAGGACAGATTTTATACTAAACTGCCTAATTGATAGAATTAAAAGCGTTCACTTTGCTATTATTGACTTAAAGAGAAAAATCAAATATAATATAGTAAAGTGCCCAATCGTTGGCTTGATTAGGGGCGATTGAATAGAGGTGAAGATATGCTTCAGAATAAAGATATTGAGACACTGAGAATGTTGTTTAGCAGTCATAATTATGTTATGACTACTGCTGAACTTACAGCTTCAAAGTTATACTATGCAGATATAAAACAACTTTTAGATGAAGGATTGATTGAAAGAGTCAGGCGAGGTTACTATCACTGGACTCAAGATTATGGAGAAAGTGAAGTTGTCATTATCAATCGATTGTTTCCCGATGCAGTGTTCTGTATGGAGACTGCCCTATTCTATTATAGATACAGTGACAGAAATCCTGCTGAATGGAACTTTGCAATAGATAAAAATGTCTCTAAGCGGCGAACAAAAATCGATTATCCGTTTATAAAGGCATATCGTGTTGAGTCAGAGTTGGTTACGCTGGGCGAAACCGAAGGTGAAATTGATTTCCACAAAGTCCGCATTTATGACCGTGACCGTACTATTTGCGATGTGCTGCGAAATATGAACAAGATAGATAAGGAGGTTTTTAATAAAGCAGTACAAGGCTATGTTAAGGACCCGAAAAAGAATATACCGAATCTTATAGAATATGCGAAAGTTTTGCGTGTTCAAACGCGTGTAAAAGAATTGATTGGAGTGTGGTTGTAATGGCAGATATAGCAGCTTCCGTTCTGGCAAAGCTGAGAAATAAAGCAAAAGCTTCTGGTATCAGTTACCAGCAATGTTTGCAGCTTTTTGTGCAGGAAGAATTTTTGAGAAAGTTATCAAAATCTGGGTGTGAGGATACGCTTATACTCAAAGGTGGATTGTTCATTTATACTTTAACTAATTTTGAAAGTAGAGCAACAATTGATGTCGATTTCTTGCTCCGTGGATACTCTAATACAATAGATGATGTAAAAGAGTTGATTTGTAAAATCATCGACACGCCGACTGGTAACGATTATATAGAAATGCGAGCAAAAGGCTTTGAAGAGATTTCTCCGCAAAGAAAATATCACGGTATCAGTACACAAATTATTGCTCAAATAAAAAATGTGCGTGTGCCGTTTAATGTTGATATAGGCGTGGGCGATATTATAGTCCCCCGTGCCGAAGAACGCACAATCAACACTCAGCTTCCAGATTTTGAAGCACCTGTAATCAAAACTTATTCCCTTGAAAGCACCATTGCTGAGAAGTTTGATGCTATACTGCAACGTTTTGAGCTGACAGGCAGAATGAAAGATTTTTATGACATCTATTATCTTTCAAGGACATTCAATTTTGAGGGTGCAAAATTGCAGGCAGCTATATTTGAAACCTTACAGCGGCGTGGTACTCCCTATGATAGAGATAGTTTTAAGCGAGTTGTTGCACTTGGCGATGATGAAGATATGCAGAAGCGTTGGAAATTCTTTTTGAAAACCATAAAAGATAATACACTTGAGTTTCCATTCGTCATTGAAGAAATCCAGACTTTCCTTGAGCCTGTGTTTGACGCAATTGTGAATGAGAACGAATGGCAAGAACAGTGGAACTTTATTATGAAATGGAATAAAAATGAAAGGAGTCCTAAATTATGAGTAGTGTACTTATTGTTGAACAGCGTGAGCAAGCAGGTTCTGACTCCTATAATAGATTTGAATATCAAGTTCATTGGATTGTATGCCATATAATAGGTAAACTTCAAGAAGATGCAGAGTGTATTGTTTTTTGTGAATTTCATGATGATATGGCTGAATTTTCTCCCAATAATCAGCAGTATCAGTTTTTTCAAATAAAGACAAAAGAAGATTCTTCTGACTGGACTATTGCGGAAATGTCTAAAAGGGAAAAGAAAAAAAGTGGTAGCTACAAAAAATCTTTTTTAGGTTTTATTTTTTACAACTATTTGACATTTGGTGCTGAATGTTCGCATTGCCATTTTGTATCAAATAATGATTTTGATAAAGAGGTTTTGTTATGGCAGTCATATATTGAAGACGGGAAAAGACTTCAGACAGAAAATATTGCGTTATATGAAAAAATCAAAGACAGGATTAAAAATGAATTTTTAGATGATATGCCGAGCAATTTTGATTCTGTCTTTGAGGAGTTTATTCAGAATACTTTTGTCCATAAATCGGAATTTGTGGAGAGATTTCTTGAACTTTCCCCATTTTTCAAGGCTTGCAGAGCCTTGTATGATGAAATGATATGTATTTTCCATTATTTTTGCCCTTGTGAGATAATCGTGAGGGAAATAAGGGAAATTTCTTTTTAGTCATTGCCTGCCACCTTGTCGAGAAGCCTTGCTGAATTTCGCTTAGCTTTTCTGGTGGAGTGGGCATAGACATTCATTGTGGTACTGACATCTGAGTGTCCTAACAGTTCCTGTATATCCTTTGGTGCAGCTCCGTTAGAAAGCAGGTTGCTTGTGTAGGTGTGTCGTAACTGATGAAAATGAAATCCTTCAAATCCATCAAGCCTATTGGAAACTGACCGACACACAATGCCGAGTGTACTTGGCAATTCCAGACAGCCATCAGGTCTTAAGCAGACAAAGGAAATTTCATTGTAATCCTCAGGAGCTTCTTCTGAGAGTGTGTGAAGCATTGATGTTTCTGCTGATATGGTATTCCGTATCAACTACTCTTTTTCAGATGATACGGTTAAAAATATTTATTTCTGATTGCGTGGTATTCTTTGATACAATCGAAACTTTCACACAGACCATTGCTGGCTGGGTTGTACTGACAGGAAAGAACATGGCACAAATTAGTGATGGAATATCCAATCCAGTCATTGCCGGAATTATATACTGGCTGATAAGAATACTGGTTTGTGGTGGATGTATGGTGGGTGCGGGAATACTTGTAGCATTCATCGGAATAAAGATTGCAAGGCTATATAAGAAATACTGTTGGGACATAATTACCATACTGGTAACATTTATAAGCATGGCGATAGCAATCTATTTCGGGGACTGGATAAAGACAGTTTTGCCTTTTAATCTCCTATTCTTCTTGTTATTGGTACAGGTAATATATGTCGGGATAAGATGGTATGTGAAAGGCTGGCGGGAAACAAGAGGATATTATTAGATAAAATACAAGCAGGATAACTTATAGAGAGTGCTCCTGCTTGTATGTTTATGCGAACTACAATAAATTTTAATTCCTATGTTCTTCTCCCCATGTACACAAAGCCGTAAGCATAGGTATCAGAGATCTTCCTTTTTCAGTAAGACTATATTCTACTTTCGGGGGCACTTGAGGGTACTCTTTACGGTTCACTAATCCATCTTCTTCTAATGCTTTTAGCGAATCCGTTAATGTCTTAAAGGTTACTTTCCCAAGATATCTTTTCATTTCGTTATATCGGACGACTTCACGTTTGGAAAGGCAATACAGAATTGGCATTTTATATTTGCCATTGATCAGCGATAGTGTATAGGCAAATCCGGTTCCTTCCAGACGAAAATCATTTTGTTCTTCATTTTCCATTTTGACAATTCTCCTTTATACATCATTACACTCTATTTTGAGATAGTATATATTTTTAATGCATGTACTTATTGTTTATTTATGTATATCATATAATTAAAGCAAAGATAAGTCAACCAGTTAAGGAGACAAGTGATGAGAAATAAACTGAATGAAGTAAAAGAGTTTGATATTATTTCAATATGTGACACGATTCGGATTGCTATGTTTGATGAGCCATATCCATACATTGTCCCGGTTAATTTTGGAGAAGAAATTATAGGTGATTAGGTTGTTTTCTACATTCATACCGACTATGAAGGAAAAAAGAATGATCTGCTCGCAAAGAATCCCAATATTGCGTTTGAAATGGATTGCAATCACGAGCTTTATTATCGTGAGAGCAATATGTCCTGCAATTTCCGCTATGAAAGTGTTGTTGGTACGGGACGTGTAGAGATCGTACTGGAAGAAGAAAAGGAAAAAGCATTGACACTTTTAATGAACCATTATCATCCGGTATCAGTAAAATTTAATCCCAAATTCGTACATATGACACAGTGCATGAAAATTATTGTAAATGATATGACTGCCAAACGTGCCATGCCAAAGAAAAATACACTGGATTACAAAGTAATGCAATTTCAGGGCGAAGTAAGAAGCCCACATATGTACGAGGAGAAAAATAGGTCATGAAAGAATATCAGGGAATGTGTTGTGACAGCAATGGCTGCCATCTGCCAGAGGACAATAGCAAACATTACTTTACAAGAAGAATAAAAAAGCATATAATTCTTTTATAAAATATTTAATAAAAGAGGATAAGAAAACGGAAAATAAAGATAAAAGAAATATAACAAGAAAAAAAATAATTAATTATGTGCTGAACAATCATGTCACATCCAAGGCAGAAATCGCAAAAGAGTTAAACTTGAGTATGCCGACTGTATTAGCAAATGTGAATGACTTGTTAGAAAAAATGGTGTTGGAAGAAACTGGGGAATATGCTTCGACCGGTGGACGGAAGGCAAAAAGTATAGGGATTAATAAGTCGTACTGTCATGCAATGGGAATTTTGATTACAGCGAATCATATAGAAATGGTATTAGTAAATCTTGGAGATGAGATTATAAAAAAAGATCGCATCCGTTTAAAATTTACGGCAGAATTATCCTATTGTACAGAGGTGGCACAAAAGGTCAAAACTTTTCTTGAAGGCGAATTAGCGAAGGATACGCTGCTTGGGATTGGAGTGGCGATTCCGGGAATTATTGATCAGAAAGAACGGATCGTTTTAAAATCCCATGCTTTAGGTATAGAAAATTATAGTCTGCGCTTTTTAGAGCAGGCTCTGGAAATTCCAGTATATTTTGAAAACGATGCTAATGCTGCAATGCTTGCAGAAAAAAAGCAAAAGTATCCAAATGCGATATATCTGTCTTTGAACCACACCTTAGGAGGTGCATTCTGCATAGATGGAAAGCTGTTTCGAGGGCAGAACCAGAAAGCAGGTGAGTTTGGTCACATGATACTCGTTCCCGGTGGAAGAAAGTGTTATTGTGGTAAATCAGGATGTGCAGATGCATATTGTGCTGCAAGTGTACTGACACAAGATAACAGGCAGTCACTGGATGCATTTATGGAAAAAATTGAAAGTGGTGATGAAAAAGTTTTGCAGACATGGAATGAGTATCTGGATCATCTTGCTGTTTTGATATCAAATCTGCGGATGGCATATGATATGGATATCATACTAGGAGGTGATGTGGGAGGGGTATTGTCAGATTATATGATACCACTGGGAGAAAAAGTGATGGCATATAATGGCTTTGAGCATGATGTTTCATACTTGAAAAATTGTTCGTATAAGAAAGAAGCGTCGGCTGTTGGAGCCGCGAAATACTTTTTTACAAAACATATGGTAGAATTGTAAATTTTTTGAACGCAGATAAGCAGTCCACCGCATCTAGTGCGTAGGGCAAGGGGATGTTTAGTCGGTTGGAGTTAAAAACTCCCACTGACAGGTTGCAAAGCGAATGCAGATGTCCGCTTTATATGTGTGAAAAACGAGAAGTTGTGTAAAATTAGAAAAAGATATTATAGTAAAAAACGGAAAGAAAACAGTAACTACGGTTTCCTTTCCGTTTTTGCGTGTTGATTGTGAAAAATACACAAAAAATGTATTTTAAAATTATGAAATATATAAAATTATGAAAAAACATATTGACAAATCGTGTTTACAGGGTAATAATGTAATTACTTTAATAAAACGTTTTATAAAACATAAGATAAAACAATATAAAAAGGAGGAAACAATTATGTTACAGCAGGTAATGACAAATCCAGGAGAAATTATTTTCAGAGAGGTTCCGGTTCCGGAGGTGAAGGAAAATCAGGTGTTGGTAAAGATTATGAATATTGGTGTCTGTGGATCAGATATTCATGTTTATCATGGAAAACATCCGTTTACAAAATATCCGGTAACACAGGGACATGAGGTTTCCGGTGAGATTACAGAACTTGGAAAAAATGTCACAGAGTTTCATGTGGGACAGAAGGTGACAATAGAGCCGCAGGTATATTGTGGACACTGCTATCCATGCCGTCATGGAAAGTATAATCTTTGTGAGAATTTAAAAGTAATGGGATTTCAGACGACAGGAACAGCATCTGAGTATTTTGCAGTGGATGCATCGAAAGTAACACCTATTCCAGAAGATATGTCCTATGAAGAAGGAGCTATGATCGAACCTCTTGCTGTGGCGGTTCATGGTGTAAAACAGATGGGCGATGTGGCTGGCATGAATATTGCAGTCCTTGGAGCAGGACCGATCGGAAATCTCGTGGCACAGACAGCAAAAGGAATGGGAGCAGCGAAAGTGATGATCACAGATATCAGTGATCTTAGACTGGCGAAGGCAAAAGAATGTGGAATTGATGTGTGTGTGAATACTAAAAATAAAGACTTCGGTGAGGCGATGATCGAAGCATTTGGACCGGATAAGGCAGATGTGATCTACGACTGTGCCGGAAACAATATCACAATGGGACATTTACCAGATCATCCATACGGATCGCTGGTTTATATAAAAGATGTCCTTTTGCAATGGAATCGGTCAGACTGTGTGCAAGATCAAAGAACATGTCTGCTGTCCGAAACCAGATCTTTTGATCCATTGGTTTATTTAAATGATATTCCCTGATCTGTGAATCCTGATAAAAGTATGTCTTACGGATAACATCCGTCATACGTGCTTCAATGATCTCAAATCCATTTTCTTCCAGATATTTTTCAATGTCATGGTTTGCTCCTGGATGAAAGTTCAGAAGATATTCCCCAACAATCAGAATCTGTGGTTTTAAGTTCGTACGATCATAAGAAATATTTTTCATGATAGAAATAGCCTTCTTAAATCCTTTTCTTGCACCAAGAACTCCTGACTTTTCCAATCCATCGATTACAAGATCAAGGGCTTTGTCAAACGCTTCATCCGCACTTCCTTTGACTGTTTCATATGGACGGATCTTTCGTAATAATTCCTCCAATACATCGATCATCGGTAATGCAAATGCGATTTTTACAGAAGATGCCAGATTTAATTTAAATCCTGGGTGCATATTATGAGAATCTGCATCATCATTTGTCAGGATCGGAATATGATCATATCCTGCATCATCAAGAGCTTTTCTTAGTAGTGCCCCATAATGTGTCAGTCGACAGTCCCCAACATATTTTCCCATAACGATCGCAACATCTTTGTCATCATACTTTCCACTTTCCAGTGCCGCCAATGCTTCTCCGATGACGATCTGTGCTGGGAAACAGATATCATTATGTACATATTTCTTTCCCAAACGAATTGCTTCTTCACGCCCGATATCCAAAGCAACCGCCCGAATTCCTTGTCCTCTTAATGCTGCTGTCATAATTCTGCAAAATGCATGCGATGTATTTGGAACCAATGCGATTTTTTCTTTCCTGTTTTCTTTTGTAAACTTGACTGGATATGGTTCTTGCAACTCTTTTACTTCTAATTTCTGATGTTTCTCACGTCCCATTTTCACTGTCTCCAAGAAAGAACGCACACGGATTCCCAATGGTCCTTGATTATCACTTTCATCTACTTTTAAGATCAATGGTGTTTTCCCGGAAATTTCTTTCATCATTCTCGTGATCTCATCGGATAGATAAGCATCATGTCCACATCCAAAACTTACGAGCTGTACATATTCCAGATGCTCACTTTGCGCACATAAGATAGCAGAAGATAACATTCTAGCATGATAGTTATTTACAATATCCAGACGGCTTTTTGAGAGTTCTGTCTGATTCACTTCTGGCAGGGAATCTGCGGTTAAGACTGCGATGCCTGCTTTTGTAAACATCTTAGACAGATCGTGATTAACCAGTGTATCGTTCTGATATGGACGAGATGCTAAAACAACTGCAAATTCATTCTTTTCCTTTACTTCATTTAGGATCTCTTCTCCTCGTTTCTTTAACTGTTGGTCAAAAGATTTCTGAGCCTGATCTGCTGTATGCATTGCATTCATAACCTCTTCTTTTGAGACATGATATACTTCTTCCATATATTTTACCAACTGACGCTGTCTGTCCTTTTTGGTATGCCAATGGAATAATGGTGCATCAAATGGCACATTCCATTTATCCTGTGGATTATCAGAATTCCTGATAACGATCGGATAACCTTTTACCACCGCACACATAGACTCACTTGTTTTTTCCATATTCTCTGGCGGTACTGTTGTGATCGATGGCATAAAAATATGATCTACATGATATTTTTTCACCAGATTTCTAAGATGTCCATGCACAAGTTTTGCTGGAAAACATACCGTGTCTGATGTCACTGCTGACAACCCACTTTCATAAATCTCTCTTGTGCTTTCATCCGATAATTGTACTTTGTATCCCAAACTTTTGAAAAAAGTTGTCCAAAATGGCATCGTATCCCAATAGGATAACACTCTTGGAATTCCGATCGTGATATCTCTTTCTGTTTTAGGCACTGGATAAGGATATTCTTTGAACAATAATTTCTTTCGCTCTTGGAATAAATCTGGAACACTCTGTGTTTTTCGGATTGTTTCTTTTAACTGCTTTCCAACCTCATCATTTCTTGGATCTCCGATGATCTCGCCTTTTTCACATCGATTATTTGTTACCCAGGAATTTCCATTTGAAAATTGAACAATTGTTCTTTGACAATGATTCGTACAAAATGGACAAGGTGCATTTGCCTGCTGCTCATAAGAAAATGTATCTAAATCACGAAGATCCCATGTGCTCACTTCTTTCGGATTCTTCTCATATTGCTCTTTTGCGATCAATCCGACACCAATTGCACCCATGATCCCTGGATATGGTGCTCTGATCACTTCTCTTCCTACATATTCTTCCATCGCACGTAAAACCGCATCATTTTCAAAAGTGCCACCTTGTACCACGATCTTAGTTCCAAGAGAATCAAGATTTGATACGCGGATAACCTTTGTAAATACATTCTGGATGATCGATCTGCATAATCCAGCCATGATATCTTCTGGATTCTTACCGTTTCGCTGCTCTGTGATAATACTGCTGTTCATAAATACCGTACAACGACTACCCAAAACTGCTGGGTTTTTAGACGCAAACGCTTTCTTTGCAATCTCTTTTGTCGGAATATGTAAAGAGGATGCGAAGTTTTCAAGGAATGAACCGCATCCAGAAGAGCACGCCTCATTTAATAAAATATTTGTGATAACTCCATCCTCTAACCAGATTGCTTTCATATCCTGTCCACCAATATCCAAAATAAAAGAGGCGTCTTTGACATATTTTTCAGAAGCTCTTGCATGTGCTACCGTCTCAACCGTATGGCAAGGGATTTCAAAAGCTTTGGAAAACAGCATTTCTCCATACCCAGTCGTACCAGCTGATAAAATTTCTAATTCTGCTCCTGCTTCTTCATATCGTTTTCTTAAACAGATCAAGGCCTCTTTCGCTACTTTCAGCGGATCCCCTTCATTCGGTGCATAAAAAGAATCCAGAATTTCTTCTTGTTCATCTAATAATACAAATTTTGTTGTGGTACTTCCTGCATCAATCCCAAGAAAACATCGAACAACCTCTCCTTTTTGTGGTTTCTTCCATGTCACCTGTTTCTTCTTATGTGCTTCTTTAAAAGCATTTTCTTCTTCTTTTGATTCAAAAAATGGTTTTGCAATTTCTCCTGAAACGTGGGAATGATCTTTCTGTGCGTCTTCCAGTATTACTAACATTTTATTCACATCTTTTGGTTTGCTGTCTGCAAACATCTTATCCAAAGATAATGCTGCCCCATATGCAATCATTAATTCTGAATGCTTTGGACAAAGAATCTCATCTTCTTTCAAATTCAGACGTTCAGCAAAAACTTTTACCAGAGTTGGATGAAATGTTAATGGTCCACCTTCAAATGCGACAGGTTTTTTAATCTCCAATCCCTGTGCCAACCCTCCGATCGTCTGTTTCGCGATCGCATGGAATGCGGATAACGCAAGGTCTTCCTTGGCTGCTCCCTGATTCAGAAGTGGTTGGATATCTGTCTTTGCATATACCCCGCATCTTCCAGAAATATCATATAAATGTGTTCCTTTTTGTGCCAACTCATTAAACTGTTCCACTGGTACTTTTAATACGGATGCAATTTCATCAATAAATGCTCCCGTTCCACCCGCACAGCTTCCATTCATACGCATATCGGAAACACTTTGTGACTGTCCATTTTCAGAATCTTTAAAAAAGATCATCTTGGCATCCTGTCCACCTAACTCAATTGCCGTTCCGACCTGGTCAAACTGATCTTGTAATGCGATCGCATTGGCTGCAACTTCCTGCACAAATGGTACTTTTAAAATAGATGCCACTGGTTTTGCCCCAGAGCCAGTCAGACACAATCTGATCTTCTTATCTCTTATATGTCCGCAAAACTTCTTAATGCTTCGGATCACACTTGCGATCTGATTTGCATGATGTCTTGCATAATCAGAAAATAACAGTTGATGACGGTCATTGGCATCAACTGCTACTATTTTGGTTGTCGTAGATCCTACGTCGATCCCGACTAATATATTTTGTTCGTTTGATTTTGTCATTTCGTTATTCATCATTCGTTATCGTCTTTTCTCCTTCTTTTGAGCTTTACGTTTTATCATAACTCAAATTAATAGAAAATGTAAGATAAAAAATGGATTTTAACACTTTCTTCACACTTTTTCATTTAGTTTCTGCTTACGTTCCCTCCAATCTGGAAGAAAATGACTCATCAAATCATAAAATCTCTGGTTATGGCTTGGTTCTAAAAGATGACATAATTCATGCACCAAAACATACTCTACACATTCCTCTGATTTTACAGCCAGCTGCAGATTCATCCGAATCTTTTTACTGTGAATACTACAGCTTCCCCATCTTGTTTTCATATCTCGAATCGTAAAGCCATTCGCATGAACTTTCATGATTGATTCCCATCTCATTGCATATTCTATGATCTTGTCTTCCAGCCATTTCCTTTGTTCCAGATTAATTTCCTGCTGTGATGAATTTTGCCTGTTTTTTACTTTTTCATGGTTTTTTAAAATCCACTCTTCTTTTTTCTTAAGGAAACGAAAAACCTCTTCGTTGGAAACTCTCATTGGAACTGTTACCAAAACATCTCCGTTTGGAGGTTTCACGTAGATATTTATATTTTTAATCTTCCTTCGCTCAATCTCAATATTTAATGTTCCTATTTGTTTTATCATTATTCTTATTTCTTTCTCTGAATCAGCATATGTATCAATACATACAAAACAATCAGAAACCCTGATATAAATCCTGCCACACTAAGATATGGCATTCCTAACACTCTCGGTGTTACATCACTTAGACATAAAATTGCAGAGCTAAACCAAAGTGCCATCACGATCAATACAAGCAACAGATGATCAAATCCTTTTTTTAATTCTCTGCCTGCTTTCTCGATCTGCGCAGATTCAATGTTTACCCTTACCTGTCCATTCTTTGTAATGTTCAAAAGATCTGATACCTGTGCTGGTATCTCCAAAGATTTCTTAGATGACCCATAAATATCTCTCAAAGCATGTCTTATCTCTTTCTTTATATCAATCTCATGAAACATATTCGCAGACATATAAGAAGTCAATATCTGTATCATGTTCACTTCTGGAGAACATAATTTCAATGTTCCTTCCATAGTCACCATACTTCTTGCAAGCAGCGTAATATCTGGTTCGATCGCAATCTTATGTTTCTTCAAAAGCCCTATTGCATCTTCCATCAATTCTCCAAGATCCATGGTCCCGAAATCCATATTCATGTATTTTCCAACCATATCATCAAGATCCGTATACAAACTAGCATGGTCGATCTTCTCTGTCGGTTTTCCAAACGATAAGAATGCATTCTTAAGTTCATAAATATCATTTTTAAGAATAGCTGTGATCGCACGTTTCATGATCGCACGGTAATGTTCAGATAGATCACCTGCCATTCCAAGATCAAGCCATACGATCTGACCACCACTAATCCATAGATTCCCTGGATGTGGATCTGCATGAAAAAACCCATCCGCCAAAATCTGTTTACAATAGTTTTGTGCTGTTTTCTGGGCAATCTCCTTCCTATCATACCCATTGAGATCAAGTTCCTCGATATGGTCGATCTGGATTCCATCAACATAACTCATCACCAGCAAATGCTCATTCGAATATTCCTTATATACTTTCGGACATGTCACATATGCAACGTCCTTCTGGTTCTCATAAAATCGTTCCAAATGTTGTGCTTCTTTTTCAAAATCCATTTCTTCTTTGGATGTCTCCCACAACTCATCAATAACTTTTCTAAAATCAATCAATTCACCGGCTCCTGTTGCAAAATTTAAAAATCCAGAAGCCTTCTTTAACAGAGCAATATCTTCTGCCATGATCTGTTTAATCTGCGGTCTCTGGATTTTTAATACAACTTTACTGCCATCTCCTAAAACGGCCTCATGGACCTGTGCGATTGATGCACACCCAACTGGTATCTGGTTAATCTTCTGAAATAGTTGACCGGGGTCATTATGAAGTTCTTTATTCAAGATCTTCCATATCTCATTAA
>OKSF01002098.1_pt1 | contig 14245 bp, 8 predicted proteins | sample 1606061 | NCBI WGS metagenome assembly OKSF01 (sample SAMEA3541567, study PRJEB24748) | human gut metagenome | biome: human gut; feature: human-associated habitat; material: faeces | place: China | collected 2012 | reverse complement strand
GAAGTATCCGGAGAAATGCAGAGTGATCCGGAAATGCCTTGCAAAGCTTCAGAATTATGAGAAGGCGGGCGAGACGGATATCGATGCGGTTTCAGGCTGTTTTGGGAAATTGGTGGGAGATCTTTTCTTATTTCGAAAAGATGTCTGGTCGAAGAATCTCTGGAAGATGGGGTTTTATCTTGGAAAATTTATTTATATTTTAGATGCCTACGATGATTTGGAAAAAGACAGGGAAAGCGGAAGTTACAATCCGCTGCTGACATTGTATAATGATGAACAGTACGAGGAGAAATGCGGTCAGATGCTGACACTTGTGCTGGCGGAATGCAGCAGTGCATTTGAAAAACTGCCGTGTATAGAATATGCCGATATTTTGAGGAATATTCTTTATGTAGGTGTATGGAACAAATATGACGATAAACAAAAGCAAAATACAGTGAATGAGGAAGGAATAAAAGAATGATGGCAAATCCATATGAGGTACTGGGAATTTCACCGAGTGCCACCGATGATGAAGTGAAGAAAGCATACAGAGAAATGAGCAGAAAGTACCACCCGGATTCATATACAAATAACCCTCTGTCCGACTTGGCGGAGGAAAAATTTAAGGAAGTACAGGAAGCGTACGACCAGATTATGAAACAGAGAGAAAACGGCGGTTATCAGGGAGGATTTTCAGGACAACAGTCGGGATATTCGTATTCGGGTAACAGCGGTGACGCAAATGTACAGATGCAGGCTGTCGCGAACTATATTAATGCAAGACATTACAGAGAGGCATTGAATGTGCTGAATTTGAAGCGTGAAAATGTGATTCGTAAGTCAGCGGAAGAACTTGCTTTGAAGAATGATCTGCTCCGTCGGTTGATTCGTGAACTGGTGACACCAAGCGAACAAAAGGAACCTTTGAAAATATATGCTGATAATAAAGAAAGCTATTTCAAAGCGTCCTACGTTCCTATCATTAATACAGAAGCGGAAAAAGATGAACCTCGTAAACTGGGAGATGTCATTTTGCTGAAAAATATTACGGAATTTAAGGAACTGGACTCTGCCAAGACTACATTTATCTCTACTATTTCTCATGAGTTGAAAACTCCGATTGCTGCTATTATGATGAGTCTTCAACTGTTGGAGGATAAGCGTGTCGGTGCATTGAATGATGAACAGGAGCAACTTTCAAAGAGCATCAAGGAAAATAGTGAACGCTTGCTTGGTATCACCGGAGAATTGCTCAATATGACTCAGGTGGAAGCCGGAAAACTGCAATTAATGCCCAAGATCACCAAACCGATTGAACTGATAGAGTATGCTATCAAGGCCAATCAAGTACAAGCCGATAAGTTTAATATTCAGATAGAAGTGGAATATCCGGAGGAAAAGATCGGTAAACTCTTTGTCGATAGTGAAAAGATTGCTTGGGTATTGACTAACTTATTGAGTAATGCTATCCGTTATTCCAAAGAAAACGGTCGTGTAGTGATTGGTGCCAAGCAAGAAGATAATATCATTGAGTTGTATGTTCAGGATTTTGGTAAAGGGATTGATCCTCGTTATCACAAAAGTATCTTTGACCGTTATTTCCGTGTACCCGGAACGAAAGTGCAAGGTAGCGGGCTGGGGCTGTCTATTTCGAGAGATTTTGTGGAAGCTCATGGCGGTACGCTGACGGTGGAAAGCGAATTAGGCAAAGGAAGCCGGTTTGTGATACGGCTGAAGGCATAAAGCAAAGTGTCTTGTTTTTGTCTTTTAAAATATTTATATTTGCGGATAAGTTGAAACTAAAGAAACTATTGACAATAACATAATAAAAAAAAACAGAATCAGATGAAACAGGACATGATTGTTATCCTTGACTTGGGTAGTCATGAGAATACGGTATTGGCTCGCGCCATCCGTGCATTAGGAGTTTACAGTGAGATTTATCCTCACGACATCACAGTGGAAGAATTGAAAGCATTACCTAACGTGAAGGGTATTATTATCAATGGCGGCCCGAACAATGTCATTGATGGTGTGGCTATTGATGTAAATCCGGCTATCTATGCAATGGGGATTCCCGTTATGGCTGCCGGCCATGACAAAGCGGCTTGCGAAGTGAAGCTAGCTGAATTCACAGATGATATTGAAGCTATTAAGAATGCTGTGAAGGCTTTCGTTTTCGATACTTGCAAAGCTGAAGCTAACTGGAATATGACGAATTTCGTCAATGATCAGATAGAATTAATCAAACGTCAAGTAGGCGATAAGAAGGTATTATTGGCTCTGTCCGGCGGAGTTGATAGTTCTGTTGTTGCTGCTTTGCTTCTGAAAGCAATCGGTGATAATCTGGTGTGTGTACATGTGAATCATGGTTTGATGCGTAAAGGGGAGTCTGAGGATGTCGTTGAAGTATTCAGCAACCAGTTGAAGGCAAACCTTATTTATCTTGATGTGACCGACCGTTTTCTGGATAAACTGGCAGGTGTGGAAGATCCGGAACAAAAACGTAAGATTATCGGTAGCGAGTTTATCCGTGTATTTGAAGAAGAAGCACGCAAGTTGGACGGTATCGACTTCTTAGGCCAGGGTACTATTTATCCGGATATTGTGGAAAGTGGAACGAAGACGGCTAAAATGGTGAAATCTCATCATAACGTAGGTGGGTTGCCCGAAGATCTCAAATTCCAACTTGTAGAGCCTTTGCGTCAACTGTTCAAGGATGAAGTTCGTGCCTGTGGTCTGGAGCTGGGATTACCTTATGAAATGGTTTACCGTCAGCCTTTCCCCGGTCCCGGTTTGGGTGTACGCTGCCTGGGTGCTATTACACGTGACCGTCTGGAAGCCGTGCGTGAATCCGACGCTATCCTGCGTGAGGAATTCCAGATTGCCGGATTGGATAAAAAAGTATGGCAATATTTCACGGTAGTGCCCGATTTCAAATCTGTTGGTGTACGTGATAATGCCCGTTCTTTCGATTGGCCGGTTATCATTCGCGCTGTCAATACAGTAGACGCCATGACTGCTACTATTGAACCGATTGACTGGCCTGTTCTGATGAAAATCACGGACCGTATTCTGAAAGAAGTGAAGAATGTGAATCGTGTTTGCTATGATATGTCGCCTAAACCCAATGCGACCATAGAATGGGAATAAAAGAATGAAATAAAATCCTCCTCGAAGGTTGGTATTGAAAACTTTCGGGGAGGATTTGTTGTATGAGGTTTGATATTAGTAAACCGCTTTTTTATTATTGCTTTTCATAAGCGCCTTTATCAATACAAGCTCCAACTTTCCTAGGGTTATGATTAAAGTCCAGTTCATTCTCTGCGGGTGTATAGGCGGGATCACCTGTATCTATACACGGAGATGTGGATTGTAACTGAAAATCGAATACTTCTGCATCAATGAATAAAGGATTACTGAAAGCCGAAGCTAAATCACAGCCTGTGTTCTGTTTATATTGTTCGAAAGTTGAAAATATGTTACCCTTCCAGTAAAACTTAACATCGGGAGAACTGGAATAATAATGATTAAAATTCATATCGAGATTGAGGTGACTATCATCTACATATAATAGATTTGAGTTTGCGTGAGTTGAATAAAATATATTGTTTTTAATCGTAGTATTTTCCGTGCTGTATATGGCTATTTCTCCCAATCTGTCTTTCGCATTTCCAAAGGTTGTGTTATTAACAACTTGGCAGTTTTTTATGATTCTGCCTTCAGGGGACCAGCCCATTAGTCCGATTCCAAACCCTTCATTGTGATAACAGATGTTATTTCTGATTATATTATTAGTTACAAAATTGTTTGCCCTTTCACACCCTACGGTAATACCATAAACATTGTTGTGCGAAATGTTTTTCTCAACAAGGATATTTGAACTTCCATCCAAATAAATACCTGCACCTCCCTCAACAGGACTTTTGCAGTATGAAACATGATTCTCAGAGATGACTCCGTTTCTGGCGAAATCAGTGGTAGGATTTTTCGAAATACCCCAATGCCCTGACGCATCTATACCGATGTTTCCTGTATTAGTCACTACGTTCTTAGTAATCAGAAAACCATCTACGTTTCCTGTTACTGAAATGGCTTCTGTCCAACCTGTCCGACAGTCTTTTACTGTGTTTTCTCTTATTATAATGTCGTGAATGGCTTTTGAGTCCAGATAGCCGGCTACTGTTATTCCTCCGGCATATACATTCGGCGGATAAACTGTTGCGGTGGCATTTGCATATAAGTTTCTGATTGTATTCGATTCTATCTCAATATGATGAGAAGCCTCGTCGGATGTAGTGGATATTTTTATTCCCACAGAATATGATCCCAAGCAATCGGCGAAGGTTAACCCTTTTACCTTTATATAACTCACGCCATTGAGATTCATTAGTTCTCTGGGTTTATTGTCGCCGCTTATAATAACTTCCTCGTCATTATAATTTTTGATTACGATGTATTTGTCAGCAGTTCCGGATACAGTTACTTTTATTTCTTCATAGTATGTTCCCCCCATAATATTTACTATACATCCCGGGGTAACTGTGGTGACAGCTTTTTGAATGGTACGCCAGGGTGATGTAAGTGTTCCGGGATTCTCATCATTACCGGTTGTGGAAACATAATACTCACTCTTTTCTACGGATGAAGCAGGAGGAGCAGGAGGGTTTATCGGTTCTTCTCCGATAGATGACGAACTGCAAGAAAATAAAATAATCATCATACCCAAATTGGTCAATGATCTGAAAAGTCTTGTTTTTATATTTAATAATTTTGTTGTCATGATGTTCAAATAAGAATGATTTATAATAGGTTAATATCCACAGAGGCACTTTTCAAATTCTCGGATTCCACAATTAGACGTAGTTTTCCTTTTGCTCCTTGATGAGCCTTTATAACAACTAACATGAATCCGTTAAAAGTTTCGCGCTCTGTCGCTGAAAAAGAGATGAGTGAAGTTGGATCACCATTATCCGTTGCTACAATCTTACCTTCACCTTCTAATTTGCATTTAATCTTATGATTGGCCGTTGGTACAACACTTCCTGTTTTGTCACGGATGGAGACTGTGATAAAAGCCAGTTCATTGTCAGCTACTTTTATCTTGTCTTTATAGGCGGAGACTTGTAACAAAGCCGGTTCTCCTGTGGTTCTTACGCTTTCTGTTGCCCAGAGTTTGCCATTTTTGTAGGCAATGGCCTTTAATTCTCCGGGAGTGTATATAACATTCTCCCATTTGAATCTATATTGATACTGTTCTTTCTTTTTCCTACCCAAAGATTCACCATTCAGAAAGAGTTCAACTTCATCGCCCGAAGAATACACAAACACAGGAGTTATTTTACCTATCCTATTCGGAAAATTCCAATGGGGGAGAATATGTGCCATAGGCTCGTCGGGCATCCAATGTGCTTTATACAAGTAATAACGATCTTTTGGAAAACCCGCTAGATCGACAATACCAAAATAGCTGCTACGAGAGGAAGGACGCTCTTTTTCTATTCTCTTTAGTTCCTCTTTTGCTTTAGCCAGTTCTTCTTCACTGAGCGCGGCATGGTTGAGTAAGACGCTCATATCGCTATTGAAGGGAGTCGGTTCGCCTAGATAGTCAAATCCCGTCCAGACAAATTCACCACAAATAGCCGGATATTTGTCTAATGCAGCAAATTCGGCATCGGCAAGAGATGCCCAACTGGGGGCTTTCAAGTCATATGAAGTAATTTGATAACCTTTTGGAAAATAAACTCCGCGTGAACTTATTGTTGAACTGGATTCACTGGCAAAGCCTGATAAGTGTTCATGCCCCGGATAGTTGAGAAATGTTTCATAAAAATCAGGACCGCCATAAACCCCCGAAGGATAGTTCATGCCATGGACATCTACTTGGAGTTCTGTACCATTGATAGCACTTTTACTGGGATATGAGGCACCGAAAGTGACGGGGCGAGTTGAGTCGTAAAGCCGCACAATATCCCTGAGATATGCTACTACTCCTTTTTCGGGATGATACTGTTCTTCTACTTCATTTCCCAAACTCCACATAATGACGGAAGGATGATTTCTGTCTCTGCAAACAAGTGCTTCAATGTCCTTTTTATGCCATTCGGAATAATGAACAGCGTAGTCATTTTCGTTTTTACCACTAGCCCAACAGTCAAATACTTCATCGAGAATAAGTATTCCCATTTTGTCAGCAAGTTCTAACAACTCGGGTGCGGGTGGGTTGTGAGAGGTACGTATAGCATTAGTGCCAAAACTCTTCAATATGTTGATTTGGCGTTCTATGGCACTCTTGTTGATTGCTGTACCTAATGCACCTAAATCATGATGCATACATACTCCCTTCAATTGAACTCTTTTCCCATTTAACAGGAATCCATTGTTATGTGTGAATTTCAAAGTCCGGAAACCGAACGGCACATCGTATACATCTGTCAACGTCTTTCTATCATATACTGATACCTTGGCTAGATAGAGGTTCGTATTTTCCAAATCCCATAATTGTGGTTTCTCCACTTTCAGAGATACTAAGCTACTGTCGATGGCGTTTGCTGCAATTTTGATATTCTCTTTAGCTCCCACTGCAACTCTTTCTCGGGGAATGTTTGCTTTATCTAATTTGAATATTTCAATTGTGTAACTGCTTCTAGCCGTTTTTTTCTTTCCATTAGCCAACTGAACCATTACGGATGCGGTGGCATATTGGCTATTGATTTCGGGCGTAGAAATAAATACACCCCATTGGGGAATATGAAGCTTGTTGGTTTTGACCAATCTGACATGCCGGTAAATACCTGCTCCGGGATACCAACGAGAACCCAGTTTCTCCGTATCCACTCTGACTGCAATGATATTTTCCGAATCAAAGCGAATATAGGGCGTAAGATTTACCCTGAAGGAAATGTAGCCATAGGGACGTTCTCCTATCTTCTTTCCGTTAAGATATACCTCTGCATTGGCCATCACGCCATCAAAATCAAGAAAAAACATTTTATCTTTATCTATATTTTTGATGTTGAAGCGTTTACGATACCAGCCGATTCCCCGCCAAGGTAGCTTACCTGTATAGCCATCCAGATTTTCCCTGAAAGGTCCTTCAATGCCCCAGTCGTGAGGGACATCCAATTTCCTCCAGTCTTTGTCATTAAAGGCTAACTCTTTAGGAGATGGAGAATCCGGACTGCCATTCCCAAAAGGCTCATCTATTCGTTTACCATCAGGCTGTAGACCGTATCTGTTGAATAGCCAGCCGTGATCGAAGTTGATGACTTCTCTCGTCGATTGGGAGTATAGCAGGTTGGAAAACATAAAGGAGCATAGTAAGACTAGCCCTATGTTCTTCAACTGGAGATGCTGAAAAAGAACAATATATTTCATGGTAGATGATTAGCTGAGGAGTGTACATCAAAATATCCACTTTGAAGTAGTGTTGATGTACTACCTCCTCTTTTAATTTAAAAATATGTGATGACTAATATCCCGGATTCTGTTTAATAATCCCTTGTCCCGCAATAATAGCTGATTCCGGTATTGGGAAACGATGATAGTTTTCGTTTATAATAGACACTTGTCCGTAATCGGTACATTTTTGTTTCATGGTTGCTACATAAGAACCATCGCGGATAAGATCCTGACGGCGGCACCCTTCGAAATAAAACTCGTGTGCACGTTCTATCAATAATTTATCAAGGAAATCACGAGCACTGCTGAAAGAAGAAGCTGTATATGCAGTTAAACCGGCACGTGTTCTGACTTGATTCAGTAAATTAATGGCTTCTGTTGTAACTGTATTTCCTTCTCTGACAATGGCTTCTGCCAATAGAGTCAACACATCGGCATAGCGGTATACAATCCAATCTGTCTGACACTGATTTCCTGCATTATTACTTTCTATTTTATATTTTAATGGAATGACACCGTCCTGTAAGGAGTTACTTCCCACTCCCTTGTTGGTTTCGTTAAGGGTAGTACCTTCCCATGTATCATACTCGGAGATGATAGTTTGTTTACGCTCATCTCCATCTTCGTATGTTTTAAAGAATTTCCATGTCATTTTATAACCTCCCCAGCCACCATCAAATCTTCCGGCATCGGATGCCTTGAGGTTACTTGGCATAACATGGGGATACCATAAATGAACCTGATAACCTGTAAGACAGTTTACAGACCAGATTGTTTCCGAGTTCTTTTCATTGGCGTATGTAAAGATATTGGCATAAGCTGACCTCTCGGCCCCTTTGTCTGTCACCAATGCGTATTTATATTCGGGCTTCTGCAATTCACGAGCTTCGGTGATAGCTTTATCCCACTGTTTCGTTTGCATATAGAATTTAAGTAATACCATGTGGCATAACCCTTTTGTAAATCTTCCGTAATCCGAACTACTTTTATCGTAACTATATGGTAAAACTTTTGCAGCTTCGGTCAGCTCGGTGACGATGAAATTGTGTGTTTCCTCTTCACTTAAACGTGGAAGGATTATTTCATCTTCTGCATTCTTGAGCGTCTCTAGATCGGCTACAATAATAGGACCGTACAGGTCGTATAATAAAAAGGCCAGAAAACCGCGGGCACAACGTAACTCTGCTATATATTGGTTCAAAAGGTCTTTATTCATGTTTACGTTTGTTATTCGGTCGATGGTAAGTGTCATTTTACTTATCCCTTTCAGGTAGTTTGTCCAAGGATAAGCAATGCGATCTTCGTCACTGGGGGTCCAACGAGCAAATTCCAGAGGTTCCCAAATCCATCCGCCCCATGAGCAGAAACCATATTCGGTAGCCATGTCCGAAATAAGCATAACTCCATTAGCTACATTATACAAACCTCCGTAATCGTAATTCTGGAATGGAGAATAAGCATTTCCCGTAACCAGGTCGCGGACATCACGTTCTGTTTGGGGGTATATCGAGGGGGTGATCTCATCGAATACCTCTGATTCTAACGCACAACTTTGTATCCCACACAACATGAGAGTCAAAAGTCCAATGATATATATATTTAATTTTTTCATTTTCATGTTTTTTCAGTTATTAGAATGAAATATCTATACCGAAACTAAAAGAAGTTACGTTTGGATAAGAGAAATTTCCTGTGTCAGTTTCGGGATCAACGCCGTTCCAGTTTGTAAATACAAACGGATTGCTGACGTTTGCAGAGATACGTACGCTGTTAGCTATTGATTTGGAAACAGGAATCGTATATCCGAGGGTGATGTTTCTACATCTCAGGTAATTAATCTTTTTGTGATAATAGTCTCCGAAATCGTATGCACTCTCAATGAGGTTCGGAACCGTTGTATTTTGATTTGCATTGGTGTATGAGTGCAATGATTGTTGTGATACATTTGTCAGACTGTTTCCAAGACCTACTATCCAGGCATCATAATAGCTGGCTCCGCGTAAGCGGCCAATTTCGCCATAGAAGTAAATATTAAAGTCGAGGTTTTTGTATCTAAGCGTATTGTTAAGACCTAAAGTGCATTTAGGATCTTGCGATCCAAGATTGACTTTATCATATTGATCTAATACATTAGGTGAGGTTCCCGTATCGTATAGATTCTTCAGTTTAATTTGGCCGGGTACTAAAGTGGGTTGCCATGCCGGTGCTTTTTCACCTACTTGTAACAAGCCATCAGATACATATGAGTAGTAAGAACGGATCGGATCTTTTTTTGATTCGTATGCGGCTGGCTTCCAATTAGGATCTCGTTCATACCAGTTGTCTTTAAAAGTATAGAACGTAAAATCAGTACTCCATGTCCAGTCTTTATTCATGATATTTACGGTACTCAGTGTTAGCTCAAACCCGCGTCCCTGGGTTTTACCGATGTTGGCTGCTATGGTATTAATTTCATTATAGGCGGGCAGACTTTTATTACTTACCAACAAATCAGAAATAATTCGGTTGTAATATTCCATGGATAGTGAAATCCGGTTATCAAAGAAACCCAGATCCAGACCGATGTTGAATTCACTTGTAGTTTCCCAAGTTAACTTTTTGTTTCCTCTTTTGGTTATTGCAGTACCCATATAACCGTCATTGCCGAATACCCAGCCGGAAACTACTCCGTAAGAGTCGGTCATATAGTTCCCTATGTTTGAATTACCGGTTTGTCCGTAACTGGCTCTCAATTTACCATTAGAAAGAATGCTTGACAAAGGTTTCATGAAATCTTCATCACTGAACCTCCAGCCGGCAGACACTGAAGGGAAATATCCCCAACGGTAGTCCGGGTGGAAGTTTGATTCACCATCGGCACGAACGGTAACTGTCAGTAGATACTTTCCTAAATAAGAATAGTTTGCTCTGGCAAAGTATGAGCCTAAAGCACTTTTCCTGGCTGAGGAGTTTACATAAGGCTTAGTTCCGGCTCCGGCCTGCAGATTGTTGTAAAGAAATCCATCTGTAGAGAAGTCTTCGTTGCCGGCATATACGCTTTCTTGGTTAAACTGTTGATAAGAATAACCGACTAGCGCTGTCAGGCTGTGATTCCCGAAATCTTTAGTATAGTTTGCCGTCAGTTCCATGAGATAATCTATATTATCACGTTGAAGGATGTTGGCTATCCCCCCTTTTGCAGCTCCGGCTACGGTAGTGTTAGGCACATAGCTTTTGTTTTTATCATATCTGCGGTCAACTCCCAGGTTAGCTTTTAAAGTCAACCCTTTTATTGGCTCTGCTTGTAAATAGCCATTAACCAGAACTCTGTCGCTTGTTGTTTTATCAGTAACTTCGAGCAGCGATATCGGATTGGGGTATTGTGCCATATCCGGGAAGATTGAATAATCGCCATTTTCATCACGGACGGGGACACTGGGGTCGAAGCGCAAAGCTGACGAAATAATACCTGCGTTTTCAAAATCATTGTCTCCCAATGATGAGTTGTCATATTGGTTGCGACTTAAATGAAGGGAGAAACCTGTTTTGATATATTTTGATAGTTCCTGATCCAGATTGACTTTCATTGTGAACCGGTCCATTGCATTGTTTTTTACCACCCCTTTTTGTGTAAAATAGTTTAGAGAGGCTGCATATTGTGTTTTCTCAGAACCGCCTGTCAATGAAACATTGTGAGATTGCTGCATTCCGGTACGGGTTACCTCGTCCAGCCAGTCTGTGGTTTGGGCGGTTGCAATTTCTTCATCTGTATATCTGGGAGTATAAGTTTTCGAAGAAGTGTCGGTTATATAATCGGCATATATGCCTTGCCCGGTCTCTTTCAACCATTTTTCATAAAGGTACATATTTCTATGTATTCTGTATTGTTTCCCATTCAACATTTTATAGTTGTTCTTAATGGTTTGCACAGAGAGATTGCCGGAATAGGTTACTTTGGCTTTTCCGGTTTTACCTCTTTTAGTAGTAATGATAATAACGCCATGTCCTGCACGTGAGCCGTAGATAGCTGTTGCACTGGCGTCTTTCAATACTTCAATCGACTCTATGTCATTGGGGTTGATAGACGATAATATGTTGTCAACTGTACCTGTTTTATAAAAATTCTTCTCCGAGTCGAGTGTTGAAGAGGCAGAAACCGGAAAACCGTCAATGATGAACAGGGGATCGTTTCCGGCATTGATTGAAGTTTCACCACGAATGCGGAACTTGGCTCCACCACCCACTTGGGCACTGCTTTGAGTTACCTGTAAACCGGCTGCTTTACCTGCTAATGCATGAGCAGTTGTGGAGAATGTACCTATAGGAGTGTCAGACATTTTCACTGAGGATATGGCTCCGGTAAGGTCGCGTTTCTTTTGAACGCCATAACCTACCACAACTACCTCATCCAGACTTTGTGTGTCTTCTTTCAATGTGATTTTAAAATGTGTCTGACCTTTTACTGAGACGTTTTGAGTAACATACCCCAAGTATGATATGATTAGTATGCTATTGTCGGTTACCGACAACGTAAATTTACCCTCGAAATCTGTAATGACTCCGGTTTTGGCTCCTTTCACAAGAACATTTGCTCCGATAATAGGTTCGCCAGTCTGATCAGTTACCGTCCCCGTTATTTTTCTGGTTACTTGTTTGAACAGAGCGATATGTTTATTGGATATACGATAAGATATATCTGTATTTTTAAAGAGTTCATTTAATACAGTTTCGATGTTTTTGTCTTTTATAGTGATAGAGCGTAAACTGTGTTTGTTGATTTCTTGTGTGTTATAAACAAATTTATATCCGGTTTTTTGCTCAATCGTATTAAAGATCTGTTCGTATGACGCGTTGTTGAAATTCAACGAGACAGATTGTGCTATCAGCGGATTAGTTGAAAAGAAAAAGCAGATGCAACTTATTAAGAATACGGAATAACTTTTCTTGGTAGAAAGAATAAAGTTATAGAATCTTAAATGGGTGTTTTTATGGCTAATAAATAATTTATTATTCATATTTTTGTATATTAAATATTTGATACTTGGCAGTTGTAGTGGGCTGCCGGTTAACGATTACGTTTGGGGATGTTGGCGCATTCCCAAATGTTTTTTAGGGTTCAAGAGCTGTTCATAGTATTATTTTATAGGGTTTTACAATTAATAAATATAGATTTCTCCGCGTTTTTTCTCCATTTTATATTTTGCTGAAATCTGGAGAATAGAGAGTATTTCGTCCAGAGTTTCTTTATCTTCAAACGTTGCATTAAAAGTCTTTTTGCGTATAGCCTCGTTTTCAATATGTATCTTAACGTGAAATGCCCGCTCTAATTCTTCTCCGATTTCAGCCAAAGTGTTATCCTCAAAGCTAAATTTCCCTGTAATCCATGACATGACATTGTCCATGCGGATAGGAGAAATCATAATTTCACCATTTGACGGTGAATATTTAGCTTCTTGGTTGGGCATAAGAATTTTGGCAGATTTAGAAGATTGCCCTTTTTCATATAAAGCCACTTTTCCTTCAAGTAAGGATATTCTTATTTCATCATTGTATGTATCTGTCATTACATTAAAAGAGGTTCCCAATACTTCGACCTGCAATTTCCCAATATCTACAATAAAGGGATGATTCTTGTCTTTGCGAACTTGGAAAAAAGCTTCTCCCGAAATACTGACTTTCCTGTTTACATCCTCAAAAGAACGGGGGTAAACAAGGCGGGCATTGGCATTAAGCCATACAGTACTGCTATCCGGAAGTACAATCTTTGTTTTTGCATCCGGAACTGCTGCGACTTCATACCATACTAATTCCGGACGGCTTAAGTCAATAAAGTGAAAGGCTGAAACAACCAAAAGAGCAAAAGAGGCAGCAATGGAAAACCACTTCCATGCCGGAGAGATATTCTTACTTAACGATATTACCGGAGTGTTAATCCGTTCTTGTAGTCGTTTGTAGTTCGAAATAGTGTCATACTCCGGTAGTTTGAAGCGAAGACGATTAATTAAATCATCAACCTTAGGGTCTTTTATGTTATAATCTTCTTTCATTGTGCTGTTTTTATATATAGATGACAGCAACAAATAAAAACTACGGGTTTATACTTGATTATTTTTTATATATTCCTACATTTGCCAAGCGTATACGGGAGCAATGTATATTTAAACCCTAAAGTCTATCTAAAATATGTAAAATGAAATGAATCCGGAAGGTTTACTAAATAAGATCATCACCGGTGATGAAAATGCTTTGCGGCAATTGTTTGAACAATATTCGCAAAGATTGTATCATGTGGCTTATTACTATTTACAAGCAAAGGAACCGGCTGAGGAGGCTGTGCTGGATGTATTTACGACTGTTTGGAAGAAAAGGGAATCTTTAGGGCATATCAAAACTATTGAGCAATACTTATATACATCTACCAAAAATCAGGCACTTCATTATCTTCGCCGAAATTACTCTCCTGATAAAACGTATGTTTCTTTATATGAAGTGGAGTTAATACCTGAAAGTAATGATCCTGAAAGTCTTATGGAAGATAATGAATATGAGTTGCTTATTCAGGAAGCTATAAATTCATTACCTCCTAAATGTAAAGAAGTATTTAGGCTAGTACTGTCGGATAAGTTAAAAAACAGAGAGATAGCAGAATTATTATCCATAAGTGAAAGTACGGTGAATGAACACATCGCTTTGGCATATAAACGTATTACTTTGTATGTAAAGAAGCGATATAAATAGTACTTTATATATTTTCCTACTTAAACTGGCCCGATAAAATTTATAGAACCATGTTACATTGTATTTGACGCTAGCGCAAACCGGAGCTGAAAAAGAAAAAGGCACCCAGAAGTGGAAGCCTCCCAAATGCCTTATTCTTATCAAG
>OKSF01002092.1_pt1 | contig 14271 bp, 14 predicted proteins | sample 1606061 | NCBI WGS metagenome assembly OKSF01 (sample SAMEA3541567, study PRJEB24748) | human gut metagenome | biome: human gut; feature: human-associated habitat; material: faeces | place: China | collected 2012 | reverse complement strand
TCGGCATGACGGGTATCCCGTGGTAGTCGATCCAGTGTCCGCGTATTTTACTTTGGAAGATGCAGTGGAACTGCTGGGCTGTGGGCACGGTAAGGCAGTGCGGCTTTTTTCGGAGTTGGACAGCGTGAAAGGAATCGGGCTGATCGAGCGCAAAAAGCAGGGGCAGGGGAAGCCGGCAAAGATTTATGTCAAGAACTTTTTGGAGGATGAAGCTGCGGACGGGGATTCCGATGAAAACAAGACTTCCCAGAATCGGAACTCTGAGAAGGGGGATTTTCAAGGAAAAGACGGGCAGTTTTCCCAAAATGGGAACTCTCAGCATGAAGTGACTTCCGATTTTCAGAAGTCTGCACTTTTGAAAAAAGAAAGTCCAGACATTCCCTTTTCGGGAAGTCTTGACTTTCCAAAATCGAACGGAAATAATACTGATTTCAGTAAGACTGAGAGAAACGATACAGAATCTTTTTATGATTCGATGGATGAGATGGAACGCGCGCGCGAAAAAGAGGAAATGGAACAGCTTATCCGCAGAAATATTGAGTATGATGTTTTGTTTTTGAGAAATCCATCCTGTGACAGGGAAATCGACGAAATTGTTTCGCTCATGACCGAAGTGGCAACCAGCAGGAGAAGCATGATTCATCTGGACAAGCAGGATATCCCGCAAACGATGGTGAAGGAGAGGTTGCTGAGTTTGCAGTGCGAGCATATCGAATATGTGCTGGAACGGATGCAAAGCAGCACCACCAAGATACATAACATCCGCGCCTATCTCCTGACCGCCCTGTATCATGCACCGGAGACAATCCACCACTACTATGCTGCGCAGATGCGAGAGTCAAATGATTGAGCGGATTTGGATGAATTTCTATCATTCTGACTGAACCAACTTGTATTTTTGAGCTGTTTTCGCGTTGATAACAGCAACTTGAGATTCCCAGATAGAAGAAATAGAGCTCATTTTTTTCTCTAATGCATCTTTAATTGGCATGAGCCATTCATCTTGATGATTTTTAATGACAAGAATGAATTTAATGGACACCTGTTGATGGTTTATTTCTTTCATAGCATCAGGAAGGTCATTAGCGGAGCCATGCCGTCCCAAGACCCCAGTATAATAGAGATTAAGGGAGTGCAAAAACTTTTGAGAAATCTCATCAATAAATTCTTCAAATCGAACTAAATTGTCTGGGACAGGTTTAGGGGAACTGGATTTAGCTTCGATAAATTGTAATTTATTGTTGTTTTCTAAAATAAACTCAACCGTTTTAATGTTATGGAGATTTTTATAAAGTTTTGATTTTTCAATCTGAAAAATATGGGAATATTCAAACGGACCGAATTTCATTCCGGATTCTTCAATCTCGATCATGTTTTGATTGCTTTTTGTCATGATTCCATCACCTTATCGATCTCTTCCTGATAAAGGTTAATAAAAGTATCGAGGATGGAGTTGTGTGTCAGCTCTTTAAAATGAGGAGCACTCTCCACGGCAACGGTGTGATCTTCATCATAGAAGAAGGAGTGGAACATAACTTTATCAGAGGTTTGACGTTTGACTTCCAGATATTTGTTTAGAAAATAATCATGTGTGGAGATGAAAATTTGTACACCGTTTTGCTGTAAATTGAGCAGTATTTCGGCAATGATTGGAATATGAATCGGGTTGATATTTGCTTCAGGCTCGTCCCAGAACAGGACAGATCCTCTTACAAGCACGCCATTTTTAACAAGCTGCCATAACAAGGCAATTTTTCGGATACCTTCAGCAACAAGGTTGAATTCGATTTTTGTACTTCCATGTTTCAGGTAGAACTCATCCCGTTCTTTGTCAAAGAAAACTTTGCCCTCAATGATAGCTTCGATTTGACTTAACAATGTTTTTTTAATGGCAGCGTCTTTTCCAGAAGAAATCATAATTTTTGCAGCATTGATAACATCCAGATAGGTATCGTCAAAAGAAACGTTATTCATTGCAACAGCTGCATTCAGGTTGTAGGAGTGGGATAAAATTTCCTTTGCAGGGATAAATACACTGGATAAGCCTTCCCGCTGTTTTTCCCAGCCTTCTTCACCGGCTACTGCTGCATCCCATTTTGACGTTTTATTACTGAAAGAAGCGGACAATACCTTGCTGCTTTTCTCATTCTTGCTCGTTATATGGATAGATGCATCATTATTGCCTTGCTTTCTTCGAACAAGACGGGAGATACGATGCTCGTCGGGAGCAAAACAACTCACAATTTTATTGGAGAAAGAAACTTTAGGATCAGCAGCACAACAAGCACTGTATAATATTTTTAAAAGATGTGTTTTGCCGACGCCATTTGGACCGATAAAAACATTGATCCCATCGGAAAACTGCATATCGAGTGTATCAAAAACGGTAATATTTTTTAAACTGATTTTTTGAATGAACATAAAATACACCTCTTTTATCGGTGATATCGAGTAGAAATTTTCAAAACTCAAAATGGTATCGGAAGGTTAAAGCAATTTGAGCACCTTTACGAAGTAATTTTATTATAGACTATTTTGAACGGATGAACAACTGTTTTATTCGGTTTTCTGTAAGTTATGAAACGGTGCTTTTTCTTGGTTCCATAACATAGCAATAAGGAATGTATTCTATTAAAGTTATAAGTTTAGTATCCTGTTCTAGTAAAAAGACATTGATTCTTATGTGGTGAATGTTAAAATAAAATTTTCAGAAATACCATAAATTATAAACTTGTCATTTCATGTAATTTTTAAGTTACATAAAACAGCATGGAAATTATTTGTAAAGTATGTCATAATATGTATGTACTTTAGATAAGCTTATCAATAAATAATATACGGTGATGCCATGGAATCACCGTATACTAACAAATCTAAAGAAAAGGAAGTATTTTTATGAAAAAGATAATGTCTATGATTATCGTTTTGGCAATGAGCGTTAGCATGGGCGTAACTGCTTTTGCAGATATCCAACCACGAACACCTACTTGTACAAAATGTGGTAGTGGAAATACATATGACATTTCTGAAGTAGATGAGTATCCGGAAGCACCACATAGATGTAAAAAATGCGGTGTTAAAACAGATCAGGGTATTCTCAAAATTTGGGGTTACGCATGCAGAGACTGCGGTGAACCCATGAAAAGAAGCGAATTTATTTGTTTTGATTGCCAGTAATTTTGATAGTAAATATTGACAGTTGGTAACAGAAGCAGCATAGTATTATCTATGCTGCTTCTGTTATATCTTGTAAAATAAAAATTGTAATCTTAATTTTTCATGTTAACCCTATTTTTTAAAAATTATTAACTGTTTTATGCAATTTCGTGCTATCTATCTTGTGCTTTGCAGATTTTACATATATAATTGTACTATAGTGTTAAATACAAATCATTGGTTACTGTATTTGATTACTCAAAGGGGAAATGTAAATGTTTGACAAAATATTCATTCATCAACTAAAGCGCAGCAGGAAAACAGTCTTTTATGTTTTGCTACTGATTGTGGCGACAGCCTTTTTTGTCACCAGTATAAATCTTTATCAAAACAGCACCCGCAATCTGCAAAAAGCGGAGGAAACCTACTCTACGCTAGCAGTGACCGAGCTGTACGGAGATATCGACCAATACGGAAGCCTCGTGGAGGAAAACAGCGAAAATCATGTCGGTTACAAAGCAGCAGCGGTCAAAGGTTATGATATCAGCCAGATCATAGACAGTGACGTAGTGGAAAGCTGGGATCTGCGGACCCAGTATGGTGCCTACATAGAAGATAAGCCTGCTTTAAATGGCAGGTCAACATACGGTCTGTATGCACCAAGAGCTTTGGGACAGTTAGTCCGCTTCCGGCTCATAGGTCAGACACCGATTACATTATCCCTAGTCGAAATACAACAACCTCTTATTAAGTTGGAGATACTGGATGATGCGGCAGGATGTTTTCGCTATCAGGACACGTTCCGTTTTCACTGTTTCCTGACTCCGAAAGAGGTTGCAGGATATGCCGAGCAGATCAAGCGTGTCAACCGCAGCGATGAAACGACAACCCTGACCCTTTATCCGGGTGTGGAATATGTTGCCTGTACTTGGCCCGGCACGGACTGGGTATGGAGCGATCAGGAAGAAGGAATACTTGAGGTTGCTACAGAGGATACGGACGGAATAGTGGATTTTAATCTGTGCTATCCGTGGACAGATTACGGAAATTTCCATGTCTCGTATGAGAAGGATCAGGAACAGTTGGTCTATGATGAAGGATACACCATGGGATCGCCCTTCCCGCTCCAGCGCTGGGAGGATGTGCAAAATGATCCTCAGCTCAAGGCCTATTATGAGAAAACCTGGGAAGATATTAAGATTCAAAACTATGTCTATCAAGTGCAGCTGACAAATGACATCACCTCTGTTCCTGCCTACCATATTGGCGGCGCATCACTGAGCGAAGGCCGGGTGATTACCGTGGAGGAATATGAATCCGGAGCAAAGGTCTGCATGGTGAGCAGGGAGATGGCGGATTTCCAGAACTGGAAGATTGGGGACAAACTGAACATCCACCTGTTTGAAACCTTCTATCAGCCCGAACAGCGATATAGCTTTTCCCAGCCGCTTTGGGACAGTGACACCAATAGGTTTATCCACGAAGGGAAGTATGAAATAGTCGGATTCTACTCGAAAAACCCTGTTACAGGAAGCTCCGACATCTCGCCAAACACACTGGATATGAGCACCTTTAATATCTATCTTCCGGAGAAATCGGTCTCCGAGGTAATCCCGGTGGAAGAACGCTATGTTCACAGTTCGCTGTTCTCGGTAAAGATTCAGAACGGCTCGATCGATGCCTTCCTCAATGATATGGAGGAAAGAGGCGTTACCACGGAAAAACCGGGGCAGTTTACGCCAAAATTTACCTTCTACGATCAGGGGTACAGTCTGGTGGAACCGGGACTGCAGGCAATGAACAGTACAGCAAAACTCTTGGTGGTGCTGTCCACAGTGCTGCTTTTGATTACCAGTATCCTGATCGCCTATTTCTTCTGGCAGAACCAGCGGCAGACAGTGGGAATCTTTCGGCTGCTGGGCGGAAGCAAGAAGCAGGCAGCAGCGGCGGTGCTGGTTTGTGCCCTCATCCTCTGTGGCATCGGCGCGGCAGTGGGAGGCAGTGTCGGATATGGTGTAGCGCAGGTGATCGGCAACGACATCATGGAAGAAAACTTTTCACAAAGCGAGAAGGACAGCCTGTTTCAGGCTTATGTACTGCCGGTGCAGGAAAAACAGGATAGCGTCGTTGTCACAGCTGACCCGCTGCTGACACTGGGAGCGTGCAGTTCGGTGATGCTGTTCCCGCTGTTTCTGCTGGGTTTTGTATCCGCCGATATCAACAAAGAACCGCGGGAATTGTTGCCCAAGAGCAAAGCATAAGGAGGTGAGCAGATGAAAGGACTATCCTATCTGTGGAGAATGGCGGGCAGAAGAAAAGCAGCCTGCCTGCTGATTCTGCTGTTTACCATGGCAGCCACCATCTTTCTGCTGCTCTATCCCGGTTTTATCAAAAGCACCAGAACAAGGCTCAAAGAAGCTTATGAAAGCATAGAAGTAAAGGGCTGGATTCTCAACGCAGAAAGCTACGAAGAACCGGTCATCCCTGGGGAGCAGTGGAAAACATTGCGCAGCAGCGGCTATTTCAGTGAAAGCAGCGCCTATAACTATTTTCAGTTCAAACTCTATCCCAAAGACCAGCTGGAAGCACAGGCGGGCAGGGATGCCGATGATGCCCAAAAGCTGCAGGCAATGCAGAGAATGCTCCAGCAGGAAGATGTACAAGGAAAAAACGGACGGATGTACGTATATGACAGATTTGCATCCTGTGACCAGCTAATACGCATCCGGGATAAGATAACATGGTTGGACGGCTACGATGAAAGCTGTCTGGAAGGAAACGAACGTATTTGCATCATCTCCGATGAATTTGGCTATCAGCCGGGGGACACCATCCCGTTTTTTGCATCGGCCACGATGGAGGATATGGCTGAGATGTGCGGCATCTTTCGTTTGAAGGTGGCTGCCACCTATCACGGCAATATCACCGCATTCAAGGCGGTCATGCCCATCGCGACCTATGAGGAGCTGTGTTCCACTGCTACTGAGGCACATCAGCAGATGGGGGATGGCATGGTCTGGCCTTTCGACCTGAGGAGTTTTGTGTTTACCGTCAAAGACAACCATCAGCTGGATGAGCTGAAGGACTATCTGGTGGAACAGGGTCTGTCCGGGGAGGCAGGTATCCGCGCTGCAATTGACGACCGTATTCTTAAGGGAACTGTCGCTCCTATCGAGAGCAATCTTGCTTTGCTGGAGGGACTGTATACCTTTTTCTTTGTGATGGTGACAGCTATCGGATTTTTCATCAGCTTTCTGTTGGCGCGCGGCCGCAAGCCGGAATATGCCGTCATGCGGATGCTGGGCGAAAGCAGAGCACAGATCACCATGAAAGCCCTGTGCGAGCAGTTTGTACTCTGCCTTGCAGGGGTGACGCTGGGTGCGGCGGCAGTAGGACTGATGGAGAAAAGCAGTTTCCAGCTTAGTATCTGCGCTGTGATTTTACTCTGCTACACGTTGGGCGCGGCGGTAGCTGTAATGCTGACTGTCCGAGTAAACGTCATGGATATTCTGCGGGATAAGGAGTGAGGATATGGGTATTTTACAGGCACAAAACGTGCACTATATCTATCAGAGCAAGTACCAGAAAGTACACGCTGTCAAGGGGATCAATTTTGATTTCGAGGACGGAAAATTCTACGCCATCGTGGGCAAGAGTGGCTGCGGAAAGACCACCTTTCTGTCGCTGCTGGCAGGACTTGACCTGCCGACCGAAGGAAGTATCCTCTATGACGGAAAGAGTACCGCAGAATGTAACCGCGACGAATACCGTCTACGGGCGATTTCTCTCATCTGCCAGAGTTACAATCTGTTTCCGCTGCTGACAGTTGAGGAGAATGTGACCTATCCGATGCTGTTGAGAGGAGTAGGCCAAACTCAGGCAGAGAAAACAGCTCAGGAGAAACTCAAGGATGTGGGACTAAACAGTTCCTATTATAAGAGATTGCCTGCGATGCTCTCAGGTGGCGAGCAACAGAGGGTAGCGATTGCCAGAGCGTTGGTTTCAGATGCACGCATTATCCTTGCGGATGAGCCGACCGGCAATCTGGATACCGAAAACAGCGAGCTGGTTTTCTCTTTGCTCCAGCGGCTGGCACACGAGGAAGGATACTGCATCATCGTTGTAACCCACGACCTTGCCATCGCGGATAAGGCGGATGAGGTCCTGCATTTAAGGGACGGCGCGCTGCTGGATTAGGAGGTGCTTTATGAAAAAGATATGGTGCCTGATGCTGGCAGTTTCCCTTGTGCTTTCAATGACGGCTTGTCAGCAGGAAAGCTCTCTTCAAGATGAAGTGGAGCAGGAAACACCGGCTGAGATACAGGAAAACACACCTGAGGAAACGAAACCGCCCCAGCAAAAAAACGACCTGTCATGGACAAAAGGAATCGACCCGGTGCAGGAGATCAGCGGAACGGTTGAGGGGACGACTGAAACCTATGTTCGGGAACTGACTGACCCGAAATATCAGGGACGCGTCGGTGGAAGCGAGGGCAATCGCGCCGCCGCGGACTATCTCGCGAAAGAATTTGAGCGGATCGGTTTGCAGCAGCTGCCGCAACTGGGAAGCTGGAAGCAGAGTTATCAGACAAACGTTGCTTCCATCCTCCCCGGAGAAGCGTGGATGGTTGCGCCGGATAAAACGCAGACAGCACTCGAACTAGGAAAGGACTGGGTGTTCCGGGCATCGCCGGAGGAGCTGGATGTAACGGTTTCACTCACCACTGATCCGTCTGTTTATAACGAGGGCAAAGCAATCTGGGACGCAAATGTGGAGTCAAAAGGGATCGCGCGTAAACTCAACCTGATAGCAGGGGAGGTGTCCGATGGGCTCAGCTACATCAATCCTTCCAGCAATCCGACCCGGATTCTGGTCAGCGAGGAAGTCTATGCGCAGTTAAAACAGCCGGGTTATCAAATCCATCTGAAGCTGCCGGATGCCATCAACGAAGAGGGTAGTGCAGAGAACGTAGTAGGCTATCTTCCCGGCAAAGACCACACCAAGGCAATCGTGCTCGGAGCAAACTTTGATGGTCCGGGACAGTGCGGACCGCTCCTGATGCCCGGCGCATACAACAATGCTTCGGGTGTGGCGACGATGATACAGACAGCAGAATGGCTTGCGCAGTCGGGCGAACTGCCCTGTGATGTTATCTTCGCCGCATTCAACACCGAGGATAACAATGAGAACGGCTCCAGTGTGCTGTCCAAGCTGATCGAAGATCAGTATGCACAGATTCGGATGGTGAACCTCAAGTGTATCGGCTGGAAGGGGCAGCCACTGACTATTTATGGAGAAAACTCGGAAGCAGTTTTGCGAAACAGCCTTGCCGGAGGACTGGAACTCCAGTACGCGGATCGGGATCTGGGTGCGGATGAAAAAGCGTTCTATGAGGAGAATATGAGCGCAGTCCTTCTTTTTCAGGACGCCTGCCTGACCAATCTGGAAACCAATTCTATATTAAATACGACCCGTGACACCGCGGACAATCTGGACTTTGCGATGCTGGACGACATCGCCAAAAAGCTGGCGGCGTGGGTCATTGAGCGCGGGGATGAACCACTCGACTCCTATGCAGTGTACTGGTAAAGAGAATATGCAGACAGGAAAACCGTCAGCTTTGATAATAGGGCTGACGGTTTTTGAATGTTAGAATGGATTTTAAGGAGGAACCCAGTATGCAGGACGAAGTACGGGAAAAATCGGTTGCTTTTGTCATCCGGGTTAGTAAGACCGGAGGAAAATTGACCTCTTCAATGCTCAAATATGCGATGGAGCAATATTTGGAACAGCAAAGAAATCCCAGAGCACCCCATGGAAAACAGAGTGTCAAAAGTCTGGTCAGACAGGGAGCTGGGGTACAGAATATCGAGATCACAGATAAAAATATCCGCTCCTTTCAGTCGGTCGCCCGAAAGTATGGGGTGGATTACGCACTCAAAAAGGATACTTCCAGTCAGCCGCCACGCTATCTTGTTTTCTTTAAGGCAAGGGACACGGACGCGCTGACTGCTGCCTTTCGAGAGTTTTCTGGCAAGCAATTAAAACGCAATAAGAAGCCTTCGATTCTGGTGCAGCTCAAAAAGTTCCAGGAACAAATTGTGAATCACGACAAAGTGCGTAACAGAACTAAAAATGGAATCGAACGATAGCAGAGTATCAATATGAGGGGGAAGAACGCTGAACACACAGAAGATAAAAGAATGTATTTTGCCAAATCTGCCGTATCTGTTCATCTTCTGGCTGATAAGCTGGACAGCGAGGAAGGCAGGCGGAAAGCCAGCGAGAACGCAAGCGAAAACGCAAGGCAAAACGGTTTCAACAGTCAGGCAAAGTAATGTGGGTTGGTTTGCGGCCAGAATGTCGGGTCTGGACCCAATTTTCTGACCGCAATTACATAAGGAAATATAAAACCATTAAGGTAACTGTTTTCGAGAAAATACGTTTTTCAGAAAAGATATTTGGGAATTATCTTGTACCTTTATTTTCCCAGAATGATTGAAAAAAACTCATCAATATGATACAATGGGTCATTGTAGGTATAAGATTTTTCCCGGAGGTATAGAAATGTCCAAACAGATACATATCCGCTTAGAGGATACGTTATATAAAGCTCTTTCTGTATATACAGAAACATCGGGACAGTCTGTTCAAGACTGTATTTCGGGGGCGGTAATGCAAATGCTCAATAAACAAAACTCTTCAACTGTAAATCCTGACGCTCCGTTTACCTTCATTGATTTATTTGCAGGAATCGGAGGTATGCGTCTTGCATTCGAAGAAGCAGGCGGTCATTGCGTCTATTCAAATGAATGGAACAAGTACAGTCAGCAAACATATTTTGCAAATTTTGGCGAACAGCCTGATGGCGATATTACTCAAGTCGAAGCAAGCAGTATTCCTGATCACGATGTTCTTGTTGCCGGTTTTCCCTGCCAGCCCTTTTCTATTGCAGGTGTTTCAAAAAAGCAAAGTTTGGGCAGAGCAACCGGATTTGAGGATAAAACACAGGGAACACTCTTCTTTGATGTGTGTCGAATACTGAAGGAAAAACGCCCGAAAGCATTTATGCTTGAAAATGTAAAAAATTTATGCAGTCATGATCGTGGACGGACCTTTAAGGTAATATTAGAATCACTTGATGAACTTGATTATGAGGTGTTCCACCAAGTCATTGATGGACAGAACTTTGTACCACAACATCGTGAGCGTATTTTGATAGTTGGCTTTGACAGAAAGCGTTTTGGGAAAGATATTCAGTTTAATTTTGATATTACACCAGTTTATCCAAAGCCAGTTATCCGAGATATTCTTGAGCCGGAAGTGGATAAAAAATATACGTTGTCTGATAAACTGTGGACATATCTTCAAAACTATGCTGCAAAACATAAAGCAGCAGGTAACGGTTTTGGATATGGAATTGCACCGCTTAATGGAGTTTCAAGAACTTTGAGTGCGAGATATTATAAAGATGGCTCCGAAATTCTCATCGAGCAGGATGGCTCAAATCCCCGTAAACTTACACCAAGAGAATGTGCGAGATTGCAGGGATTTCCTGATACGTTCAAGATACCTGTTTCAGATACGCAGGCATATAAACAGTTTGGTAACTCGGTTGTTGTACCATTGATGGCTAATGTAGCAAAGTTGATAGCACATGAAATAGAAAAGATGGAAAAATCGGATTCAACTAATCTGATTGAGGGGGCGATGTGATGGAAAACTACTCAATGTTAGCTATTCAAGCGGCATTGCATGGACAAAAAGTGTTCTGCAAATTTTTGTCTGCGAATGATACGGGAAGGACGGGAGGACACCAAGCAGGCATTTATATTTCAAAGCCATCTGTCCCCATTTTATTTGACGAACCTGGAAAAAAAGGACAGAACAAAGAAAAATGGGTAAAAGTCAAGTGGCATAATGATTTTGAAACGGACACTCGATTTATTTATTACGGTCAAAGCACTCGAAACGAATATCGTATAACAAATTTTGGTAGAGGTTTCCCGTTTCTGAAACCTGAATATACTGGAGCATTATTCGTATTTGTGCAAAATTCATCCGAAGATTATCAGGGCTTTGTTTTGAATACAGAAGATGAAATCAACCAGTTTCTTGATGCATTTGGTATAAGTCCTACGGAAACAAACAGGTTGATAGAAACTCAAATTGTGGCACCTGAGCTTCATGAAAAAATGGAGGTTGAAAAATTTATTTCTGAATTGGATGTAGATTTTCCAAGTTCTGAATTGATGTCTGCTGCTGCAAGACATATTCAAGATACAGTATTCGACCATCAAGAATTTATACGTACAAATCCAGACAGAAAACTGCTTGATTGGACTGATGCAGAATACAGGTTGTTTCGTGCATTAGAATATGCCCGTTATGGCGAAATGATTACCCGTGGGTTCTCATCGGTCGAAGATTTTATAGCAACTGCCAACCAAGTGCTTAACCGGAGAAAAAGCAGGGCGGGAAAGAGTTTAGAACATCATCTTGCTGCAATTTTTGACGGGAACCAGATTATATATCAGTCACAGGCAATAACTGAAGGAAATAAAAAACCCGACTTTCTGTTTCCATCACAGGAAGCATATCATGATGATACATTTCCAACAGATAAACTGATTTCATTAGCGGCAAAAACCACCTGTAAAGATAGATGGCGTCAGGTCATTAACGAAGCTGACCGTTTGCGTGGCAGGAACAAATTTCTTTGTACCCTGCAACAGGGTATTTCAGCAGCGCAAATGGATGAGATGGAAGCTGAACAGGTTATATTGGTTGTACCTAAACCATATATACAAACTTACCCCAAAGATCGTCAGGAACGTATTTGGACTGTTGGCAAATTCGTTCAGTATGTAAAAGAAACGGAACAACGATAATGGCAGACAGATTAACTTCTCAGGAGCGTAGCAAAAATATGTCTGCTATAAAAAGTAAGGATACTAAACCGGAAGTGTATTTCAGAAAAAAACTGTTTTCAAAAGGTCTGCGATACAGAAAAAATTTCTGCGAAGTCACCGGACATCCGGATATATTCCTTGCTAAGTATAATACTGCAATTTTTGTGAACGGATGCTTTTGGCATCGTCATCAAGGTTGTAAATATGCTTATACACCTAAAAGTCGTGTTGAGTTCTGGACGAAAAAATTTGAAGCGAATATACTTCGTGACTTAACCGTAAAGCAGGAATTAAATTCTCAAAAAATCAAACATTTAATTGTCTGGGAATGTACAATTAAACAAATGATAAAATCCCCCGATTATGAAAAAGAACTTCTGGCAAGAGTTATGGATTTTTTAACTTCAGAAGAAATGTATCTTGAATTATAGGCAATATAGTGTCTAAGCCAAAGGCGATCAACCGTAAAAAGTTGGTCGCTTTTGTTTTGCCCATTATTTAGAAAGGAGCTGATATCCTATGAATGAAAAACTGGAAAAGCTGATTGTCACCCAGCACAGGGAGAAGCAGCTGGAGCATGAGTTAAAAAGCCTGACACGGAGCGAGAGAACCCACCGGCTACTCGTGCCGGTATGCTGGAAAAGTTTCTGTGTGAACTTATTCTGCTGACCGATGACGATGTGATGGAGCTGTTGACCTTCCTCTTTCACGGCGAAGCTGTCCAAAAAAAGCTGGACACGCTGACTGAGAAGCGGAAGAAAACGCTGCCCCCTTTTATTCACAAATTGTTCCCAGCAATTGAAGATAAGTATGGTATAATGATATTAAATTACTAACGAATCGATTATAAGGAGATACAATGGATATAAATGCTTTAATTCAAACATTGCAAAGTGCTCTTCCACAAATAGCAGAATCATGCTGCATTGTGAATGGAGCCCTTATGAATCTTAACGAAGTACAAAACATGGGCTACGATGAATTTAGTATGTGTGCTAAAATGAATATGCCCTTAAAACTGTACAAGTACTTTCCCAATCGACCAACTGAGTTAATTGATGAAAAAACGGGAAAGACTATCGTGGATGAAATTACTGGGAACAAAAAAACCGTAAACCATAGCATACAAGCACTAAGAGATAATACGGTTTTCATGCAATCCCCAAGTCTATTTGATGATGTATACGATTCCGATATTAGCCTGGATTATAACGATTACGAAAAGATTCGTTTATTAGAGTATTGTAAGCGTTGTGATTTGAATGTTTGTGACTCAATGACCACACAAGAACTTGGAAATGCACTATTACAGGCAATAGCAGAATCTTTTAACTCTACTGGAAATTTTGATTCCATTTTTAAGCGAAAACCTGTTTCGGAAATTGAAGAATTATCCAATGAGTGTTTTTCATTAAAGCTAAATAATGAATTGCTCAAAGATGGAAATTGGAGTACAGTTATAGCTCGTGTAATTGCTTCAGATTTTAAGGACTATTCTCAACGTCTGCAAAATACATTTCGAGCAACATGCTTTGCCACGACTCCATACTCGCAGTTAATGTGGGGTGGTTCTTATGCGGATTGCCATAAAGGATTTTGTGTGGAATATACGGTGTGTCCTGATGATCCTCAGTATCAAGATATATTTTATAATTTGTTTCCTATGATTTACTGCAAAGTGCGACCGAATATGACTGAAAGACTTGTAAAATTCCAAGATAAAGAACTCACAAAAGAATTATTATGGGATATTTATTTTCATGGAGCATTACGAAAAAGTATTGATTGGTTTTTTCAGAATGAATGGAGATTACTGCTCCCTATGGAGCGAAATCTGGCAGCAAAAGACTACTGTGTCCCTTTTTTCCCGATTACAAAAGTGTTTTTAGGTAATAGGATGCCACGCGCTGCACGCAAAGAAATCATAGAGATATGCCATGATAGAAACATCCCCTATATTGGAGTTACAAGGAATCCTAATATTTTTGAAATGCAGGAATGTGCTATTAAGTGTGAAGATTGTCCCAATTATACAGGTGGCATACCGAAGTAATCTAATATTGTATTTAAGCAGGAAACTTTCAAGGTTTCCTGCTTTTCTTTTACTCAAAATAGAGGGTGTGATGAAGATGTCAAACAGGGAGCCGGGGTGCAGAATATCGAAATCACAGATAAAAATATCCGCTCCTTTCAGTCGGTCGC
>OKSF01002090.1_pt1 | contig 14275 bp, 8 predicted proteins | sample 1606061 | NCBI WGS metagenome assembly OKSF01 (sample SAMEA3541567, study PRJEB24748) | human gut metagenome | biome: human gut; feature: human-associated habitat; material: faeces | place: China | collected 2012 | reverse complement strand
TGGTTCCATTTTCATCATCAATGACAGGTTGTTCTGTAACAAACTCACTATCAATAACATAATCTAAAATCTTCGCTTCACCACTTTCATTACCACTCATCTTATCTCCCTCAAAAGCAACATCCACCGTTTGATCTAAAGCTGCAACTGTTACACCAATTTTCATACTAATTTTACCGTCTTTCACAGTTCCACTAATCGATGTAGGAAGCGTTCCTAACATTTGACCAAATTCCGTAGTAAACTTCAAGTCTTTCTGACCACTAAAAGATTGCACTCCATCTTTTTCCTCCACTGTACAAGGTACTTCAATATCACCTACCAAATTGTTTGCAAATGAAAAGTTTTTCAAAGACAATACAACTTGTGACGTTTGATCACCTGATTTAATAATAGATATCACTTGAGAAACAGGATCAGCCCCACTTCCATTAATAGATACCACCAAAGTACCTTTATAGTTACCACTAATATCAGCAACTTCTATCTGATCATCACCATTTTTTCCATTATCGTCATCATCACTACAAGAAGTAAACAATGCCACTGTACACAATACAGCAAACAAGTAATAAAATAATTTCTTTTTCATTTCTAAATTCTCTTTTTAATTAATACTAGCAAACGCGCGATATACCATCGCACCAATGCCCAAATTTCACGTTGCAAAATAACAATCTAATTTAGTATAACACAAGGTCTATTTTTCTTGTTTCTGTTCCATTTTGAAGAAAAACACCATATTTCTTTTATAAAACACCATTTTTTCACCAGCCAATATATTTTTCTAAAAATAAAAAAGACTTCTATTTCCCAAAATCGGTTACCTTTGCATAAAGAGAATGCATGATGAATAAAGAATTACCTAAAATAGACTTGCCAGAAGAATGGCTCATTGGTACAGGTATTAATAAGGATTTACTCAACTTGTACACGAATTTTCCATGCCGATTAAAATCGGAGATTTTCGTATTATGCATGGCTGGAGAAATAGAAGCTTCAGTCAATCTGAACCACTTCACAGTACACGCCAATGATTTCGTAACAATTATGCCGGGAAGTATTATTCAGATACACAGTCTAAATGGAGAGCCTGTCCTTTACTTCGGTGGCTTCTCATCCAAATATATAGAACAGGCTAGTTTAAACCATGCAGCAATTGATACCTTATTTGTGACACTGGGAAGACCGATCATTTCATTGAAGCCGGAGGGCGCCAAGTTATTGGAAGAATATCTTCATTTTTTAATAAAACTTTATTCCTTTTTCGACGAAACAACACGCAAAAGTATTACCCCACATCTATATAATAACATACACGCAGGAATAGCCGCCATGTATAAAAACCGGCTGCAAAACACAACAGAGAATCTATCAAAAAATGAGCTGATTTACAAGGATTTCACTCAACTAGTGATGCAAAATTATAATCAGACACGTAATGTAGCATGGTATGCCGAGAAACTAAAAATTACACACAACCACCTCTGTACTATAGTAAAACAGGTTACTGGGAACACATGCATAGAAATTATTTCTCACATGGTCATCATGGATGCCAAATCACAATTGAAATCGACAAGACTCTCTATTCAAGAAATTTCCGATTCACTCAATTTTGCCAACACATCGTTCTTCGGCAAATACTTTAAACGATATGTTGGCATGAGTCCATTGGCCTATAGGAATAATGGGTAAATGACCGGACACTAACAGATTATCTTCGTTATATGCTATAAAGCCAATCAGTTATCATAATCGTATTCCAGACTAAACTCATCCACATAAAGCACACTACCGGACGCTCCGGTAAAGAAATCACCGTATTTGCTTGCAGAACATACCAGGACGATACAGGTTGGTTTTCTGTTCGTAGCCCTATATTCCAGTTTCAAGTCAAATTCCTTATACACGGCAACAGAAGTTCCCGATGTAAATTCAGCATAAGCAATCACATGCTTATCATTTTTATCAAACAATTTCCGGTTAGAAGGTTTGGTGCGTATTTCAATCGGACTATCCCAATCACCAATGGCAATATAGATCGAGCAGGTATCTGTCCTTCCTTTTAAATAATTATATTCAATGGAAGAGTTATCAATGACTCCGGGCTGGTACTTATAATATCCTTTCAGATGAGTAGGATAAGCAGAGAACGATTGCCCAAAATTCAAGATACCATTTGTTCCGTCAGTTGCCACATATTTACCGACAAAGAGGTTACCGGCAGCTAATTTCCCGGCAGAACCCACTCCCACAAACTTAGACTCAAGCTTCGCAGCCATACCGATTGTTTTACCCGACCATATATCTTCGGTAGGAACAGAGTTGCTGTCACCTAAGGTTGTAGCTCCTTGATTTCCGGTATCCCAGAAAGGAGTTTCATTACTTCCCCACGGGTTCCAGACTTTACCGCTCTGATTCCAATTATCAAATGTACCACCTGTTAAAGGAATCGCAGCAGTCGTTCTAAAAGTAATCTCTTCACCACGATCTTCTGTTCCATCCACCAAAGCACGACATACATATTCCGTGTCCGCTTTCAAATGCGGAACACAAACATAGAAATTTACTCCATTCTGTACAACGATATCCTGATCTACCCTTGTCCATTCTTCTGATGAAGCTTCACGTATTTCAAAGCCGTTCACTACATCCTCCTGTCCTTCTCCATAAAGCCATGCTACATTAGTCCAGCCATCCGCCGAATTAGTAAAGACAACCTTATCCGTGATGAATGCGTACAAACTCCACTCTTCGGTTTTTCCTTTAAATGTCACATTTACTTTCTGCTCTTGTGTAAAGTCCTTCAAAGTGGTAAAGTCAGGAGAAACAGTAGAACTGATCGGCCCCAGCTTCAAATCTTTCACGGTTATTTTGTTGAGCATCGTATTTTTATTGACATAAACGATAGCTTGTCGAGCTTTTTCGTCAATCACGGCTCCTCCGACCTGATTCTTGACGCTAAATACGCGTTCGACGGTCTGGTTGGCTATAATCTTCCAACGATAATCCTGATACAAAGACAATACCACTTCTTTAGGAGAAGACAAATCAATCGTTGTATTCACCTTCAAATCCGTATTAGCCTCTTCCGAATAATCAAAACGGGTGACAATCACTTTCTTCAAATCCACAGAATCGAGCAAGTCTACTGTTACTGTACGTTCTTCATTATTAATGACTGCACTACCAATCTGTCCATTCACCTCAAAACCGGTAATAGACAATCTGACAACAGGATACGGTAAATCGTTCTTGACGCATGATGAAAAAGCAAATGCAATGCAAATGCATATAATTAAGGATAAAAGTCTATTTCTGCCTTTACTTTTCATGATTACATACTTATAGTTAATCCTAAATTAATATCAAACAAATTTATTTTAAAGTTGGCTCCACCATTCGTACGGGAACCTTTCTCACCAAGATTATTCACCTGACTTTCCTTACGGTATTTCAAGCCTATCACTCCCACACTACATTCCACACTCACATTTTGCATAATAAAGACAGCTACTCCGGGATTAATCCCCAACTGTGCCTCAAATATATTCGTTTTGGTATTCTTCAAACTCTCGCCCGAACCTCTTGTAAACTCCGAATGTCCGAATCCCAAACGCAGATTGGTTTCATTGAACAATCCGAAACGTTTTCCCGGATCCAACCCGATATAGGAGCTATGGAAAAAGGTGCAATTATACAACTCTTCTTTCAACTTCAATTCCTTGAGAGTGAAATTCACGTCATCATCAATCTTAAAACTAACATTGCCTAAATGACCGTCCGTATGCTTATAACCGAGCTTTACACCCACTACCTGATTATCTTTGAAAAAATAACCGATAAAAGGAGCCACATTAATGGTACGTGCTTCAAAATCAAAATCATCGAGGTAAGTAAACAATAATTTGGAGTCCTCACTGTTATAATCCCAAAATGAAAAATCCGTACCAAACATCCATTTTCCTTTAGGCATAAAACGATAATTCACAATGCCACGATCAAACCGCCCTACCCTTTTGATTCTCAATAAATCAATGCCTCGCTTGGTCTCTAACGTATCACTTTTCCAATCGAACTCTCTTTTAACCGTTTCAACCGTGTGAACCGGAAGTGCAGCTGTTATTTTACTATCCTGTTTACGCTCCGACAATACAAGGTCACAAATAGTTCCTTCTAACTTCAAAGGAGTATTGACAACATCAGAAGCCAATTTTATATCCGTTGAAGAAACCGGCGGAACAGCTACTGCTTCTCTCTTAGACGCAACCTTCTGCCTTTTATCTGCCTGCTTTTTATCTACAAACTTCCCCACTGGTCTTTCTTCAGATTTCTCCACTGTTCTTTCTTCAGGCTTCTTCACAACCTTTTCCACGGAATTCTCTGCTGGAGACACGTTTTCCTCCACTTCTCCAATTATCTGGCGGGCAGAGTCCACAGCAGCTTCAGGTACCTGATGAGTATCCTCTACTGATGACAATACCTCCTGTTTGTCTTCCTGTCCCTCACTTTTTATTCCATAAAAGAATACCAAGCCGGCACATACAACCAGAAGCAGGAACAGTAATATGTATTTTTTTCTATGTCTCATAAAATCATAAGCAAATCGTCAATCCTAAACTAATATTGAAAGGATTCACCCTAAAGTTAGATCCACCCGTCATCCGTTTTCCCGTCTCTCCCAGATTATTTTTCTGTTTTTCCTGCCTGTAACGAATGCCGGCTATTCCGAGCGAACATTCAATACTTACATTTTGCATGATAAAAACAGCCAATCCCGGATTTATTCCCAATTGCACCTCAAATATATCTGTTTGAGTATTAACCAGATTTTCTTCTACACCACGGTCGAATTTAGACTTTCCAAAATTGAACGTCAAAGCAGTCTCATTGAACAATCCAAATCGTTTACCGGCATCCAAACCTACATAAGAGCGATGAAAGAACGACACGTTATACAAATTTTGTTCCAACTTTAAATCTTTCAAAGAGAAATCGACATCATCATCAATTTTCAGCGTGATATTATTCAAGGCTCCCCGCATATTCCGGTATCCGAACTTCAATCCCAACACCATATTATCACGGACAGCATAGCCTCCATATACAGAAAAATTCAGATTACGCCCATTACAATCAAAATTATCAAAATAGGCAAACAGCAGTTTATTATCCGCACTATTATAATCCCAGTATGACATTGTGAAACCAGAGATCCACTTCCCTTTAGGAATGAAACGATAGTTCATGATTCCACGATCATAACGTCCGATACGTTTGATTCGCAGGAAGTCCAAGCTCCCTTTTACCGGTAGCGTATCCTTCTGAAAAACGGGGACAGAATCTTCTACCTCCAACGATTGACAAACCGTTTCCGTCTTTCCCCACAAAGAGAAAACGAATACAGACACCAGTACTGTTACCAATAACCGTTTATACATTCGTCCTGTTTTTTAAAGGTAAAAAGCTATTCCCAGTCCTATACTGAAAAGATTAATTTTAAAATTGGCACTCATCGACGAACGGTTGCTTTCGTAAATCCGGTCCGTCACTTGATGGGTTCGACTGACATTCAGTCCCAACACACCAATGCTTACTTCCACTGCCGTATAATTATTGATAAAGGCAACCAAACCTGGACTCAAACCAACACTTGCATCCAAAGAAGTCTGATATACTCCTGTCAGGTCATCCCCTTTACCATTCACCACTTTTGAAACAGAACCTCCCAACTCTAACTGCACTTCATTGAATAATGCAAAACGCTTGCTAGTACCTAAATTGATGTAATTTCTCAAAACAGCAATTCCCGAATAAGAGTTCTTCAATTCATACAGGTTACTAATATCAAAGTTGGTATCTTCATCAATATTTACACTGATATTATTTAGCTTGGTATACGTCCGGCTATACATAAAACGTCCACCTGCAGCTACATTATCCTTAAAAGCATAACACAATACCGGACTCACTTTAAAAGCATACCCTTCCCCACTCAAATTCTCTATCACCAGAAACTGATAGTTATCATTTGAGTATTGAGAATAAGAAACTGAACTACCCACAATCCATTGTCCCTTAGGAATGAAAGTTCTCATTTCTATATTCCGTTTGAACTCCTGTTGCGCGCATGTTTGCGTCGTTCCAACAATTATTCCCAAGATTATCAGGAATGAAGTTTTGATAAAGTAATTCATACTTTGCTTATTCATAAATTAATTCCAAATCATCAAGCCACAAAGTACTGCCCGTACTTCCGGTAAAATAATCTCCATATCTACTTGCACTACCCACTAAAATAATATCAGTCGGTTTACGGTTAGAGCGATAGTTAATCGGGATCTCCAGTTTAATCAATCCTTCACCCTCCGTCGACTCTTTAAGAATACACTCTCCATAGCCTATCACATTCGAAGAATTTGAATCAAAAAGCTGCCTGTCAGCAGGCTTTGTCTTAACAAGTACCGGTATATCCGTTTCTCCTTCAAAAGTCTGATGTGGCCAGTCACCCAATGCTATATAAATAGAGCCCATGTCTTTACTGTTTTTCGGCAACTCGCTCAATGTTGAATAGTCCACCGTACCAGCTACATATCTATAATAAAGCACCAATTTCGATGGACGTGAAGTGAAAGGACGTCCAAACCGTAAGATACCGTCTGTTCCATCTATTTTCAGGAACTTCCCGACAAATACATTTCCGGCAGCAAAAGCACCAATTCCAAAAAGAGCCACATATTGAGACTGTAATTTTGCAGAATAATTCCCGCTGTGCTTAATGGTTGCGTCATACGTTGTCACATTCTTATTCAATGTGGCAGAACCTGTATTACCACTATCCCAGAACATTTCTCCACCACTCTTATAAATATAAAGAGGAGAACTTCCATGCCAGTCTTCAAACCCGGCATTCGGTAATTGCGCAGGAGCTTCTGTAGTGAATTGTTTTGTTTCTTTCGCTGCAACAGTACCAGCCATTGCCTGATATTCATAGGTTATACCAGGTTCAAGTCCGGTTATTTGACTCGTAAATATTTTATTATTCAACACAGCCTGATTCGAATACATCCAATCATTGGAACCAAGCGCCCGGTAACGGAAATTCATTTCTGTAACTGAAGCAACCAGACTACCATACAGAGTGGCTTTTGTTGACCAAATATCGTTCTGTGTAGCAATATCCTCGGTAGCAACCAAAGCATCTGTAGCGATAACCGTCAACGTTTTCGCTCTATCTTTTCCATTCCGGTCCCTTACTTCAATGTCAAATCGATAGGTGTTATTACCGTCGTCAATCGAATTAGTCATTATCTCTCTCAAGTTTTCCTTAAATGCAAACTGAACCTTTGTCATATCCGCATTAAATTGGATACTAAATCCAAGATTATCCAGTTCTCTTATCTGAACTTCAGTCAATTCCATCAAGTCGAAAGAAGAAAAATGGGTAATTCCCAACCGTGCAAAATCCGCACTCGTCACTTTCAATTCAGTAAAAGGCACACTGGCAGCCATCCGCACAACAATAGGTGTTTCCTTGTCGAATTGCGCACGATAAACTGCATTATCCAACTCATAAATCTGATCATTCTCGATTATCTTAATAACAGGACGTGCCAGTATATCTACTTTCTCATCCGTCGTCAAAGCTGTTTCAACCACATTTACAGAAATCATGCCACCACCCACTTCAGAGGAAGAATTACTAAAAGTCAAATCATATCTGGTTGCTTTCCGCACCAAATTAATAACTCCACTTTTGGTTATTTCTGTTTCACTGCCGTTAAGTTGCCCAACAAGATTCCATCTTAATTGGTTTTCATCATCCAACAGCATAAAATATCCTAGTTGGGATATATTATCCTGTGTATATTCCAAGGTCCCCAATCGGTTACTCACCGTAATTTTATAAGTAGGAAATGCCTCCTGTAATTCGTCAGACAGAGCCAGACTGACTACTGTATTACGAATGCCACACACTACTGATTCCGAAATAGCCGTCCCTTTTGAAATTGTAAACTCTTTCGTCCCCTTGAAATAAGAATCGGTAAAAGATGCAGCTACGGAATCACCCGCAGTAACTTCCGCTTTATAATTGTCGGGAACTAACAGTATTTGTTCCGGCATTTCATCCAAAGTGGCGAATTTACGCACCAAGCCCTCCGCGTTACGGATATACACTTTACACTTCTGAAGCAATTCTTCATCAGTAAGCGTAGCTCTCGTCTTTCCGGCAGAAACAGTGGGTAATTCACGTTGAACACCTATCTTTAAAGATAATGCACCCTCTCCATTATTTGTCAGGTCACTTTCACGGCAGGAGACACAAACAAGTCCAACAATGAAAGCTATAACTAATATATGTATCAGTTTTTTCATTCTGTTTTCTTTGCTATTGATTTCAATGCTAAAGTAGCTGTTCTGGTATTATTTGCCTGATCGACAACGGTAATAATAAAATTATGAGAAGCAAGTCCATACAATCCGAGTAGCGGCGTAAACTGTGTAATATCAAACACCAAATATTTCACTCCGATCACTTCACTGCTCACCGGAAAACCTAAGCTCTTCAACGCTTTCTCCAAATCTGCATTTGCAGGGTGTGCCAAATCAAATTCGGAAGACAAGCCTACCGACTTCAGAATTTCAGGTGTCAAAGTCTCCGAATCAATCTTCACTTTCAAATTTTGAATACCATTATCTGCCGTGATATTAACAATAATAGTTTTGGTTTCGTCTTTCTCTACTTCTATCTCATCCATTATATTGAAACCTTGTCCTACGATTGTCGGTGCACTTGTACCAGGATTTACAGGTGGATCTTCCGGCAATATATCTTCTGCTCCCGGATCAGCCCAAGCAAGCAAATCTATTTTCTTACATACTGCATCCAGCTTTACGCTTAATCCCATGTCACCCACTGAAGGTATCTCCAGATTAAACACAATGTTCCGGTGCTCTCCACCTTTCACATTGCTGAAACTGGTTTGGTCTTCTGTCCATTCCCCATCTACCGTTCCCTGGAAATGAACAATGATGATATTGCTTACTTCGGCAGCTTCAAAGAATCCGGCACGTCCACTTCCAATATCGTTATTATTAAAAGTCAGTTCACCTGTACCGACTTTTATTGTAATGGATTGGTCACCACCGACTTTCTGCTTCAAATCATCATTGAGATCGACTGTCACCATTATATTCTGCAAGAAGCATTTAATTACATCAACCGATGTAACCTCATCTTTCTTTATCGTAAAAGTTTGGGTTCCTTTATAGAAAGGTTTTTCCCATTCAGCAGGTTTTACGTCATGTGATAATGCTTCAATCTTATAGTTACCCACATTCAAGGTTAAGATTTCAGGCATATCTCTATATCTTGTATATTCCTTTACCAATAAATTATTATCAGTTGAATAAATCCGAATGATATAATCATCTGTATTGATTGCTTTACCGTCCGCACGTGACAGCACATCCACAGAAACAGAAACACTTGTTCCCGCAAGTCTTACCTGTCCTTCGCCTTGATTTGTATTCCCGGTTCCTTCGTCGTCCCTTCCAAAATCAGGGTTATCATTCATACAAGCACTGCATAAACCTAAGATGCTTGCCAAACATATAAAAACGAGTTTTTTTATTGCTTTCATATTACTCATTACTTATATTCTAATATTATATTTTTATCTATATACAATTCACTACCAGTAGAAACAGCTTCACCCTTATTATCCGTTGTTTTAATCTTACTGTCTTCAACACTTTGAGTGTTTGAAGCATTGGAAGAAGAGGCAAACATCACTCTTAAATGAGTCGCTTTTTTCTCAAACATCGTATTATAAGTTAAGTCCACCGTGAAGTCCTTTTGAGAACTCGTCGCTGTTAAGACTTCACTACCTTCGGCCAGCTTTAATGTTTGTCCTCCTTCGCGGTTTTCTACTATTACAGTTACAATACCGCCCTGATCGTTATTAGCTACATAAGTATAAGTACCCTTTAGCTTTATCGGACGGGAAGTGAAGGATATACCTTCATTATAGATTTCTACATTAGTAGAATGGTTATAACTATAACTTCCCAGGAAAAGCTTACCGGCAGAACGATGACCATGCGTAGGAGGCGTAAGATCAGTTAAGCTATTTCCAAACAAAGCACTTTTCCCTGGAGGATCTGTCGAAGTCACGGTCCAAGCCACATTGCGCATTAAAACACCATTATCTTGTTTTATGCTGGAAGGCACCATATACCAAGAATTATGATTGCCACTAGTTGGTACGGTTTTCTGATTAACAGTAGTCCAAGAACCATTTCCATCCAAATCAAGGGCAGTTAAATTTGTAGTATCAAATTTATAGCTACCAAAAGCACCATGAGTGTACTGTCCTCCCTTATTTATTGTTCCACTAAAATAGCTGCTCCATCCTTGCGTGAAATCCGGAAGCTGTATTACACTCTCTGTTGTCTGCATAACAGGAATTGAGAAAGTCGCACCATCATCACAAGTCGTTCTGAAATAATAAGTAGTTCCCGGAGTAAGTCCTGAAATGACAGCCTTTCCAGTGGTTACATCCAGTTTCAAATCTTTGGCATCCACTTTCGTCCACGTACTTCCATTCAAAGAAATATATGCTTCAATAGCACTCATCACATTAGACATATCTTCGGCATATTCAGGTATAATCGTCATTTCAGCCGTGTATGACCACATATCAAACGGTTCGAGGATAACACTATAAGAAGGTATAATAACAGCTACGGAAACGATGGCTGATTTCAAACCATTATATTCAGCCTGGAAGTCTTTGGCTACAACTCCCATATCAATACCACTTGCTTTTATATTGTAATATCCTTCCTTTCCTTCTATCGGAGTGATAACCGTATTGTTAATCAAAGTCATCACACCATAATAACGATAATAAAGTTTAATATTCTGCGGATTGCCTTCTTTCAGTTTCACCGGAATCGTCACTTCTTTACTCTTCATCTTCACAGGCTCCGTAGGCAGCAGCATAAAGTTCTTAGGCGTTGTTATATTCAACACATAATCTTCACTTTGCTTACCATAAGTACTGGTGGCACTCAAATAGAATAAATGAGTATCATTATTATCCGTGATATTCAGATTAGGAATCAAACCTGTAAAATTAATAATACCCATCTGATCCTGATTAATACCAAAGCCAATCAACTTCACACCTGATTTGTCCAGCAATGCTTGATCTTCAGGAGTAAGTGCTGCCAGATTAAATCCTTCCTCCGGCCAATCGGGTAAATTAGGAGAAGTAGTTCTAAGAATACATTTCGTAAAACCGCCCAAAGAAGTCAACAAAGCCGATAACTGATTCGATTCAATCGGATTACCGTCCCACTGATTACCATCATTACTTGTTTTCTCAAATCCGGTCAATGTGAAATAAGGAGGTTTAATATTCAATGCTTTATCCGAAATATCCAAAGTAATGGGTCTGACTTCCGTTACACGGTCAAAAACAATGCTCAACATGGCTTTACCAGCGTCCACATTCATTTGCAAATGATAATGATGTTGAGCTAACGCCTCCTCAATGGTAGCCACTTCAATAGTAGTCGGACTTAGTCCGCCATTCACTTTCGTGAAAGTCAGTTTTACTGAAATTCTACCCGGCTTCACATAAGCAGCACGTGTTTCTCCGGACGAAAAAGAAACTTCACTTCCCAACTCTGCCTGTACGGTAGAAGAATAAGTCTTAAAATACTGTTTGAAATCATCCGTGTATTCAATACTTATTTTAGTATTGGCCAGCTTACAAGTAGTTTCTACGGGAGTAGTCTCGCCACCACGGATGTTAAAATCGGTAGTACCCTCATAATAAGGAGAATCAAAGCCTTCCTTCTCAATGTCACCATAGAAAGCTTTCAAGGTATAACTTCCTACCGGAAAAGTAGTGTCTTCATCATAGTCACTCAACTTATCCCAGGAAGCCTGCACTTTGTCACCTTGCAACACAGAAATAGAGAAATCTTGTATGGAAGGCAGTACTTCCTCACTTGAGCGTGTCGTAACATCTGTCACCGAAGAATTTGCGGATAGATGCAAGCTCATTCCGCCAAAGGCACCCGAACGCTTTTCATCGTTTACACAACTGCACAACAATACAATCTCTAAAAATAAAATAAACTTCAAAATACCCTTCATACCGAATTAAATACGCCTTTAAATAATACGGAGTCCCTCTCTCTGAAATCAAAGATAAACTTAAATACCTAATATACAGGTGCTATCTTGTAAACTGGCCGCAAAAATACAGTTTTATTTCTTTATAATAAAGTATCTAAAGAAAGTTTTATTTTCAAATATGAAAAGAAGACCACAATTAAGGCCTGGAATATGAAAAATGAAACATTTTTAAGAGATATAACATAGAAGTTCTGTCTTTCAGATGAAAAACAGAACTTCATTATGTAATAGCTTAAACGTTAATAAAGCTTATTTATCGACACCTGGCATCAAGACTACGCCCAGCTTCTTCTTGCCGTCCATCTTGACTATCACAGGCTTTTCAAAGCGAACATGACGGAGATAGTTCGTTTCCTGCACTGCTGGTTGTGCATTGAGGAAATCCTGATTATAAACTCCATCATTCATAAAGGCGTTGATCGTGAAATATCCCACCCCGAAAGAAGTCAGGTTCTGGAAAAAGTGTGTCCCCTGACTGGGATCTACCCGGTAATTAGTCAGACCGGCTTCCACAATCACACGGGCAGCCGAAATATGAGGCCACTTCACCGGAATACCAAGCCATGTATCACTGCTTCCCCAACGTCCCGGGCCAACTAATACATAGTTCTTTCCTTCGTTCAGAAACTGTTGATTGATCTTTTCTATCTCCCAAGCAATCGTCTGATTATTGGAGGCACTATAATTGTCGGTTTTTACATAAACCACATCATATACCTCATTCATAATGCCGTGTCCCAACGAATTATACGAACGGAGAATCACATCTTCATCAGGAATCTCGTTCAAGTCTTCATCCAGCATTTCTTTGCTGTCTACGATAGGACGGATCTGCAACAGATAGAAAGTTCCGGATTTATCATGTTCGCGACTTAACGTTGCTGCAAATTCAATTTCAACCGGACGGCGCATCTCCTGTTCACCATATTTCAATACTAACTGCAGAATACGAGCTAACGGGAAAACATCATGTTGCAGGATATTAGCAAAAGTAATCACCTTACGTCCTCCCGGATATAAACCATCACGAATGATCTGATCGTACGGATCGTAGGTAGAAGCAATATAACGCAGAGCACCATCATTTTCCGCCTCTTTAACATGGAGTTTCAATAAATTGAAACCATCGTCGATAGAAAAATCATGCCCGGCATTTTTCAAATCCAAAGCATAAAAAAGGGTCTGGGTCTCTTTCAGGGCGATTTCCATTTCGCTGGTTTGCAACACCTGGTTAGGATGATAAGGAGAAAAACGAAGGGTCATACCACCGTCTACAATATATTTTCCCAATCCCAAAGCCAGATTAACCGTTCCTTCTTCTGCTTTTTCATCCCCCAACGGATAATAATTCAGCGAACGGGCCACACCGGACATAGACGGATAATAACGGTCGCCATATTGATTACCAACTACCTCCTGCAAGATAACAGCCATCTTTTCCTGATCGATTACATTCGAAGTGGCCTGCATATACGCTTTGCTGTCACGGAAATAAACCGAAGCATACACCCCTTTAATAGCATCCGAAAGCATACGCAACATCTCATACCGGTCATCCAGATAGGGAATCATATATGTACTATAAATTCCGGCGAACGGCTGATAATGAGAGTCTTCCAATAAAGAAGAGGAACGGATGGCAATCGGAGATTTCACCACATCGAAGAAAGTAAAGAAGTCCTCCACCAGCCTGTCCGGCAACTTGGCCTTCAGGAAGTATTTCAGAATCGTATCATCATCCGCATTCGACAATGCAATCTGATACAAATTATTGGTATCCATAAATTCATCAAACACATCCGTACAGAGCACTACCGTTTTAGGAATGGCGACACGCGCATTCTCAAACTCGTCAAACTCCGGATGACGCTTCACCATATTATCAATAAAAGCCAGTCCACGCCCTTTTCCACCCAAAGAACCATCTCCGATACGGGCAAAGTTAGAATAACGGTCGAAGCGGTCGCGCTTAAAGACAGCCACAACTCCTTGATTCTTCATCTTACGATATTTCACGATGGCTTCAAAAATGATTTTCCGGTGAGCATCCACATCCTG
>OKSF01002086.1_pt1 | contig 14316 bp, 14 predicted proteins | sample 1606061 | NCBI WGS metagenome assembly OKSF01 (sample SAMEA3541567, study PRJEB24748) | human gut metagenome | biome: human gut; feature: human-associated habitat; material: faeces | place: China | collected 2012 | reverse complement strand
TACCTCGATTCAAATAGATAAAGTCGTCCTCAGCGACACGGCTACAGTACTTTATCCCGTCCCCGCCCAGTGCGCCGCTGTAGTACACGGTCAGCTCCGCTCCGTAGGATTTGGCGGCCGAGAGGGTCGTCCAGCGCCCGGTTTCTTGGTTGTAAACCTCTACCCCGTCGCTGACGGGCACCCGAAGGCCCTCCACCACCACGGCCTCCTCTCCGTCAAAATCAGCCCGGCTCACATCGGCCTTCTTCAGGCTCACAACCTCCACGGCCTTTCCCTCGGACGACACCGCGATGCCACCCATGGTTCCGCTCCTGACCGTCTTTCCCGTGATATATGCCTGGCTGGCTCCGCTGCTGTTCTCCACGGAGACGGTTCGGTTGGTATAGGTCATGCTGCCGCTGCCCCCAGTCTGCTCCCCGGCGGTCAGCAGACCGTAGGTAAATGCGTTCCCGGTCACATCGTCCAGCAGGAGGAGGCAGACCTTCCCGTTTTCGTCTGTGGCGTAAAAGTCGATTTGGGAGGCGGGTACGGTATCCGTCAGAATATCCTCCAGGGCAATTTCCGCCACCACGCTGGAGCCGGCCCGCTCGTAGAGCTTCACATCCTCCGACAGCGGAAGGCTCCCCAGGGTGCCGTCCGACGGATCCAGGGCATACTGGCTCCCGCCGGACACCGGATAGGCCGACAGGGCCCCGATCCCGGTGGAGCTGACCCGAACCAGCTCACCCACACCGGCGCCGTGGACGCTGAGCTCACCCGCCGCAGTCAGCCCGCAGGTCAGCTCCACCCCGTCCTCCTGAAGCACGCCGTAGAGCTCCGCCCGCTTCTCCGAGGGGGCGCAGGCAGAGATCACCTCTACCGCCCCGTTCAGGGTGACGGTAATCCGGTCGCCCACCGCGAAGGCGGACAGCCCGGCCGCCGCCCCGTCCACCACCTCCAGCTCCACGCCCAGCAGCGTGATGGAGGCGGGCGATGCGGCGTTGGGGCTGGCATTCTCATAATAGCCGGTCAGCATGACCCCCTCATAGGCCGCCGCCTCGGAGGCCACGACCAGATCGAGCGCCCCGGAGTCCGTATAATACAGCGTCACCTGCTCCCGGCCCTCCAGCTCATACCAGCAGTCGCCGTAGGTGCTGACCGCGCCGTCCAGCAGCACCCTGGTTCCGCTGGAGATGGCATACGTACCCCCTCCGGCGGCGGTGATGCCGTCCGCCGCCACCTCCGCCGGGCGGAGGGTGCGATGGGACGAATCGTCCGGCAGGAAGCCCACCGCCTTTCCCGCCTCGTCCAACAGCAGCGCGCCTTTCCGCCCCACCAGGCGATCCGGCACCGCCTCCGCAGGCTCATACCAGCTAATCGTCTGATTGGCATAGACCTCCACCGTGCCCAGGGTGCCGTCCGCCGCCTCGGCGTTATTGTCCAGCAGCACCGCACCGGTTACCTTGGAGGCGCAGAGGTTGTCGATGTAATCCTGTCCGTCCCGGTCTGTCTGCCGCAGCACGCGGTAGAGCAGCAGGGCCGCGTCTCCCCGGGTCAGGCCGGCTCCGCCGTCTGCGGGCAGGCCGTCCAGAAGCCCCAGTGCCCCGGCCTTATTCAGATAGTCCTCCGGCCAGAAGGGGCCGATCTCCTCCGCCGTATAGCCCAGCAAACGGAGAACCACAGTCACCGCCTGTCCCACCGTCACCGGATCGTCCGGGCCGAAGCGGCCGTCGCCATAGCCGGCAACCAGCCCCTCCTCACAGGCCAGATTGATATAGGGGGCGGCCCAGCCGCCGCCCGGCACGTCGGAAAACCGGGTGCGGTAGGCGCTCCCCCGCGCCTGATCCCCGTGTCCCTCCGTCAGAATGGCCAGCTTGCAGAACTGGGCGCGGGTCAGCGCGTCGTCCGGGTGGTAGCTCCCGTCGGAGTACCCGGAGACAATACCCAGGCCGGAGAGTACCTCCACCGCCTCGGACAGCTCTTCTCCGCTCACATCCGAAAAGGCCAGGGCGGGCGCCGCCGCGATCAGCCCCAGGCACAGCCCCGCCGCCAGCAGCAGCGCCAGAATACGTTGTTTCATCTGTGTTTCTCCTCTCGATTAGTCGGCGCGCAGGGCGTCCACAGGCTGCAAACCGGACGCCTTGGCCGCCGGGTAGATGCCGAACACGATTCCGATGGCGACAGAGAAGGCGAAGGCGCCCGCCGTCACCAGCGCGTCGGGATACAGGATCAGATCATACATGGCCTTTCCCAAAATGAGCGACAGCAGGTAGCCCAGGGCGATGCCGATGAGGCCGCCCAGAGCACTCAGGATGGCGGCCTCCACCAGGAATTGCCCCACGATCTCCCGCCGGGGCGCGCCGATGGACTTCTTGATGCCGATTTCCCGGGTCCGCTCCGTGACGGTGACCAGCATGATGTTCATGATACCGATTCCGCCCACCAGCAGGGCGATGCCCGCGATGCCGCCCAGTACCACGCTCATGGAGGTCATCTCCTCCGTGCTCTCGCTCATGGCGGAGTTGCCGTTCTCCAGCTCATACTCCCCCACGCTCGTGTCGATGGTCTCCCCCAGGAAACGCTCCAGCTTCGCCATCACTTTGTCCATGTGGTCGGACTGATCCACCTTGACAGAAAAGCGGGTGAGCTGGGCGGTGCCCAGTATGGCCCGATCCAGGGAGTAGGGGATCACCGCCATGTCGTCCATGGAGCCCTCCTCGCCCCCGTCCTTCTGGTAGTAGATCCCCACCACGGTGAAGGGCTCACCGCCGAAGTAGACGGTCTCCCCGATGGGATCCGCATATTGAAACAGGCTGTCCGCCACGTAGGAGCCGAGCACGCACACCCGGCTGCGCCGGTCGACGTCAAAGGCGCTGATGTCCCGCCCCTCCTTCAGGGTGTAGTTCCCGCAGACGGAGAACTGGTCGCTGCCCAGGTAGAGCGTCCCGCTGTCCAGCGTGGTGGTGCGGTATTTCATGGGCAGGCTTGTGGACAGATCGGGGCTCACCCCCAGCACCATATCGCCCAGCTCTCCATTCCCATAGTCATAGAGGGCGTCTATCACATCCACAGACCGGCTGGTGTCGTACCAGTTCACCGTGACGTTGACCTTGTTGACGCCCAGCTTCTCATAGTAGGCGGTGATGTCCGCGTTGTAGCCGGACACCAGCGCCACCAGCACCAGCACGGCGGTCACGCCGATGATGATGCCCAGCATCGTGAGGAAGGAGCGCCCCTTTTTCTCCCGGATGGAGTCCAGGGCCATGCGCAGCGCGTTCATGGCGCCACCCGCGCCGGCGGGGCGCTCCAGTCCACCAGCACGCCGTCCCACAGGCTGTCGTGGACGATTCTCCCATCCTTCACCCGCACGGTACGGTCGGCCTGGGCGGCGATGCCGTTGTCGTGGGTGATCAGGATCACGGTGGTTCCCTCGGCGTTCATCTGGCGCATGAGGCCCAGCACCTGTTCGCCGGTTCTGGAGTCCAGCGCCCCGGTGGGCTCGTCGGCCATGAGGATGGGCGAGCGGGCGGCGATGGCCCGGGCGATGGCCACCCGCTGCTGCTGGCCGCCGGAGAGCTGGGCCGGCCGGTTGTCCGCCTTGGCGGCGATCTCCACCTTTTCCAGCGCCTCCATGGCCCGCGCCCGCCGCTCCGCCAGCGGGACCCGCTGGTAGAGCATGGGCAGCGCCACATTCTGCCAGACGTTCAGGGACGGGATGAGGTTATAGCCCTGGAAAATGAACGCAATCTGCCGGGAGCGGATCTGGGACAGCTCCCTCTGGGTGCGCTCCCGGATCGGGGTGCCGTCCAGGAGATACTCCCCCCGGGTGGGCACGTCCAGGCAGCCCAGTATGTTCATCATCGTGGACTTGCCGGAGCCGGAGGTGCCGATGATGGCCACAAACTCCCCCTGGTCTATGCTCAGCGTAACCCCATCCAGCGCGTTGACCTGGTTTTCCTGCCCCTCGGCGTAAATTTTATAGACGTCCTTCAATTGAATCAGGCTCATACAGAATCCCCCTTCTCAGCCCATAGGGCCGCCGCCGGGCATCCCGCCGCCCATGCCGCCAGGCATTCCGCCGCCGAAATCCGGCATCTCTCCGCCGCTGAAGTCCGGCATTTCCCCGCCGCCCGGGAAGTCGGACGGCTCCTCTCCCTGGCTGGTGGTATCCCCGCCGTTCGGGGCCGCCTGCTGGTAGCGGGTGAATACCTCCACCCCCTCCTCCACGCCGGAGAGGATGCGCACATACTGGCTGTTGGACACCCCGGTTTCCACCGGCACGGCATAGAACCCGTCGGGCACCACGCCGTCCTCCAGCTCCACCGCGTTGTCCGGCGCCGCGTCCGCCTTGACGAAGAGGCAGGTTCCCTGGCTGGTGCTCTTGAGGGCCGCGATGGGGGCCAGCACCCCCTCGGGCTCGTCGCCCACGGTGATGGAATAGGAGACGTTGACGCCGGCGGAGAGGGCGCCCCCGCTGGGAATGGTGATGGTGATGGGGAAATAGGCCACGCCGTTGGAGTTGGTGGCCTCATAGCTGATCTCCGTGACAGTGCCGGTGTAATGGGTGTCGCTCTCCGCCCCCGACTGGGTGATGTCCACCTCCATCCCCATGGCAATGCCGTCGATGTCCAGCTCGTCAATGTTGGCGGTGATGGTCATGGAGTCCAGGTTGTAGAGCACCACCGCGGTCTGCCCCGCCTCCCGGGGGCTCTCTCCCTCCCGGACATTGACCATGATGATCTTCCCCGCCACCCCGCCAGCTCAGCGGTCACCGCGTAGTCGGAGCGCTTCTCCTCCGTCTCCGCGCTCTTCTCCTGGAGCTGGACAATCTTTTCCTGGGTCTGGGTGATCTGCTTGTTCACCGACTCCACCTGCTTCTGGTAGTCGGCCCCGTCGAGCTGGACGAGAACGGCCCCGGCGCTCACCTGCTCATAGTCCACCGCCCCGATGCCGGTCACCTCGCCGCCCACCTCGGCGGTGAGATCCTGGCTGCGGCGGTACTCCAGCTCCCCCTCCACCGACGGATAGAGCTTTTCGCCCGAGTCCGCCACCAGATAGCCGGCACCCGTCATTCCCTCGGTAAAAGCGCCCGGATTGTCCAGGGTGACGGTGACGGCGAAGCAGTGGGTGCCCTCCGCCGTCACCCGGTCCACCATCTGAATGTCGGTGACGGTTCCCTCCTGGTTGAGCATGAGGCTGGCCACGGATACCCCGGCCTTCATGCCTACGTAGACCTGATCCTCATAGGCGTAGCTGAAATACTGGGTCAGGCACATCTGACTGTCGTCCACAAGGGTGGCCAGCTTGGTCCCGGCGGCCACATTGTCCCCCACGTCCACGGCCACATCGGTGATCCGGCCGGCAAAGGGAGCTGTCACGGTGAGGGCTGCGATCTCCTCCTGGAGCTGGGCGAGTTGCTCCTGGTAATCGTCCAGCTGGTTTTCCTGCTCGGTAATCTGATCCTGATACTCCTCAATCTGGTCGTCCAGCTCTGAATCGTCCTGGGTGTAGAGCAGCTCGCCCACCTCCACCGTGTCGCCGGCGGAGACGTATACGCCGGTGATCTCCGCCTCCGAGGCGGTGGTGTACGTAACGCTGTCCGTCGGCATGGTGGTTCCGGTGCCGGAGAGCGTTGTGGACAGGCTGCCATAGGTGGTCTGCTCCGTCAGGGGCGTCTGCTCCTCCCCGCTGAAAAACAGGGCCTTTCCCCCGAGGGCGGCGCCGGCCGCCAGGGCCAGAACCAGCAGCAGCGCCGCCCCGCGCCTCACCGTCAGCCGCCGGCCGGGCTTCCGCTCGGGCGGCGCACTCCCCTCCGCTTTCTTCCGCAATGCCGTCAACTGCATGCAATCGTCCTCCCCTTCTGTTCCGGTTTCGGAGGCCAGTATAGGGGGAGGAACTGAAATTACTCTGAAAAAGGGCCGCGTGAGATTGTTAACACTCTGTAAATCCTTTTGTTCGCCGCCCCGCTTATAATACATTTCAGACAGATTTCAGTTCTCTCTTTTATAATAGAGAAAAACGCAGAAAGGACAGGAGATATGCGCATCTTGATTGTAGAGGACGAGCGCCGCCTGGCCGAGGCGCTGGGCCAGATCATGGCGGAGCAGCGCTATCAGGCCGACGTGGTGTTTGACGGGGCGGACGGGCTGGACTACGCCCTCACCGGGCAGTACGACGCCATCGTGCTCGATGTGATGCTTCCCAAGGTGGGCGGCTTTGAGGTGGCCCGCCGCCTGCGCTGCGCCCACGTCTCCACCCCCATTCTGATGCTCACCGCCCGGGATGAGATCCCGGACAAGATCGCGGGGCTGGATCACGGCGCGGACGACTATATGACCAAGCCCTTCGACATCGGGGAGCTGCTGGCCCGGGTGCGGGCGCTCACCCGGCGGCAGGGCGAGGTGATCGGTGAGCAGCTCGCCGCCGGGGATCTGGTGCTGGACACCCCCACCCGCAGTCTGCGCTGCGGGGAAAAATCCGTCCGGCTGGGTTTCAAGGAGTTCGACGTGCTCCGCCTGCTGCTGGCCACCCCCCGGGCCGTCATTCCCAAGGAGGACATCATCTCCAAGGTATGGGGCCTGGAGTCGGAGGCGGAGGACAACAACGTGGAGGTCTACATCTCCTTCCTGCGGAAAAAGCTGGCCTATCTGGGTTCCCGGGTGAGCATCGGCACCGTGCGCAAGGTGGGCTATCACCTGGAGGTGCCTGCGGTATGATCAAGCGGCTGCGGCGGAAATTCATCCTGATCAACCTGCTGCTGGTGGGCCTGGTGCTGGCGGTGGTGTTCATCCTCTTCGTGGGAGCGAATGCCCGGCGCCTGGCGGGACAGAGCGACGCCGCCCTCCGGCTGGCCCTGTCCTGGCAGGACGGGGAGGGGCCGCCCCGCTTTGAAATCGGCGGCCCGCCGCCGGAGGAGCACGAGCCGGACGGGGCGCACCGCTTCTCCCTGATCCCGGTCTTTGTGGTCACCGTGAAGGACGGGGCCATTGCCAGCCTCAACGACGGCGGCCAGGTAGACGTTTCGGAGGAGACCGCCGCCGAGGCGGTGAAGCAGGCCCAGTCCTCCGGCGCCAGTCAGGGCGTGCTCAGGGAGCTTCGCCTGCGCTTTCTGGTGGAGCGCAGGCCCGACGGCGAGCTCCGCATCGCCTTTGCCGATCTGGGCTGGGAGACTGCCTCCCTGCGCAATTTGTCCCTGCTGGTGTGGGCTCTGGCCATGGTGGGTCTCTTTTTCGTGAGCCTTGTCCTCTCCTCCGTGGCCCTGCGCCCGGCGGAACGGGCGTGGCAGCAGCAGCGCCAGTTTGTGGCCGACGCCTCCCACGAGCTGAAAACCCCCCTCACCGTCATTCTGGCCAATACCGGCCTCGTCCTCTCCCATCCCGAAGACACGGTGGCCGCCCAGTCCAAATGGCTGGAGTACACCCACGACGAGGCGGAGCAGATGAAGGAGCTGGTGGACGATCTGCTCTTTCTGGCCAAGTCGGATGCCGCCCGCCAGCCGGCCGCCCGGGCGGAGACGGCCATGAGCGAGGTGGCGCTGGGCTGTCTGCCCCCCTTCGAGTCGGTGGCCTTTGAGGCGGGCGTGGCGCTGGAGCACCGGATCACCCCCGGCCTGTCCCTGCGCGGAGACGAGGGGCAACTCCGCCGGCTGGTGATGATCCTCCTGGACAACGCCGTGAAGTACGCCGGGCCGGGCGGCACCGTCACCCTCACCCTGGAGCGGCACCAGGAGCGGCTGCGGCTGGCGGTACACAACACCGGCGAGCCCATCCCGCCGGAGCACCTCCCCCACCTCTTCGAGCGCTTCTACCGGGCGGACGCCGCCCGGAACCGGAGCGGGGGCGGCTACGGCCTGGGGCTGGCCATTGCCAGGAGCATCGTGGAGGGCCACCACGGGCGGCTCACCGTCACCAGCACCGCCGCGGCCGGCACCACCTTCACCGCCCTGTTCCCCCGCCGGTGACGGTTTTGCTTGTCAGGACGGCGCGGCTGTTGTAAAATGGGCCTGTTCCAGAAGAAGTTGGAAAGGAGAAACCAATTCATGTCCGTTACTGTAGGAAGCAAGGGCCGCGCCGCATGCGTGGTCAACGATCAGAACACCGCCGCCGCCGTGGGCAGCGGCCTGCTGCCCGTGTTCGCCACTCCCCAGATGATCGCCCTGATGGAGAACGCCGCCGTCGACGCCACCCAGGCCTCCCTGGAGGAGGGGCAGGGCACCGTGGGCACCCGGCTGGACGTGAGCCACGACGCCGCCACCCCCGTGGGGATGCAGGTATGGGCCGAGGCGGAGGTCACCGCCGTAGACGGCCGCAAGCTCACCTTTGCCGTCACCGCCTACGACGAGGCCGGCCCCATCGGCAAGGGTACCCACGAGCGCTTTATCATCCAGAACGACAAGTTCCTGGCCAAGGCCCAGGGGAAAAAGAAGGGGAATTGATATGTCCATCGAGACGGGCCGGGCCTATCTGCGGGCCAGAGGCTATGAAGACCGGATTCAGGAATTCAGCGTATCCAGCGCCACGGTAGAGCTGGCGGCTCAGGCGGTGGGGTGCGAACCCGCCCGCATCGCCAAGACCCTCTCCTTTGCGGTGGACGGGGGCTGCGTGCTCATCGTCTGCGCCGGGGACACCAAGATTGACAACACCAAGTTCAAGGCCCAGTTCCACACCAAGGCCACCATGCTCACCCCGGAGCAGGTGCTGGACTTCACCGGCCACGCCGTAGGCGGCGTGTGCCCCTTCGGCATCGATAACCCCGCTGTGACCACCTACCTGGACGTGTCCCTCCGCCGGTTTGACACGGTCTACCCCGCCGCGGGCAACGCCGCCTCCGCCGTCCGCCTCAACTGCGAGGAGCTTTTTGCGCTGTCCAACAGCGCCGGATGGATCGACGTGTGTAAAAATTGGCACTGATTGGACACTCCCGCCCTTCTGTCCAATGACTTTTCCGCCCGGCGGGGGTATACTAGAGTCCAAGGGGGGATTTTCTCATGCGGGAATTTTTTCATAATATGAAGCTCAGCTTTCTTCTGGCCGCGGTGCTCTACGTCATTCTCGGTCTAGTGTTGCTGATCTGGCCTGGCGTCAGCGCCACCGTGTTCTGCTACGCCTTCGGCGGCATCCTGCTGATCTACGGCATGGTGGCCATCGTCAGCTTTTTCCTGCGGGACAGCTGGCAGGGCAGCTTCGTGTTCGAGCTCTTCCTCGGTATCGTCGCTGCAGCCCTGGGCCTGTTGTTCCTGCTCCGCCCGGTCATCGTGGCCTCCGTCCTGCCCGTAATCCTGGGCCTGTTCATCGTGGTGGACGGCCTGGTTAACCTCAAACGGGCGCTAGAGCTGCGCCGGATGCTCTATCTCCGCTGGACCGTGCCCCTGGCCCTCTCCGCCGGATCGGCGGTGCTGGGGCTGGTGATCGTCTTTCAGCCCTTCCTGGCTGCGGAGGCCCTGGTCATGCTCATCGGCGCGGTGCTCATCTATGAGGGGCTGTCCGACCTGTGGACTATCTTCCGGGTAAGCCAGTGGACCAAGGAGTACCGCAAGCACCACCCTGTGGATGTCGACCCGATTGATTTTGAATAAACCAATAAAAAACAACTCCTGGGCACATGCCTAGGAGCTGTTTTTTATTGACTTTTTCCAATAACGTTTATATAATAACAAACATATATTAAAAACGTTTGTGCGAAGGTGATTCTTATGGAAGAGCAGGAACTTCTCTGGTCCGCCTCCGGGCAGGAGCTGATGCGGGGCGTCGCCCTGCTGGATGGACAGTACCGCTGCCTCCTCTGCGGAGCCGCCTTCCCCCAGGGGGAGGTCTTTCCCCGCGGGGGCCGCTTCTATGATGCCGAGGCCATGGCAGCCCTCCATCTCCGGGAGGCCCATGGCTCCATGCTGGAGTATCTGCTCCACCGAAACCCCGGTCTGCTGGGGCTATCCGAGGTTCAGTTGGAGCTGCTCCGCATGCTCGCAGAGGGCTGCACGGATAAGGAAATCGCTGCGCAGAAGGGGGTTTCCCCCTCCACCGTGCGCAATCATCGCTTCAAGCTCCGGGAAAAGGAGCGGCAGGCCCGACTCTTTTTGGCCCTGATGGAGCTGCTGCGCACCAGTCGTATCTCCAGCCCGGTGGATACCGGCTTTTGCCACCCCCATCCCACTGCGTCCATGGTTGATGCCCGCTACGCCGTTACTAATGAGGAGCGGCAGGCCATCCTGGCCGCCTGTTTTGACGAAGCCGGCGCCCTGCGCCAGTGGCCTGCCCGCGAAAAGCGCAAGTTGGTCGTACTCAGCGCCATCGCCGAGCAGTTCAAGCCCGGCCGACAGTATACGGAGAAGGAGGTCAACCGGCTGCTGGGCCGGATCTATGAGGACTTTCCCTACCTCCGCCGCCTGTTGATCGAATACGGCTTTCTGGAGCGCACCGCCTCCGGCTCCGCCTACTGGCGCAAGGAGTAGGCGGTGGGCCGGGCTGTCGGCGGCCGGGCCGCCGCCCTCCTGCTGGCCGGACGGACGGTCTCCCGGTTCGGCTCCTCCTTTTATCTGGTCGCCCTGCCTCTCTATGTGCTCGAGCGCACCGGGAGTCTGGGGGCGTCCGGCCTTTTCTTCACCCTGACCAGCCTTCCCCCCTGCTGGCCGTTCCCTTCCTGGGGCCGCTTGTGGAGCGCACCCACCGGAAAGGATTGCTGATCCTCTGTGATTTTGGCGCCAGCGCGCTCTGTGCCCTTCTCCTGCTTTTCCCCGGTCCCCCGCTCCCCTTTCTTTTGACGGGCACCATGCTTTTTCACCTGCTGTCCCATTTGTTCGAAATTGCATCCAAGGTTCTCTTTTCGGAGCTGTGTCCACCGGAGCGCCTCTCCTCCCTCAATGGAATCAAAAGCCTGCTGGATCACGGCGCGGCGGTACTGGCCCCTGCGGCGGGCGCGCTTTTGTTTGGACTGTGTGGATTCCGGGCCATCCTCCTGCTGTGCGCGTTGGCCTACGGCCTCTCCGCCCTCCAGGAGTGCTTCATTCCCTACGCGCCGCGCCCCATCCAGCAGGCGGAACCGCCCCGCCTGCGGGCCGGTATTCGATATCTGCTGGGCCGGCGGGAATTGTTCTCCCTCTTTCTTCTGGTGATGGCCCTCAACTTTTTTGTAGCCAACAGCGAGGAGATCATCTTCCCCGGCATTCTGGTGGAGCTGTACCAGTTTCCAGAGTCCCGATACGGCCTGGCGGTCTCCGCCTCCACCGCCGGAACCCTGCTGGCCAGCCTGTTCCTGATCCGGGCGGCCCACCTCCGCCCCCTGGAACACCTGCGCGCCCTGTTTCTGGTCAACAGCGCCCTGATGGCCGCCCTTGGTCTGGCCGCGCCCCTTCTGCGTTTCGTTCCAAAGCTTTACTTTGTCCTCTTCTTCACCTTCCAGCTTTTGATCGGCTGGCTCACCGCCTGCATCAACGTCCCGCTGATCTCCTATTTCCAAACCCGGGTACCGCTGGAACAGCAGGGGCGGTTCTTTGCCCTGCTCGCCTTCTTCTCCGGGATACTGATACCCCTGGGCATCTCCTATACCGGAGTCCTGGCCGACTGGCTGGGTCCAGGCGCGGCCTATGCCTGCAACAATCTCTGTGTCATTGTTCTGGTACTTCTGGTAAGGCTTCCGGCCTGAAGCGAACAAAGCCCGCAGGATTTTATATCCCGCGGGCTTTGTTCGTTGTCTCTTATTCCCAGGTCTGAAACTGGCCGTCCAGCACCGCGCGGCGGTGGAAGATGACGAAGTCGGGGGCGGCGTCGGGACAGTGCTCCCGGATGGCCGCCACCACCAGCTCCGGGTTGAGGCCGGGATTCTGGGCCCGGAGCACCAGGTCCAGGGCGATGGTGTCCCGCCGCTCCTCCACGGTTGCCCTAGCGATCAGGGGAATGAGGTCCACCTCGGTAAAGCCGCTCTTGGCCTTCTTGCTCCTTTTGGTCATCACCAGGCAGTCCCGGGCCAGCAAATCCCGGATGGCGCTCTCCGCGCCGAAGGGGGCCCCCGCCTCATACTCCAGGGTGACGATATAGTTGACGTAGCACAGCTCCTTCACCGGCCGCACCGCCTCATAGCAACGCTGGATGGTGATGCCCGCGGGCAGGGCGGCGTTCATCTTCGCCGGCACCTGATCCAGCGGGGTGTCCAGCACCTGGCACTCCAGTACCTCGCACCCGCTGGAGAAGCCCACCGACAGGGGCAGAGGGATGGAGACAAAGGCGTGGGGATTGAAGCCCTCGGTGTGCTTGATGGCGATCCCCGCCCGGAGGAAGGAGCGCTGGAAGGTGCGCATCAGATCCAGATGGGAGATAAACTTGGCGGTGTCCGCCTTGCTGAACGCTAATCTATGCTTCGGCATCGCATTTCCCTCCCGGATAGAGCTTGTCCGCCCCGCAGCCGGTACACTGTACCCGGCAGTCGGGGGTGATCACCGCCTGATAGGCCCGCTCCCGCTCCCGCCACAGGAAGGGCGTGGTCACGCCGGTGGAGGTGACCGACCAGGGCAGCACCTCGTCCTTTTCCCGCACCCGGTTGGCATAGAAGGCGGGGTCCAGGCCGCAGGCGTCAAAGGCCGCCATCCAGCGGTCAAAGTCAAAATACTCGCTCCAGGCGTCGAACTTGGCGCCCTGGCGCCAGGCCTCCTCAATCACGTCGGCCACCTGGCGGTCCCCCCGTGAGAACACTGCCTCCAGGAAACTGGTGTCCGGATCGTGCCAGTTGTAGCGGATGGAACGCCCCCGCATGTTGTCCCGCAGCAGCTTGACCCGCCGCCGGTACTCCTCCATGCTCACCTGGGCCTCCCACTGGAAGGCGGTGTGGGGCTTGGGTACAAAGCAGGCGGTGGACACGGTGATGGTCACCCCCCGCTTGGGGTTGGGGGTGCACTCCTTCCACGCCTTGTATACCTTCTCGGCCAGCTCGGCGATGCCCAGCACATCCTCGTCGGTCTCGGTGGGCAGGCCCAGCATGAAATAGAGCTTCACGCTGCTCCACCCGCCGGAGAAGGCGGTGCGGCAGGAGCGGAGGATCTCCTCCTCCGTCACATTCTTGTTGATGGCGTCCCGCAGGCGCTGGGTGCCCGCCTCCGGGGCAAAGGTCAGCCCCGACTTGCGCACATGCTGCACCCGCTCCATCAGGCCCAGGGAGAAGTTGTCCGCCCGCAGGGAGGGCAGGGACAGGGAGACCTTGTTGGGCTCGCACCACTCCAGCAGGCCGTCGCACAGCCCCTCCAATGCCCGGTAGTCGCTGGTGGACAGGCTGGAGAGGGTCATCTCCTGGTAGCCGGAGTCCCGGCACGCCTCGATGCCCTGCTGGACCAGCCGCTGGGGATTGCGGGGGCGCACCGGCCGGTAGGCGTAGCCCGCCTGACAGAAGCGGCAGCCCCGGATGCAGCCGCGGAACACCTCCAGCATCACCCGGTCGTGGACGATCTCGGTGGAGGGTACAATGGTCTTAACCGGGAAATAGCTCTTGTCAAAGTCCTGGACGATGCGCTTGGTCACCCTGGCCGGAGCCCCCTCCAGCGGGGTGACGGCGGCCACCGTGCCGTCGCCGTGATAGCTCACCTCGTAAAGAGAGGGCACGTAGACGCCGGGAATCCGGGCCGCGGCGGTGAGGAACTCCTCCTTACCCCAGCCCTCCTCCCGGGCCTGGCGGTAGAGCTGGATAATCTCCACACTCACGTCCTCCCCTTCCCCCAGGACGAACAGATCCACAAAGGGGGCCAGGGGCTCTGGATTAAAGGCGCAGGTTCCCCCCGCCACCACGATGGGAGACAGCTCTGTCCGCTCCCCGCTGCGCAGGGGAAGGCCAGCCAGATCCAGCATGTTGAGCACATTGGTATAGGCCATCTCATAGCCCAGGGAGAAGCCGATCAGGTCGAAATCGGCGATGGAATCGCCGCTCTCCAGGCCGTACAGGGGAATCCCCTCCCGGCGCATCTCCTCCTCCATGTCGCCCCAGGGGGCAAACACGCGCTCACACCACACCCCATCCATCTCGTTCATTAGCCCGTAAAGGATACGCACGCCCAGATTGGACATGCCGATCTCATAGGTGTCCGGGAAGCAGAGCGCGTAGCGCACATCCACCGCGCGCCGGTCCTTGACCACTGCGTTATACTCCCCTCCCGTATACCGGGCGGGCTTCTGAACCCGTGGGAGGATGTGTTCCAAAGTACGATTCATGCCGAACCCTCTCCATGTATCTCGAAATCAATAGAAAATGCAGTAAATTGTATTATACTATGTCTTTTCCCGCCTTGCAACCCCCATTCAAAAGGAATTCACGACAAACGCATGAATGATTGTCTACCACCAATTCTGTTTTCAGCTATTTTTA
>OKSF01002083.1_pt1 | contig 14328 bp, 9 predicted proteins | sample 1606061 | NCBI WGS metagenome assembly OKSF01 (sample SAMEA3541567, study PRJEB24748) | human gut metagenome | biome: human gut; feature: human-associated habitat; material: faeces | place: China | collected 2012 | reverse complement strand
TCAATGGAATCATGAGCAAAATTGATACTTATCATACTGCTTTAATTCATGGTGTGACTGGTTCTGGAAAAACCGAAGTGTATCTACATTTATCTAAATATGTGATTAGAAATAATAAAACTGTCTTAATGTTAGTACCGGAGATTTCTTTAACACCGATGATGGTCAATGCTTTTAAACACAAATTTGGGAAAGAGGTAGCAATTTTACATTCAAAATTATCTGCTGGTGAGCGTTATGATGAGTATCGGCGAATTTTGAATAGTGAAGTTAAGATCGTTGTTGGTGCTCGAAGTGCGGTATTTGCGCCTTTGGAAAAAATAGGATTGATTATTTTAGATGAAGAACATGATCCTAGTTATAAACAGGAAAGCAAGCCACGGTATCAAACGACTCAGATTGCTCGAATTCGGGGGCAATACCATAACTGTCCCGTTATTCTTGGTAGTGCTACACCGTCACTAGAATCTTATAGTCGAGGACAAAAAGGAATTTATGATCTATACGAGCTACCAAAGCGGATCAATCAGTTTCCCTTACCAAAGATTGAATTGATCGATATGGCTGATGAAATTAGAAATAAAAATTATTCACTTTTTTCAAAAGCGATGAAGGAACAAATTCAAACCTGCCTGGATCATGATGAACAAGTAATTCTTCTATTAAATAAACGTGGTTATGCAACATATGTTCGTTGCCTTGATTGTGGTGAAGTAATTAAATGTCCTCATTGTGATGTAACCTTAACATATCATAAGGCGGATCACAAATTACGTTGTCATTATTGTGAACATCAAATTGAAATGCCGCGTCTTTGTCCACATTGTTCAAGTGAACGATTAAAATTAGTTGGAACAGGAACACAAAAAGTAGAGGAACAGCTGGAGACTATATTTGATGGTGCAAAAGTGATACGTTATGACGTTGATACAACTAAACAAAAGGATGGGCATCAAAAATTATTAGATAAGTTTGCTCGCAAAGAGGGTAATATTCTATTAGGAACACAGATGATAGCAAAAGGATTAGATTTTGAAAATGTTACTTTTGTTGGTGTTTTAAATGCTGATATAAGTTTAAATATCCCTGATTTTCGTGCTAATGAGCGAACTTTTCAACTGCTTGAACAGGTTTCAGGACGAAGTGGACGTGGTCAAAAAGAAGGTACAGTAATGATTCAGACATACAATCCTGAGCATTTTGTGTTACAATGTGTCAAGAATCACGACTATCTTCGTTTTTATCAGGAAGAAATGAAAACACGAAAATTAGCAGCTTACCCTCCATATGTTCATTTAGTGAGCATTTTAATACAAGGAAAAGATGAAGAAGTTGTTAATCAAAGTGCGGTGCAAATAAAAGAGTATTTACAAAAACAACTTGATAAAATGGCAATTCTTGGTCCGGCAAATAGTTTGATCTATCGGATGCAGGATATTTATCGTAAACGTATTATGATTAAATTTACAAATAGTAAACAATTATATCCAGTATTAGAAAAGATGAGTGATTTTTATAATAAAAAAGGAAATAAAGTTCATGTGGTTTGTGACTTTAATCCATATAATCAAATATAGGAAGGACTATTTATGGCAAGAACGACTGCATTAGATGTATTAATAAAATACCAAAATGAGCAAAGTTATTTAAATATTACTTTAAATGACTATTTAGAAAAAAGCTTATTATCTAGAAATGATAAAGATTTGGCTACACGAATTGTATATGGAACGATTCAAAATAAGTTATATCTTGAATATCAATTGGCGCCATATATTCAAGGTAAAAAAATTAAAAATCGTGAGAAAATGATTTTATTGATGTCATTGTATCAATTAATTTTCTTAGATAAGGTTCCGGATTATGCTGTAATTGATGAAGCTGTCCGTTTAGCAAAGAAACGTGATAATTTTGCGGGGAAATTTGTTAATGCTATTTTAAGAAATTTTTTACGTAATGGAAAATGTGAGATTGATGAGAAGGATGAATTGAAAAGAATTTCTATTGAAACAAGCCATCCCTTATGGATAGTTAAGATGTTAAGTAAACAGTATGATTTAAATATAGCCAAAAAGATTTGTCAGCATGATAATACACCACCAACCAGAGCAGCGAGGGTCAATATTTTAAAGACTACAAAGGCTCAATTATTAACTGATGAAAATTTTGAAGCAGGGAATCTTTCTCCCGATGGACTCTTGTACAGAGCAGGAAATATTGCTAACACTGATTATTTTAAAAACGGGTTAGTCACTATTCAAGACGAGTCAAGCCAGTTGATTGCTCCGTTGCTGGATCCTCAGCCAACGGATCTCGTTCTTGATATGTGTTGTGCTCCAGGAAGTAAAACTACACATTTAGCAGCTATTATGAATAATCAGGGTAAAATAATTGCATATGATTTATTTGAACATAAAATCAAGCTAGTTGAAGCTAATCTAAAACGCTTAGGTGTTAATAATGTAGAACTGCATGTTGGGGATGCCACTTTGTTGAAAGAAAAATATTCAGAAGAATCATTTGATAAAATTTTGCTTGATGCACCTTGCAGCGGTTTAGGAGTAATGAAACGTAAACCGGAGATTAAATATCATGATTCTGGTGCAATGGATACAATCATTCCTTTACAAGCAAAATTGTTAGACAATGCCTACTATTTATTGAAGAAAAATGGTAAAATGGTCTATAGTACGTGTACAATCAATAAAAAAGAAAATGAACAAATGATAAAACAATTTCTTGATAAATATCCAGATATGAAGATAATTGAAGAAAAGAAGATTTTACCGTATGTTTATGACAGTGATGGATTTTATATGTGTAAATTAGAAAAAGGAAAATAAGATGAAAAATATTTATGATTATTCACTAGAACAACTAACTGAATATTTTGCTTCAATCAAACAAAAGCCATTCCGTGCTAAACAAGTTTTTAGCTGGCTTTACCAGAAAGATGCTCGTAGTTTTGATGATATGTCGGATTTATCAAAAGATCTACGAAATCAATTGAAAGTAGAATTTTCTTTAGATGTTTTAAAAATTAAAGAAAAACAAGTATCAAGAGATGGGACAATTAAATATCTGTTCGAATTATTAGATGGAAGTTTGATTGAATCTGTCTTAATGATTCATGACTATGGTAAGTCACTATGTGTAACTAGCCAAATTGGCTGCAACATGAAATGTACATTTTGTGCTAGTGGTTTATTACGCAAACAACGTGATTTAACACCAGGTGAAATTGTTGCACAAATTATTAAAGTACAACAAGATATTGATCAACGAGTTAGTCATGTAGTCGTAATGGGGACGGGTGAACCATTTGATAATTATGATAATGTGATGGAATTTGTACGGATCATTAACCATCCACATGGTCTAGCTATCGGCGCTCGACACATTACTATTTCAACTTGTGGATTGATCAAAGGGATCAAGCGATATAGTGAAGAAGGAATTCAAACTAATTTGGCAATTTCGTTACATGCTGCTAATGATGAAATTCGCGATGAATTGATGCCGATCAATAAGGTGCATCCAATGGATGATTTACGTGAAGCTATCAGTGAATATATTGATAAAACAAATCGGCGTGTTACTTTTGAATATATCATGTTAAAAGGTGTTAATGATGATATTGTTTACGCTCGTCAATTGGCACACTATCTACGTGGATTAAATGCATATGTTAATTTAATACCATATAATAGTGTTGATGAGCATGGTTATCAACCTAGTGATAAAGAAACAGTAGAAATATTTAAAAATGAGCTATTAAGATTACATATTAATGTAACTTTAAGAAAAGAACATGGGCGCGATATTGATGGTGCTTGTGGACAATTAAGGGCTAAAAGAAGTGGGGTGAAATAATGAACTATTATGCATTGACTGATATCGGTAAAGTACGAAATAAAAATCAGGATCAGGCTACTGTTATTGCAAATGTAAAAGATCAAGTTATTGCAATTGTCTGTGATGGTATGGGTGGTCATCGTGCTGGTGAAATTGCTTCTCGGGTGGTGATGGATCAATTTGTTAATTGTTTTGACAGTATCCCCCCATTTGATAATGTTGATGAGTTGAAAAAATGGGTAAATGAAACAATTTATGAAGCTGATGCGATTGTAAAAAGAATGGCTAAGCAAAATGTTGAGCATCATGGTATGGGTACGACAATTGTCGTGGCAATTTTAATGGATAATGTGATATATATTTCTCATGTCGGTGATAGCCGTGCTTATGTTTTGAAAAATGATCAATTAATGCAATTGACTAAAGATCATACTTTAGTTAATGCTTTAGTTGATCGTGGAGCAATCAGTGAAGAAGAAGCTGTTAATCATAGCCAAAAAAATGTTTTGACTCAGGCAATTGGTGCAGATACTGAATTAACCCCATCTTTTATCGAATTAGAATTTGCAGATAGTTTATTGTTGCTTTGCAGTGATGGATTATATAATTGCTTAAATGATGAAATAATTAAAGAAATTTTAAAAAAGAATATAAAAGTATCTCAAAAAGTTACTGAATTAATTGATCGAGCTAATGAAAATGGTGGACGTGATAATATCGGAGTAGCTATCATTGATAATCGGGAGGAAAAATAGGATGGCAAAAATAATTGCAGAACGTTATGAATTGTTAGAACTAATTGGTCAAGGCGGAATGGCAGATGTTTATTTAGCTCAAGATATTATCTTAAATCGTACTATTGCGATTAAGATTCTTCGAACTAGCCTTGCTAAAGATCCAATATATGTAACTAGATTTCAACGTGAAGCTAGTGCAGCAGCTGCACTTTCTCATAAAAATATTGTTGAAATATATGATGTTGGTGAGGATGAAGATAAATATTATATTGTCATGGAATATGTGCCGGGTATGACGTTAAAAGAGTTGATTTTAAAGCGTGGTGCTGTTCATGTAGTTGAAGCAATTGATATTATGAAACAAGTAATTAGTGGAATTTCTAAAGCTCATCAGCTAGGGATTATCCATCGTGATTTAAAACCGCAAAATATTTTGGTTACTGATAGTGGAGTGGCTAAAATTGCCGATTTTGGAATTGCTTCAATGCAATCTCTAGCGCAGGTAACCCAGACAGATGTTATTATGGGCTCATTGCATTATTTAGCTCCAGAATTAGCACGTGGTGAAAAAGCGACTGCCCAAAGTGACGTATATGCTTTAGGAATTGTTTTTTATGAGTTGTTACGGGGAGAAGTACCATTTAATGGTGAATCACCAGTTAATATTGCATTAAAGCATATGCAGGAAGATCTACCATCATTGTTGGAGTTTAATCCTTCAATTCCCCAGTCTGTTGAGAATATTGTAATTAAAGCTACTGCTAAAAATCTTAATGATCGTTATAAAAGTGCAACAGAAATGTTGGATGATATAAAGACTTGTATGGAACGTCAGGATGAAGAAAAATTAGTTTTTTCACATGACCAAGATACTGATCCAACAATTGTTATTGATCCTCGTTCCGCATTTACTAGTGGCAATACTGCACCAATCGTAGATCCAGTTGAAGAAAAAGAAGTGGCAGCCCCTAAAAAAGAAGGTTTTTTCAGTAAATTAGTTAATAAATTTAAAGGTTTAGATACAAAAGCTAAGGTGGCAGTTGGTGTGGTTACTGCTTTAGTTATCGCGGGAATTGCTTTTGCGATTTATCTTGGAGTGAAGCCAGATACTAGTCTAATGCCTGATTTAACAGAAAAAACAGTTGAACAAGCAAAAGAAATTTTAAAAGAATATAATGTTACTATTAGCGATGATATTACTGAAGAACTATCTGATGAATATGAAAAAGGTGAAATCATTGCAACAGACCCTAAAAAAGGAACGACGATCAAAGAAGGTGATGTCGTTAAAGTAACAGTATCGAAAGGCAAATATATTGTTCTTGAAGATTACACTGGAAAAAAAGAAGATGTTGCTAAAAAGGCATTAGAAAAATTGAAATTTGAAGTAGAGATTGAATATGAGATATCTTCTAAAACTAAAGGAACTGTAATTGATCAAAGTATTGAAAAAGGAACTAAAGTAGATCCAACTGAAAAAGATCGTAAAATTATTTTAACAGTATCAAAAGGTGATTATGTAGTTCTTGGTAATTATGTAGGAATGGATCAAAATAAGGCCAAAGAAGCACTGACAAAACTTGGGTTTGATGTTACGATCAAAGAAACTAGTTCAGAACAAGCAGTTGGAACAGTTGTTGAACAGAGTCTAAAAGAAGGGCATAAGGTTGATCCTGATGAAAAAGATCGGACAATTACATTGACTGTTTCTTCGGGAATTAAAATTGAAGTACCAAATGTTAAAGGAATGGATATTGATGCTGCTGCGACCTTACTAACAAATAAAGGTTTTTCAGTTAAACGGGAAACATTGCCAACACCTACAGATCCAAATGAAATTGAAAAGATTACTGTAAATCAAGTAGTCCGTCAAAGTTTAGATGCCTTTACTACGGTAACTAAGAAGAATGAATCTATTACACTTTATTATTATAATTATAAACCTGAAATACCTACAGATGATTAGGAGGTAGAGATGTCACAAGGAAGAATTATTAAAGCATTAGCAGGGTTTTATTATGTCGAAGATGATCATCAAATAATTCAATGTCGTGCTAGGGGGAAATTTCGTAAGGATGAGATTAAGCCCCTGGTTGGTGACTTTGTTGAATATGAAGTCGAAGGTGATAATGATGGCTATGTAATGAATGTATTGCCTCGTCATAATTGTTTAGTTCGACCACCTATTTGTAATGTTGATCAAGCTCTGATTGTTAGTTCTTGTAAGGAACCTGATTTTTCATCAATATTATTAGATAAATTTCTTTTAGTAATTGACATCTCCGCCTGGAACTGGTGTGATGAACGAAGCCTTTTCCTTAACCTGTGCAAAATCAACGTCGCCGCAGAGTTTTCCAAGCTCATTTCGGTTCATACCAACATCGACTACAACCACACCATCTTTTACCATATCAGCAGTCAGGGTATTTCTTCTTCCGGTTGCAACAATGATAATATCTGCCCGTCTGGTGATTTCAGCAAGATTCTGTGTCTTAGAGTGACAGATCGTAACGGTCGCATCGTGCTGGAGCAGCAGTGCTGCCATTGGTTTTCCAACGATGTTGCTTCTGCCGATTACCACACAGTTTTTGCCTGCAAGCTCAATGCCATATTCCTTGAAGATTGCCATAATGCCGCTTGGAGTAGCTGGCGCAAAACCTTCGTCTCCGATGCTCAAAAGGCCTACACTAACAGGATGGAAGCCGTCCACATCCTTTTCCGGAAGGATTGCACGCAGCACAATCTTTTCGTTGATCTGTTTTGGAAGCGGAAGCTGAACCAGAATTCCGTCCACTGTTGGATCTTCGTTAAGCTGATATACGGTATCCAGAAGTTCTTCCTGTGTTGTTTCTTCAGGGAGGTGAATAATCTCTGATTCAATTCCAACTTCGCCGCAGGATTTATGTTTGTTGCGAACATAAACTTCCGACGCACTGTCGTTACCAACCAGAACGACCACCAGTTTTGGAATAATTCCCTCTGCCCGCATCTGTGCGATGCGTTCCTTCATCTGTTCCTTCAGTTTCTGAGATAACGCTTTGCCATCCATAATGGTTGCCATTCCGATTCCTCCTCACAAATATTGGTGTTTATTTTTCTTCTTCCGAAAGTTCCTCCTGCGGTTCTTCCGGTTTTGGTTCTGATTCATTTCCCAGGAAATTTTCTTCCTGTTTAGCAGGCTGCTCATCAGCTTCTGTATTTACTGTTTCTTCCTGCTTAACTTCTTCTGCTGCCGCATCTTCTGGCTGTTCGGAAGTAACTTCTGAAACTTCTTCTTTTTTCTCTGCAGTTTCTGCTGACTGCTCTGCATTTTCTGTAAACAGAGAATGGGTCTGTTCTGCATCAGAAGTTTTGGCTGTTTCGCCCTTCTTCTGATAGAATTGACCGGCTACAATCAGCTGACCTTCTTCACTGTCCACAAACAGATGTTTCTCACCTGCTTTTTTCACTTTAGAGGTGTTGATCACCCAAATCACTGCTGCCACAATCACCATTGCCAAAGCCAGCATCTGGGATGCGCGCAGGGAAGTGTTTGGAATCATCAGGCTGTCTGTACGCAGTCCTTCAATCACTGCTCTGCCTGCACCGTACCACATCATATAGATGAGGATCAGTTCGCCGTCAAACTTGCGGCGTTTGGTGTACCATGCAAGAAACAAAAAGCCCAGCAGGCACCAGATCGATTCATACAAAAAGGTTGGATGCACTGGCATGTTCGGGTCAATATTCATACCCAATGCTTCCAGCTCCGCTTCATGTTCGGTCAGATAAGAAGTAATGACCGAAGAAGACATGCCCCATGGCAGGCTGGTATTTCCGCCAAAAGCTTCAATATTCACAAAGTTGCCCCAGCGTCCGATTGCCTGTCCGATAAAGAATCCGCCAGCAGCCAGATCCACTGCCGGAACAAAGCGAATCTTTCGAATCTTGCACATCAAAAGACCTACCAGCAATCCGCCGATAATACCGCCATAGATTGCCATACCGCCGCTTCTGGTATTAAAGATCTGATCCAGGTTCTGTCCGTAATAATCCCATTTGAGCAGAACATAATAAGCTCTTGCACCGACGATTCCGCCGACTGCACCGCCCATAATGACATCGAGCATCCGGTCTGGATCAATGCCGAATTCTTTTGCACGCTTGTTAACATATATAATTGCGAGAATAAATCCCAGCGCAATCAGGATACCATACCAATAAACGGGTATATTTCCAATCTGAAAAGCGACTCTGTTAATATTAAATTCCAATCCCAACCCTGGGAAGGCAACTGTCTGTTCCATGAAACTTTGCTCCTTACCTTTTGTCTTATGCCATTACAATGGAAATGCTGCTGTTTTCTGTCAGGAAATCTGCTTTCAGACGTTCCATCAGCTCTTCCTTGGTGCTGTTTGCCACCAATTCGATCAGCTCATACAGATCCATTCCTGCAAAATAGCAGTTTACGGTTGCAGCCGCAATGGACTCCGGTTTTCCGAACATTCCAAGATATCTTCCATAGGTCGATTTCTTGATGCGTTCGAAATCCTCATCCGCAATTCCATTCATTTTAGCCTGCTCAAACGCTTCTGCAATCTGCTCATAAACAGAATCCGGATCTTTGGATTCACCGGAAATCATCGAGCACAGATAATCTCTGCCAGCCATGGTTTCTCCGATAATGCCGCCGTTGATCAGGCCCTGCTCGTACAATTTTTTATACAGTTCGGTTGTTTCTCCAGTAACCAGGTCCAGAATCATTTCGTCATAGATCATGTTGCGGAAATTCTGTGTTTCCCCTGCATTCGGGCTCTTAAATCCAATATAGAACATTGGTGTAGCAACTGGAAGATGCTGTACAAAGCGCTTTCTTGCAACCTCTGCTGGTTCTTCCTCTACCTTACGTTCAATCTGAATCGGCTCTGCTTTTTTGAGTACCTGATCTGCTGCATCAATGACATCCTGTGGGTCAAAGTTTCCTGCAACGGTCAGCACCATGTTGTTGAGATTATAGAAGGTATTGTAACAACGATAAAGCAGATCTGCGTCAATCTGTGCAATCGACTCCACTGTTCCGGCAATATCCACTTTGACGCTATTTTTCTGGTACATGCTTTCCAGAAGGTTAAACATGACTCTCCAACCCGGATCGTCATCGTACATTCTGATTTCCTGGGCAATAATTCCCTGTTCCTTTTCTACTGTCTCTTTGGTAAAGTAAGGATCGGTCACAAAGTCGAGCAGAATCTCAATCGACTCTCTGAACTGGTCGGAACATGCAAACAGATAACAGGTCTTGTCAAAACTTGTAAATGCATTCGCCGATGCGCCGGTTTTGGCATAACGGTCAAACGCATCTCCATCCTCACTTTCAAACATCTTATGTTCCAGATAGTGGGCAATTCCTGCCGGTACCGTTACAAAATCCTTGTCCTTTTCTGTTTTGAAGCAGACATCGATGGAACCATACTTGGTAGAAAACATCGCATAAGAAGTGGAGAACCCTTTCATTGGATACAGCAGCATGGTGAGTCCCGATGGATGTTCTATTCGCAGATATTCCTCTCCAATTCGTTCATTTCGCACGATTTCCTGTTTCATCCTATTCCCCCTCCTTTTCATCCTGCGGCATCAGCATATAAACGGTATCCAGTTTCACACAGTTTACCGCATCGATAACATCCTGCTTGGTAACCTTGCTGCACAGCTCGATTTCCATATCCGGTGAAACCTCTGTGCCGCCCATGATCTGAGCCAGATACCAGCTGTCCATTGCGCCCAGCGAATCGCCGGTTGCCTTGAGCGCAGTCTTAAAGAAGAGTTTTGTTTCTTCCAGATCTTTTTCAGAAAAATCTCCGCGCTGCATCATTTCCAGCTGAGCAAGAATTGCTTCCTTTGCCTTCTGTGCGTTTGCAGCTTCTACACCACTGTATACCATCATGATTCCGGTATGTCGGTCGTACTGAGAAGAACAGTAGTAGCACAAACTCATTTTTTCGCGGACATTCTTAAACAGGAAGGAACTTGCTGTTCCGCCAAACAGACCGATTGCCACTCGTTCTGCATTCATTTTGGTATAGCTGTCCATATTTTCTACACGGAAGCCCATAACCAGTTTTCCCTGTTTTACATCCATCTTTTCGACTACCTGCTTCACTTCTCCCTGCTGAGGTCTTGTGTTGCACTTAGCAATCGAAATTGGATTTCTTGTAATCTCAGCAAACTTTTTGCGGAAAATCTCTTTTGCTGCATTTGGATCTCCGCAGCCTTCAAACATAATCTCAACCTGTGCTGTTTCAATCAGTTCCTGATATGCCTTTGCTGCAGACTCTGGTGTAATCTTCTGCGCATCTTCTGCATAACCATACTTCTTGATTGCACAAGCTTCATCCTTACACATAATATCCTTGCAGCGGATGTTAGCATAGGTTCTCTTATCATTGATTTCGGAAGAAATGGTTTCTAACAGATATTGTTTTTCCAAGTCTGTATTTTTTGCATTAAATTTACCATCTGTAATATCCGGTTCCAGTACAATTTCGCAGAGCATCCGGGTGCATTCCTGTACCATGTCTTCTCCAGACAGCGCAAAGCGGTTGTCCACCCCGATGATTCCCAAAGTGATCATCTGATACTCACCAATTTTATCGACACCGGCATCCAGCGAAGCTCCGTACAGATCACACAATTTTTTATTGAGGTCGGTAAAATCCGGACAATTCTTGCTTCCCTGACGCAGAATAAATGGTACTACCGCACGATCGGTTACCTTTTCTCTGTCCAGCTTCACAATGAGGTTGACCGAGATTCGATTATGTTTAAACTTTTTATCTGTGATGGAAGAAAAATACACTCCATTCGCAATGCATTCTCTTATCAGCGGATATTCCATGAATTCATCTCCTATCTGATCTTGTTTCATTACAATTCCTACTGGTTATTATATCATATTCCTTTTTGTGTTTCTATATCCAGACTGTGAACTCATTCCCTTTCTTTCCAAAAAAGAAAAACCATGCATCAAAATGACGCATGGTTTTTTATTTACAGACATTATAAAAAGGGGCTGTGATTTCTCACAGCCCCTCTTGGAAGCTTTATCGTTTATTCGGAGTTCTCTTGATAAATCAGATTAGTACATTGGTATTTCCCTCATTATGACTAGTATTCTTTTAGATAACCTGAGATGTTTGGTTTTTTGGGGAATGCTTTCATTTCAATCACATTTCCTTTAACTCAACTTCTTTTTTGTATGTTATCTTGTAAGGGGTACCTTTTTAAAATCTGCTATTTCATCGGACTCACCTAAAAAGCAATTATTTTGAAATCAATGTTAACTAGCTTTCTTTCTGAGAATCTATATTAACAATGAAAAGGTAATATCATTTGTTTTTAATTTTTTTAAAAGGTTCTTTTCCTTTCTTTTTTCTTATTCAGTTTTCGTTATTTTTTTAAAAGGTTTTTTCCTTTTCTTCTGATACTACTTCCATCAGAATCTTTTTGATATTAAATATAAACTTGTTCAGATTTTGTTTTCCATATTTTATTTTGCTTCATTGCTTTCGATCTTGTTTTATCCTTTTTTAGAAATTCTTTTTATTAAATCTTTTGATTTAATGAATTTCTTTTTTCAGGTTTCTGATCGCTTTGTTATGGAAACTTATCTGTTTTGGGATCTCCCTGAGGAAACTTTTGATTCCTCAGAAAGGATTGAAACTGGTTCTGCTCCTGTTTTCATAGGAATCACCCTTTCTGTTTTATATTTAATATTACCTTTGTTGTGATTTTATTATATCCCATTCTATTGTGTTTTTCAATATTAATTTTCAACAAATTTGAATCTTTTTATTGAACAATTTATAAAATCTATAATAATGATTGACTTTGATCTCAGAATGCTATAATATAATCGTAGTTGAAATGAAAGGAGCTGCGGCCCGATGATCGATAACGAATTTGGCAACGACATCCTGACTCTGGAAGATGACGACGGTGTTGAACATACATTTGAAGTTCTGGATGCAATTGACAACGGTGAAAACCGTTATATGGCACTTTCCCCAGTATTTGATGATCCACAGGAATCGCTGGATGACAGCGGTGAGCTGGTAATTCTCAAGGTTGTTACTGTAGATGGCCAGGAATTTTTGGAAACTATCGAAGATGAGGACGAAATGGACGAAATCGCTGATATCTTCATGGAACGTCTGGAAGAAGATTATGACGTTGTTTCGGACGACGAGGAATAATTTCCTGTATTTCTGTAAATAATTTTGCTTGTACTCCTGCCGTGTTCGAGAAAGTATGGTTTTTATAATCCAACACTTTTTAAAAGGGACGCCAAGCTCCGGTACTGGATTGCAGACCTCCCGCAGCGTGAATTTCACGTCTGTGGACGAAGGGAGCGTGAAGGTGCTGGGCAGCAACCCACCTGTCCATACGACGGGTTTTAACTTGCCATGGCGACGGCACGGTGGGGTATCTCATAAAAAAATCAGCGCACTGTTTGGTGCGCTTTTTTCATGTCTTTTTGAATTCATAATAAGGAGGTCCGCTATGAGCAGAAAATGGCTTGAGCGCACAGAAAAGCTCTTTGGAGAGCAGACAATCGACAATCTGTCGCAAAAAACAGTGGCTGTATTGGGTCTGGGCGGTGTCGGCGGAGCAGCTGCCGAAGCCGTCTGCCGCATGGGCCTGGGTAAGCTTGTCCTGATTGATAACGACACTGTGGACATTACCAACTTAAACCGACAGCTTTTTGCAACCGCTGATATGGTCGGTCAGAGCAAATGTCTTGCTGCCAAAAAAAGATTGCTGTCCATCAATCCTGATCTCAATATCATCTGCTACGAACGGTTTTTCCTGCCGGAAAACTCCGATTTTCTTTTTGACGAAAAACCGGATCTAATCCTGGATGCGATCGATACCGTCACCGCAAAACTGTTTCTGGCACAAACCTGCAAAGAAAAAAACATCCCGCTTATCAGCTGTCTGGGAACCGGAAACCGTGTTGACCCTTCCCTCCTGCGCTGGGGTGATATTTCCGAAACATCCGGCTGCGGATGTCCGCTTGCCCGCGTGATGCGCCGGGAACTCAAAAAACGCGGCGTTGAAAAACAGACCGTCATCTATTCGGTTGAAGTTCCTGCCAAAGCAATCTGTGCAGGCGGCGAGGAACACGGACGCCACAGTCCGGCAAGCTGCGCCTTCGTTCCTCCTGCGGCAGGTTATCTGATGGCAAGTGTCGGTATTCGTCGTCTCATCAGTCTGCCATCTTAAAACTAAGCTAATTTTATATCATATCCTATAACAGTGCCCAAAGGCAAAAGCTTTGGGCACTTAGTTTTTCCCATATTTTTGATAAGTCTGATAGGAATAAACGATACAGAATACCGCATCCAATAAAATCATCACTACCATAAAAATACTCTGATATGCGGGATTTTCCATCATTAGGCTTCCCACAATAATCAGGATACCGGTAATGACAAAGCTCATTCTGCCAAACCTCTGAGAAAGATTCCAACAGGTATCGTTTGCCATGCTCCATTTGGTGCGTACACCAAACACTCCGTTTCGCTTTACCTTGGGCATGATATTTCCTAACGGAATCAGCATGATTCCAACCAGAATATTGATGATTTGTATGATCGAATTTTCCGGGTTTGCCAGATGCTCCACCACAGCAAACGAGGTATACAGCATTACAAAAAACAATCCGTTAAACACAAACAGCATCGAAATTCCCCCGATA
>OKSF01002081.1_pt1 | contig 14341 bp, 15 predicted proteins | sample 1606061 | NCBI WGS metagenome assembly OKSF01 (sample SAMEA3541567, study PRJEB24748) | human gut metagenome | biome: human gut; feature: human-associated habitat; material: faeces | place: China | collected 2012 | reverse complement strand
ATCCCTGCCCGGTTATACGGACATAAAGAAGAGACAGGAGCACTGATCGAGATCCTGCTTCTGAAGCGAAGAGAGAATGATATCTGGGAGTGTCTGGTAAAACCCGGAAAGAAGGCACGCCCGGGTGCTAAGATCACATTTGGAAATGGTATTTTAAAAGGTGAGATCATTGATGTGGTGGACGAGGGAAACCGTCTGATCCAGTTCCATTATGAAGGAATCTTTGAAGAAATTCTGGATCAGCTTGGCGAAATGCCTCTGCCGCCTTATATTACACATAAACTGAAAGATAAGAACCGTTATCAGACAGTTTATGCAAAGAACGAAGGCTCCGCAGCAGCACCGACAGCAGGATTGCACTTTACTAAAGAGCTTCTTGAAAAAGTAAAGGAAAAAGGTGTCAATATCGCTCATGTGACTCTTCATGTAGGTCTCGGAACTTTCCGCCCTGTCAAAGTAGATGACGTGGAAAGCCACCATATGCATTCCGAATTCTACATAGTAGAGGAGGATCAGGCAAAGCTGATCAATGACACAAAGAAGGCAGGTAAACGTGTAATAGCAGTAGGAACCACAAGCTGCAGAACACTGGAATCTGCAACAGGAGAAGATGGAATTCTGAAATCCGGAAGCGGATGGACAGAAATCTTTATCTATCCGGGCTATCATTTTAAAATGATCGATGCCCTGATCACAAACTTCCACCTGCCGGAATCCACACTTGTGATGTTAGTGTCTGCGCTGGCAGGCAAGGAGAATATCATGCATGCCTATGAGACTGCAGTGCAGGAAAAGTACAGATTTTTCTCTTTTGGAGATGCTATGATTATCATATAATGTCACCCAAATAATTATATCAATCAATTATCTGGTTATGAGCAAGTAGCGAAGAGGATGCTTTTATCTGCCTGATAAAAGCATAGTAAAAATATAAAAAAGAGCTGAGAAGTCCTTAACTGGATTTTTCAGCTCTTTTGAAGTATTGATGTGATTTTGGATGAATGAAGGATCCATTTATTCGGCGTCCGAATTATCGGTATCATAGGATTCGTCGTATGTCTCTGCGTCTGTGTCATCTGAAGCTGAACTGTTCATATCAACGATATCGCTATCTGAAGCAGCTGTATCTGCAGAACTGCTCTGGGAGTCATTATTACTGTTATATTTTGCAGTAAAAGTACTGCCTTCTGCAGTAGAAATCCAGGAACTCCGCTCATTGATTTTTCCAAGGATTCTTGTTGCCTCATCACCTTCTGCCGGAGTTGGCTGATAATTATTATATCCATCATAGGCAGCAGAAGAAATGGAGCAGGGAATGATATTGGTCACGTTGTCTTTTTTTACCCCATCGGCATCAATAGTAAAGGTCTGCTGGTAGATCATGGTATCCATATCACTTGGAGAACTGTTACCGCCGAAGCAGAAGTTTCCGAGGCTGTATACAATATTCCTGCCTTTATAAGTTTCAATACCCTGAAGTACATGCGGATGATGTCCGCATACAAGATCAGCGCCTTCATCGATCGCGATGCGTCCAAGTGTTGTCTGGTTGCTGTCCGGAACGGTTTCCGTTTCATTACCCCAGTGGAAGATCACTACGATCAGCTGTGCCCCGTCTGCCTTTACTTTTGCAATGTTGTCTTTTAACTGCTGCTCGCGCTCAAGATGGTCATGCAGTTCATAGATACCGACTAATCCTACTTTGATTCCCTTTACATCCATAACAGCAGTTTCATCATATCCGAAATGCACAATCCCTGCGTCGTCCAATGCTGCCAGAGTATCATTGAAACTCTGCTCACCATAATCATGACTGTGATTGTTAGCGGTATTTACGGCTTCTACAGATCCGCCTGTCAGAATAGAGGCATAGGATGCTGGTGCTTTAAATGCAAATGTTTTATCCTCCCGTTCATCAGAATCGGTGAGTGTTCCCTCAAAATTTGCAATAGTCAGATCATCTGTGGAGAAAATATCTTTTACATTCTGCAGGAAATAATCTGCACCGTAATTTTCATAATAAGCATTTAAGCTGGTATCATAATCAAAAGTTTCATCTGTGCCAAGAGTGCAGTCACCGACAACACTGAGTGTCAGAGAAACAGGAGAAGATACTGTAGCATTGGAGGAATCCGTGTTCTGAGAATCTGAGGATGCTTTCTGGCTGTTGTCCTTAGAAGCGTTCATGGAAACAGTTTTTTTGGCTGCTGCCTGTCTGGAACTTATATAGTTGCTGCATCCGCGGATACCTGCCAGAATAAGTATAAAAACCAGAACAAAGATACCGATACCTGTTGCAATCAGCAATTTTTGCCTTTTTTCCTGATAGTATTTTGATTTTTTGTAGATGTCTTTCCTGCGTGCAGAAGAAGATTTCGTCTGGCTTCGCTTGTTGGATTGTAGGCTCATATGTATAGTTCTCGCTTTCGTTTATAATAGATTAGAGATATAGTATTTAAAAAAATATTAAAGAGACCGGGCGGTTAAAATATCTGAACAGATGATCAGAATTAACAAAAAATAAATCGTAATTGCTATAGGATATATTCAAAGTATATAGAGAATTCACAGAATCGTCAAGAAATAAGTCTTTTCATAAAACCGTATTTTTGTTATAATACCATGACAAAAGGTTACATAAATATTACAGACAGAAAAAAGAGATGTGTTATCCTAAAGCGTATGAAACCTGCTCTGAAAGCACTCAAAGATAATGAGAGATGGGTACGTGAGATAGCACTTCTCAGGAAAGAATATGAGGAAAAATAAAGATGAAAACATTGATATTCAACGGTTCACCGCGAAAGAACGGTGAAACTGCATATATGATCCGGACTCTGCAGGAAAATCTTGGAGGGGATTTTAAGGTGGTTAATGCCTACAGGGCAGATATCCGCCCGTGTATAGACTGCAGATGGTGTTTTGACCATGCAGGATGCGCAGTCAAAGATGAATGGCAGGAGGTTCTTTCGTACATTGAAGAATGTGACCATATTATTATGGCATCTCCTGTATATTTTGAGGAGGTTACGGGAATGCTTCTTGCTGTGATGAGCAGACTGCAGACCTATTTCAGTGCAAGATATATTCGTAAAGAAGAACCTGTTCCTAAGAAGAAAACAGGAGCAGTTCTGCTGACAGCAGGAAGTATCGGACCCAGAGAAAAAGCGGAAAGTACGGCAGAGATGCTGCTTCGTCAGATGAGCTGTGACAGTCTGGGGACTGTATATGTAAACCGTACAGACAAAGTGCCGGTCAGAGACAGAGAAGATATCATACAGGAAATAAAAGATCTGGCAGGCAGATTGAGAACAGCAGAATAAATATTATCTGAAAATGAAACACCATTTGTGTTATGTGGAACAGACGAAAGGATGATTAAAATGAAAAAAATAAAATACTTTATGATTACAGGAATGCTTCTGGCATCCATTGGTCTTGCCGGATGTGGGAAGAAGTCAGAAGATGATATTACAAATAAGGAAATTTATCAGGATGATCTTGAACCGCTGACAGAAGAAGAGCTGAATGAAATGGATGCAGATACTTCTGACGAGGATATGAAACAGATTGATGAGCCTGAGGAAGAAACCGCTGACATTACAGATACTACAGATGCAACAGAAACTACAGATAAAGCAGAAACTTCAGATTCTTCTGCAGAAAAATCTGCGGATAAAACTGAAACATCAGATTCTGCAGATACAACGAAATCAGAAACTAAAACTAAAACTGAAAAATAATCACAAGGGGGCTGTCGCTGGAAGTATTATTGCGACAGCCCCCTGATCATATTTCTGTAATTATCAGGAAAGAACCTCGTTCTTCAGTTCGTTTCTATCCATAAATGCTTTCGCATTTTCGAGAGTAGTCTCGGCAATGTTAGTCAGTGCTTCTTTTGTAAAGAATCCCTGATGAGAAGTCATCACTACATTCGGGAAGGAAAGCAGGCGCTGGGTAATGGAGCTCTGCAGAATACGCTCGGACATATCCTCGAATACGAAATCAGTCTCTTCTTCATAAACATCCAGTCCTACTGCAAAGAACTTATGATCACGGATTCCGGAAATCAGGTCCTCTGTCTTGATCAGGCCGCCGCGGGAAGTGTTTACAAGAATTACACCATCTTTCATTTTGGCGATAGTTTCTTCATTGATGATGTGTTTGGTTTCTTCTGTAAGCGGGCAGTGAAGACTGATGAGATCACTGGTTGCCAGAAGCTCATCCAGAGATACATATTCCAGATAATCCAGGCTTTTATTCGGGAAAAGATCGTAAGCGATAACTCTCATACCAAAACCTTTGCAGATTTTTGCCATTGCCTGGCCAATTTTTCCGGTACCAATGATTCCGGCAGTTTTCTGATAGAAATTAAGTCCCATCAGACCACTTAAGGAGAAGTTGTTTTCGCGGCATTTGATGTATGCTTTATGTGTGTGGCGGTTTGCTGTCAGCGCAAGTGCCATTGCATGCTCAGCCACAGCTTCCGGAGAATATCCCGGAACACGCAGAACCTTCATTCCGAATTTGTGAGCAGTTTCCAGATCTACATTGTTATATCCTGCGCAGCGCATAAGGATCAGTTTTACACCCTGAGCATTCAGTTCTTCGATAACAGGAGTGCTCAGATCAGCGTTTACAAAAGCGCAGATTGCCTCATATCCTTTTGCAAGGGAAGCAGTTTCTTCGTGAATATTTGCTTCGGTAAATTTAATTGTAATTCCCGGATATCCGTGCCGAACTCCGGCTTCGTCTCCGACGTCTTCATGGCGTCCCTCTGGTGCCTCATCAACTCCGACAACTACGTCGATGCCGTCCTCAAGGCCGTCAATCTGGGCGGTGACGCCGACACGATCGGTGCAGTTACCGGCGGCCTTGCCGGCATCATCTACGGCCAAGACGGCGACAACGGCATTCCCGTCTGCTGGTCTCATGCGCTTTCCCGCATCGACTACATTGAAGAGCTCTGCACGGCCTGCGATGGCATGATGCGCTGACGACCGTGCATTTTGCGCTCCATTCGACACTCAAGAGGACTGCCTGCAGGCGGTCCATTTTTTTTTAGCTTGATCCTTGATCTCGAGGGTGATTTCAGGAAGGCTTGATTTGAATCAACAAATCGAAGTCTCGTCGATGCTCCTGATGAAATCCGGAAGTGAACATCGCCTTAAGGCCTCTGTCTTTCAGGCGTTGACGGCGATCACGTTCTATTGAAGCGGCAGAGATCTTCACCCTGATAAATTGATTTCAAAAGGCGAAAACCGCCTTGGATGCGCCTTGAGACGACATTTCCGTCATTTGCTCGGGTTGAAAACTTTTGATCTGCATGGCACGATGTTCGCGTCGCAACCGCTCAGGCGTTTCGACATTTCTTCGCAATAACACAAGCTACAGAAATGACACCATACATAAAAAACATGACCCTCAGAAAACCTGTCGTCGACGAGCAATGGCTTTCACTCAACCGAACCATCCATCAGGTTGCGCCACTCTGCAGGAATCCCGAACACCTTGAAAACGCCGCCCGCGTCCTTCAGGCCGAGGGTGGCCTCGAGGCGCTGGCGCGCCTGATCACCACCGAACAGACGGCGTTCCTCGTTCTGGCCATGCTGGAGAAGTGCGGAGCCTTTCAGCGTACGGCCGTCATTAACGGTGGTCCGTGCGTCAGGATCTCGGCCGGGGTGTCGGCCGACGCACCCAGGAAGGCGGGTGTCGAGCTCACGCGTCAACAGATGATGAAAATGCGCTTCTCGATTTCGATTTCGCCTGAAATGCGCAGCATGTGCTATGAGGGAAAAATACCGTATCCGGACGGCACGATCTTTGAAAAGGGTTCCACCGGATATTTCCACACCAAGGGTTTCCGCCGGACCTAGCCCTGAAGGATTCGTCTCCCGCGACCCGGTCATCACGCTGAAGGATGACAACAGAACGTACTGGGGGTGACTTGCTCTGGTTGTATCGTCCGGGACTAGGGCCCCGGTATGATTTTGCATAGGCGAAAACAGAATGCCCGCTGTCCGAAAGGAGAGCGGGCATTTTGTATGAGCGCCCAGCAACGCACGTGTGTCTATGCGGTGAAAGTCCGCTGTCCGCCCGAACAGGGGAAGGACGAGTGAGTCGTGCAAGTCGAGGGAGGCAACGACCTTGATGAAGGAAGCCGATAACAAAACTCCAGCCTGACGAACAGGAATCGGATGTGAGGCGTGTATCTTGGGAGAGTCGGCAAAGCTCGATTAACCCAAAGCTGTTCCGGAAGGGATGCACGTAGATCCGGCAGGTGGGGAGGGAAGCACATGTGTGATACCTGGGGAGAGCCATCTCGACGCCGCGAGGCTACCGAGGTTCGGGAGGCCGAGGGATGTCGGCATGGAAGTCAGCCGAGGCCGTAGTAGGGCGAAATTTCTTGGCTACACTTCGTGAGGATGACGGGACAACCGCTAGTTCACCCGAAAAGCTTCAAGCGGCTACAGGACAAGCCTCGCACCGTCTTCTACAGGGCGCGCGGCGGGTCACTCTTTCGAACGATTAGGGTGCTCAATGCGATTCTGCGTGGATGGCGGCAGTACTTCAAGTTGGACACTCGCAAGGGGGGGCGAAGCGCTCGACATACACATCCGACGCCATCTCCGAAAGTCGGTGTGGATTGCATGGAAGCGACCGAAGACACGTGAACGGGAACCTCGACGTCGCGGCTTGGATAAAGAGCGTGCGTGGAAGTCTGCCAACAACGGACGGGGTGCATGGTGGAACGCTGACGCACTTCACATGCGCGATGCATTTCCAAAGTCTTTCTTCAGACGACAGGGACTCTACAGCCTTCTCGAGATGCGCTGAGTCCCCTTCTATTTCTAACTCAGAAACCGCCGGATGCCGAACGGCACGTCCGAACGCTCAGCACTGAGTGAGCATAATGGTGTGGGAGGGGAGTGCCTGTGAGGGCGCTCTCTACCCGATTCCCGCGCCCGAGAGGTCGGGCATGATCTGCCGTTCGAATTTTGCTAGAGTACTGCGCATGAGCAACGATCTTTTCGGCGGCGAACTTCTGCCGCCAGACGCCAAATCCAAGCCCGCGTCCCGAAAGGCTTCAACCCAAGAGCCGCAACCCATGCTGAGGCCGCTGGCCGAACGCATGCGACCGGGAACCCTCGACGAAGTCGTGGGGCAGACTCACTTGCTGGGAGCGGGAGCGCCGCTTCGCACCGCATTCGAACAGCATCGCCCGCATTCGATGATCCTCTGGGGGCCTCCCGGCGTCGGCAAGACCACGCTTGCCCGCCTGATGGCATCGGCATTTGACCTCCCCTTCATCTCGATCTCCGCCGTACTCGGCGGCGTGAAGGAAATCCGTGACGCCGTTGATGCCGCAAAGGAAACGATGCGTCTCACCGGCAGGCCAACTCTTCTTTTTGTGGATGAGGTCCATCGATTCAGCAAGAGCCAGCAGGACGCCTTTCTGCCTCATGTGGAGTCGGGACTCTTCGTCTTTGTCGGCGCGACGACCGAAAATCCCAGCTTTGAGGTGAATTCGGCTCTTCTGAGCCGTTCGACTGTGTATCAGCTTCAGAGTCTCAAGCCCGAGGAGTCCGAAGTCCTTCTTGAGCGTGCGCTTGAGAGAGAGTTTCCGAAGCTCTCGGTGACGGAGGATGCACGCCGTGTCATGATCGAACTGTCCGACGGAGACGCCAGGCGGCTTCTCAATGCGGTCGACGTGTCCTGCACGATGGCTCTCGAGAGGGGAATGACGGAGGTCGATGCGGGATTTCTCAGGAAGACGCTTCCTGCAACTCTGCGCCGCTTCGACAAGGGCGGCGACAACTACTACGATCAGATCAGCGCCATGCACAAGTCCGTGCGTGGATCCGATCCCGATGCAGCGCTTTACTGGATGTGCCGCATGCTCGACGGCGGGTGCGATCCGCGCTACATTGCCCGCCGCGTCGTGCGCATGGCGATCGAGGACATCTCGCTGGCTGATCCGCGTGCGACGCAGCTTGCCGTGGAGGCGGCTGAAATCTACGAGCGACTCGGCTCTCCCGAGGGGGAGCTTGCCATCGCGCAGGCTGTCGTCTATCTTGCCTGCGCACCCAAGAGCAACGCCGTCTACAACGCCTACAACGCAGTGCGGGCCTTCGTGAAGACGGACCGCACGCGTCCCGTCCCCATGTATTTGCGAAACGCGCCTACGAAGCTCATGAAGGAGCTCGGATACCATGAGGGTTATCGCTACGCACATGACGAGCCTGGCGCCTTTGCCGCCGGCGAGATCTACATGCCCGAAGGGCTCGAAGGCATGAAGTGGTACAAACCTGTCGATCGCGGTCTGGAGATCAAGATCGCTGAAAAGCTTGCTCGCCTGGAGTCGCTCAACGAAGAGGCCAGAAAGGCGGGGCGCGGGCGCAGAAGGGGCCAGGGCTGGTAGGTGGTCCTCATGAGCCGCAGTACTGCTGAATTTGCCTTTTCTCCGATAAAAGGAGAAAATTAAAAGATCGACTTCTGATGGCCGGCGTGCTTGCGCCGGCAACTTTAAAGGTAAAAACAATGCTTGACCTGACGATGCTGCGCAAGCAGCTCCCTGAAGTGGTTGCCCGCCTTGCGACGCGCAACTTTGTGTTCCCTGAAAAGGAATTCAACGAACTTGAAGCTGCCCGCAAGACCGTGCAGACCAAGACCGAAGATCTGCAGCAGAAGCGCAACGTGCTCTCCCGTCAGATCGGCATGGCCAAGAAGAACGGTGAGGACGCTTCCGCCCTGATGGCTGAAGCCGCCCAGATTCCCGAAGAACTCACGAAACTTGAGACCGAACTCGACGACATTCGCACGCGTCTCAACGACATGCTTCTCCGCATTCCTAACCTCCCGCACGAAAGCGTGCCGGTCGGCAAGGATGAGTCTGAAAATGTTGAAGTCCGCCGTTGGGGCACCCCGCGCGAGTTTGACTTTGAAGTCAAGGACCATGTCGACGTCGGCGCTCCGCTCGGCCTCGACTTCGATACGGCCGCCAAGGAGTCCGGCGCCCGCTTCGCCTTCATGCGCGGTCAGATTGCCCGTCTTCATCGCGCCCTCGCCCAGTTCATGTTGGACACGCACACCCGTGAAAACGGCTATGTCGAGTGCTACACCCCGTACATCGTGACGGCTTCCACGATGCAGGGCACCGGCCAGCTACCGAAGTTCGAGGAGGACCTCTTCGCCGCCAAGAAGGGCGGTGCCTTTGGTGAACAGGAACAGATGTATCTCGTGCCGACTGCTGAAGTCACGCTGACGAATCAGGTCGCCGGCATGATGCTCAGCTACAAGGACCTTCCGCTCAAGGTGACGGCCCATACGCCGTGCTTCCGTTCCGAAGCCGGTGCTTACGGCCGCGACACCCGCGGCATGATCCGCCAGCATCAGTTCGACAAGGTGGAAATGGTCCGCATCGTTCGTCCGGAAACCTCCTACGATGATCTCGAGGAAATGACCCACAACGCCGAAGGCATTCTGCAGAAGCTCGGTCTGCCGTACCGTGTCGTCGCGCTCTCCACGGGCGACATGGGCTTCGGTGCCACGAAGACCTATGACCTTGAAGTCTGGATCCCCGCGCAGAACACCTACCGCGAGATTTCGTCCTGCTCCAACTGCGAGGCCTTCCAGGCCCGCCGCATGGGCGCTCGCTTCAAGGATGAAAATGGCAAGACCCAGTACGTCCACACGCTCAACGGTTCCGGCCTCGCCGTCGGCCGCACGCTCGTCGCCGTGCTCGAAAACTACCAGAACGCTGACGGCAGCGTGACGGTTCCCGAAGCGCTTCGTCCGTACATGGGCGGTGTTGAAGTGCTCCGTCCGATCGAAGGCGGCGTTTTCGCCCACTAAGCTGTTCAGGCAGCGACAGCTTCGAATTCGTACGAATCTGAAGCGGGAGGTTTGACAAAACCTCCCGCTTTCTGTAATATGCAAAACCTGTTCTCCTTATGGGGAATAGCCGGAAGGATGGCAGAGTGGTCGAATGCGCCGGACTCGAAATCCGGTATACGGTTATACCGTATCGTGGGTTCAAATCCCACTCCTTCCGCCAGATTCAAAGTGAACGGAAATCAACTTCCGGTCATGATCCCGATTGAAGCCCCGCACTCGGATCGAGCTGCGGGGCTTTATTTTGGCGCCGCCTTTTTCTACAATGGGCGCTGTTTCAGATACCCTTTCGTCCGTCTCTCATGACTCCGCAGCACATCATTGAAGCAGCGCTACTGAGCTCGCGGCGGCCGATGCCGGTGCGCGAGATCAGGCGTCTCTTCGACGACAGGCTGAGCGCCAAGTCCGTGAAGGAACACCTCGCTGAGCTTCAGGCCTTCTGGGAGGACCGCGGCATGCGCCTCGTGGAGCTCTCCGACGGGTGGCGCTTCCAGACGGCCTCGGAGCTTGGTCCCAGATTCCTGCGCCTTGACGAGGAAAAGCCGCCCCGCTATTCGAGGGCGGCCATGGAGACGCTGGCCATCATCGCCTATCATCAGCCCGTGACCCGCGGCGACATTGAGGAGCTTCGCGGCGTGACCGTCAATCCGGCCACCCTCAGGCTCTTCGAGGAGCGCGGATGGATCGAGACGGTGGGTTATCGGGAGTCGCCGGGCAGGCCGGCGCTTCTTGCCACGACCAGAACTTTTTTAAATGATCTCGGACTCAGAAGCCTTGCAGAACTGCCGGGCCCTGATGCCGAGCCGCTTCCCGACTTCCTGCTGTCGGAAGCCCTGCCGCCTTCGGCGGCAGCCGACGAAGGGCCGATGCCGCTTCAGAAGGAGATTGATTTTGAGAAACAACAGTAATTCTCGCGGCGGTCGCCGTCCGCAGTCCGCCGAACGCAAGCGCACGCCGTTCCGTCGTCCTGGCGAAGGCAATTTGCCTCGCACCCGTCGCGTGCGCGAGGACGCCCCCTTTTCCGAGCGCGCAGGCCTGGCCTCTCCGCGCGAGGCCTTCGGACAGATGGAGTCCGAGGCCGACGGCTACAGGGGCTTTGCGGATCGTCCGATCGCGCTCGACATCATCGACCGCGCCCGCCAGCAGCAGACGCCTGCCGATCTGCCGACCGAAAAGCTTCAGAAGGCGCTCGCCGATGCTGGGCTCGGATCCCGCCGCGACATGGAGGCTCTGATCGCCTCCGGCGTCGTGACCGTCAACGGTCAAACCGCCACCGTGGGTGACCGCGTTACGGTTGCGGACATGATTCGTGTCGAGGGCAGGCTCGTGCGCCGCACGATGGCTGCCTCCTCCACGCCCCGCGTTCTGATGTACCACAAGATGGCCGGCGAAATCGTCTCCCGTGACGACCCTGAAGGCCGTCCCTCCGTCTTTGCGCGTCTTCCCCGCGTCTCGGGCGCCCGCTGGGTGGCCGTGGGCCGTCTTGACTTCAATACCGAGGGCCTTCTTCTCTTCACGACCTCCGGCGCGCTTGCCAACCGCCTTATGCATCCCCGTTACGAGATCGATCGCGAGTATGCCGTTCGAGTCATCGGCGAGCTTGAGGCCGAGCAGATGCTTCAGCTTCAGCAGGGCATTGAGCTTGAGGACGGCATGGCGAAGTTCGACAAGCTCGAGGATCAAGGCGGAACGGGCATGAACCACTGGTACCTCGTGCAGATCCGCGAGGGTCGCAATCGCGAGGTCCGCCGCATGTTCGAAGCTGTCGGCATGACGGTTTCGCGCCTTATCCGCGTTCGCTACGGCGCCGTTTCTCTTCCGAAGACCCTGCCGCGCGGCAAACGCATGGAACTCACGCCTGAAGAGGTTCGCGCCTGGATGCTTGACCTCGATGAGGCCGAGAAGAAAATGGCCGCCGCAGCTCCTGCAAAGGCTGAGGCTAAGAAGGCCGAAAAGGCCGCCGCTCGTGAAAAGGCCCGCGCCCGCGCTCGTGCCGAAAGCGAGGCCGAGGCCCGCGAGGCTCGTCGAGGCACCCGCTTCAAGGAAGGCAAGTCCGACCGCACGGGCGTGCCCATGTGGGAGGCTCGCGACATGAGCGATCGCCCGACGCAGCGCCGCCGAACGGGCGGACGCTCCTGATCGCGAAAGGACCTGAAAAAGCGGCTCCGCGCTTGCGCGGGGACGCTTTTTCACCTACAATCGCGGGTGTTCGTGAAAACCCGAGGCGACCTTCAAGGTCGTGTCCGTCCCTGAGCAAACGGGGGAGAGGGCGTTTTCACGGAAAGGTTCAGGCGGCGCAGACCGAGAGAAGGCCGCGCCGTTGCCCTGCCGGAATGAGAATCCCGAGGCCGCGTGTCCAGAAGGACATGCAGAAGGCTGCAGACGGACCGCCGGCGTCAGAGGGTGTCGAATGGGCGTTTGCCCATTTTTTTTTTGTTTTTTTCGAGCTTCGGCTGACTTTTGTCCGCTTAAGCTGCAGGGACGAGCCGTTCAGCACGGACGCGCCGTCAGGACGGGCCGGGATGACTCCGGCCGCAATTTAATAGGAAGTTTGATCAATGACCCAATCCGGAGCGCTTAACGAGCTCGTTGAACGTACCGTCGAAGGCATGGGCTATGAGTTCGTCGAACTCGAGCGCCTTGCCAGAGGCCTTGTCCGCGTGACGATCGACACCACCGCCGAAGGCGGCATCTCGCTTGAGGACTGCGAACGCGTGAGCGATCAGCTCACCCACCTCTTCACGGTGGAGGACATTCCCTATGAGCGCCTTGAGGTGTCCTCTCCCGGCGTTGAGCGCCCCTTGAAGCGCGCCCGCGACTGGGATCGCTTCGCCGGCGACGAAAAATAAATACCTGGTGCTCAGTCGTTCGAGTAATATCTACAAGGAAATCCGGGAATACCTCAAGCAAGACCAGGTGGAGGTCAGCCACGTCGAGGACCTGATCCAGCAAGCGCTGGCCTTGCCGGAAAATCGTGGCCAGGTATCCAATGCCTTCCAGCATATCTGGGGCTATTTCAAAAAGCAGGCGACTCCTGAGGAAAAGGCAGACTTTATGTTGCTACTTGAGAAATACCAGCATGGCCAAGCTAGCCAAGAAGATCTGATCAAGGGGATCCAGACTCTCCTTGAGCGCTATCCCAATCGCTACTTGCAAGAGTCGACACTATTAGGAGGTCAATAGATGAGACTGTGGCACCAAGACTTGATTCCCAAACTCCCTCGTCCTCAGCTCCTGGGCCAACACCGAGAATGCTGCGCCCTTCGAGGCAATGGCTGGGGCAAGAAGCACGCGACGGTCAACTATGTCTTTGACTACTCGCCCTATCGTCTCTATGCCTATCACCGCCTGATCATGGAGGAGATGACCGCTCGTGGCTACAAGGTCAGCCCAGAGTGGTGGGAGTCGACCTACAGAGGCAAGACCTGCCCAGCTTATTCAGAATTAGAAGAGGAAGCCTTGAGCACCCCTATCTATCCCGAGCACCAGGCTACGTATCTCAAAGAATGTCTAGATAATCTAGCAGAAAAAGGGACCCAACTAGACTAAGAAAGAACGAACCAGACCAGGTTTGTTTTTTTGCGCGAAAAACCAACAAAATGCTTTGAAAGCGTTAATTTCTTTCCCAAACATGCTATAATAATAGGAGATTATGCACAGGAAAAGGATAGAGGGATGAAGGAATTAATCGACTTAATTAATCAATTTAGAGATGAACGTGACTGGAGAAAGTTTCATAATGAAAAAGATCTAGCCATTTCAATTTCATTAGAAGCAAGCGAATTGTTGGAACTATTTCAGTGGAAACAATCAGAGGAAGTAGTTGAAAAGTCATTACAAGAAATCAAAGAAGAACTTGCGGATGTTTTTATGTATTCTTTCATGTTAGCAGATAATTTGAAACTGGATGTAGAAGAAATTATAAAAGAGAAAATAGACATAAATTCAAAAAAATATCCTGTAGAATTGAGTAAGGGTAGCAATAAAAAATATACGGACTTGGAGAAAAAATGAGCAAGATTCAATCACCCATAGTCATAGAAATCGACTATTCAAGTCGAACATTTGATCAATTAAAAGAAACGATTGCACCAAAACATTCTAAGCTCATTTTTGATTACCCAACTGTATACATCGTAAACGATGAAACTAAAAATAAGTATAGCGTATATGTTGGAGAAACAACAGATATTATTCGAAGAACAAATCAACACTTATCAGATGATATAAAGAAGAACCGAGAAGACTGGCTACAATTTGAACAATCTAAAACATCGAAAATGTTTGTCATTGGGCATAACCATTTCAATAAATCTTTGACCTTGGATATTGAGAATAGGTTAATGCTCTACCTATCAAGTGTTGACCAAGTTGAAAGGGTTCAGAATAGAAGAGGAAATCCTCAAAATCAATATTATACTTCTGAAGAGTTAGACGAGATTTTCTC
>OKSF01002066.1_pt1 | contig 14450 bp, 7 predicted proteins | sample 1606061 | NCBI WGS metagenome assembly OKSF01 (sample SAMEA3541567, study PRJEB24748) | human gut metagenome | biome: human gut; feature: human-associated habitat; material: faeces | place: China | collected 2012 | reverse complement strand
ATCTTTGGGTTCCATCTTCTAGTTTGGTGACCAAAGTGGACACCGGCTTCAAGCAATTGCTTCATAGTAACAACGTCTGCCATATTTAAATTCCTCCTATGGTTTTAAATCCTCTCAAGCGTTCATTTCATCATCTAACCACTACCTAGGGCACCACGATGATGATCGCTCTTGATGTGTTTTTTACTTATGCTTACACAGCATACTCGACTATTCTACAAGATTTTAGTCAATCTGACAAGACTAAAATTTAATATTATGATCCCGTAAAAATTTCTCTTTCCAGCTGCGAGAATGATGCTTAAACCAATACTCTCTCTTGAGTGCCAATCTTTTATCATCAAATTGTTCATGGTAAATCATCCGCACTGGTCGTCTAGCTTTAGTATACTTAGCACCCTTACCTTCATTATGCATTTTTAAACGATGCTCAAGATCGTTCGTAAAGCCGCCATAAAAACTACCATCATTGCAAAGCAATACATAAAAGTAATATTTACCTTTTGCATCGTGCTTTGCTCGATCTTCATCGGTCTCACGCACAATCCGTTGAATAATTGGTTGAAATTCACCATTTTGATCATGAACTTCAATTGCATCCCTCAACTCTGTGCCATCTGTTCCCGTATGCTTAACAGCTTCCACAATAATTAAATTAGTATTCTCACCGCGATGAGAAACAAAAGGCTGAATCATCTTAACGCTTAAATCATGCTTCATGCAGTAGTAACAGATCTCGCCTAGTCTTTCAGGTCGATGCACCATAAACATTTTTCCCTTCATCTTAAGAAGGCCGCTTGCCACTGCAATAATTTGTTCCAAATCGATCAATAATTCATGACGCGCAATTGCCTTTTTTCGATCGGGATTAACTTCATGTCCTTTTGGTGCCTTAAAATAAGGAGGATTTACAGTTACGACATCATAGCTATCCTTACGTAAAAATTTAGGAGCATTTAAGACATTATCCCTATAAACTGAAATTCGATTTTCCATATCATTCAATTCAATTGATCGAACGGCTTGAGAATAAACTTCGTCCTGAATTTCAATTGCATCATAGTGTGCCCGATTAAAATATGCCATATAGATAGTAGCCGCACAATTGCCTGCACAAAGATCTGCCACTTTATCTCGGTCTCGAATTAATCCTTTAGCCCAATATGCTAAAAGCAAGGTATCCATTGAAAAACTAAAGGCAGTTTTATCTTGGATAATCCGCAAACTATCGCTGTACATGTAATCGATTCGTTCATTATCTTTAAGCTCAACCATAAAAATATTTGCCTTTCTTATCTATATATTTTTATAATAACTTAGAACAAATTGGAGGACAAAATGTTTTATAAAATTATTCGCCCCATCGTCCGTTTCATCGTTTGGGTGCTCAACGGACACTTGCACGTTCATCATAAGGATCGCCTGCCTAAAGGCAATTATATTTTAGTTGCACCGCACCGTACTTGGTGGGAACCACTTTTGTTTGCTCTTGGCGCTAGTCCCATGGAATTTATGTTCATGGCCAAAATTGAACTATTCAAAAATCCAGTTTTGCGTTTTATCTTGAACCATGCTCATGCATTTCCGGTAGATCGTAAGAATCCTGGCCCCTCTGCACTAAAGGTTCCGGTTAAAGGACTAAGAAAAGGAAAACTTTCATTAATTATCTTTCCTTCCGGAACTAGACACTCTGCTGAATTAAAAGGCGGTGCATTGGTAATTTCTAAGATGTCAAAAAAGCCAATGGTTCCGGTAGTTTACCAAGGACCACTTTCATTTAAGGGATTACTTAAAAGAAAGCCAATGGAAGTTAACTTTGGCAATCCAATCACGATTGATAAAAAGACCAAGTTAACTCATGAAAATGAACAAATTATTTATAAACAGTTGGAAGATGCCTGGGATCAACTTGATAAGGAATTAAATCCTAACTTCCACTATGTTGCAAAATAATATCAATGCTTAGTTAATAATCACTTTTTCAAACTGTGCTCATTAACTAAGTATTTTTTATTGCATAAATTTTTTTAGTGTTAAAATAAATAATTAGGTTTGATAATTATTGGAGGAAAGATAATTGTTAGAAAAAACATTTTACAAAATGATGCTTAGCAAGTCCTTCCCTTTTCCCGTTAAAGTAACCTACTGGGACGGTAAAAGCGAAGTCTACGGTAATGGTACTCCTGAAATCGAAATTGTCTTTAACGAAAAGATCCCTATGGGCGACATTACTAGAAATGCTTCACTCGCACTTGGTGAAGGATACATGGATAAGAAAATTGAAATCCATGGGGATATTCAAAAATTAATTTTTGGTGCTTACGAAAGTGCCGACAGTTTCATGCGTTCTTCAAAGTTCCGCAAATTTTTACCAAAGCAAAAGCACACTGAAAAGCAAAGTGAAGAAGACGTACAAAGCCACTACGATATTGGTAACGACTTCTACAAGTTATGGCTTGATCCAACTTTGACTTACTCATGTGCTTACTTTGAAGATGGTAACGAAAATGATCTTGAACAAGCTCAAATTGCTAAAGTTCACCACATTTTAAACAAATTAAACCCACAAAAAGGCAAGACTTTACTCGACATCGGTTGTGGCTGGGGTACATTGATGCTCACTGCTGCTAAGGAATATGGTCTTAAGGTTACCGGTGTTACATTGAGTGAAGAACAATACAAATTAGTACAAAAGCGTATCTACGATGAAAACTTGCAAGATGTAGCTGAAGTTAGACTTGAAGACTACCGTGAACTTGGTGATCAAACCTGGGATTACGTAACTTCAGTTGGTATGTTTGAACACGTTGGTTCAGAAAACTTACCTAAGTACTTCGCAGATGTTTACAAGTACTTAAACAAAGATGGTGTCGCTTTAATCCACGGTATTACTCGTCAACAAGGCGGTGCTACTAACGCTTGGATTAACAAATACATCTTCCCAGGTGGTTACATTCCAGGTTTACAAGAAATCGTCGGCGATATCGTTGATAATGGCTTGCAAATTACTGATATGGAAACTCTTCGTCGTCACTACCAAAGAACTCTTGAAATTTGGGACAAGAACTTCAATGCCGTTCGTGATCAAGTTGAAGATAAAATGGGTGAACGTTTCACTCGTATGTGGGACATGTACTTAAATGCTTGTGCTGCTTCATTTGAATCAGGCAATATCGATGTCATCCAATACTTGCTTACCAAGGGCCCTTCTGGTAAGAACTTGCCAATGACTAGAGATTACATGCTTAAATAATGCATTAAATAGATCTGCTTTAGAAAGCAGGTCTATTTTTTGATATAAAAAAGAAGGCTTCCTATATTAAGCAATGTCATTAAGTTAAGACATTGACAATTAATATTAGACTTTTAAAGCACTGATTTAACATTTAATTGGTTAAATTGGTGCTTTTTTCGTACAACAAATAAGGCATAGCACAGATTCTGCTTTTTTAAGCTACGCGATATAAATAATATACAGCTGATTTGGGCTTAATATTTCTCTTGTCCTTGCGGCCTGGTCTAATTGGAATGGTATAATAGCTGATCTGAGTAAGGATCCGTTCAAAATCTTGCGTTAAAGAAGAAGCCAAATACATGCTCTGAATAATCAAGCATGATTGCTTAAAATTGATGGCATATTGATACTTGCAATGCTTTTGCGGAATATAGGCCTGTGCATCAATTTGACTGATTGCATTAAACATAATCATATGGGCATAAATTTCCATTTCAATAAATTTATCTTGTTTGGAATGGAACTGTACGCTGCCTAAAGAATACTTCAATTTCTTGAAGGAGGTCTCAATACCCCAACGCAGATGATAAAGCTCTTTAATTCTTTTTAGCGGACAATTTTTTCGATCAAGATTGGTTAGCACAACTTCCCATTCTTCTTTGCCTGATTTGGCATCATTAATTCTAAATTTGCAGGCTCGAAATTTTATTGTGCATAACTCGCCAAAATCCCAGCTTAGATCCTGGGTATTTTTAGAGCGATACTTAATATATTGGCGATAATGATGCTGGACATGGTGAATATTCTCACTGGCTTTATGCGTGATGTAGTAATAGTTAGAAGCAGTTACCAGGCAGGAAATCTCACGATCACATTCTTGATCAGGCAATGTCGCTATTTCTTAAAATCCGCCTTGTCCAGCCTTAGTTCGTATTATGTAATGACAGTTAGGCAGGCGATTGCAGTTTTCAATCATATTGAAACTAGTGTAGCCACGATCCATTGTTACAATATATGGACCACAATTCAAAGCTTTAAGCATTTGAACAGCCGCTTTGCGTTCATCCATTTCTGATTTAGGCTGAAAAATACAATCCTGGTAGGTATTATTCAATAGATCATATAAGGCATTAACGTGAATTTGACAATAGGGTTTCTTTTTATGAGAAGAAGCTTGTACAATGTTATTCGATTTCGGATTCCAGATTTGATTAAAGTCAGAGCCATCAATGGCAAACAAACGGTAGTGATGATCAAAAAGTTGAATATTAAATAGATTTTGATTAAAAACAGTCAGAATATGTTTAAAACAAGCAGGAGAAAGCTGGCTTTTGCGTTGAACATAGGCAGAAGTACTAACTACTTTATCGTTCTTTTTAGTTGCATCTTCGCCAAAAGCTCTAAAGAGTTCACTGTTTAAATTCTGACCTTGCATGTTAATTGTAGTTTTAAGGACTGTCGCTGCATCTAAAGTGCGTTTCCTGGTAAAAGCATGAGGATTATTAATAAAATCGTGAATATGATCCCCAGTATTATTGATAATTTGATCAAGACGTTCTAAAATATTCTTATGAAGGGCTTTCATAATTAACACCAGCTTTCTGGCAATAATTTTGAAGGTTTAAAATATATAAGATAGGCGAAAAGGCAGGTCTTTTCGCCTTTATTTTATACAAAAAAAGAGATCGAATCCAAATGATTCGATCTTTAAAAAAGCACCCTTAATTGTCAATGTCTTAACTTAATGACATTGTATATTAAGGAAGCCTTCTTTTAGACGTTATTAAAATCTAGTTTTTATGTTTTCTACTACGGCTACTTTCAAAACCAAGAATTGCTGCAAAACCTGCTACTAGCATTCCTAGTAAGCCGATAACGCTGGTATTAGCTTCACCAGTTTGTGGGAGTTGAGGTTCATTAGCCTCATTTTTAACTGGACTTGCAACGGTTTGATCATTGTGTTCTTGCTCTGCAAGAGGTTCAGCCTTTTCAGCATTTCCGATATGTTCTTGTTTCGTAATTCTTGTCTTGATTATCTTTCTTGCCTTCTTCACCTTCTCTGGTTTGTCTTGTTTATCTTTTTCTACATCTTTATCAGTATTATTGTCTGATGGCAATTTAGTGTCAGGTTGATCATCTGGAGTTGGTTCAGGTGTTGGAGTAGTGCCTTGATCACCGCCGCCATTTGAACCAGGGTTATCGCCACTACCACCATCTGGAATATAAGTTACAGTTATTACCTTGTTCAAATCAGCTGGGGTTACTGTTGCACCACCTGCTACAGCCTTATCAGCGTGGTATCCAGGAATTACCGGAGTATCGACATTACCAAAGGTATAGCTTTGCACATTCCATGGAGTTACGCTAATGATCTTCCCAGTTACATCGTCGAAGGTAATTTCACGAGTAAACACGAAATTTTGCTTGTTATCAGCAGGTGTCTTATCACCAGCGCCAACGTAATGGATAGTTTGAGTACCCGTTCTCTTAACTTGATCCAATTCAGTACCGTTTGGATACTTAGGACCTTCTGGATTCTTAGAATCTACCGGTTCACCTGGCTGGCCCGGATTATCTGGAGTTACAGTTGTGGTGCCGTGCTTCAAGTTAATGATTACTTCTTGGGCGCCATCTGTAAATTTAGCTGGAATTTCTGGCATATCTCCATCAAGTACATATCCTTGATCAGTTAATTTCTTAAGATCGTTTGTTGGATCATAACTGAATGGATCATCTTCGTCACCACTGGCGTTTTTACCATACCCATCAATGTCTTTATCCTCGGTGTTGTCGTGGTATTTAACACTTATAGTACCTGATTTTACGTATTTAACCGTAATATCCTTACTTGGATCTTCTGAATCTGGATCTACCGGATCGCCTGGTTTTACGTTTTTGTCTAATGGATGATAGCCTTTATCTGAAAGATCTGGAATATTACCAGAGTCTACCTTAGTTGGATCAGTTGGATTAGTTGGAAATACCGGTTGATCTGCGCCTGTAATTGGATTACCGTTTTTATCAACTGGGATAATCTTACCGTTCTTAGTATAAGTTACAGTTATTACCTTGTCCAAATCATCTGGGGTAACTGTTGCACCACCGGCTACAGCCTTATCAGCGTGATATCCAGGAATTACTGGAGTATCAACATTGCCAAAGGTATGGCTATCGATATTCCATGGAGTTACGCTAATGATCTTCCCAGTTACATCGTCGAAGGTAATTTCACGAGTAAACACGAAATTTTGCTTGTTATCAGCAGGTGTCTTATCACCAGCGCCAACGTAATGGATAGTTTGAGTACCCGTTCTCTTAACTTGATCCAATTCAGTACCGTTTGGATACTTAGGACCTTCTGGATTCTTAGGATCTACCGGTTCACCTGGCTTGCCTGGATTATTTGATGTTACAGTTGTGGTGCCGTGCTTTAAATGAACATTAAAGACTTGTTCTTGCTGATCGTTATTGTCAAAGTTAAAACCGCCATCTGGATAATCATTTGAAACAAGTTCATAGCCCTTATTTTCAAATTCTTGAATTCGGTCAATTGGCGTGTAGTCTTCATGTTCATTGGTTCTGCCTGAGAAGTCGTCACGAGTTAAAGTCTTGTTCGTATTATCGTCGATATAGTTAATATGTCCTAATTGAACATCAGGCAAATAAGTAACTGTTACTTTACGATCACCAGTTTCAAAGTTAGCTGTTTGACCAGCTACTTTAGCTTGATCCGGTGTGTAACCGGTGATTACAGGCGTAGTAACATCATCAAACTTTTGACTTGTAGCAGGTGTCCATGTAATCTTTTGGGTTACCAAATCTTGGGTACCATTTTCAGTAAAGCTTAATGTTTGCTCATGATCAGGCTTAGCTTGTTTGCCGTCTTTATAGATATAGTGAACAGTAAAGCTGGCTGAATGCTCTTGGCTTACCTTCTTAGTGTCATGCTTCAAGTGAACATAGAAGACATTGTTGCTGTTATCAGCTTGATACTTATTGTTATCAAAGGTGCTAGATACTAAGACATAGCCTTGCTTTTCATAGCTGGCAATTTCATCAGCTGGAGCAGTTGCAAAAGTAATTGCTTGACCAAATTTACCGCTAGCGTCTTTACTATCTAAGTTAGTCTTAGTTGTGTCGTCAATATAGGTAATCTTGGCTGTTTGCGTATTAGCATTGTAATGTACGGTTACTTCAACGTCCTTATCGCCAAACTTGAAAGCTTGTTTCTCAATAGATGGTTGATCAGGCGTATAGCCGGTAATGCTTGGCGTGATTACGCTGTCAACAGTTTGAGCGTTATCATTGTCCCAAGTTGTCTTGCCAGTTACATCGTCTTTAGTACCTGTTTCATTGAAGGAAACCGTTTGAGTTTTATCTGGCTGAGCCGTATTGCCATTATCGTAAAGATAATGAATCGTACGTGTTACAGTATCTTGACGGTTAACGAAATGTTGGTTCAAACTTGAAACAACTTGCGTTTGCATACATGCCCAGTGGCTGCCCCATTCAGTATCATCAGCGCCATATGTTATGGTCATCCCTGGTTGATATTGAATTGCAACAGCACCCACAAAAGCATATCTGTTATCTTTAGATTTATTATCCCAGTCTGGATAATTATTTTGAGGGCTATTGCTCTCATCCGAATACCACCAACCATCGTGTGAATCTGCTGCTTCTTTATCTATATCCACTTTAGGTTCTTTTAATGGTTTAGGAGAATTATTGGCACTATAACTAACTCTTATTCTGACAGCTGTCTTAGTACCAACTCTAACTTCAGGAATTTCAATATCAGGATATTTTTCAGTTCCATTCTCACTTATTGAAGGTAAAGTTAAGCCCTTAAAGAAAGCATTCTCATTATCATAAACATATCCTGCGTCAGTCTTTTTAACCTTTAAAGTTACCGTCTGTGTAAGCTCAGGAGAATTATCTTGCCAAATCCACCCCTGCTTCTTTAAATTATCTGCATTCTTACGTAAATAATTTCTTAAATAATCTCCATTGCTACTTCCATCAAATAAATCAACGATTCTAGTAAATTCCTTAGTAGTATTTTCATCAACCGGTCCAGTTACCGTAGACCCGGCAATTTTTTCTATATCTGCTGAAGTGCCATTAGGATTTTCAGCTTTAACTTTTTCAACGTTTCCTCCGCCATTAGAATTTAAACTAGTAACAAAAATCCAAGCCTTATTATCACCATTTTCAAAGTCAATTGCTTTATTATTGTCACCATAATAAATATCTTTAACAGAAACTTGTTCAATATTATTATAGAAAAATCCATCATACGGATCATTATAAATAATTAATTGTGGACCGTGACATTCATCATAAACTCCATCTGTTGGATTCTTCTCATGAATACCATCAGATGTAAAAATGGTTTTACCAGATTCTTGAATATCTGAAAAAGTTCTCTCAATCTTTGTAATTTTAATTTTATTAGTCTTATTATCGATGTTCTCTAGATAATAAGAATTCTTTAAATTATCATAAGTGACTGTAATTTCTTTATCTTGGCATTGACCATGTTGAAAATCAACAATGACTTTATTCTTACTATTGATTTTCATAACATTTTGCTCTTTATAAGTCATATTATCGGTATGAGTAATATCAATACCGTCAATATTTTTAGATTGGCCTATAGGTAAAGTATTGTCTTTGTTGTTATGATCAACAGTGATTTGATTGATTTCAGAATCTTTTTCATCATCAATACTTAAACCTTGATCTGCAAAGTCTTTTATGTCTTTACCAGATACTGTGTTAGGATGAGCTTTTTTATAGTTTATATAATCCTGGATATCATTTTTTCCCTGATTAGCTGGGGTTGTAGGTTCTTCACCACTAGCACGAATAAGTGCATTATCGCCCACTTCTTCTTGTTTGACTTGGGCATATTTATCGATGGCATCATTTTTATCAATCTTATCATTTGTTGGTGCTTTTTGTTGTACACCAGCAGACGCAGGTTCAACTTGGACATCTGCTTTGCTAGTTCCAGTTTGAGGAACATCCCCTGATACGTTAGTAGCAGCGTGTACAATAGTGGTCGATCCCCCCATAAAATACAAAGAGGTCCCCAATAATACACTTGCTACACCTATACTCAGTTTACGGATACTAAATCTCTGCTTAACAGCAGTAACAATTCGATTTCTCATAGCTCTCTCTTCCTTTCAATTCTAGACTACTCTCATTCATTAGTCTTCTTAGCTTATTTATTAAAAAATAATCGCCGATTGTAAAATCAGCGTAAATAAAAATTTTTTACCAAATAGTTATTCTATCTTCTGGATCAAGCCACATGCCGTCATCCTTCTTAACGCCAAAGGCATCATAGAATTCATCTTGGCATTGAACCGGAATATTTACTCTAGTTGGTTGTGGTGCATGGACATCAGTTTGAACTTCAGTCTTAATTGCTTCAGGACGTTGCTTTTCCATCCAGCTTCTAGCATAGTTTTCAAACAAATCCTTCAAATCCGCACCATCAGCTTTACCTGCTTGAACGGCACAAGCTAAACCAGCAAGGTCAGCAATATTTTCAGAAACAACTTGCTTACCGTTAATCTTAGCAGGGCCATATTGCAAACCATCAAAGATATCGATCATTTGACCAACACGCTTATTAAATTCAGCGAAGTCTTGCTTAGTCCACCAGTTGTTCATATTACCGTTCTCATCAAACTTAGCACCATTATTGTCAAAGGCGTGAGAAACTTCGTGACCAATAGTAGCACCGATACCACCGTAGTTAGCACCTCTTGATTGGTTAATATCGTAGAATGGCTTTTGCAAAATACCAGCTGGGAAAGTTAAATCGTTTCTTTGTGGGTCGTAACAAGCGTTGTTCAAGTTACCTGGCATCAGCCATACTGAACGATCAACCGGCTTAGTCAATTTCTCTAGTTCATATTCGGTACGAACTTTACCCATAGCAGCTTCATTTTCATATAAGCTCTTTTCAGGATCTACTTGTAACAAGTCAAAGATCTTTTCAATCTTATCTGGATAACCGATCTTAAGAACCAAAGCATTTAACTTAACAATTGCCTTTTTCTTAGTTTCATCAGATAGCCAAGTATTATGGTTAATTCTTTCTTCATAAACCTTAAGCATGTTGTGAATCATATCTTCAACATCGTGCTTGGCTTTTTCACCAAAGTATTTCTTACCATAGAAAATACCAACCACTTCGTCAAATGCACTGTTAGCAATACGATAAGCTTGCTTAATTTGTGATGGCATTTCTGGTGCGCCTGTAATTGCTTGGTTAAATGGAAACGCAGCTTTTCTAAACTTTTGTGACAAGTATTTAGCTGCACTATTAATGTATTTAACCAGCATCCAACCCTTGATTTTGTCAAAGTTTTCAGCATTGATTAATTCTTCTGCATGGTCAAGGAAGCGTGGTTCCATCACAATTACACGCTTTTGCTTTTCAGGCAAAATATCATCTAAGAATTGAGCCATATCAAATGACTTAAACTTAGCGATAAATTCATCATATGATACTGGGTTGTAAATTGCAGCATCGTCAGCCCATTCTTCAGTTGACTTAACAACCTTAGCCACCTTAGCATCAAATGCCAAAGCATTTTCAACATATTCTCTGGCTTCAGTTTTACCAATACCAGCCATCATCAACAAATTAATGCTTTGATCTTGCAAGATATCCAAAAGCTTCTTAGCATCTTCAGTTTTGTAAGTAGTGGTATCTGGTAAGAAAGTGCTTGGACCACCAAAGTATAAGACATTAACATCGGTATTCTTCATATCGGCATCGACGCCATAGACGAATGGCAAGATATATGGACCCATGTATAAGTCCTTAGCTTTTTTACCAAAGTCAGCAAAATCAGTTAATGATAATAACTTTTGCAAGTCATTTTGAATAGGTTCTGCTTTTTCTGCATCCCTTTTCTCAAAATTCTTAGCAATCTTGTACAATGCAATTGCCTTATCAAAATCCTTAATCTCTGGCATCTTTTCTTTGCCTGCAGCAATATCGGCAAAGTCTTTCATCACTCTATTTTCAATCTTGATGTCTAGTTCTGAGTTGACACCAGTTGAAGTACGATCAGCAGGGATTTCAGCTTTAGAAAGCCACTCTGAATTAACAGCTAAATATAAATTATCTTGTGGTTTTGCATTAACATCTGGTTCAGCAACATCGCCCGCACCACCACGAACAGCGTAAAATCTTCTCATTTTTCCTCCTATGAATATTAATAATTATTTCATTCTTTTTAATCATTATAACAAAAAGACATTTGCAATCATGCAAAACGTCTTTTATTAACTATTCTTTATTTTCATTATTCTGCAGAGTATACAAATTGTAGTAGTAACCCTTCTTAGCAAGAAGCTGTTCATGGTTACCACGTTCAATGATTCTCCCCTTGTCTAACACGATAATTTGATCCGCATCGGCAATTGTAGACAAACGGTGAGCAATCGCTAAAGTTGTTCTACCTTTACGTAAACGTTTAAGTCCCTGTTGGATCATAGTTTCAGTTTCGGTATCAACGTTAGCTGTAGCTTCGTCCAATACCAAAACTTTAGGGTCTGTAACCAATGTTCTAGCAAAAGAAATTAATTGGCGCTGTCCTTGACTTAATTCTTCGCCGCCTTCAATTACCTTTGCATGATATTTACCTGGCATCTTTTCAATAAATTGATCTGCTTGAACTGCCTTGGCTGCATCCTTAATTTGCTCATCAGTAATATTTTTATTATACAAACGAATATTTGAAGAAATATCACCATAAAACATGAATGGTTCCTGCAAAACAAGCCCCAGCTTTTTACGCAATTCTTCTTTAGGATATTTTCTAATATCTACATCATCAATTAAGATCTCGCCCTTACCAAATTCATAAAAGCGCATCATTACATTGATAATCGAGCTTTTACCAGAGCCAGTATGACCCACAATACCTAAAGTTTCACCTGGATTTACTACGAATGAAATATCATGCAAGATTTCATTTTTACCATCATATGAGAAACTAACGTGCTTGAATTCAATCTTGCCGCGACTGATAGTCAATCCTTCTTGAGCATTTTGCTTTGGCTCATATTGTTCATCATCTAAAATCGCAAAGATTCTCTTACCGGCTACGATACCATCTTGGAAGAAGGTCATCTGGTCCATCATAGTTGAAATTGGATTAAACAATTGTGACAAGTATTGTGAGAAAGCATATACCACACCAGCTGGCACAAATGTTGCCTGCAATGGAAAACCGAAGTACATCAATGTCACAGCTAAAGCCAATGAATAAAGCAAACTAGTCAAAGGTGAAAGAAGCAATGAGTTAATACGAATCATGTTGAAACGCGTATTCATCAACCCACCATTTTCACCCTCAAATTGGTTGGTCATTCTCTTTTCTTGATTAAACTGCTGAATAATTGATACGCCTTCAATTGATTCATTCAAATTAGCATTGATTCTACTTAATCGTTCACGATAGTTACGATAAAGACGTGAACTCTTTTGTGAGTAGAGCCAAATAACAAAGAGCAAAATTGGCACAAATGCTAAAACGATCCAGCCGGCAATCACATTAGTCGTAAACATTGCCACCAATGCCGTCACCACAGAAAAGGCACCAATTACTACAGTTGAAAGCACAGTCAAGAAGTTGCTCAAAGTCATCGTATCGTTAGTAACTCTTGAAACAATTGAACCGGCAGGAGTTTGGTCAAAATAGCGCATCCCTAACTTATGCAATTTTCGATAAAGCGCTCTTCTAATGCTTTCCAAAGTCTTTTCAGAACCCAAAGCAAAGAAATATTGGTAAGTAAACTGAATGACCGTTTTTAGAATCGAACCTACTGCATAAAGCAAACCCGCAAACAGAATAATTTGGGCAGTTGCACTTTGTTTAAGCAAAAAGTTGTCTAAGAAATATTGCAATCCACGCGGCAGCAAAATATTAATGATGCTGACTAAAAATGCCCCGATCAATGCAATGGTCATTTCAAATTTAAAGTGCTTAACAAAGCCCATTAAACGTTTAAAAATCGCTACCTGTTCTTTAAATGGGATTGCTTTAGACCACACTGATTCTTGCTTTTCTTCATTATTCATCTACATCTTCACCCACCTTTGCTTGCATTTCTTGTCTACGCCACATTTCCGCATACCAGCCATTTTCTTTGAGCAGATCTTGGTGATTGCCTCGTTCAATAATTTGACCGTCTTTTAAGACTAAGATCAAATCGGCATCCATGACCGATGTCAATCTATGTGCCGCAATCATCGTGGTCTTATCTTTTCTTTCATTTCTCAAAGAAGTTAGAATTTCGGTTTCAGTCTTTGCATCAACCGCTGATAAAGCATCATCCAAAATCAAAATTTGGCTATCTTTAAGCAAAGCACGGGCAATGGACATTCTTTGACGTTGACCACCAGAAAGTGAAAGTCCATTTTCACCGACTAAAGTCTCATAGCCATGTGGCATTTGTAAAACATCATCGTGCAAATCACTCTTCTTAGCAGCTACCGCAATCTCATTTTTGCCTGCATCTGCCTCTGAGAAAGCAATATTTCTACCAATACTCGTTGAAAAGAGGAAGTTGTTCTGGGGAACATAAGATATTTGGCTAAGTAAAACTTTAAGCGGAATTTTCTTGATATTGATGCCATTTAAGGTGATTTCACCGTCATATTGGTCGAATTCTCTCAATAGCAGCTGAATGATTGTCGTTTTACCAGCACCTACACGACCTACTAAACCTAAAGTTTGACCAGGTTTTAAGGTGAAATCGATGTTCTTTAACACTGAAATATCCTTTTCATCAGGATAAGCAAACGATTTAATATCAAAATGCAAATCACCTTGTAAGTCTTGACCCTTAATACTTTGATCAGCGTGGGCATCAGTAATCAGTGGTTTTTCATAAAGTAGCTTTTCTACACGGTCGTAGCTCGCACTACCTCTTTCCAAAATGTTGAATAAATAACCAATCGCAAACATCGGCCAAACCATGTTGGCAATATAGGCAATAAAGGAAACGAGCTGACCAATCGATAGCACTTTATTTGTAACTAAAAGGCCACCATAAATAATGGTGATCACATAAGTTGCACCAATAATAGTTGTACCTAATGGATCAAATAATGAATCCCATACAAATACTTTCTTATTGATGTTAATTGTGTCATCGACCATCTTATCAAAGGCTT
>OKSF01002061.1_pt1 | contig 14470 bp, 15 predicted proteins | sample 1606061 | NCBI WGS metagenome assembly OKSF01 (sample SAMEA3541567, study PRJEB24748) | human gut metagenome | biome: human gut; feature: human-associated habitat; material: faeces | place: China | collected 2012 | reverse complement strand
GGCGAAGCCTATGTTAGCACATCTTCCCTCGCCGTCCTCCCCTGTCCGACAGTCCTGGGCAAACACAGTGGGAGCGGGTTGGCTTTGTTTCGCAGAGAGAACATAGGCTTCGAAGCGGCTGAGATAGCGGGACATCGGTTGTTTTCTCCGTATATATAAAACAGCCGCGAGAGAAATTTTCCGCCCGCAGCTTCGAACTCCTCATCTCTTCGCCCCCTAGGAGGTTGCAGAGATGAGGAGTTGTTGCTGGCTACTCTTCGATCCGCTTGACGCGATGGGCCTTCTCGCCGTCTGGCTTGAACTTCTCGAGTGCGGCGGACTCGCTCAGCCAGCGTTCCGCCGTCGGCTTCGAGATGCCCATTGCCTCGGCCATCTCGTCCACGGTCGGGTTTTCCGAACCGCTCGCAGAACAGCCCTCGTATGCTTCCCTCAGCGTCCGCTCCCGATCCGCGCCTGCGGTGCCGCAGCTAGAGCCAGCGCCATCCGAGAGCTTCGCCGAAGCGAGTTCGCCATCCAAGTCGATGCGGTGGCATGGGAAGCCCAGCCACAGGTTGACTGGGGGAAGCGGTGCAGTATGCCGCGTCTTCCCGAACTCCAGCCGCCACGCGGTTCCCTTCTCGCTCGGCTGGACATCAAGCTGGCCCAGATGCACGCTCACGTCCACCATGCGACCGAAAGCGCCGCTGCCGCTCGCCCTGTCGATAACCGACTTTCCCGACTGGCTTCCTTTCGTCGTGTGGTGGGTCACGATCACGCCCGCACCCGTTCCCTCGGCGATGGATGCGATTACGTTGTGCCGCCCGCAGCGCCCTCCCTGTCCGTGCCGCAGGCCGCCAGTACGGCCAGCAGGAGCAGCGCCGATATCAGTCTCAGGTATCTCTGTCTCATGTTCCTCCGCCTTTTTATTGGAATTTTTCGGGCAGCGTCTGTCCCGCCATGGCATAGCAGGCCGCGATCCGCTCCCAGTCCAGCCCCGCCTCATTCCCGTCCAGGAAGCCCGTCAGGCCCCGGAGCATGGTGTCCTGTACCTCGGCGGACGCGCCGGCCAGGTGTTCCTCCAGGAAAGCAAGGATAGGCTCCACCTCCACAGTAGTCTGAAGAAGCTCATTGTACCCGTCCAGCAGAACCGCACTCTGGTAAGCCTCCTCCGTCTCATAGCAGACCGGCACGTTGTTGCCGGTGCGCCGCTCCACGATCAGGCCCGCCGCCCCCCGGTCACCGGCGGCCCGCTCGGCCTTCTCCCGGGTGTCATACTGGCCCAGCTCCACAAAAAGCCGACCTGCGTTGTCCCGCAGCAGGCGCGCCCCCTCCTCCGGCGCGGCCATGGACCTGAGGGCCTCCGGGCTGTCCGCCGACAGGGTACGCAGTGAATAGATGGTGTCCAGCCGGTTCTCTGCGGGAGTCAGGCGGATCACAATACTGCCCGGCTCCTGGTACTCCCGGAGCTGCACATCTGCGTCGCTCTCCAGCTCCAGTTGGACCACGGCGGCGCGGTCCACCCACCCCTCGGCGGTGTAAACAGACTTGATGTACTGGCTGGTGTCCTGGGCGCGGGAGAGCTCCGACAGGATCTCCACCCGCTCCGTCCCGGGCAGGGTTAGCGTGACCGTCTTGGGAAAAGAGGCGAATTCGGCGTGGTAGCGCCCGGCGCTGGACTGCTCGTAGCGGAGGGTCAGCCATTCCGTATCGCCCTCCCGCTCCATGGTCAGGGCCGCCCGGCTGCCTGCGGCAGTCTGTCCGCCGTCCACGCTGGGCGCATTGACCCGGAACACCTGCACCAGTCTGCCCAGAATCGGCAGCTCCTCCATGGCGGCCGCGAAGGCCGGCGAGGCGTTCACCCCTCCGGCAAACAGGCCCAGCACCAGTGCCAGGCACAGGGCCGACCGGACGGCCCCCCGCCGCACCCGCGCCCGCCGGGCCACCGTGCGCCGCCCACGCTCCAGGCCGGTGCGAATGGCGGCATCCAGCCCCTGCGGCAGGTTTCCTTCGGATGTCTGTATCATATCTGTGTCGTCCTTTCCTTCAATTGATTCATCCCCCGGTAGTAATCGGATTTCACGGTACTCTCCGGCTTGCGGAGCACCTGGGCGATCTCCCGGAAGGTCATATCCTCGTAAAATTTCAGGAGAATGACGGTTCGGCTTCGGTCATCCAGCCGCCCCAGCTCCTCCCTCAGCCAGAGGGAGTCTGCCCACCGCTCCTCACCGTCCTCAGCCGGGAGCGCGTCCCACGCCTCCTGCACAGCCCCCTGCGGCGGCCGCCGGCGGAGGAAGGACAGCGGCGCCGTATTGGTCAGTATTCGGTAAAACCAGGGGTAAAAGCGTTCGGGGTCCCGAAGCCTCCACTTGGCGGTGTACGCCTTGCAGACGGCCTCCTGAACCACCTCCAGGGCGTCGTCCTCATTTCGTGTATACCCAAAGGCCACCCGGTAAAAGGATGCCTTTTTCTGCTCAATCCGTTCCACAAATTCCGAGTCGGAGATGGAAGGATGCGAGAATTGCAGCTGCACGTGTTTTGCTCACTCCTTTCTGCCTAATAAGACGCGGAAAGCCAGTCCTTAGTCGGCCCCACAGGAAATTTTCTCTAAAATTTTATCGTCCCTGGCCCCTCTATGTAAAGAGCCTGCCCCCTGTTTGAAAAGGGGGCAGGCTCTGTTTGATCACCGAACTATTGGGATGCTTCGTCCAGGAACTGGCCTAACTGCGTCACAGGCTCCTGACTGACCTTGCGGATGGATATGTGGGTAGCGTGGAGACATCGTTCCCCCGGATGGATGACACGCCGGAACTTCATGTTGAAACCGGCCGCCTGTTATAAAATTTGAGAAATAAAAACGGGAGGCCAGCCCCTGCGGGCCGGTCCCCCGTTCTGTTCTGCTCAGTATCCCTCGGCGTGCTCGCCCTTCACCAGCTTGACGATCCGGGACGTGCCCAGGCGATCCGCGCCCAGGGCCATGAAGTCCTCGGCGTCCTGGAGGCTGGAGATGCCGCCCGCGGCCTTGATCTTCACGCCGGGGCCGATGTGGGCCTTGAACAGGGCCACATCCTCCCGGGTGGCGCCGCCGGTAGAGAAGCCGGTGGAGGTCTTGATGTAGTCCGCGCCGGACTCGGTCACCAGCTCGCACAGCTTGATCTTCTCCGCCTCGGTGAGCAGGCAGGTTTCCACGATCACCTTGAGGATGCGGCCCTGGCAGGAGGCTTTGATGGCCTTGATCTCGGCCAGCACCTCATCCCACCGCTGATCCTTCACCCAGCCGATGTTGATCACCATGTCGATCTCGTCGGCGCCGTTGCGGATGGCGTCCTCGGTCTCAAAGACCTTGACGGCGGTGGTAGAGTAGCCGTTGGGGAAACCGATGACAGTGCAGATCTTCAGCTCGTTGCCCACGTAGTCCGCCGCCTGCTTCACAAAGGAGGCGGGAATGCACACGGAGGCGCAGCCGTACTTCAGCCCGTCGTCGCAGACCTCCTTGATCTGGGCCCAGGTGGACTCCTGTTTGAGCAGAGTGTGGTCGCAGTGGGCCAGGATGTTCTTCACGTCCATTAGATTACTCCCTTTCTACGCGTCGTGCAGTTATTTTACCTCTACCAGCTCGTAGGAGCGGGTGCCGATGCCGATTTTCTCACAGTGGTCCAGGCACACCCGCCAGTCGGTGTCCGGCATGCTGTTGATGAAGTGGTCGTGCTTGTCGCAGAAGCCCTCCCTGTGCATCTGCTCGTCCAGGTGGGAGCCGGGGATGGGGGACTGTTTCCCGCAGGCGTCGGCGCAGGCCTGGTCCAGAGCCACCGGGTCAAAGGAGGCGAACATGCCCACGTCGGGCACGATGGGCAGGTCGTTCTCCCCGTGACAGTCGCAGTAGGGGGACACGTCGATGACCAGGCTGATGTGGAACTGGGGACGGCCGTCCACCACCGCCTTGGCGTACTCCGCCATGCGGCAGCCCAGCTCCTCCATGGCCGCGTCGTTGCCGGGGCGGATGGCGTCGGTGTTGCACACCGCAATACAGCGGCCGCAGCCCACGCACTTGTCCCAGTCGATGGACGCCTTGCGGTCCTCCCCAAAGGTGATGGCGCCGTGGGCGCACTGGGTGGCGCACCGGCGGCAGCCCACACAGCGGCGGGGCGCCACCATCGGCTTGCCCTGGGCGTGCTGCTCCATCTTGCCCCGGCGGGAACCGCAGCCCATCCCCAAGTTCTTGATGGCGCCGCCAAAGCCGGTCTGCTCATGCCCCTTGAAGTGGGACAGGGAGATGATCACATCGGCCTCCATGATGGCCTTTCCGATCTTGGCGGTCTGGATGTACTCCGCCCCCTCCACGGGCACCTCCACGTCGTCGTTGCCCCGCAAGCCGTCGCCGATGATCACCTGGCAGCCGGTGGACAGCGGGGAGAAGCCGTTCTCATAGGCTGCGTCCAGGTGCTCCAGGGCGTTTTTCCGGCGGCCGGGATAGAGGGTGTTGCAGTCGGTGAGGAAGGGGACGCCCCCTAGGCTCTTCACCACATCGGCCACCACCTTGGCGTAATTGGGCCGCAGGAATGCCAGGTTTCCCGGCTCGCCGAAGTGCATCTTGATGGCCACCAGCTTACGCTCAAAGTTGATCTCCCCGATGCCCGCCGTGCGCATCAGCTTCTCCAGCTTGTTCAGCAGGCTGACCCCCGGCCTGCACCGGAGGTCCGTCATGTAAACCTTGGACCGCTCTCCCATATTTCTGTGTGCCTCCCATTTTGGTTCAAATTGTTAAGTGGTTCTTATTTTATACCCCTTTGCCCGTTCTCGCAAGGGGTTTGCGCTGAAACATAAGCAAAAAGGCCGCCAAAAGGAGCACACAGGCCCCCAACACCGCCCTCTGCCCCCACCGGCCGCTGCACCAGGCCCCCAGTGCCGCTCCGACGATGAAAAACACGATAATGCCGTAGTACTGGGCCGCCCGGTGTCCGTGGTCCCGCTCGCCGGTCTTCCCCCATAGGTACAGCCGCTCCGTGCCGCTGCGCAGGTTTCCGGTGCACATAGTGGTGGCAAAGGCATTGCCGTTGACCTTGCGGAAGCTCTCCACCTGGACCGCGCAGACAAAGGCCACCAACACATTGGCCGCGTTGTCCAGCGCCGCAGGCAGGAAGGCCACCGCCGCCAGCAGGAGCAGCTCCGCCGCCACGGTGATCTGCCGCCAGTGGAGGGCCTGGGCCCCCCGGAACCGTCCGCGGATCAGCTCTGCCGCCAGTACCCCCGCGGCAAAGGCCAGAATGGGTACCAGATAGTGGCCTGCGCCGCCCCAGTCCCCCTCCATCAGCCGTACCCCCAGCAGCACGATATTTCCGGTCTGGGCGTTGGCGAACACTCCACCCCGGATAAGGTAAGTATACGCATCCAGAAAGCCTCCGGTCAGGGCCAGCACCGCCCCCAGCCGAAAGCTCTCCGACATCTGCCTGTGTGTCGTCTGTTCCACGCGCTGTCCCCCTCTCAGGACCAAAGGTCCGCTGCCAGCTTGTCGAAAAGGTGTTTCGACAAGCTGGCGGGCTTTCTAAAATTAACATAAAATAATAAAAAGTCGTTTGATCCAACGCGAAAGGGAACCCTGACGGTTCCCTTTCACACTATCTTTCCCCTCCAAATCCTTCGGCAGGAGGGTTTATCGGCAGTCTTAGGGGCGGGCCTTTGGCCCGTCCCCCTGTGTCCGGCTCAGAACGGCAGGCCGAGCCCTCCGGTGAGCTGCTGCATGGTGGAGGCGGAGTCGCTCTCTGCCGCCCGCAAAGCCTCGTTCACCGCAGCCACGATCATGTCCTGAAGCATCTCCACATCCTCCGGATCCACCGCCTCGGGGTCAATGACGACCTCCTTCAGCTCCCGCTTGCCGGTCACTGTGGCGGAGACCACGCCGCCGCCCGCGGCGGCCGTGTAGGTCTTGGTCTCCAGCTCCTGCTGCATTTTCATCATGTCCTGCTGCATCTTCTGAACCTGCTTCATCATGTTCATATTCATGCCGCCGCCAAAGCCGCCCATTCCGCGGCTGTTGAATCCCTTTGCCATCGGTCGCAACTCCTTTTATTCCTGAATGATGATGTTGTCAAACTGCCGGCTGAACGCCAGCAGATCGTCCAGTTTGTCGTGCTCCGCCGCCTGGGCGGGTGCCGCTGCGGCCGGGGCAGCGGGCGCCTTCCCCACCTTGACCGCGCAGCGCGCCGGGACGCCGGTCTGAGCCGAGGCCAGCCGCCCCAGCTCCTCCAGAATGGAGGCTCCGCCCACCATGCTCTTGGTAAACTCGTCCTTCACCCACAGCGTGAGCACCCCGTCCTCCAGCCGCCCCTGCACCATGGCCGGGTTGCTCAGGAAGGGGTAGACCGCAGGAAATTTTCCCCGCACCGCCGCCACCAGGCCGGGCCAGAGGTCGGCCGCGGCGCTCCGGCCGGCTTCTCCGCCGGTGGGCGCCTCTCCGGCCACCAGGCGGTCCTCAGGAGCTGTAGACGGCTCCGGCGTCTCGTCTACGTCTACCCGCTCCCCCGGCTCATCAGGCAGTGGGGGCCGCTCCTCCTCCCATGGGGGGCGCTCTGCCGGGGCTGACTCCACCCTTGGGGCGGACGGCTCCCGCTTCGCCGGTGCGGACTGCTTCATGGGCTGCCCCGGTACCGCGCAGGCCGCCGGAATCCCCCCCGCCAGCAGCTCCTCCACCCGGGCCAGCCGGGCATTCAGCGCCGCGGTGCTCTCGTCCAGGCCCGGGTCGCAAAGGCGGATGAGGCACAGCTCCGTGTCCGTCCGGCGGTTGCCGCTGCGGGACAGATCTGCGATGGTGGTCTGAAGCAGGCCCAGCATCTGTACCAGCCGGGCCGTCTGGAACTGGTTGGACAGGCGGCGCATCGTATTTTCGTCATAGCCGCCGGTGAGCAGGGCCGCGCCCCCCTGGGGGGCCGTCTTTCGGATGAGCAGATCCCGGGTCAGGGCGGACAGCTCGCCCAGCAGAGAGCCCACGTCCTTCCCCGCGCCGTACAGCCGGGCCAGGGTCTCCAGGGCCCCGGCGGTGTCTCCCCCGCCGAGCTGCTCCATGAGCCGCGCCGTCTCCAGGTTGCCCGCCAGCCCCAGGGCGTCCAGCACCTCCTGCTCCCCGATGGGGCCGGATGGACCGGCGCACTGGTCCAGCAGGGACAGTGCGTCCCGCAGGCCGCCGTCGGCCAGCCTGGCCAGCAGGCTGGCCCCCTCCCCCCGCAGCTCAATGCCCTCCTCCCGGGCCACATAGGCCAGCCGGGCAGCGATGTCGCCGGGGAGAATCCGCTTGAAGGAGAACTGCTGGCACCGGGACTTGATGGTGGCCGGCACCTTGTGCAGCTCCGTGGTGGCCAAAATGAACATAAGGTGCTCCGGCGGCTCCTCCAAAATCTTCAGCAGCGCGTTGAAGGCCGCAGTGGAGAGCATGTGCACCTCATCCACAATATACACCCGCTTGCGCACTGCCGCCGGGGTGTATACCGCCTCGTCCCGCAGGGCGCGCACCTGGTCCACGCCGTTATTGGAGGCGGCGTCCAGCTCCAGCACATCCAGGATGGAGCCGCTCTCAATGCCCAGGCAGGACGGACACTGGTTGCAGGGATTGCCGTCCACCGGGTGTTCACAGTTCACCGCCCGGGCCAGGATCTTGGCGCAGGTGGTCTTTCCCGTTCCCCGGGTGCCGGTAAACAGGTAGGCGTGGCTCAGCCGACCGGTGGCCACCTGGCGCTTGAGCGTGTCGGTGATATGGGACTGGCCCACCACATCGTCAAAGGTGCGGGGCCGCCATTTGCGGTACAGGGCCTGATACAAGGGCGGTCACCTCAAATCAAATCAAAAAGGAGAGGGGCGGAGGATGCGGAAAGCCGCGTCGCTTCGCCCCTCTCCCGCCGCGTCCGGCGCGTGGCAAGACCGCACACCGGCCTTTGGAGACTGCGCTATACCCGTTACCCAGGCAGCCGGCTCAGGAGCGGGACCCCCGCGGCACAGGTCGCGGTCCGCTTAGTGCTGCTCGGTTCCCCGCCTGACACGGTTCACGGTGCGGCCTTGCGCGGGACCGATCCATCATCGCTGCTTACCTGGGGCAGACAGCACAACGCAGTTCCGGGGGCCGGGATTCATCCCTGCTGTAGCGGGTTGCAGGTACAGGGCACCGCTAACTCCCCGACTAGTGCGGCCTTGCCGCGGGCCGGACGCCTCTGCGCCGTCCGTCGGAAGGCTGTATTTGATATCATACATCATTTCCCGCCATTTATCAATATCACTTTTCACTTTTTTCAAAAAGGGTCTTTACAACCGGATAAATTATGCTATAATATCTGAGTGTCCACGACAAGAATCTTTCATTTTGCTGAGAGCACTCTGTATGGGCCTATAGCTCAGCTGGGAGAGCGTACGGTTCGCATCCGTAAGGTCGTCGGTTCGATCCCGATTAGGTCCACCATGATAAGTTGACAAACCCAAAAGCCAGAAAACGGCTTATATCAAGGGTTTGTCAACTTTTCTTTTCGCTTAAAGTAGTGGAAAATGGATTTTAAGTGAGTCGAACCCTCTTGCATTTAAATATGAAGTATAGATGTTTAGGACACAGCTTCGGGCTGTGTCTTTTGTTATTCAAATTGCAATTATGAAAGGAACATGATAGGATGAATACGACAAAGAGTGAGCAGATCAAAGCTGGGCTTCGAAAAAGTTTCCAAACTGGGGAATCTGCAAAAGCCTCCACTGTGTGTTACGGATATAAAGTAACATCCGAAGGCAAGTTGGTAGCTTATCCCACAGAGGCGATTATTGTATTCCATATTTTTGAACGATTTGCCGATGGAGACAGTCTAGGGAAAATCGCTGCTTCTCTGGCCCGTATGAAGGTGAAATCTCCCACCGGCAAAGAGTTGTGGACGCGAGAGACAATTAGCAAGATTTTGAGTAATGAGAAATATGTGGGCGATGTGATTTTAGGAAAAACGCAGGTGCAAAATGGCGTGCAGGTCAAGATGGTCGATCACACTTCTCAGACAGTCATAAATGGTCATCATGAGGCAATTATCTCCAGAGAACTATTTGATATTGTCCAACAAGAAAAAGCCCATAGGAGCAGGCTAAAAAGTCATTCTCATGTAGTGTAAACTTTAAGGGGAAAATCATGTGGTCCGTCAGAACAATACCACCAAATAATCTCGTCCCCACGCAGCTAAAGGTGGCGGCATACTGCCGTGTCAGTACGAACAGCTTAGAGCAACAGACCAGTTTGTCCTCACAGGAACAATACTATGAGGAATGGATTAAGCGAATTCCTCATTGGACATTCGCCGGTATTTATTCCGACATTGGAAGCGGGACACAGGCGAAGGGACGCCGTAGATTTAATGCGATGATATCGGCTTGCCGGCGGGGAAAGATCGATACGATCCTTACAAAATCGGCACACCGTTTTGCCCGTAATACTGTAGATGCGTTGGAAACTATACGGATGCTGCGACGGTGGAAGGTCGACATTTATTTTGAAATAGAGGGAATCCATTCCCTCTATGAAAGTTCGGAGTTTCTTCTGGCGGTAGTCTGCGCTAGAGCACAGGAAGAAAGCTATTCCAAAAGCGAAGATATCAAATGGGGGCTGAGAAAAGCATTTGAGAACCCAGAGTCTAGGTATTATCAGAGAATCTGTTATGGATACACTCATAACAAAGATGGCCGACTCGTAATCAATGAGAAGGAAGCGCAAATCGTCCGGCTCATTTATGAGATGGCCGGTGAGGGTAAAAGTCTCTCAAGGATATCCTCTCGCCTAAAAGAAATGGGGATTCCTTCTCCGAGAGGCAAGGAGACATGGAGCAGGGAAACCTTGCGAAAGATTTTGAAAAATGAGAAGTATACGGGTAGTGTGATATTGCAAAAGACCTATGTAAAAAATTTTCTGGAACACAAACAAGTACAAAATGAAGGACAATTGGATCTATATCAGATAGATAACAATCATCAACCGATTATTGATGATAGATAAAGATGGTAGTATAGTCTCTTTTGATAGGGAGTGCAAAGACGGGATTTTTGTAGATTGAATGATTTTATTGCTAAATTTTATCATGCCATATTGTAGTAACATCTACTTCAAAGGAGAGACAGTATGCGAATAATAGGAATTGATATTCAGAATTTTCGAAAACTATTTGGATGTCACATTGATATCAGTAAAGAAACAACTCTGTTTGTGGGGGCAAATAACAGCGGAAAAACTTCAGCGATGGATGCTCTTGCAAAATTTTTAGCAAATCGCAGTTTTGTTTTTAATGACATAACCATTGCAAAACGTATTGATATAAACAGAATAGGAACTAAATGGGTGGAAGCGGATTGCGAGTAGCCTGCTGATTTATTAGATTGGGATACTATTGTTCCTAAAATGGATATTTGGCTTGATGTGGCTCCTAATGAAATGCATTATGTTGCCAGCATAATTCCTACCTTAAAATGGCGCGGAGGAAAATTGGGAGTTCGGTTAGCTCTCTTACCAAAAGATGTTTCTAATTTATTTAATGAGTATCGAGAAGCGTACTCTTCAGCTCGCACCACAGAACATGCAAGGGTTGAAAAAAGTTCTTTCAATCTCTTCCCAAAAGACTTGTGTGAATTTCTTGATAGAAAATTGACTACATATTTTTCTATCAAGGCATTTATCCTTGATCCGTCACATTTCGAAGATGCCCCTGTACAACCAACATCCTTTGAGGCAGAATGTTTAACAGATAACCCACTAAAGGACATCGTAAGGGTTGACATGATTGACGCACAACGCTGATTTGCAGATCCTGACAGTTCAGAAGGAACAGAAAAGGTTCGGAAACAGTTATCTGCCCAAATGCGCAATTATTATGAAAAACATCTAGATCCAGAAAAGGCTCCTTCTCCAGAAGATTTAGATATTTTAGAAGCTACTGAAGGCGCACGCCAAGTTTTTGATAAGACACTTGCATTAAAATTTGCTCCTGCAATAAAAGAATTAGAAGGGTTGGGTTATCCGGGTATTAGTGATCCCAAACTTACAATAACAACTAAAGTTATGACTAGCGAAACATTAAAACACGATTCAGCCGTACAATATGCGCTCAGTAAAACCGACAATACTTTGAAACTACCAGAAAAGTATAATGGGTTGGGTTATCAAAACCTTATTTCAATGGTTTTTGATTTGATGGGTTTTAGAGATGACTGGATGCGTGAAGGAAAAGCTAAAGATACTAATACCGTAATTGAGCCGATGCATTTGGTGCTGGTAGAGGAACCAGAAGCTCACCTCCATATTCAAGTGCAGCAAGTTTTTATACGCCAAGCATATAAAGTTTTAACTAACCATAAATTTCTCAAGCAAAACTTGAATTTTACAACGCAATTGGTGATCAGCACCCATTCGAGCCATATTGCTATAGAAACTACTTTTGGAAATTTAAGATATTTCAAACGGCTACCAGAAGGGACTGAATGCGCAGTAGCGACATCCAAAGTAATTAACTTATCTGATGTATTTGGGGATTCAGATCAGACCAACAAATTTGTTACACGTTATCTGCAATCAACCCATTGTGATTTGTTTTTTGCTGATGCAGCAATTCTGGTCGAAGGTGTAGCCGAAAGTATGCTATTACCACATTTTATACGCTCAAAGTTTCCAGAACTATATCAGCGGTATATTACAATTCTTGGGGTTAATGGACGTCATGCTCACCGGTTAAGTCCTCTGATTGAAAAGTTATGCCTCCCAACATTGGTTATTACAGATTTAGATCCAGCAGAAAAAGAAGGTTATCACAAATCTGTAGTTCTCAAGAGAGGAGAAGGCCAAATCAGTGGAAACTACGCTATTGCAAAGTGGCTGATGAAAGAAAAAGACATCGACAAGTTGGTAGATTATTCAGAAGATAAAAAGGAATTTTCTTTTGCTTCTCCGTATCGATTTTCTATTCGTTTAGCCTATCAAACTCCTGTAAAAGTGGACTTTGAAGGAGAAGAAAAAGAGGCCATACCTGGAACTTTTGAAGATTGTCTTATATATACAAATTATGATCTTTTCAAGAAGATAAAAGTCACTGATTCTGGGAACTTGGTTGAACAAACGCATGATTTACTTAACTCTAATGACACATTCGAAATGATCCATGAAAAAATTTATAAAATGCTGCGTGCAGGAAAATCAGAGCAGAAGGCAGAATTCGCATTAGACGTAATTTTTGAAATTAGTCCAGACGAGCTTTCGGTTCCACCATATATTAACCAAGGTTTAATGTGGCTACAGGACTATTTACATCCGGAGGATTAACGATGGATAAAATAAAAGAGGTAACCGAAGAATTATTAGATGATCATGTAGATGACCATGTAGATGAAGAAATTCAGAGATGCTTTTTAAAAGAAGATCCAAAATGTTTCTTTGTTTTTGCGGGAGCTGGGTCAGGGAAAACTCGAAGCTTAATAAAAACCTTAACTTTCTTGGATGAAACACTAGGTGACTGGCTTCTAACGAATAGAAAACAGATAGCCGTAATTACTTACACCAATGCAGCTTGCGATGAAATATCCAGGCGATTACATTACAAGTCGATTTTCTCAGTCTCAACTATACATAGTTTCTTGTGGGAGCTTATTAAAAACTATCAGTCAGATATCAAAGCGTGGGTAATCAATTCGATAAACCTTGAAATCGCAGAACTTGAAGAAAAGCAAAGAAAAAGCAAAACGGGAAAAACTTCAGAAAAACGAGCAGAGGATATACGAAAAAAGCAAGAGCGACTAGCTAAAATCAATACGGTAAGAAGGTTTACCTATAATCCAAATGGAGATAATGTAGGATATGATTCTCTCAACCATAGTGAAGTAGTAAAAATGGGGTCGAAATTTATCTGTGCAGAAGATACTATGCAGAACATTTTGATTTCCCAATATCCTATTCTCCTCATTGATGAAAGCCAAGATACAAAAAAAGAACTGGTAGATGCCATTTTTACCGTATGCGAAAGGCACAAAGGAAAGTTCATAGTTGGCATGTTTGGGGATACAATGCAACGAATCTATCAAGATGGCAAAGAAAACCTTTCTCAGTGTATCCCTGATGACTGGGTAAAGCCCCAAAAAATCATGAACCATCGCAGTGCATCTCGAATAGTTACTTTGGCAAATGCCATAAGGTTTACAGTCGATACTCAACAACAACGCCCTCGGTCAGACGCAGAGGTGGGAAATGTAAGGTTGTTTATCGTTTCTTCAGATGCTAATAAAGAAGTGACGGAGCAGCGAGTTGCGGAAATCATGTCTGAAGAAACTGGTGATGGTGAGTGGCGTGACAGTAAACAATATAAAAGTCTCATACTAGAACACCATATGGCTGCTAGTCGCTTTGGCTTTTTAGAACTGTATTTACCACTTAATGAGGTTCCTGTATTTAACACATCTTTGCGAGATGGGTCAATTTCAGAACTTTCTTTTCTGTCAAAAGTTATATCTCCGCTTGTTCAGGCCTATAAAGGCAATAATGACTTTGAAGTACTAAAAATAGTCAAAGAGTATTCTCCTTTAATGGAAAGCAAGAAATGGATTTCTCTTGACGATCAAACAAAAGCACTGCAGCAAGTCGAAAGTGCTGTAGATAAATTGATGGAACTATGGAAAGATGATGCTATTCCAACTTGCTTGGATGTCCTCCGCTCAATTCAAGACACAGGGCTATTTAAACTGGATGAACGTGTAGATAACATATTGTCATCTCCTGCCGCAGACGAATCTATAAGGATAACGGCTTTAAGAAAGGCTCTATCTGTCCCATTTACCACTTTAGAAAAATATTTTGCATATGTCTCTGATAATACGAGGTTTGCAACACATCAGGGTGTTAAAGGCTTGGAATTCCCAAGAGTTATGGTTATTATAGATGACGCAGAAGCAAAAGGATTTCTTTTTAGTTATGAAAAACTTTTTGGCGTCAAACTAAAAACAGAAACTGATATCAAGAATGAAAGAGAGGGTAAAGACAATAGTATAACAAGGACAACCCGTCTGTTTTATGTTGCTTGTACTCGCGCACAAAAAAGTTTGGCTATAATTGCTTATACATATGACTGCGAAGCAGTGAAAGCAACTGCCATGAAAAATAATTGGTTTGAAGATGATGAAATTCGTCTTTTGGAGTAAGGCAATAAAAGCCGTTGCAGAAGTTATTAGACTGAAACGCTTCCAAAATGCTTATTCTGTTTCGTTGCAAAGCTTTTGAAAGTGTGCATCTTTTTTGTCCACACATTTCATTCATAGAAAACGCCGCAGTGAAAACTGCGGCGTTTTCTCGTTTGACCACAGAAATACCACAGACGGATTTCTGCTTTAACTACTTGACGGGTACCCCCTTTCAGGGTCGTGTCAAGATTTTTTCGCACTTTAGTTTGCAAGCTCTGGCATGAATGAAGTCAGCCGGCAATGGAGGCATCCTCAATGGCGGCCTCCAGGTGCTTCATATTCA
>OKSF01002058.1_pt1 | contig 14483 bp, 10 predicted proteins | sample 1606061 | NCBI WGS metagenome assembly OKSF01 (sample SAMEA3541567, study PRJEB24748) | human gut metagenome | biome: human gut; feature: human-associated habitat; material: faeces | place: China | collected 2012 | reverse complement strand
GGGGAAGAGCACAGGCTGACGCTTCCGGCGTGGTGTTTTGCTTTTTCCTTTTTCATTGACAGGAGAAGGGGCAGGAAATATAATAGTAGACAGGTTTTTCTCTGTATTGAAGATGAATAATTATGAATCCCAATGGTAAGGTGAAAGCAAATGCATTTTAACTTCGATTTGGTCGTGAATTCCTTCCCGCTCCTGCTCGTGGGTGCTGGCGTCACGATCAAGATTACGGCTCTCTCGGTGGCACTCGGCGTGGTCATCGGGCTCTTCGTCGGCATCGCGCGCATCTCGCGCATCAAGATCCTGCGCGTCCTCGCGGCAATCTATGTCGACTTCTTCCGCGGCACGCCACTCCTCGTGCAGATCTTCCTGGTCTACTTCGCACTGCCGGTCATCACGGGCCAGCGCGTCGACCCGTTCGTCGCGGCCATCGGCTCCTGCGGCATCAACTCGGGCGCATACGTCGCGGAGATCTTCCGCGCCGGCATCCAGTCCATCGACAAGGGGCAGATGGAAGCCGGCCGCTCGCTCGGCATGACCTGGGTGCAGACGATGCGTTACATCATCGTGCCGCAGGCCTTCAAGCGCGTCATCCCGCCGCTCGGCAATGAGTTCATCGCCCTCTTGAAGGACTCGTCCCTCGTCTCGGTCATCGGTTTCGAGGAACTCACGCGCCGCGGCCAGCTGATCATCGCGAAGACGTATGGTTCGCTGGAAATCTGGCTCAGCGTCGCGGTCATCTACCTGGCCATGACCTTGACGATTTCCCGCTTCGTAGCATATCTGGAGAGGAGATACAAGACGGATGATCGACATTGAGAATCTGAGAAAATCATTTGGTGACGTCGAGGTGCTCAAGGGCATCAACCTCACAATCAAGGAGAAGGAAGTCGTCGTCATTATCGGGCCGTCCGGCTCGGGCAAGAGCACGCTGCTGCGCTGCATGAACTACCTCGAAGAGCCGACTTCCGGCGAAGTCAGCGTCGATGGCATCGTGCTCGACGGCGAGGCTAACATCAACAAGGTACGCGAGGAAGTCGGCATGGTCTTCCAGCGCTTCAACCTGTTCCCGCACATGACGGCTCTTGAAAACGTCATGGAGGCTCCGGTCCACGTCAAGCACATGGACAAGAAGGAAGCCCGCGAACTCGCCATTCAGGAGCTGAACCGCGTCGGCATGGGGGAGCGTCTCGACTACTATCCGGCACAGCTGTCCGGCGGCCAGCAGCAGCGCGTGGCCATCGCCCGCGCGCTTGCCATGAAGCCGGAGATCATGCTGTTCGACGAACCGACATCCGCGCTCGATCCGGAACTCGTCGGCGAAGTGCTCAACGTCATGCTCGACCTCGCCAAGGAAGGCATGACCATGGTGGTCGTCACCCATGAGATCGGCTTCGCGCGCGAGGTCGCCGACCAGATCGTCTTCATGGACGGTGGCGTGGTCGTCGAACAGGGCGGACCGGAGATCATCGACCATCCGAAGGAGTCGAGGTTTAAGGACTTCTTGCAGCACGTCCTGTAGCAAGTAAGGCTGTCGTACTGCCGTAAATTCCCAATCCACTGACGTCAAGCGTCCGCAGACGTCCGGTGGGTTGGGTTTTCTTTTTGCCGCCGACGATGGGCGCGTTGCGTGCGCCACTGGTTCGCACGATTTCCCTGGGGGAGTGGGATTTCGCATATATGGCAAAGATTTGTAAGGACGCGCGGCTTGGTTTCATGATTGACATCCTTACCCGATAGGCTAAGGAGCTATGTGTGGAATCGTAGGATATGCAGGAAATGTTCGGACCGCGTGCGGCAAGCCTTTGGAGGTGTGTCTCCAAGGACTTCAGCGATTGGAATACCGCGGATATGATTCGGCCGGCGTGGCGCTGACGGCGCCTGGCATGGAGCGTGTGGCCGTCCGTAAGAAGGCCGGACGTCTGGCCAACCTGGTGCAGGACATCGAACGTGATCCGATGCCGGACGCCACCGTGGGCATCGGCCATACGCGTTGGGCTACGAACGGCGTGCCGAACGACACTAACGCGCATCCGCACACGTCGCGTGACGGCAAGGTCGCCATCATCCACAACGGCATCATCGAAAACGCTTCCCAGCTTCGTCTCGACCTGCAGACGGAGGGCTATCGTTTCGTCTCCGAAACCGATACCGAGGTCGCGGCGAAACTGCTGGGCAAAATCAGCGACAAGATCATCGAGGAAACCGGTAAGCCTGACCTGTTCAAGGCCATCCGCCGTCTGGCCCGCATGCTGGAAGGCGCGTTCACCATCCTCGCCACCGATGTGCGCCAGCCGGACATCGTGGTCGGCGCCCGTCACGATTCGCCGCTGGTGGTCGGTCTTGGCGAAGGCGAGAACTTCCTCGGCTCCGACGTGGCCGCGTTCGTGGCCTACACCAAGCGCGCCATGGAAATCGACCAGGACCAGGTCGTGATGGTGTCCGCAGACAAGGTCGTCGTCTCCGACTTCATGGGCAACATCGTGCCCGATCCGAAGACCTACACCGTGGACTGGGATGCGTCCGCCGCCGAAAAGGGCGGTTGGGACTCCTTCATGGACAAGGAGATCCATGAGGATCCGGCCGCCGTGCAGCGCACTCTGCTGGGGCGTCTCGACGAGAACGGCAACATCAACCTCGATGAGGTGCGCATCGACGAGCATGATTTCAAAGCCATCGACAAGATCATCGTCATCGCCTGCGGCACGGCCGCGTACGCGGGCATGGTGGCCAAATACGCCATCGAGCATTGGGTGCGCATTCCGGTAGAAGTGGAACTCGCCCACGAATTCCGCTACCGTGACCCGATCCTCACCCCCCGAACGTTGGTGGTGGCCATTTCGCAGTCCGGCGAGACCATGGACACGCTGATGGCGTTGCGCCACGCGCGTGAACAGGGCTCCAAGGTATTGGCCATCTGCAACACGCAGGGCGCGTCCATCCCACGCGAATCCGACGCGGTGCTCTACACCCACGCCGGTCCGGAAGTGGCGGTCGCCTCCACCAAGGCGTTCGTGGCGCAGATCACCGCCGCATACGTGCTCGGCCTGTATCTGGCCCAAGTCAAGGGTGCCATGTATCGAGACGAAATCGCCCAGACTTTGGAATCTCTGAAGGACATGCCCCGCAAGATCCAGTGGGTCCTCGACACCCAGACCAAGACCGTGCAGGAAGCCGCCGAACAGATGGTGGATGCGAAATCGTTCCTGTTCCTCGGCCGCCATGTGGGCTATCCGGTGGCCATGGAAGGCGCGTTGAAGCTCAAGGAAATCGCCTACACGTTCACCGAAGGCTTCGCCGCGGGCGAACTGAAACATGGTCCGATCGCTTTGGTGGACGAAGGCGAACCGGTCGTATTCATCGTGCCGCCGGCGCGCGGCCGCAACGTGCTGCACTCCAAAGTCATCTCCGGCATCGAAGAGGTCAAGGCCCGTGGCGCCTACATCATCGCCGTGGCCGAGGAACACGATCCGGACGTGGAACGTTACGCCGACGTGGTCTTCTGGCGTCCCGCATGCCCGACGCTGATGAGCCCGCTGGTGGACGTGGTGCCGCTGCAGCTGTTCGCCATGGACATGGCCAAGCTCAAGAACTACGACGTCGACAAGCCGCGCAATCTCGCCAAGTCCGTCACCGTTGAGTAACGAACGCAGGCACCGTTACGTGCTCGAGGAACCTCATATTCCCTTCGAATATGAGGTTCTGTACGAGGACGAGAACATCATCGTCATCGACAAGCCGCATTTCCTCGCCACCACGCCACGCGGCATGTGGTATCGCGAAACCGCGCTGGTCCGGTTGTGCGAGCGGTACGACGAGCCGAACATCACGCCGGCGCACCGTTTGGACCGACTGACCGCAGGCGTCGTCGTGTTCGTACGTAATCCGTCTGCGCGAGGCGCGTACCAGATGCTGTTCCAAAATCGCAAAACCGTCAAAACCTACGAATGCCTGGCACCGCTCGCCCCGACGCAGCGGCCGCGATATGGAACGGCGGTGCGCATCGACCGGCACCTGCCGTTTCCGCTGGTACGCAGGTCGCATATCAACAAGGATCGCGGACGATTGCAGGCGTACGAAAGCGCCGACGTGCCCAACGCGGAAACGCTGATCGAACGGGGAAGCGGCATCCGCTTCGTTGCCGGCAGACCGTACGTGAATTACACGCTGCATCCGAAAACCGGCAAGACGCACCAGTTGCGCGTGCATATGAATTCGCTCGGACTGGCGATATTGGGCGACGATTTCTACCCGGACATCGTGCAGCGCGCGTACGACGACTTCTCGCAACCCTTGGAATTGGTGGCGCGCGAACTGCGATTCGATGACCCGCTCAACGGCGAGCCACGTCGATTCGTATCGCACGTGCCGTTGGGCGCGGGCTTATAGAAACCCACGATTTTGGACATTCCCCTATCTCGTCCGACACGCCCGATTATCATGGCGTTCTGTTGACTTGCCGGAGCGTTTCCGGCATCACGAGAGTAAGAGAGAACCATGGGTAAAATCTCGAAAGCCGTCCGCGGCGTCGCCGACATCTACAACGGCGCATCGCTGATCGTCCGTATCATCGTCGGCCTGATCATCGGCACCGTGCTGGCATTGACCATGCCCCACGTGACCTGGATCGGCGAATTCGGCACCCTGTTCGTGGCCGCGTTGAAGGCCGTGGCACCGATTCTGGTGTTCGTACTGGTGGCCAGCGCCCTTGCGCAGGGCACGTCGAAACTCGACCGCCGTTTCGGCACCGTGCTGTTCCTGTACCTGTTCACCACGTTCCTGGCAGCGGTCGTGGCCGTGCTGACCTCCCGTCTATTCCCGCAGACCCTGTCCTTGGGCAAGGCCGCCAAAGCCGACGTGGTGCCGCAAGGCCTTTCCGAAGTCATCCAGACGCTGCTGACCAACATCGTGGCCAATCCGATCCAGGCCATCATCGATGGCAACTACATCTGCATCCTGATGTGGGCCTGCCTGTTCGGACTCGCCATGAAGTCCATCGCCAACGAAAGCTCCAAAGCGTTCATGGCCAACGTGGCCGACGCCGTGTCCCAGGTGATCCGCTGGGTCATCAACCTCGCCCCGTTCGGCATCATGGGCCTCGTGTTCACCAACGTGGCCGACAACGGCCTGTCCGCATTCACCAAGTACGGCAGCCTGCTGCTCCTGCTCGTCGGCACCATGCTGCTCATGGTGCTCGTGTTCGGCCCGCTCGTCATCTTCATCTTCCTGCGCCGCAACCCGTACCCGCTGGTCTACCGCTGCTTCAAGGAATCCGGCCTGACCGCGTTCTTCACCCGCTCCTCCGCTGCGAACATCCCCGTCAACATGCAGCTGTGCGAGAAGCTCGGGCTTGACAAGGACATGTACTCCGTGTCCATTCCGCTGGGCGCCACCATCAACATGAACGGCGCGGCCATCACCATCACCATCATGGCCATGGCTGCCGCCAACACGCTCGGCATCCAGATCTCCCTGCCGGCGGCCATCCTGCTGTCCGTGGTCTCCGCGCTCGGCGCATGCGGCGCGTCCGGCGTGGCAGGCGGCTCGCTGCTGCTCATCCCGATGGCCTGCTCGCTGTTCGGCATCAGCAACGACATCGCCATGCAGGTGGTGGGCGTCGGCTTCATCATCGGCGTCATCCAGGATTCCGTGGAAACCTGCCTGAACTCCGCGTCCGATGTGGAGTTCGCGGCCACCGCCGAATACCATGCCTGGCTCAAGCAGGGCCGTCAGCTGCCGGCCTTCATGTATTCCAAGAAGGAACGCGCCAAGCTCGGCATCGAAGCTTGATTGCGTACCGGCTTAGCCGCCGATGCGATATCGCAGGGAACCGCTTTGGAAGTTCGCTTCCGGAGCGGTTCTTCCGCATTCGGCGTATTTGGGTGGATATGGGGAGTCTTTCCAGGCTTGTGCGTGGCTTCCGCATGACCCGTATAATCTTATGGTGGTAATCGCAGGCGAAATACAAAACGGAGGTCCGTGGGCGTGGTGCTGAAATCGGCGAAACTGGTGAAGCAGCTCATCGCCATCTGCTGCGCGGGCGTCATGGCGGCCAGCGCCGCCGCATGCGGGGCCAATACGGACACACGCACACAGATCACCGTATGGTCGTGGGAGCCGAGCATGAAACAGGTCATCGCCGGCTTCGAAAAAGACAATCCCGACATCCACGTGGTTTGGAAGAACACCAGCGGTTACGACAAACTCAACAACGCCATCCAAGACGGTTACGGCATTCCCGACGTGGTGCAGCTGGAATATTACGCATTGCGCCAGTACGCGGTCAGCAGCCAGCTCGTGCCCATCACCGGCAGAACCGAAGGCTATGCCGATTTCTACACGCCCGGCACCTGGGCGTCGGTGCAGCTCAACGGACGGGTGTACGGGCTTCCCATGGACTCCGGCCCGATGGCCTTCTTCTATAACAACAGCGTGTTCGAACAGGTTGGCGTGGACGCGTCCAAGATCCGCACATGGGACGACTACTACGAGGCCGCCAAAAAACTCAAGAAAATCGGCGTGTACATCACCGCCGATTCCGGCGACGCCAGCTTCTACGACACGATGATCTGGCTCGCCGGCGGACGCCCGTTCTCCACGTCCAACGATGGCAAGAACGTGACCATCAGACTCACCGAAGATAAAGGCACCCGCGAATTCACCGAATTCTGGCAGAAGATGATCGATGAGGGTTTGGTGGCAACAAACCTCACGTCATGGTCGGATCGATGGAAATCGGCCGTGGGACAAGGCAAAGTCGCCTCGCTGTTCTCCGGCGCATGGCTGTCTTCGCTGCTCATGTCCGACATTCCCGGCGCGGCCGGCCTGTGGCGCGTGGCCCAGATGCCGACGCCCGACGGCAAGGCCACCACATCGGAAAACGGCGGTTCGGCCCTTGCCGTGCTGCAACGTTCCCGCAAACCCGAAGCCTCATACCGTTTCATCGAATACGCCTGCCACAATGCCAAAGGCATCACAACCCGCGTGGATGGCGGCGCGTTCCCAGCCGACAAAAACACCCTATCCGACTCGAAATTCCTCAGCAAGACCACGGTGACCGACGACCGTGGCATCGAAGTGCCCTATTTCGGCGGGCAGGAATACAACCGCGTGCTGTCCCAGGCCGCGGAGAACGTGTCGACCGGATACCAGTATCTGCCGTTCGAAGTGTATGCGCGCAGCGACTTCCGGTCCACGGTGGGCAAGGCCTACAAATGGTCGAGCCTGCTGCGCAAAGAGCAGAACAGGCTCAACATCATCGCCGCAGGCGGTCAGGTCTCCGACACCTCCAACATCGGCGATGCGTTGAAGAACACCGAATCGTCCGACCGCATCAAACTTAAGGGCGGCATAGCCCTATGGCAGAAGGACCTGAAAGAATACGGAGCCAACCAGGGCTTCACCATCCAATAGCGTCTGTGTAATTGGTTTAATCGATTGCGGCCTGCGGATAGCGCATTATCCGCAGGCCGTCGGTTTTCAGATTGCCGGGCTATGATCGCCGGTTCGCGTCGCTGGCTCTTGAATCAGCGGACGTTTCGGTCGTAGATGTGCCGCATGCCCTTGAAAATCAGGTCCGGATCGTAAATGTCGATCATGTTCGTGTCGTCGGCGAACACGCGGCTCAATCCGCCCGTCGCCACCACACGGAAATCCTCGTCGATCTCCTTATGGAACTGCGCGATCGTGCGTTCGATGCCGCCGAGGAAGTTGTAGTACAGGCCCGCCTGCATGGCCGGTTTCGTGGACTTCGCCAGAATCGACTTCGGACGGGTGATCTCCACTTCCGGCAGCTGCGCGGTTCCCTCCCACAACGCGGCCGCCGCGGTTCGTATGCCGGTGGTGATCAGTCCCGAAATCACCGCCGCGTCCCCGGTGACGTAATTGAACGTGGTGGCCGTGCCGAAATCGGCGACCAAAATGGGCCCGCCGTATTCGTAGTACGCGCCGGCGCAGTCGGCGATGCAGTCCGCGCCCATGTTCTGCGGATTGTCCATGCGGATGTTGAGCCCCGTTTTGACCCCGGGCCCCACGATCATCGGATCGATGCCAAGGAACTTCACGATGCTCGCACGGAACGAATGCATGACCTTCGGCACCACGGACGAGATGATCACGTCATCGACGTCGTGTGGGCCGTAGCCGCTCAACCCCAGGAACTGCGTGATCATCAGCCCGTATTCGTCGGAGGTGTGGTTCGCCTTCGTGGTGATGCGGTACGTGCCCGCGATGCGCCCATCGTCGATGAAACCGATCACGACGTTCGTGTTGCCGATATCCACAGCCATCAGAAGCATGTTGCGTTCTCCTTCGCGTTTTGCGGAAGTTCCGTTGAAATATTGCGATTATTGCGATTGATACGGTTATTGCGATTCGAAAATGCTGCGGTTAGCGCCGTTCGCCGTCCGCACGCATGGCTGCGAGCTTGACAAGAATACGTTTCGCAAGTGCGTCCTTGCCCATCTTGCTCCATCGTTCGATGTTTGGCCTGTCTGCGGTTTCGCCCGGCGTCAGCACCGTCACCACGTTCGTGTCCGCTGCGAAACCGGCGCCGGGGGTGCGCAGGTTGTTGGCCACCAGCATGTCGCAATGCTTGCCGTTAAGCTTCTTCGCCGCGTTGGCCTCAAGGTCGCGCGTTTCCATGGCGAATCCGCACAATGTCTGGTCCGGCCGCTTATGTTCGCCGGCCCAAGCCAGAATGTCCGGATTCGAGGTGAGTTCGAGTTCGATGCTGCTGCGCCCGTTCTTCTTGATCTTGTCCCGGGCCTGCTCGACCGTACGGAAATCGCCGACGGCCGCGGCCATGACGGTGATGTCCGTGTCCGCGAACCGGTTCGTCACCGCGTCGAACATATCCCGTGCGGTCGTGACATCGACCACATCCACGCCATACGGGGCGTCCAACGCCACCGGACCGGACACAAGCGTCACCTGCGCGCCCAGATCGCGTGCCTGTTCGGCCAAGGCATACCCCATCTTGCCGGTGGAATGGTTGGTGAGGAACCGCACCGGATCAAGCGGCTCCTGCGTCGGGCCGGCGGTGACGAGCACGGCAAGTCCCTTAAGCGGCAGCTCGCCGTCCGGACGATTCGCAAGCAGCAGCGCTTTCACCGCCGTTTCGATGCGTGCCGGCTCCTCCATACGCCCTTTGCCGGCGTCGCCGCAGGCCAGCATGCCGCTTTCCGGCTCCACAATCGTCCAACCGAGCTCACGGCAGGTATTGAGATTGCGTTGCGTCACGGCGTTTTCATACATATGCACGTTCATGGCGGGGCACAGGATCTTCGGTCCCTTGTCGTACGCGAGTATGGTGCTGGTCAGCTGGTCATCGGCGATGCCGCAGGCGATTTTCGCGATGATATCGGCGCTCGCCGGAGCGACTGCCAGCAGATCCGCCCACTTCGCGTCGGCCACGTGGCTGATCTGCAGCGGACCGTCCGGGTGCCACGTCGGCCGTAGCGCCGGGACGATGTCCGGCGGCGAACATGGACGTGCGTGTCGGCGTGTGGGTGAGGGAACTGAACGTCAGGGGAGTGACGAACTCCTGTGCGGCGGCGGTCATCACCACACGCACCTCATGCCCCTGCTTGCTCCAATCGGAGGCGAGATGGCAGGCCTTGAACGCGGCGATGCTGCCGGTGACCCCCAAAAGAATATGCGCCATGGATCAACCGTCCTTCTCGTTGTGACCTGCCGCGACTGCGTCAAGTATATAACCGGGCCGAAGCCTCCGCGCGCTTTGCGGGCGAATCCGAACGGGCCGCGGGTATGGCGGACGGTAGAATCAGGCCGTGGTGATCGACCTCACGCAGGCGGTCAACCGCAATCACAACACATAATCGAAAATACGAAGAGGAGAAATCCCATGTCGTCACCTACCGGTGCGCACGGCGAAGCCGACGCAACCAAACAGGAGAACGAACAGCAGCCGCAGTCCACGGCAAGCACCGACGCCACGCTGAACGCGCGTGCGAAATCGTCGAACGGCGCGAAATCGCAAGGCCCGAAGAAGTGGCTTATCGCGTTGATCGCCGTCATCGCCGCCGTCGCGGTGATCGTCGCCATTGCAGTGACGCGCGGCAAAAACGATGACGCGAACACTTCCGGCGTAACTAAAGCCGACACCGTCACCATCGGGCTCAAACTCGCCCCGGTCAGCCTCGACATCCGCCACCAGTCCGGATCGGCCATCGAACAGGTGCTGATCGGCAACGTCTACGAAGCGCTGCTGTCGCGCGACTCCGACAACAAAGTGCAGCCGGGCCTCGCGAAATCCTGGGACATTTCCAAGGACGGCAAGACCTACACCTTCCATCTCAACCAGAACATGACCTTCTCCAACGGCGACAAGCTCGACGCTGACGACGTGGCCTGGTCCATCAACCAGCTCAAGGAGAAGCAGTACTACAACGCCAACCAGGTGGCCAGCCTCGACAAGGCCGAAGCGGTGGACGCCAACACGGTCAAGCTCACCCTTTCCACCCCCGACTCCAACCTGCTGTGGTATCTGACCGGACGTCCTGGCCTCGTGTTCGACAAAAACGCCAAATACAACGCGAAAACCGAAGCGGTCGGCTCCGGCCCGTATACCGTCGAATCCTTCGACTCGGCCAGCAAAATGGTGCTCAAAGCCAATCCGAAATATTGGGGAACCGCGCACAAGCCCGCCACCCAGAACGTGGTGATCCGCTTCCTCACCGACGACAACGCAGCCGTCAACGCGCTGAAAAGCGGTGACGTCGACGTGCTTTCCCCGGTGAACGCCACGCTCGCCAAATCATTGGATGCCAGCACATACACGGTGTCCGCGGCCGACGGCAGCGACAAGTTCGTGCTTGCGTTCAACTGCACGAACGACAAACTCAAAGACAAGCGTGTCCGTCAGGCCATTCGATACGGCATCAACCACAAGGAGATCATCGCCTCACGTGGAAATGTGGATTACGCGCTCGGCGGTCCGATTCCCTCTGTCGACCCCGGCTATGAGGACCTGACCGGCCTGTACCCGTACAACGTGAGCAAGGCCAGGCAACTCATGAAAGACGCCGGATATTCCACCGACAATCCGCTGCGGCTCACCCTCACCTACGCCAACACGTATGGCAGTGAGCTCGGCGACCAGCTCAAAAGCCAGCTCGCCAAAATCGGCATCGATTTGAAGATCGACTATGTGGAATTCTCCACATGGCTGCAGAACGTGCACGCCAACGGCGACTACGAGCTCTCCCTCGTGGACCACGCCGAAAGCCACGACTTCTACAAGTGGACCACGCCGGACTACTACTACCATTACGACGGCAAGCAGGCGCAGAAACTGTACGCCAAGGCTTTGGAAGCCACCGACGAGGCCGACAGCGCGAAATACCTGAAGCAGGCGGCGAAGGCCGTAAGCGAGGACGCGCCGGCGGACTGGCTGTTCGGCTACCGCGTGACGGTGGCCGTCAACAAGCACGTGCAGGGCTTCCCCAGCAAGCTCAGCCAGACGGTGCTGCCATTGTGGCGGATCTCCAAGAATAAGTAAGGGAACGGTATTTCCATGCGATTCGTGGGAAAGCGGCTGGCGCTGTTCGTAGCGGCTTTGGTGGGCCTGTCCGCGCTGGTGTTCGTGATGCTGCGCGTATTGCCGGGAGACGTCGCCGCGGTCATCGCCGGCACGAACGCCACCCCCGAACGCATTGCGTCGCTGCGCGCCGAATTCGGCTTGGACAAGCCGCTCGTCGCACAATATGGCGATTGGATGGCGGGCATGCTGCATGGCGACCTCGGCGTGTCCGCAGTCGGCGGACGGCCGGTCGCGCGGCAGATCGCCATGCGCGCCGCCGTAACGTTCCCTCTGATTGTGCTGAGCCTGCTGATCGCGCTGGCGATCGGCCTGCCGCTTGGCTGCGCGGCCGTCCTGACACGCAATCCGCGGCTGCGCGGCCTGTTCCACGGCATTGCGATCGTGGGCGGCGCGGTGCCCGCATTGTGGGGCGGCCTACTGCTGATCCTGCTGTTCTCCCGTGGCAGGGGACTGTTGGGATTGCTGCCCGCGCAAGGCTTCCCCGACACCGGCTGGGCCATGCCGGGAAAGGCCCTGTCCTGTCTGCTGCTGCCGGCGCTCACCACCGGCATCACAGCCGGCGCGTCCATCATGCGCTACACGCGTGCCGCAGTGGGGGATATGGCCTCATCGCAGGCGGTGGACATGGCCATGGCCTGCGGCATGACCCGCAAACAGGCGGTATTGCGCGTGGCGTTGCGTCTGGCCACTGCGCAACTGGTGTCGGTGGTCGGCCTGACCTTCGCGCAAATGATCACCGGCGTGATGGTGATGGAAAACCTGTTCGCCCTGCCGGGTCTTGGTGCCATGCTGGTTACCGACGTCGGCAACCGCGACCTGATCGCAGTGCAAAGCGAACTGTTCCTGCTGGCCGCGTTCTTCCTGCTGCTGGGTCTCGTGGTCGATCTGACGCACCGCGCGCTCGACCCGCGGTTGAAACATTCCGGCGTCGTTTCGGGAAAGGCGGAAGCATGAACGCATCGAAACCCGCACCATCCTCGCAACCGGCGTCGTCCGCGCAAACTACGTCGAGACCCATGCGATCCGTCATCGACGTGACATCCGCTGCCACCATGAAAACCGTGCTTTCGACTATCTGGGCCAAGGCCGGCGGCAAATACGCGCTGATCGTCATCGGAGCATGGCTGCTCGTATCCGCCCTGTCCCTCGTATGGACGCCGTATTCGCTGCTCGACACCAACGGATTCAACGCGTGGGCCTCCCCGTCCGCGGCGCACCCGTTGGGTACCGACGGCACCGGCGCAGACGTGCTGAGCTGGCTGATGGCCGGCTCCCGCACGAATCTCATGATCGCCGTGCTCACCGTCGTCGTCGCGGCCGCGATCGGACTGCTGTTGGTGGCAGCCATGGTATCGCGTTCCGGTGCGCTTGCGTCCACGTCGGTGGTGGTGGTCGACGCGCTGATCTCCATTCCGACGGTACTGATCGCGTTGATCCTCACTGTGCCGTTCGGCGCGTCCGCAGCAGTGGTCGTGGCTGCCTGCGGTTGCGCGTACGGGCTGAACCTGGCACGCATCCTACGGCCCTCCGCACTGCTCGCCGCACGTTCGGCATACGTCGAATCGGCATTATGGTCGGGGGCAAGCTCCGTCCGCGTGTTCTTCACGCATATCGTGCCGAACACGCTGCCGGTATTGTGCGTGCAGTTGTCCATGAGCGCCGGCACCTCGCTGCTGGCGGAGGCGGGACTCACGTATCTGGGCGTCGGCGTCGGAGCCGGCGTGCCCAGTTGGGGGCATTCGCTGTCCACGTCCGTGAAATTCATCAGCATCTATCCCATGGCCGTCCTATGGCCCGGCCTGGTCGTCACGATGGTGGTGGTCGCGTTGAACCTGTTCGGCGACGCGTTGCGCGACGCGCTCGATCCGCTAACCAATCCCGCGTTGAGGGAGGCCGCATGAGCGCCGTCATACGTCATCTGAACATCGCCATCAACGGCAAGCCGATCATCGAAAGCGTCGATCTCGACATCGCCGACGGCGAACGCGTCGGTCTGGTCGGCTCGTCCGGTTCCGGCAAATCGATGATCGCCCGCGCCATGATGGGCCTGCTGCCGGCTACCGCACAGGTGACGGGCAGCGTCGAATTGGGTGGTACGCAGATTGTCGGCGCGTCGGACGCAGCGGTCGCCGACCTGCGCGGACGGTACGTGGGCATGGTGTTCCAGAATCCGTCCGCCGCGTTGAATCCGGTGATGACCGTGGCGCAGCAGATCGGTCTTCCGCTGTACCTGCATTACGATCTGTCGCTCGCCGAACGGTCGGAACGCGTCACAGCGGTGCTTGCCAAGGTCGGCCTCGGCGAGGACGTGCTGGTGAAATACCCGCATGAACTGTCGGGCGGCCAACGGCAGCGTGTCGGCATCGCCACGGCGCTTGTCACTTCGCCGCGGCTGATCATCGCCGACGAGCCGACCACCGCGTTGGATTCGATCACGCAACGGCAGATCGTGGACCTGCTCACGTCGCTGGTGGACGAGTCGGGCGCGTCGATGCTGTTCATCACGCACGATTTCGCGGTGCTGAACAGGGCCACCACACGCTGTTATGTGCTTGAATGCGGGCGGATCGCGGAATCCGGCGATACGGACGCGCTTCTGGACCAACCGCGCACCGACGCGGGACACAGGCTGGTCCGGTCGGCCCGCGCGTTGTCGTTGCACGCAGGGCGGGAATCCGTGCGGAATCCCGCGCAAAAGGAGGCGGACCATGACTGACGTGAACGAAGGAATGGTGCTGCGCGGCCGCGGCCTCGACAAATGGTATGGCGCGAAACATGACCGCCGTCAGGCGCTGTTCGGCGTGGATGCGGATGTACGAGCGGGGGAGTGCCTCGCCGTGATCGGCGGCTCCGGATCGGGCAAGACCACGCTGACCCGCGTGCTGCTGGGGCTCGAATCCGCGGACGGCGGCAGCGTCGAATA
>OKSF01002055.1_pt1 | contig 14512 bp, 15 predicted proteins | sample 1606061 | NCBI WGS metagenome assembly OKSF01 (sample SAMEA3541567, study PRJEB24748) | human gut metagenome | biome: human gut; feature: human-associated habitat; material: faeces | place: China | collected 2012 | reverse complement strand
TTTAAGCGTGAGTTTGTGATATTGGGTGTGGTATCTTTAACTATGGGAAACTCCTCTCTCCCATTTAGAAACAGACTTATCACTCATACCTATTTTTTCTGCCAGTTGCTTTTGTGTCATCCCCAATGACTTTCGCTTACCTGCAATGTATTTTCCAATTTTGATAAGATCCATCCATCTACCTCCTTTTTTATATTGATCATACTCTTTTTTAGAAAAAAAACATACCCCTCGAAGGTAGAATATGATTTTTAAGCCTGTCTAGTTTGCCAGATAAACGAAAGAGCTTATATAGCGGATTCATATATAACCTTACAGTTTTTATTACTGTATCCTATATATTCCATACACTGCAAGCAAGAAGCATCGAAGCTCGTCTCTGTCTGTAAATTCCTTTTGCACAAATCCTTCTTCTTGGTGGAAAGACAATATTTTATCTTGTTCATTAATCCAACATATTAGCTTTTTATTTTTTCTTCCATTTATGTAACAAATTTCGCTCCATTCACAATCACCACAAATTGTTTCACACTTTCTACAAGACAAAATATTATCATGAATATCTTGTTTAAATTCAGAATACGGAAGTAGCATTCCTTCTTTCCATCCACATAATTCAAGAATCTTTTGATCATATTCTCGAACCTTATCAGCAACACTACAACTTCCATCTTGTAATCTACTGGGACATCCCTCACAAAAAATATCTGACTGCAAGGTGACACAAACAATTGAAGCGTTTTCTAATTCAGCTATTATTTTCTTTATATGTTCTTTATATTTTTCACTATACTTTTTCACTGAGAAAAAGGAGATACACAATCCATGATGTGGACGAAGTTTGTACTGGTATTCCATTTTATTCTCCTTTATGCCAAATAGGCGTTTCTTCCTCCCGATCCTTTGAGGTGATTAAAATGAACAATCTGCTCAACGGGTAAATGCCACTCCTCTGAAGGAAGCCGGATGCGTTTTGTCTGCATATAATTAATCTCTGTTTTCTCGCTTATTATGAATCTTCCTTGATTTTGGATCAATAAAATTGGATTTATAGATTTTTATCCCTTTTCTTTTTTTCCATTACAAATCCAAACATTAAAATCAAATTTACTAACAGTACAACTATGCTACCCTCAATTTTACAATTGTCACCCGACAAAATTGAGTTTCCACTAATTACCATGTTAAACATATGCGGGTAATCTTCTGCCAACGATACTCCACCCAAAATAATTGCGCCAACACCATTCCATAAAAAATGGATTACAATCGGAGCAATTAAAGATTCCGTGTACTCCAATACCGCTGTCACGAAAAGACTCATTGTTATAACATTTAGTACAGGAAGTATTCCTGCCTCAAAAGCACCACCATGTGCAAATGTAAATAATCCAGTAGATACAATAACAGCGGCAACTATATTGTAATTATTTTTTATCATCTGATACAGGTAACCACGAACTAACACTTCCTGCATAACGCTATTGATAAAAGCTGAAAATAACCATAACCAAAGCATAGATATTTGATTTCTGCCATCAATATGTATGACTCCTATTATAGATAATATCACAACAGATACGCCTACATAATCATTCATGTACATTGGTTTATGCTCAATCGCATTAATTTCAGCTAAATCAAAATAACCTGAAACAAGATTATTTAATATCTTCAAGTCATCTGCCGAAAGATACTTCTTTGCAATACTGATATCTTTTAACGCTGGCAATTCACCTGAAAAAGAAGTTAGTCCCATAAAAGATTTCTCTGCATCTGCTCTTTCATATATCACTTCTGCTGCCATGTGACCATGTGCTGCAAAATGCAATTTATTCTGTACAATTTTGAAAAAGCGTATTGATTCATCACTATGCGGATTGTAATCAACACTTCACACGATATCCTACAGAAATTATCACATCAAGATTATAATAATTTGTAGGTTTTGTAGAAAAATCGGAATTTCCGATTTTTCTCACAGACTCTGATTTAAGTAATTCTCCTTCTGAAAAAACATTTAAAATATGCTCATTTATAGTTGATCTAGCTTTTCCAAACAGTTCTTACATTTGATCTATTGTCAGCCAAACAGTTTCATCTTCTACTTTTACCTCAATATGTGTCAACCCATCATCTGTATTATAAAAAATAACTTCACCCTGATTTTCCATTTAAGCTCCTCCTCACGTTACAAATTTTTATTGCGAAAAGTCACAAATTTCATTTTTCTCATTATATCAAAACACAAAATAAAAGTACAGAACAAATTCGAATATATGTTCTGTACTTTTTCATATCCTCTACGGCAATTTTTTCCCTGCTGCCATATAAAGTGCGTACCACTCTTCTCTTGTCAATTTTATTTCACTTGCCTTACAAATCTCTGCAATTCTCTGCTTCTTTGTACTTCCCAAAATTGCCTGAATACCTGCCGGATGTCTCAATATCCAAGCAATGGCAATAGCACTACTTGTTACATGGTATTTCTCTGCCAGTTCATCCAGCATTTTATTCAATTCTGGGAATTTTTCACTTCCGATAAATACTCCCTCAAAAAATCCATATTGGAAAGGAGACCATGCCTGAATGGTAACTTCTTTTAACCTGCAATACTCCAGAATACTTCCATCTCGAACACACCCTGCATCATTATGAACATTCACATTTAATCCAGAATCAATGATATCACAGTGCGCAACACTAAACTGAATCTGATTAATGATAAGTTTTTGACTGCAATAACGCTGAAGCAATTCCATCTGCATAGAATTTTGATTGCTGACTCCGAAATATCTTACTTTTCCTTCTTTTTCCAAAATATTAAAAGCCTCTGCAACTTCTTCCGGTTCCATCAAAGTATCTGGGCGATGCAATAACAATACATCAATGTAATCCATATTCAAACGCTTTAAGCTCTTATCTACAGATTCCAAAATATGTTCCTTAGAAAAATCATAACATAACCCCGGACGAATTCCACATTTTGTCTGGACAATCATTTTTTCTCTTGGTATTCCCTTTATGGCCTCTCCAAAAATATGTTCTGACTCACCATTTCCATAAATGTCAGCATGGTCAAAAAAATTAATCCCATGTTCCATAGCTGTATCTACTAATTCTCTAACCTCATCCGTCCCTTCCAATCCGGTAATTCGCATACATCCCAATGCAATCTCTGAGGCTTCTAATCTATTTGCTATCTTTAAATTTTTCAAATTTTTTCCTCCTCTGTTTTGATGATTTTCTCTGTTGTATCATCTTAACATATCCCTACACATTCGGCTACAATAATGTATAAATTTAATGCTTGACAATCTTGCCCGCTTGTTAACAATCCAATTTTTTCATTTCTTCACCTTATCTGTTTCACACAAAACTTTATTTTTTTCTAGTAATTCAATTTTTTTTCTAAATTCCAACATTTTATTATCCAAAGCAGCAATTGCCTCTGCGTATCTTTTACTCTCTTGTCTAACCATCTCTATATCACCGGCAGATTTTTTGTAACACATTTGACTATCTAATTCTGCCCAATAATCCATTGCAAAAGTACGAATTTGAATTTCTACTTTTACATACGTTGTCTGACTGTCCAATACAACCGGAACTTTTACAATTAAATGTATACTTTTATATCCACTTTTTTTCGGTTTTTGCACATAATCTTTTTCTTTTATCAATGTAAAATCTTTCTGCTTTTTTACAGCTTTAGATATTTGATAAATATCGTCAAAAAAATAAGATACTGCTCGTACTCCTGCAATATCATTTAATGATTCAACTGCGGTCTCATAGTCTATTTTTTTACCTTTTCTTATTAATTTTTTTGTAATACTCTCCGGTGACTTAATTCGGCTTGTAATCCCCCTAATTACATGATGCCCGCTTTTGTTTGTAAGCTCTATATTAATTGCTTTTAATCGATCCACTACAATATCAATAGCCGATTGATACATTAACAACGTCATTGGTGAATTTATTTGCACAATCTCCGATTTATCTGATTTTTTTTCATCATTCAAACTATTTTTCATCTCCTTTTTCTCATATTCTCCTATAAGTTTAAATTTCTTCTGTAAAATATGTTATCTCACGCTTGTAATAATCATGTAAAATTCATATTTAATCAAATAAAAAGCAGATGAAGTATGTTTCTATCAATTTCAATAAAAACATACTTCATCTGCTTTTTTCTAAGTAAAATTAAATATTTAATTTTTCTTTATATGACAATATGCAACATACATTCTGTCATACGCCTCTTCCAATAATTTTCTGGGACTTGCTATATTCAGTCGAATGCAGCCTCTGCCTTCTTCCTGAAACACAGTTCCCATATACACGCTGACTTTTGCTTTTTCCAAAAACCATTTTTCCAATTCTGCTTCTTCACAACCCAGTTCCTTATAATCCATCCATAAAAGATATGTCCCTTCTCTTGGATAAATATAAAATTCCGGCATTTTTTCTGCAAAATACGCTCTGGTAAATTTATCATTCTCATCAATATAAGACAGCATTGCTTTATACCAGTCATCACACTGTTGATACGCACAACCTGCTACTGCTGCTGAAAAGATTGTGGGATTATGCATACCGATTCTGTCAATTTCCCTTTTTACCACAGCTCTGTATTCTTGATTTGGAATAATCAGATAAGATAAAATAAATCCCGGAATATTAAAAGTTTTTGTAGGTGATGATGCAACAATCAATCTTTTTCGCACTTCTTCCGACAAAGACAAGGCAGATACAAACTCTACTCCCGGTGCAGTAATATCACCATGAATTTCATCTACAAATAACAGCAGTTCATGTTTTATACAAAATTCACCTACTGCCTCCAGCTCTTCTTTTGTCCATACACGACCTACCGGGTTATGAGGACTGCATAATAAAAGCATTTTTGTTTTTTCCGTTATCTGTTCTTCCATTTGCTGTAAATCCATAATATACTTTCCGTTTTGAGATTTTAATCCACATTTTACCACGGTTCTGTTATTTTTGGAAATTGCTTCATACAACGGACCATAAGCAGGAGTATGAAGTATTACTTCCTCTCCCGGTTCTGTAAATGCTCCCACACAAATTCCTGCGGAAATATTAATACGAGGACAAAATATGATTTCTTCTTTTTTTATATCCACATGATGCATTCTTTTTTCCCAGGACATAAAACCTTCATAGAAATCATCGCCTAAATCCGTATAGCCAAAAATCCCATGTTCCGCACATTGATGCACTACATCACGAATAGGTTGCGGAGAAGAAAAATCCATATCAGCCACACCTAGATGAATAAGCTCCGTATTTCCGTATTTCTTATCCATGGTGTCCCATTTTCCACAATTTGTCCCTCGTCTGTCTATGACAGTGTCAAAATCAAATCGGTTTTCTGACATTGCTACCTCTTTCTTCACAAACCTTTACAGTTTTGCGATAACCTCAACTTCACATAATACATTTTTCGGAAGTGTTTTCACAGCTACACAAGAACGTGCCGGTTTATTTACAAAATACTTTGCATACACTTCATTAAATACCTGAAAATCTCCCATATCTGCCAAAAAGCAAGTTGTCTTCACTGCATTTTCAAAGTTTGTTCCTGCTTCTTCCAGAACAGCTCCGATATTCTTCATTACCTGTTCAGCCTGTTCAGAAATTGTTTCTCCTGCAATTTCTCCTGTTTCAGGATTTACCGGAATTTGTCCGGAAGTAAAAAGCATATCTCCACATACTACTGCCTGTGAATATGGTCCGATTGCTGCAGGTGCTTTTGGTGTATAAATTGTTTTCAACATAATATCAATCTCCTTTACATCTCGTTTTTTCTTATCATATCACTAAACAATATTTTAGTAAATATATTTCAATGAACTTTTTTTCATTCTTGCACAAAACATAAATTCAAAATATAATAACTTTAATTATTGAAAACAAATCTTATGGAGACCATTATGTCAAACGATAAACCTTATATAAAACTTACAAAAACAGAACAGCTTATTTTAAACTCTTATAAAAAAATGATTGTAAGTCTGGGAGAATATCTGGGAGAAGGATATGAGATTATTCTCCACAGTCTTGAAAATCTTCAGCATTCCGTTATTGAAAACGTCAATGGGCATTATTCCGGCAGAAAAAACGGCGCACCGATTACTGATTTGGCACTTTCCATGCTCAGTCAACTAAAGGAAGAACCGTCTCAGCCTGCTGTTTGCTACATGAACCATTCAAAAAAAGGAGTGCCACTGCGTTCTTGCACCATTCCGATTGCAGGAGAAAAGGAACGTATTATTGGCTTAATCTGCATCAACTTTTATACAGATATTCCTCTCTCCTCTCTGTTAGCAAACTTTTATCCAGGAGCATCAACTCCCCTCTCTGGCAATGCTTCTGCCACAGAAAACTTTACCGACAATACAGATGAACTTATTGAAAATGTTTTATATAAAATCCAACATCAAGTACTGAATGATTTTGCTGTTTCACCACAAAATAAAAATAAAGAAATTGTTACTCAGCTCTATCAACGGGGTATTTTCAATATTAAAGATTCTGTTCTAAAAGTAGCCTCTCTTTTAGGGATTTCAAAAAATACCGTATATATGCATATTCGAAACTTAAAGGAGCCGGAAAAATAACAGAGTTTTCGCATATTTTTTTAGAAAATCCTTATATTCCCCTTGCATACAGGGTGATTTCAACGTATTATAAAGTAGGTGGCAATTTTGCCCGCAAATTTGCAAGAAACCAATGGAGGTACATAATTATGAAAAATATAGACCGCATGGTTGGAACAATATCAAGAGGTGTCCGCGCACCGATTATCCGTGAAGGAGACAACCTTCCTGAAATCGTAGTGGACTGTGTATTAAAAGCATCTGAAAGTGCCAACTTTGAAATTCAAGATAAAGATGTAATTGCCGTTACAGAAGCAGTCGTTGCCAGAGCTCAGGGTAACTATGCAAATGTAAAAGATATTGCTGCTGACGTAAAAGAAAAATTCGGTGATGATACAGTAGGCGTAATCTTCCCTATTTTAAGCCGTAATCGTTTTTCTATCTGCTTAAAAGGTATTGCTATGGGCTGTAAAAAAATCGTGCTTATGTTAAGCTATCCATCTGATGAAGTGGGAAATCACCTCATTGACTTAGATATTATGGACGAAAAAAATGTAAATCCATGGTCTGATGTTTTAACAGAAGAAAAATACAGAGAACTGTTTGGATATGAAAAACACGTATTTACAGGTGTTGACTATGTAGAATATTACAAACAGCTTATTCAGGAAGCTGGCGCTGAGGTTGAAATCATTTTCGCTAACAACCCAAAAGCTATCCTTTCTTATACAAAAAGTGTTCTTACCTGTGACATTCACACTCGTCAAAGAACAAAACGTATTCTGAAAGCAAACGGCGCTGAGAAAGTATATGCTCTTGATGATATTATGACAAAGAGCATCAATGGCAGCGGTTATAATGATGCTTACGGACTTTTAGGTTCTAATAAAGCAACAGAAGATACTGTAAAACTCTTCCCAATTAAATGCGAAGAAGTTGTTACTGCTATTCATAACTCTATGCTGGAAAAAACAGGAAAAAATGTAGAAGTTATGGTATATGGCGATGGTGCATTTAAAGATCCTGTAGGAAAAATCTGGGAACTGGCTGATCCAGTTGTATCGCCTGCTTACACTGCAGGTTTGGAAGGTACTCCAAATGAAGTAAAATTAAAATATCTGGCTGATAACGATTTTGCTGATTTATCAGGAAATGAATTAAAAGATGCCATTAAAAATTATATTACAGAAAAAGATGAAAAAGCTGCCAGCTTAAAAGGTACTATGGTAACACAGGGTACTACACCAAGACGTCTTACTGACCTTTTGGGATCTTTAGCTGACCTTACTTCCGGTTCCGGTGATAAGGGAACTCCAATTATCTATATTCAAGGATATTTTGACAACTACGCAAAATAATTTTTCTGTACAAAAAAGGAAGCTGTGGATTTTCTCCATTGCTTCCTTTTTCTTTTCCTTATCTATAAATAATATCTTCTCGTCCTGGTCCATTAGAAACCATTGTAATCGGAAATCCAATTTTTTCCTCTACAAATTCAATGTATTTACGACAGTTCTCCGGTAAATCCTCATATTTCTTAATGCCTCTGATATCACAGCTCCATCCTGGCAACACTTCAATTACCGGTTTTGCTTTTTCCAGAAGACTTGTTGTAGGGAATTCTGTTGTGATTTCTCCATCAATATCATAAGCCACACAAACAGGAATTTCCTCTAAATATCCCAGAACATCAAGTACAGTAAAAGCAACATCTGTAGTTCCCTGAATACGGCATCCGTATTTTGATGCCACACAGTCAAACCATCCCATACGTCTTGGACGTCCTGTTGTAGCGCCATATTCGCCACCGTCACCGCCTCTACGTCTCAATTCATCTGCTTCTTCTCCAAAAATTTCAGATACAAAAGCACCTGCACCTACTGCACTGGAATAAGCTTTACATACAGTAATAATTTTCTTTATTTCATAAGGAGGTATTCCTGCACCTACTGCGCCATAAGCTGCCAGTGTGGAGGAAGACGTTACCATAGGATAAATACCATGATCTGGATCTTTCAAAGAACCCAACTGACCTTCCAACAAAATTTCTTTTCCTTCTTTTAAAGCATTCCATAAAAGCAGAGAAACATCACATACATAAGGTGCAATCATTTCTTTATATTCTTTTAATTCCTTTACAATATCTGCCGGATTTAAAAGAGGTTTGTGATATAAATACTCTAAATCCACATTTTTCTTCTGACAGATATTCTCTGCTTTCTCCATAAGAGCTTCTTCCTCTTCAAAAAGCTCGCTGACCTGAAAACCGATTTTCGCAAATTTATCAGAATAAAATGGTGCAATTCCCGACTTGGTAGAACCAAAAGATTTTCCTGCCAGTCTTTCTTCTTCATATTCATCGAATTTAATATGATAAGACATTACAATCTGTGCTCTGTCTGATATTTTAATATCAGGCATAGGGACTCCCTGTTCTACAATTGACTGTATTTCATGGAACAGTACAGGTATGTTCAATGCCACACCATTTCCAATAATACTTGTTGTATTCTCATTAAATACACCTGATGGCAGACTATGCAGGGCAAACTTTCCATAATTGTTTACAATTGTATGCCCGGCGTTTGCTCCACCCTGAAATCTCACTACAATATCTGCCTCTTTTGCCAGCATATCCGTAATTTTACCTTTGCCTTCGTCTCCCCAGTTTGCTCCTACTACGGCTTTTACCATTTTCTATTCCTCCTGTAATACTGGAATCCATTTCATTTACTAAAGTATAATACACCATTTTTTCTGAGAAATAAAGTAAAAATAGTTTCCCCTGAGCCCCAAAATTTTGTTCAATTTTACCTCTTAAATACAGTTCATTGCCTCTTTAATATTAGCTACACCAATGAGTTTAATCTCATATTTTCCCTGCAGACTTTCTACATTTGCCTTTGGCATAATACAGGAAGTAAATCCCAGTTTTTCTGCTTCTCTCACTCTGCTTTCCGCCATACTGACACCACGTACTTCTCCTGAAAGTCCCACTTCTCCAAAAATTAAAGTCTGCTCATCAATTACCTGATTTTTATAGCTGGATACAATGGCAAGAACCACACCTAAATCAATAGCCGGTTCTCCAAGTTTCATTCCTCCTGCCAGATTAACATAAGCATCGCAATCTCCCAAATGAAGCCCTGCTCTTTTCTCTAAAACTGCCATAAGCAAATTTACACGATTATAATCAATTCCTACCGAAGTACGTCTTGGCAAGCCGAAGTTTGTTCTGGTTACAAGCGCCTGTATTTCAATCAAAATAGGACGTGTCCCTTCAACAGAGCAAACAACCGCAGTTCCGGAGGCATCTGTAGGTCTACCATTTAACATAACCTGCGATGGATTTTTCACTTCCATAAGCCCTTTTTCCCGCATTTCAAAAACACCAATTTCATTTGTCGAGCCAAATCGATTTTTTACTCCTCTTAAAATACGGTAAATCACCTGCCTGTCTCCTTCAAAATACAACACCGTATCTACCATGTGCTCCAGTACTCTGGGACCTGCCACACTTCCATCTTTTGTAACATGTCCAACAATGAAGACAGAAATCCCCATTCCTTTTGCAATCTGCATAAGAACACCTGTAGACTCCCTCACCTGAGAGACACTGCCTGGTGCAGAAGACACTTCCTCATTATACATAGTCTGAATAGAGTCGATCACTACCATTTCCGGTTTCACCTTTTCAATGACGCTACGAATGTTTTCTAAATTTGTTTCACATAAAAGCAACAAATTTTCATTAAATTCTCCTATTCTTTTTGCTCTTAGCTTAATCTGTCCCAAAGATTCCTCGCCGGAAACATACAAAACCTTGTGTCCGTTTTTTGTAAGCTGCCGACATACCTGCAAAAGAAGTGTAGATTTTCCAATACCGGGATCACCTCCAACCAGAACCATAGAGCCCGGAACAATACCGCCTCCCAACACTCTGTCCAATTCTTCTATCTCTGTTTTCATTCTGTCATTCTCTTGTATAGAAATATCTGCAAGAATAACCGGTTCATTCTTCTTTCCTGCTAAACTGCCGGAAGCTATTGTTGTTTTTCCTTTTGTTGATGTAGCTACAGTCTCCTCTACAAAAGAATTCCATTCCCTGCATCCCGGACACTGTCCCAACCACTTAGGCGACTCATATCCACAGTTTTGACAGAAAAATAATGTTTTTTTCCCTTTTGCCATATTTTTTCCTTTCTTTTTCTCAACAAATGAGGCTGCCGCATTAAGTATATATCCGAATATTCCACCAATTTCGAATACCGCTTAGTGCGACAGCCCTGTTTTACTTATTTTTTGCTATCTGATACTTAAATTCTTTCAATCTGTACAGCTACCTGCTCTGCTTGCTCCAATTCTACACTGAAAGACAGTTTACCGCCCAGATTTGTCTTCATCTGTCCGGCTTCTTCTCCATCAATTACAATCTTGTATTGGGCATCTTCTTCCATTTCCACAGTAATCTGAGCATCCTGTGGTCCTTCCACTGTAAAGCTCATCTTGTCTTCTTTTTCTTCCAAATCTAAAACTGTAGTACCCGGTACAGACTCATATACAAACATACCATTTCTTTCCAGTTTTGTAATCTCTCTATATGTTTTTACTTTGTATATATCCCCATCGTACTCAAAGTCAGATACTTTTGACTTCTGTGCTAACTCATAGTTACCAAAGCTGATTTTGCCATTTTCTTCTGTACGAATTAATTCTTTTACTACTGACATAGATATGTCCTCCCGCTTATGTCTTTCATTGTTCCGTCTTTTCAGACTTTTTCCTTCTTGTTTTGGTATAACAATATTACCATATATTTTAGTTTTTTGCTAGTCATTTTGTACATTTATAATAAAATTTACCTTTTCTTTAGACAAGCCAATGGTAACGCTGTCTCCTGCTTTTATCCTGCCTTCCAGAATTTCCTCTGCCATTGCGTCTTCGATTTTACTCTGAATTGCTCTCTTTAATGGACGTGCTCCGTATTTTGGGTCAAAGCCTTCTTTTCCGATAAATTCTTTTACATTTTCCCGAATTTTCACATCAATATTCAACTGTGTCTTACAGCGTTTTGCAAACTCTTTTAAAAGTATCCCTACAATCTTCTTAATCTCCTCTTTGTTCAAAGTATGGAATACAATAATATCATCAATACGGTTTAAGAACTCCGGCTTAAAAAGTCTCTTTACTTCTTCCATTACACTGTCTTTCATCTTCTTATAATCGGCCTGCGCATCATCTGCTGTTCCAAATCCCAGCTTTTTCGGCTCTACAATCGCCTGTGCTCCCGCATTGGAGGTCATAATAATAATGGTTTCTTTAAAGTCTACTTTTCTGCCCTGTGCATCGGTAATATGTCCGTCATCCAGCACCTGCAAAAGAAGATTGAATACATCTGGATGGGCCTTCTCAATCTCATCAAAAAGCAGCACACTGTATGGGCTTCGTCTTACTTTTTCACTTAGCTGTCCTCCCTCTTCATAACCTACATATCCCGGTGGTGAACCAATCAGTTTAGAGACACTGTGTTTTTCCATATACTCTGACATATCTACACGTATCATTGCATCTTCACTGCCGAAAACCGCCTCTGCCAAAGCCTTGGAAAGCTCTGTTTTTCCTACGCCGGTAGGGCCTAATAAAAGGAAAGAGCCAATAGGACGTTTGGGGTCTTTTAATCCTACTCTGCCTCGTTTAATTGCCTTTGCAACAGCGGTTACTGCCTCATCCTGTCCGATTACACGTTTATGAAGCTGATTTTCCAGTTTTGCCAGTCGTTTAGACTCTCCTTCTGTAAGCTTTTTCACCGGTATTTTTGTCCACTGAGCAACTACCAGAGCAACATCATCTTCTGTAACAAATAGCTTTTTATTTTTACACTGTCTTTCAAAGCGCTTTCTGGCTTTTTCTACTATTTCTTCTGTTTCTTTTTGTTCTTCCTGAAGCTTGCCTGCAAGAAGAAAATCCTGACTTTTTACTGCTCTTTCTTTTTCTTCGCTAATATCTCTTAAACGAAGCTCTGCCTCTGTCAATCCATCCGGAACCTTATAGCCGGAAATCTGTACCTTGGAGCATGCTTCATCCAATAAGTCCAACGCCTTATCCGGAAGAAATCTGTCATTAATATAACGCACACCCATGGAAACGGCTGCTTTTACAGCGCTTTCCTCAATCACGACACCGTGATGTTTTTCATAATAAGGCACTAATCCTCTTAAAATTTCCTCCGCTTCTTCCTTGGTAGGTTCTTCTACGGTTACCGGCTGAAATCTTCGCTCTAATGCAGGGTCTTTTTCAATATGCTTCCGATATTCCTCGATAGTCGTTGCACCGATAAGCTGAATTTCTCCTCTGGAAAGAGACGGCTTTAAAATATTGGAAGCATCTAATGCTCCTTCTGCTCCGCCTGCCCCTATAAGGGTATGGAGTTCATCCAAGAATAAAAGAATTCTTTTGTCATTGGATGCTTCCCAAACCACACGTTTAATCCTCTCTTCAAACTCACCTCTGTATTTTGAACCCGCTACCATAGCAGATAAATCCAACACCAGAATACGTTTATCCGCCATATTTTCAGGAACCATTCCACTTACAATCTTCTGCGCAAGCCCCTCGGTAATGGCTGTTTTTCCCACTCCGGGTTCACCAATCAGACAAGGGTTGTTCTTTGTTCTTCTGCTTAAAATCTGTATAATACGGTTAATTTCTTTTTCCCTGCCTACAACAGGATCCAGCTTGCCCATAGCAGCCATTTCTGTCAAATCTCTGCCATACTGATCTAGCATTGGTGTGGCACTCTTTTCTTCTTTTGTCAATGTGCCTTCTCTCCCCATAACATTCATAAGCTCTGCATACAGCTTTTGATTTCCTGCCCCCATAGTATGCAGAAGTCTGGCGCCCACACAATCTGTTTCTTTTAACATTGCGATTAAAATATGCTCTGTGCCGATTTCTGCACTTTCCATATTTGTTGCTTCTTCAGATGCTTTTTCAAGTACCTTTTTGCTTCTTGGTGTATAGCCCTGAGGCTCTTCCAGCAGCACCTCTGAAGACGGCGCTACCAGCTTTTCCATAAGCTCTAACAATTTTTTCAATGAAATACCGGCTTCTGTGAGAATTTCTCCTGCCGCACTATCCTTTACAGCCAGAAGTCCTGCCAGTATATGTTCTGTTCCAATATAATTATGGCTGCATTTTCTGGCAGTTTCCTCTGCCAGCTTCAAAGCCTTTAATGCCCACTTTGAGTATTGCTTTTTCATGTATCTCTCCTGTTCTATTTATATTCTTCAAAAATTTCATCAATTAAGACATGCACTTCTTCTCTTGTAATATTCTTACAACAGCCTTTTGCCAAAACAGGCAAAAGATTTTCCTTCATTTCCTCCAATGCCCTGATTTTATCCACATCAATGGAAATCACTGCGCCTCTGCGTCTGTCTATACTGAGAAATCCTTCCTGTCTCAATACAGAATATGCTTTATTTACTGTGTGCATGTTAATTCCTATGGTATCTGCCAGCTGTCTTACAGAAGGAAGCGTCTCCCCTACCTTTAACTGTTCTGTGGCAATTCCCATAATAATCTGATTACAAAGCTGTACATAAATTGCTTCATCACTGTTAAAATCAATTTCAATCAGCATGCCTTCACCTTCTTTCCAGATTGTTATATCTAATATAGCATAGATAGCATTTTTAGTAAAGATTTAGAAAAAAGAAGCTGCTTTCGCAGCTTCCTTCCTATGCCTCATCAATGGCTTTTCCAATATCATTTCGCATATATTTATTTTCAAAGTTAATCCATTTTGTTGCCTCATAAGCATTCGCTCTTGCCTCTTTTAAGTCAGCCCCTTTTGCGGTAACTCCTAAGACACGCCCTCCGTTTGT
>OKSF01002050.1_pt1 | contig 14522 bp, 11 predicted proteins | sample 1606061 | NCBI WGS metagenome assembly OKSF01 (sample SAMEA3541567, study PRJEB24748) | human gut metagenome | biome: human gut; feature: human-associated habitat; material: faeces | place: China | collected 2012 | reverse complement strand
AAAGCCGAGCTAATTCTATGAATTAAAAGCTCGGCTTTTTTCATAGATATGGTAAAAATATAATCATTTATAAATCAAAATCTTACTGACTTTATCGCCTTTTTGTTCAAATTGTATGCCATGCATCATATCCGTACGATAGCGATATTTCCCATAAAACCATCGATTATTAGAGTCTACTAAATCAGGTCTACCGTATACATTAAGGACTTTTCGCATGGAGTCGCCTACGGCAATGCCTCTATGTGTTGTGGCATCACGATTCTCGATCATCATATAGGTAACAACTGACTCTACACCATCCATTTTAAAACTCCCAAAGGTAACACCACCATAGGTGAGTCCTCTACTAGTTTCTTTAGTAGGCTGCCCCAAACTTGCTTTCACACTATCAAAGGTATTACCTAATGAAACACCAAGAACCATCATATCCTCGTCTGGTAAGTTAGCACCTACAAGTTGTCCTCCCGCATAATGAGTATACTGCTCAGCTTTCGGCCAATCGTAAGACTGTTTCGCTGCATTTGTTTCAAGGCGATCCCACGTTTTGCTCAACCAACTTGCATCTGTCACATAACTATAACCACTTACCAATTGCAGGCCGATAACAAGCCCCGTAATCATGTATTTTCTTTTCATGTTCTCTCTCCTGAACGATCTTATAAACAACTGAATTACATTTTATCTTTACTTTGCATACGGATTACTTTATTCCGCAGTGTCTCAACATTTGCAAAATCAGAATATTCTACCGTATTACGCAGCTGAATATGAGAATATGGCGTAGCCCCATCAATATAAACTAAGCTCATTATATATACATTCTTGTCATCACGTAAGAATCGATGCATTAAAGACGTTTTTCCTGGTTGATAGTTATCTACTAAAAGACTAGGAACGCCATTATTCCAAACAGATGCTGATTGAATAGGTGCATCACCTATGATTTGACTTTCTGGCTTTATTTCCGAAATCTCGTCAATAAATGAATAGATATATTTATCATCTACTTTTACAGGTTTCTTAGCTACAATAAGTCGGATACCTGATCCACGATAGTCTCTCATTTCGGCAGAGTCCTTTAACGATTTCTGTGCTATTAGTTTGAGCCCTTTAGGAATACGATATGTGAAATTATCCCATTGAATACTTTCACTATAATGATCCATGTCATCTAACGATCGAATCGACGGAATTACATAATTACTCATAACGTGCTCGAGCTTGCCGGTAACAGGCTGATTTTTGTAGCTAAGACCTACCATATATTCTTGATTCGGTTGATTAAATAAACCAACTACAGCAACCATAGCAGGCGTATTCTCACCGAAAGACTCAGTTTCAATAGCCCATTTACCATGTGTGATACCCGGATATGTAAACTCCCCTTTTCGCTCTGATTTTAATTTGCCTAATGCATCATCATAATTCTGTTTTGTACCAATCGCAAAAAATATGGAATTCTCTCTTACAATAGATAAACGTTCACCATCACTGCGTTTTGGGTAATACTTACTTGCTAATAGTAGTCCAGGAACAGATGCCCGAATGTTATTACGCTCATCATGCAACAACACAACTGCAGACTCATTAACAAGTAAGTCCATCAACTTCTCCGAATCGCTTGCTATCTGATTGACTTCATCTCGTGTTAGTCCCCAGTCAGTTACATACATGTCCATGCGTTTTTTAGATTCAGAATGTAATTTTATAACATCACTAGCTCCTACATTGCTCAAGCTACCGGCCCGATAGTTTTCATAGGCATTGGCAGGGATATTCGCATCTGCCCCTGGTATAGGTGGCTGTCCTGCTGGCACTTCTATCTGTACAGCGCTTACATTCATGGTGAAAGCAGCTAGTACAGCCATGATAATCAAACTTTTACGTAACATAAAACCCTCTCTTTTTCTCTCACATTACAACATAAATAAGCACAACCTTATTAGCATAAGTATACTATGTAAACAAGGCTGTGCCTATTATTAATAATTTTATAATTTAGTATATGTATGATATATCTATAATTGGTATATATAAGGTTTATCTCCATTTGACGATATATCCCTTTATCCCTATAATATAAGTAGATAGTCAGACGAGTAGTGACGTCAGGCTCATCTCACAAACAAATAACATGTAGAAATGGCCTTTTCGTTTTATCTAATTTCCGAAGAAACGAAGGGCTATTTTGCTATTTCTAGACAAATAAGCGCCACAAGTGCTCCAAAGGATATCATGACTGATAAAATCCCAAGGATAATCATAATGATTTTATAACCACTCATAAGCAACCCTCCCTTCAAAAACGAAGAGAGGCCCAACCTCGCCTAACTATCCTAAGTCTATTATAGAACGAACTAATATGCGATACAATAAGCATTATATTATATAAATATACGAATAAACTAATAAAAGCCAAGTTATTCCTAACTATGAATAGCTTGGCTTTTACATTATGTAAATAAGTTAAAAATATATCAGAAATCTAATATGCGTATTTAGGAGCTTTCAAAAGCTAATGAAATATCAGTCCAATAATAATCAGAATCGGAGCCAGGTAAGAAACACAAAAATAACAATAGCTAAAACAATAATAGTGCCATACATTAATATCCCTAGCTTTATAACAAAATCTATACTATAAAAGATAAATGTCCCCACTAAAGATTGGTCTTTCAAAGAAAAGTACCAAGCTTTATTAGGAGTCCAAAAACAAGTTTTATCTTTAATCTATGTTTATTCACTGTTTTAACCACTCTAGTGCCATACATAAATATTACAACTCATCATCATAAGATAGTCCAAAGATCTTTTTATAGATCAAATTAGGCAATTTATATTTTTCATCACCAAATTCAGCAGGTAGAATCATAGCTTTTAGATTTTCTGCATATATACGTTGTTGGCGAATTTGTCCATTATTGTAATAGGTACCGCCATCATTAACGGTCCCTGTAATTCCTGAACTTCCTTGCTTTGCACGCCAAATAGAGATATATGGGGTCTTATCACCTTGTTTTAAACTTCTATCATGATCATTAATCAAATGGCGCAAAGAACGATCCATTTGGTAATCGTATTGTACTGAAAGTCCTTGAATCATATTCGCAGCAGGCATGGAAACATAAATGACGGCTTCAATACGACGATGGCCATTCGGCGCCGTTATAGACTTAACAGATGAAAGATCCAAATATTTTCCATCTCCTCTTCCAGAGTCAGCACTCGAATCGATGTGTTCAAATCGTTCTGCGTTTAATAAGTCAGTTTGTGATACGGCTTGGATTTGCATTGGCAACACGAGGCAGCTTAGTAACCATAGTGAAAGTAAATATATGCGTTTCATCATCCACCTCATTGGGCCACAATATCATCAAAATGCTGCTGATATACAGATACAAACATAGCATCCGCTATATCATATATAATAGTATTATTACGGTTAAGTGGGACCTTACGCGTATCGTTTACATAATGCATTGGCTTTGTCGCCCCATCAAATGTATATCTCGCTACATCTACCCCTGTCATAGCTAAACCAGACTTACTTTCACTAGCCTCAATCAAAGCCAGCATAGACGGGCTCGGATTCATGATACGAGACGAATGAATAAGTGTCGCTAACGAATAGTTAGTATCATAATCCACGGTGAGCTGTCTCTCATTGATGATAGATTGATAAGACGTATCCATCACAATATAGTAAGTCCCGCGCAAGGAATACTGTGGCGGTGCATAGCGTAGGGCCTCAATCGAATAAGTGTTTAAATAGATATACAAGCCACCACTCTCTATGGGCCCATTCATCGACTGAGAATAAACAAGCTTAAACTGTGGCGACGTTTTCAATTCCTGAAATGTAATTGCCTCTGTAGGCATGGTGAAAGCCAGCAACACAAGAGCTAGCATCAAAATACGTTGAATCATAAAAACCTCTCTCAAAAAATGAATCTTGTCTCTCAATAAAATAAGCACAGTCTTATTAACATAAGTATACTATGCAAACAAGGCTGTGCCTATGATTAATAATTTTATATTTTAGTTCCTAATATATATACATTCTCCAACGTTCCAAGAAACTCCTCTTTGTATTTTCCCCAGTTTTTATGGATAATTAAACTATACTTGATATATGCACCGCAAGTAGTAAGGGTGATTTAGTATGAATCTCTAGATAGTGTAAATTTTTGGAGATGTCATATGGATTCTCTGACTATTATTTGGGTTATTGTTTGCGCCTATTTATTACTGAATTTATTAGTCGGCGTGTATTGTCATATTCGTGTAAAAGATAGTACTGACTATCTACTCGCAGGTCGTCGTATTGGGGTTCTTATGACGGCAGGCACATTAGCAGCTACGGAAATCGGTGGTGGGAGTACCGTAGGTGTAGCAGCGAAAGCGTATGGTTCTTGGGGTTTATCTGCAGGTTGGTACGTAGTATCTGCAGGGATTGGTGTTATCCTCGTTGCGTTGATTGCACCGCTCTTACGGCGTGCCATGGCAACAACAGTACCAGAGATCATCGGCCGTCGTTTCGGCGCGTCTAGCCATCTCATTACTTCTATTCTGTCCATGCTGGCAACGATTACACTAGCAGGCGTACAGATTACAGCAACTGCAACCATTATTAGCGTTCTCACCGGGCTTTCAACAGAGATCGCCATCCTCATCTGCGGCGCGGTACTCGTAATTTACACCATGTCCGGCGGTATGTGGAGCGTTACGATGACGGATGTTATCCATTTCTTCGTCCTCGTTGGTGGCTTCTCCCTCGCGGTGCCATTCGTATTGCACAATGTGGGCGGCTGGGAATCGGTAGTTGCGAAATTGCCGCCTGAACAATTAGGATTTACGAAGGTTGGTTGGAAAACCATCATCGGCCTCATCATTATGTACTTCATGACCTTCTCCACCGGCCAAGAATCCGTACAACGGTACTTTGCAGCGAAGGATGAAAGAACGGCCGTTCTCGGCTCTATCATTTGTGGTATTATCATGGCTCTATTCGCCTTTGTTCCTGCAATTTTAGGCCTCGTAGCATTGGCTGAATTTCCGAACATCGAAGCGAACAATGCGGTGGCAACGGTAGCGCTTAACCTCATGCCTCCTATAATGGCAGGCTTCGTTATGGCTGCGGTCGTTTCGGCTACGCTTTCATCAGGCGCAGGCGATCTCTTAGGCGCCGCTACTGTATTTACTAAGGATATTGTGGAACATCATTTTGGTAAAAGCCTCACTGACGCTCAGCTCACTAATTATAGCCGTCTATGCGTACTATTCCTCGGCATCATCGCCATTATCATCTCCCTCGTAAGCAAAGCCATCATTCCGATGCTCGTATTTGCTTTCACCATGAGATCCGCAGGCCCATTCGCCGCATTCCTACTTGGCCTCACTTGGAAAAATGCAACAGCTGGCGCTGGCATTTGGTCCATCGTGCTCGGCTCCATCGCAGGCGTGTACTGGGAATTCGTTGGCAACCCATATGGCATCATGTCCATCATCTTTGGTTCCATCGTCAGCCTCATCGTCTTTGTGGCTGTGGTGTTCATTGAAAGATCTATGGGTAAACCACCCGCTCCTCCGGCTATACCTGATGATGTAAAAGAAATATAATCAGTTTACTATAATCTGTGACTTAATAATAGGCCTAAAAGTAATATAAAATTACAATTATAAAACCAAAAACTCCTATCGGTGAAAGCCAATAGGAGTTTTTCTTATTTTACAACGACATTATCAAACTGTATGCCATACACGTGTTCATCATAATTTGACGATATATAATAACCTTATTATAATATAAGAAGATAGTCTGACGAGTCGTACCGTCAGGCTCATCTCTAGTTACACAAAAACATGGAGAAATGGCCTTTCAGTTATCTAGTTACACTAGGCAACGGAGGGCTATTTGTCTTTTGTGAGACAAATAAGCACTATTAATGCCCCAAAAGCAATAACCACAGTTATTACCTGTAATAAGAGCATGATTAATTCATAATCACTCATAGGCTTATCCCTCCCTTCAAAAACGAAGAGAGGCCCAACCTCATCTGACTATCCTAAGTTTATTATATAGCGAACTAATATACGATACAATAAGGAACGAATAATAGAAATATACAGATAAATATATAAGGAAAGCCCATCTTAGGACGGGCTTTTTAGTATTCATAGGATAGTGATTTATTTATATTTTTGTAGTACTCGATCTGCAAATTGAACGGCTAGACCAAGGTAGTTATGAGGGTCCAACATATAGTCGATTTCTGCTTCTGTAAAGGCTTCCGTAACCTCTGGTTCAGCCATCAAGGCATCTTTCATTTGTGCTTCTTCTTCATAGGCTTTCATACATGTACGGTAAACAATAGAATGTGCTGTCATACGGCCCAAACGAGGTGCCAAATGCATCATGATACATTCGCTCATCATCAAGCCACGTAGTTTGTATAGATTTTGCTCCATATGTTTTGGATATACAATAAGATTTTCTAATACGTCTTTAGATTTTTCTAAAGCAGCAGCCAATAATTCACAGGCTCTTGGGATAGATTCCCATTCTGTTAATAAACATCCCCAATCGCGTTCATTTTCACAAATCATGGCTTCTGCAATACCAGGAGCAATGGTACGCACACTACGACAAACAGCGATAATGTTTTCTAATACTTGAGGATTACGTTTATGTGGCATAGTAGAGGAACCAACTTTACCCATGAAGAACGGTTCTTCTAACTCAAGAATTTCTGTACGTTGTAAGCTTAAAATCTCATGAGCGATGCGGCCTAATGTACCGGCACATAAAGCTAATGTACTAGCAAACTCTGCTTGGCTATCTCGAGCAACATGCCAGGAGATGGTCGGTTGACCGAGCCCCAAAATTTCCATCATGCGTTGTTGTGTTTCTAAGCCTTTTTCTGGTTGTGATGCTAATGTACCAACCGCACCAGACATTTGACCCACAAATACACGTTTTTCAATCTCTTCTAACCGTTGAATATCGCGCCCTAGTTCATCTGCCCATACAGCTACTTTATAACCTAATGTAATCGGCAACGCATGAATAACATGAGTACGACCACACATAATGGTATCTTTATATTTTTTTACAAGATTGAGTACATGTTGTTGGCACACTTTCATATCTCGTAAGATAATTTGGTATGCCTCTTTCTCTTGCAAGATAAGACCTGTATCGACAATATCTTGGCTTGTGGCTCCCCAATGGACATATTCGCCTGCATTATCTGGTAGGATTTCTTTGAAAGCTTTCAACAATGGAACAATAGTAATAGAGGATTTATAAAACTCGCCAATCTCATCAATATTAAGAGCCTTAGCATCAGCATACTTAACGATATCTTCAGCTTGAGTTTTAGGAATCACACCGAGCTCACCTTGCGCCTGTGCAAGAGCTGCCTCGGTATCTAACCATTTCTGTACAAGATTTAGATCGCTAAATACATGTCTCATTTCATCAGTACTAAATAATGCACCAAACACTTTACTATCGATTACTGTGCTTGCCATAATATGCGCCTCCTATTCTCCAACTATATCATCGAATTACACACCATACACATTCACATATGCGGTTTGCCAAGAGTATACCTAATGCAAATTATGTTGCTTGAATCACTATACTTTATTATACATCTTATCATTAAATTTAATTATCAGTACTCAAAAATAAATCCGTTTAAAAATACTAATCTAATACAATTGTACATATTCATCTTAATTTGATGATATACCTTTATCTCTATCATATTAAAAGATAGTCAGACGAGTCGTAACGTCAGGCGCATCTCGAAATCGAAAAAAGATTAAGAAATAGCCTTCCGTTATCTAGTTAAACTAGGCAACGGAAGGCTATTTGCTTTTTGTAAGGCAAATAAAGGATACTAGGGGTCCCAAAGCAATGACAATAATCAGTTATAAATAGTGAGTGAAACCTCGTTACCACCAAAGAAAATAAATTCACCATGACCAATAGAAAATGGCAAATGATATTTATCCTTTGAAAGCTCCCCAATCCCATACACACTAAATAATAAATATAGTTACTTAATATATTATATATTATAAATATCACTTATTTTATTTCAATAATCCACCCTTCATTCCAAGAGAGAAAGTAACAAAACCTTAAGTATTTATAATACAAGACAATTAAACCCCTAGATTATACATAAGGCACTACCTACAATAATAAGGTAGTGCCTTTCTGTCCCCTAAAAGGGATTATTTAATTTAACGCCTTAGTGAAGCAAGAAGTTACCTTGTCAGAAATGTCGAACTGTTTCCGTCCCCTCATGGGGATTATTTTATTTAACATTATGCTTCTTTACCGATTGATCCAGTAATTCTACAAAATAAGTTTCCGTCCCCATCAGGGGATTATTTAGTTTAACAGTACCAAAAAGAATGTGTTATACACTCGCAAGAGAAACATAAGTTTCCGTCCCCATTAGGGGATTATTTAATTTAACAGGCAAATTCCCATTTGCCTATGCCTGGCAGTCGCCCGGGTTTCCGTCCCCTAATGGGGATTATTTTATTTAACAATTATTAGAAGTTTTAAACATAGGCGGAGCAGTAGTATTGTTTCCGTCCCCTAATGGGGATTATTTTATTTAACCCTGTCTTTGAAATCACAGGTATTTACTGATCGAAAAATGCAAAAAACGGCGGAGATTACAAAACCGACCTAAAAAGCACTTTAGCCCACTAAAATAACGCCGATAAACCGCACCATTATAACAACGGCGCAGATTTGGTTTCCCGAGTTTTAAATCTAGCTATATTATACCATAAACAAAAAAAATAGAACCATTGGCATTAGTGAGATAACTCTATCAATATATCAAACTAAAAATAATGGTTCTATTAATATACTATAAACGTTAATTGCTGTTGCAACTCTCGAAAAAGTATGAATGAAGCACGGTCTATAAGTTTCAATACCGTAAACGGTAAGTGCTGTTGCAACTTAAAAGATTATAAATTTACCATTTTAAATGATAATGTTTCAATACCGTAAACGGTAAGCACTGTTGCAACGCTCTATATTCAAGGGTTTAACTGGCGGATCAGACTTCGATAGTTTCAATACCGTAAACGGTAAGCACTGTTGCAACTATTCGATGACCTTCATTTAATTGTTCATGACAGGAGGAAGTTTCAATACCGTAAACGGTAAGCACTGTTGCAACTTAAAGATGCTAAAGCATGTGATTTAGTATTACGTGTTTCAATACCGTAAACGGTAAGCACTGTTGCAACTTAAAGTATTAACTAATGGTTCTTATAAAAAAGTTGGTTTCAATACCGTAAACGGTAAGCACTGTTGCAACTAGCAGCTTCTAGCGTATTAGCTGGTGGCTATTCCAATAGTTTCAATACCGTAAACGGTAAGCACTGTTGCAACAGTAATTGAAATGAATAGGGGATATACTTGCATTGTTTCAATACCGTAAACGGTAAGCACTGTTGCAACATATTATGGATTTATACGAAGAAAATAACGTTTATACAGTTTCAATACCGTAAACGGTAAGCACTGTTGCAACTATCGATTCAGCAAAAACAGGCTTGAAGGTATGGGATGTTTCAATACCGTAAACGGTAAGCACTGTTGCAACAAAAAACTAACGGCAGAAACAGTACGCCAATTTGAGTCGTTTCAATACCGTATGCTTTCCAATTGCCGATTCCTTTCCAAATAATCGGTGAGCCATACTTTCGGGCATCAAGGCTTTTTCCGGTTCCGACAAGCAAGAAGATTCTCCTTCACACATCGTAAACTGAAACATCCGGGTAATCTCCGGATGGCAAGTTATGATCGTCTCCTTAAAACCTTGCTTTCCTTCTTTTCTTGTAACAGTCACATACATCTCTCCTATATACGGATTGATTAACGTACCAGCCTCAATATGCGGGGAAGAGTGGATAAACGCCTCTATCAACGGTCGGCAATGGATCATGCTTGCTCCATCCGGGAAAGAAAGTCCCATCCGATAAATCCGGGTCGAGTCCGGATGACAACGATCGAAGTTACGCTCAAAGCTTACTTGCATCATGATAATTAAAAACGCGGCGAAAGCGACCGCCAATCCCGCTACATTCAAAATGGTAGCTACCTTGAAACGTATTAATACATTGATGAAATTGCGTATGATTGTTTTCATAACTTGCTCTATTTTATTGATACTAAAATCGACCCAAAAAGAGTATTCCTTAAATAAGATGGCTGATATTCATTCGTTTCAAGATATTCAAAGAAACCTTGTTCAACGCAATTGTCTCAACCTCTTCCGTACGGAAAAACTTACTTAAACCTTCGATCTTAATCATGGCTGTATTTGTTTTAATTTATTATACTCAAATCCATCTAATAATATTCAAATAACGTGCCAAACCACATATTAAACTAATACTCAATAAATTAATTCTCGATTCATAAAACAGAAGTGTCCAATAATTGGACACCATTGTACAATTATTGGACACATGCTTTTCGATCTTATGAAAGCAGCAATATGATTCTACAAAAATCTTCTATTCATTCTTAATACTATGTACTGGATTCTCATTCGCCGCACGCCAGTTCTGGAAAGTGACAGTCAATATCGTGATAACCGCTATGATAGCAAAAGCGATCAAATACACCCACCAATACATAGGAGTCTTATAAGCGAAATTCTCAAGCCATCGATGTACCACATAACCGGCGATAGGCGCCCCCAAAACAAAACAAACACATAAGATTCGTATGTATGTCTTGTTAAACATCACGATAATCTCCTCGGTAGTAGAGCCTAATACCTTACGGATACCGATCTCTTTCTTCCGGTACTCACTATCGAATACGACCAAACCGAATACCCCTACCACCGAGATAAAGATCGCGATTAAACTAAATAAGGTAATCAATGAACTGAGGCTTCTCTCTTTCTCATAAAGTCCGTTCAATACCTCATCGAAGAAACGGACATTAAACGGGTATTCCGGATCAAATGATTGAAGCGTAGTCTTGACATGTAGCATAGCTCCCCGTAAGTCAGAGCCGGCCTTTACCTTTATATAAGCGAAATTAGGTTGGTTTCCCCAATTCGTGCCCCATACGAAAAAGGCCATAGGCGTTACCTCCGTGCGGAAAGAGGCGAATTTAACATCCGGCATAAAACCGACAATCTCCATACTATCTATTAAAGATCCTATCTCCAGCCCATATTCCGTCCGGGCACGTTCGTTAAAGACAAACGTGCCATAACGTTTCGCCTTATCTTCCTCCCGGAAATCACGACCTTCCGATATTTTCACATTCATCACCTTCAAAAAAGAAGGTTCAACCGGTAGACATTGGAATTGTATATCCTTATCCCGGTATTTACGTCCCCATCCCATGTATTGGTCATGACTAGAGAGGAGCATCTCCGCATATGTAACCTCTTCGATACCGGAGAAAGATTTCACTTGGCTGGCGAAGGCATCCCGACTTTTCCGGATATTGTTATTCATATTCGTAATAATCACCTCATCCTTATCATAACCGAGAGGGGTGTTTTGCATATAATAATTCTGCAAATACATGAAAGTAGCACCGATTATCAGACCAAATGAAGCTACAAATTGTATACCGATCAGCACGTTACGTAATTGGCGACCTTTCGGGGATAGACCGAAACTTCCTTTCAATACCAAAGCCGGAGGGAAAGAGGTCATATAATAAGATGGATAGATACCAGAAAAAATACCAGTCGCTATAGCGATAAGGGCGGTTAACCATACTAGCCCCCAATGTGCCGACAACGTAATATCCGCATCAATCAAGGATGCGATACTTGTCTTTCCCGTCATATACACCAAGAGTAACCCTATAAAATAAGAGAAAACACTAATAAACATGGCCTCTAATATCAAAGCCAGACGAATCACAGACTCTTCGCCACCCAATACTTTCTGCGTATTAATGCTCTTGATACGCATTGGAGTAAGCGCCGTGCTAAAGTTTGTAAAATTGATGCCAGCGATCACCACGATCACGATAGCGATCGCAAACAACACCAACAAAGTTTGCTTACTGGATTTAGGAGTCGTATCATATTGGATACCCATTGTATAATGAACGTCAGGCAATGGGTTCAAACGAAGATGATACCCACCCCAATGTTCTTTCACGGGAGTAGGATCAAAATGAGCCGCAAAATTCTCGAACAGTCCTTCAGCGTTCTTTGGATCGTCTAACCGAACATAAAATTCATAATTCCAGTTTCCCCATTCTTGGATATTTTCCCTCGGATCCATCTTCTGGTAAATACAGTTTTGTACGGACGAATTACGGGGAAAATCTTTATATACGCCTCCAACCGTCATTGAGCGAGGCGTCGATGAGGGCGAGATTCCCAAAAATATCAATCTGGCGAGGTTCTTCATCGAGATGACGGGCTTCCCCGGCGAGAAGGCGGGATGCCCTGTCGTCAGCCTGCGGGACCCAGTGTTCAACCTGACCACTGAAGGTGATGCGGCTCTTTTCAATCCTGTCCCCGAGATCTTTGAAGAACTTGACCTGTGAATTGGGATCTTCGAAGAACTTGGTCGACAAATCGGCGAAGACCTTCTTCATCACATCGAAATTCTGTCTGCGGTCGCACCGGATGAGCCAGTCCGTCCAGAATAGATAACGGCGGCCGGGATAGAGCCAGTGCTCCGTCGAAGAGTTGTCCGGAAGAGGCTGCGGCTCCTCGTTCGCCATTTGAGAGGCCAGTTCCACGGAGGGGACGATCCCCTTTTCGAATGCGAGGCGGGCACCCCACGCCTTGAGACGATCGACGAGATCCTTTGCGAAGCCCTTGTTTGCGCCCGGCTTGAGAGCATGCGCAGCCTGCTTCAGCTCGTTTCTTGACGTCACGTCCTCAATCCCGCGCCCGCCGTTCTTCACGATGGCGTTGCGATAAAGCAGCACGCCGAGGACGATCCAGTATCGGCCCGTGGCGCCGCCGGATTCGGCCATAAGCGTCTCGAGAAGCTCCACGCCGACATCGCCGAGAAGCTTTGCGTTTGTCTCATTGTCGAAGGACAAGCCCTCGCTGCCCGACTTCGGACACCATTCGAGCACGAAGCGAGCGGTGACAAGCATCAGGTGCAGGAACTGCCAGGCGTTCCCACAACGTCGGGCTTCATCCTTGTCAAGAAGAGGCTTGAAGCGGAGCTGGAACTTCTCGCGCGTCAGGTAGTCGTCGACGTCCTGATTCACCAAAGCCTTCCACAGCACGCGGGCGGTGACAAGCAGCATCGTCGCATCGAGCGCCGCATGTGTCGAAGAACTACGTCCCCCCTTCCCTTCATCCGAACCAGTGCCCGCAAGCACGCGGACCTTCTGCCCGCGGGATCGCTTCAGGATGTCTGACAGCGGGCCGCCATGGGTGGTGCTCACCGCCTTGACCTCGATTTTCGAAAGATCCGGCAGGGCCTCGACGGAGTTCAGAGCGAGCGCCTTCAGGACCGCGCTCCATGTCTGATCGTAGAAGTCCGCATCGTCGGGATCCATTCTCTCGACAAGCTGCGCCTTGAGAATGTCGGCGTCGGTGAGCGGCACGCCACGGACGTTGACGTTCTCGAACATCATGGCAGCCTCAATGTGCACCTCCTGATCATTCGTCTGCGCAAGAGACTCCAGCGGCACCTCAGCGAGATTGAAGAAGACGCGGTTGCGAAGCAGTTCGAGAACGCGCTCGGGATCCAGCCCCACCGAATCGTCCTTGGACATCGACAGCCTTTCCTCAAAGGCGTCTCTTACGCCGTTGGAATCAAAAACCTCTTTCCGTCCCGCCTTCTTCCACCTGCCAGGGAATGACGCTCCCTCAGGCAGATTCCTGTAGGAAAGCCACTTCGGCGGAAGCGGCGCGTTATCGTCAGCCATCTCTTTGTCAAGATGGCTCTCAAGTACGTTCTCGAGAAGCGCGACCGTCGTCAGTCGCTGCTGCCCATCAAGAACGAAGAGTTCTTCGCCCCTGGGATCGAGCCTTGCCGTCACGATCGTGCCGAGCGAATAGCGGATCGACAAATCGAGCTTCGCGACCTCTTGAAAAGCCATGAGATCGTCGAAGAGGACTGCGGCCTCATCTCTGGTCCAGCGGTATGGACGCTGGAAGCACGGAATCACAAGACGACGGCGCTTGAGGTCCTCCAAGGTGAGGCTAACGGCAAAAGTGTTTTCCTTCATCATCAAAAACTCCTACGAATTGAACACGGCGGCGATGCTTTCGGAACGACTCCCGCAGGCCTCATACAGATCAAATACAACCATCTTGCTTGCCTTGCTCACTTGGTGCGCATGATTCTTCTTTTCCTTCTTGCTCTCCTCGTTGTCCCCGTTGTGCCCGTTCGGACCTGTCATCGACGACGGGCGATATCGGACTCGCCTGAAGAGCTCCGCAACCGTCTCCTCCGCCCGGCCGCAGGCATACGGCACGAGCAGCAGGCATTCGCCGGTCCTTTCAAGCGCAAGCGCC
>OKSF01002048.1_pt1 | contig 14528 bp, 16 predicted proteins | sample 1606061 | NCBI WGS metagenome assembly OKSF01 (sample SAMEA3541567, study PRJEB24748) | human gut metagenome | biome: human gut; feature: human-associated habitat; material: faeces | place: China | collected 2012 | reverse complement strand
CCATCGCCCTTCAATTTGCAACCATGTTAGCTAAGAAGGTTAAATAAGAGCGAATGGCTGTAGAAGAGCTGATTACTGTTTGACTTGTCTTCAAATTAAAAACTAGGAATCCAGTTGGAATCCTAGTTTTTAATTGTTTACAATATCTGCATACCCCGATTTAAGGTCTGCGTTTTCTGTTTCTTTGACATAATACACGCCACCATTAGTAGTTGGTGAATAAAGAACAAAGGGAGTCCCATCTTTTTTAATGGTAAAGAAATAACGGTGAACAGATACATTTTCCCATCTCTCGTATACCGAAACAATGGTATACTCCGAATTGCTATTACCATTTGCAGCATAAGTAGCATCCACAGTCTGGTTATGGTCCGACATCCAACGGATAGGCAAAGAAGAGGCTTCATTGGTAATTTCTTTGTATCCTGGCTGATTCATCTGATTGCCCCAAGAAACCATCAAACTAGCAAGTCGACTAGCTTTGTCATTGGTCCAACGTGGATTTTCAGTATAGGCTTCCTTAGCATGGTTAGCGTCAGGTGTATCAATACTTGCACTGCTAGATTCACTTGTCTTCGTATTTTCGGTCGATGACGTACTTGGCTTTGCACTAGCCTTCTCTGTCGATGAGAATATCGAGCTAGCCACCGTGGCAGACGACTTAGTCTGTTTGACGTTCTTCATTGAACTAGAGACTAGAGTCAAGCCAATACCAACGACGATCGCTACTAGAGCCCCCAGAAGAATATAGATATAATTATAATTTTTCGAGATTCCAATAAGGCCAGACTGATAAGCTAATTGTAGTTCATCGGGTTTCGGTTTACGCCCTTGAACTTGCTCAAAACGACTTATCCATTCTGCTTCTGATAGCTTTCGCATAATTTTCCTCTTCTCTTTATCAATTATCTTCCATCCTATCATAGAACAGTGATGATGACAATAGTAGAGAGAACTTGAGGTTTACCTTCAACCTATTATCCTTTATTTTCAAAATAACGACGAACAATCGGCGCCACTTCTTCACCATAAAGTTTAATAGCCTTTAGAACGTCTTCATGCGGCATAGAACCAATTGGGAGATGAAGCATGAAGCGATTTAGCTGTAAATCCTCAATAATACGAATGATTTTTTGAGCAACGTGAGCAGGGTCCCCAACGAACATGGCTCCGTTTGGTCCAACACTAGCATAGTACTGCTCTTTAGTCATTTCAGACCAGTGTGGGCGATCCTTAGCAATGTTATCCACTGTTTGTTTTGTTGGATAAAAATAATTCTCTATCGCTTGGAAATTATTTTCTTCAATCCAACCCCAAGAATGAGCAGCCACCTTAAGTTGTTCATCCGAATAACCATTTCGAGCACCTATCTCCTTATAAACCTCAACTAATTTTGCAAAGGCCTTTGGATTTCCTCCAATTGTAGCATAGGCAATTGGCAGACCTTTTTCCGCAATTTGAATGGTCGACTCAATGTGACCACCTGTCGCTACCCATATTGGAAAATCATCTTGGACTGCTCGCGGATACACAGGACGATTGTCAACAGATTGAGTATGCTTACCTTGCCAAGTTAAATTCGTTTGTTTTTTCACTTCCAGAAGCATATCTAGTTTTTCATTGAAAAGTTCATCATAGTCTGAAAGATCATAGCCAAAAAGTGGAAAACTCTCAACAAAAGAACCTCTACCCGCCATGATTTCTGCACGACCATTTGACAGAGCATCAATGGTTGCATACTGCTGATAGACACGAACCGGGTCAATAGATGACAAAATGGTTACTGCACTAGATAAACGAATCTTCTTGGTATTCACAGCACCTGCTGCAAGAACAATTTCCGGTGCCGATACCGCAAAATCTTCACGGTGATGCTCTCCAATCGCATAAATGTCTAGTCCAACTTGATCCGCCAATTCAATCTCTTCAACGAGTTCTCGAATACGTTGGTCATGAGAGATAGCTTTTCCAGTCGATTCTAGGAGGGTTGTTTCTCCAAAAGTTGAAATGCCAAGTTCAATCGTCATAAATCTTTCCTCCAGTGATTCTTTTATTTGTTATGAGAATAACGATATCGCTAATTAGTGATAATTACAAATAAAAAAGCCTAAGACTCTATTTTCCAAGAAAGGCTAATAGGGTTAGGCAGAAAAGAAGAACTAAAACACCCATGACCACTAGGAGACTAATCTTATAGCCTAGGGGATTTTTGGGATTTAAACTAGTTCCAACGCCATACCTACGGAGGACAAATAAGGGTTCTGAGGGAGATTGCTTAAGGTTGTAGCCTAAGAGATACCTTAAGTAAAATAAAAAGAAGACACTCATCCCTGGAAAAATGACAAGTGGAAGAATAATTCCCTGTGACCACCAAATCATGATTGTAAGAATGATTTGTATCAACAAGAGAACCCAAAACATGTAATAAATGTATGATTGCTTTTTCATTAATATGTACCTCTCAATCTAAGATTAGTATACTCCTCCTAGCTTCTCTTATCAATCCCATAACTCGCCTGACATCTTATTTTCTGCTACAATAGATAGGAACAATTCAAAGAAGGAAACTGTACACATGAAATTAATTTCTTGGAATATTGATTCCCTAAATGCCGCTCTTACTAGTGACTCTGCTCGCGCTCAACTATCACGCGCAGTTATCCATACCTTGGTCGCTGAAAATGCAGATATCATTGCAATTCAAGAGACAAAACTATCTGCTAAAGGTCCGACTAAAAAACATTTGCAAATCTTAGAAGACTACTTCCCTGACTATGACAATACCTGGCGTTCATCTGTGGAACCTGCCCGTAAAGGTTACGCTGGAACCATGTTCTTGTATAAAAAAGAACTGAATCCAGTCATTACCTATCCTGAAATCGGAGCACCTTCAACCATGGACTGTGAAGGGCGCATCATCACTCTCGAATTTGACAAGTTCTTTGTGACACAGGTCTACACACCAAATGCTGGTGATGGCCTCAAACGTCTGCTTGAACGTCAAATCTGGGATGAAAAATATGCGGATTACCTAGCTAAATTGGACGCTCAGAAACCAGTTCTTGCGACTGGTGACTACAATGTTGCCCACAAGGAAATCGACTTGGCCAATCCTTCAAGTAATCGTCGTTCACCAGGATTTACTGATGAAGAACGTGCTGGCTTCACTAACCTCCTTGCAAAAGGTTTCACAGATACCTACCGTCACCTCAATGGCGACGTTACAGGAGCCTACACATGGTGGGCCCAACGTAGTAAAACATCTAAAATCAACAATACAGGCTGGAGAATCGACTACTGGTTGACTTCAAATCGTATTGCCGATAAGGTCACAAAATCAGACATGATTGACTCTGGTGATCGCCAAGACCACACACCTATCGTCTTAGAGATTGATTTATAAAATATCTCTAGACCTAAATCACAAAAAGAGTAGACCTGCTACTCTTTTACTATGCCTAATTAAGGAGAAATTATGAAAACCAAACTTAATACCACTCAAAAACTTGTTCTGTCAGCTATTATGATGGCTCTTTACATCGCTATCCTCTTTGTATCTCAAGCCATTTCCTTTGGTGCGGTTCAGATGCGTCTGGCCACTGCTTTATATGGATTAACCTACATCTTCCCATTTTTGGTATTCCCAATTAGTCTGGCTAATGCCATCGCAAACTCTTTTGGTGGATTGGGATTAATTGACGTGGTTGGTGGCTTCTTTGCTAGCTTTTTAACAACCGGTAGCATCTACCTCATCCGTAAAGCTAAGTTATCTAGCTGGTTTATCATTCTTCCAATCCTACTCATTCCTGCCTTAGTGGTACCAATCTGGCTTAGCGCCTTACTCAAACTTCCTTATTTTGCTCTCGTTATTAATCTCCTCTTAGGACAATTAGTTCCTGCGATTTTGGGAGCTGTCCTTGTACGAGAATTAGCTAAACGAGGATATAAAGACTGACAAAAACAAAAATATCTCTGCAATGTGCAGAGATATTTTTTTAGTAATGATATGCTTTCTTGTAAGCTTCTCTTGGTGTCAATTTGTCACCAGAGATAAGCAAACGGTAGTCAACATTAGTAGGATCTTTTTGATACTCATCAACCCAATCTTGATTCATTTCGAGGTAAAGATTATAAGTTCCCAACTCAGTTGAAACAGTACCTACCTTGTAAAAATCTTTATAACGCTTTTGGTTATCTGTTTTTTTCAATTTTTCATATCGATAGTAGGTTCTGGCAAAGTCAGTGAACTGGTATTCTTTCTTATCTTTTCCAGAGCCAGTTGTGACCTCAATGGTACCCTTGTTATTTGTTAAATGTAAATCATAATCATAATCATTGTGACTATTCACTTGGAAGACACCTGAAGTGATGTCACTATCATCAGATAATGTTTGAATATCAGCGAACTTCGCAGCCTGCCAAGAAGTAGGGACTCCTTCATATTCACCATCACTCTGTAGACCTAGAAGTGACCAATAATGACCGAGATAGAAGGTATTAGACTTCTCACGATCTGTCACCAGTTCACCTACCATCTTAAGATTTTCAGCACCCAGACGGTATGGGTTAGAGAGATAACCAAAGACTGGGAAGAAATAAATGATGACTGTAAAGGTCAAGAGGGTCTTCATATTTATTTTATTGATAGCCCAGAAGAAATAAGCAGCTGAGAATAAGAGAGCGTAAGCAGCCCCGTAGCTGAACTTATGCGCATGGGCAATCAAAAGTAAAATGAAGAAAATAGGTTGAATAGGACGGACCTTATGATAGATGATAGAGAAAACGTCCTCCTTGTCTTCCTCAGATTTGAAAATCAAGGACAAGACAATGGTCAAGAGTACAAAGAAGGCACCAAAGCCGAAGCCAACATCATTTGGACGGAAGAAATAAGCCAAGATGGACATATCCATCACCAAAAGCCAGACAGATGCAAATTTGATCATGTTGTTACCAAATTTTGCAGCCGTTTGACTAGGTGCCTTTAAAGGTACCTCGAAAGCTTGTGCAAGTGCTCTTTCTTTGGCTTGGCGTTCAGCCTCTATTGCTGCTTTCATTTCCTTAGTACGGCGTTCCTTTTGGAACAAATGGGCAACCTTGGTCGGTTCATCTTCCCTTGACTTGGTAATACTCAAAAAGAGTAAATATTGCATGGCAAAGATGAGAGCTGTGTTCCCACCGTATTCTAGGAAGGAACCATTCCAAATACTAGAAACAACTGTAAAAACGATATAACCTCCAATTGAGATTAAAACCGTCAAGAGCAAATGAATCCAACGATAGCGGTAAGTGTATTTATCAGTTGTATCTCGTCTCAAAAACGTGTCACGTGGGTAAAGATACCAGATAACGAAGATAAGTTCAATGGCTTGAACTGCTGTTAGAAAACCAACGTAGTTGAAGCCAAAAACGGCTGCTACCACATTGATGAGATAGGAAATAATGGCCAAAACTCGCAGACTGGTGCGCTTAGACAAGAGTCCAATACTCATCAGGGTGATAGTTGAGAAGGCAGAAAAACCAGCGCCCATCTTATTATCAAAGATAAACACATTGACAAAGGCAAAAATCAAGATTCCTAAAAGAGTTAAGACTTGTTTTTGCATTTCTTTTTTCTTTTCTTTCATATTTTCCCTCCTTATGGAAATGATAACGTTTCCGTACTCCTATTTTAACACAATTGTACTATTTTTGTCAGATTTAAAAAGGCATTCGGATAACCGAAGGCCTTTTTCATTTGTTATCTATTGCTTCAATCTTGAGGAACACAAAATCCCCATCAAAGCGTTGAATGTACTTTTGAAAACCTAATAAACTAAAGGTTTCAATCTCATAACGGACCTGATCAACACCATCACTAGTGCTTTCTTCAAGCAATTTTAGTTTTGGAATATCGGATTCCAAGACATCACGGTAAAGTCCTTTATACTCAAAAGTAATTCGAGCCCACTCGTTACCAGAAAGCATTGAGAAAGCCTGATAGCGCACCTGCTCATCTGTAATAAGACGGTCTTTTTGTTCTGGACTGAGCGTGAAAGCCAAATCATTTTCGGATTTATGAATGGTCTGGAAACGATCCACACGGAAATAACGGATTTCAGAGAACTGATAATCACAAGTAAGGTTGTCATCCAGTTTGTAAGAAATACAGTAGAAATAGTGGTTGTCAAAAATGACTGAAATTGGAAAGACCTTATATTCCTCCACTTTTTCTCCTGGCTTACGGTAACTAAATGACAATGGACGTTGGTCCACAATGGCATCGAAAATGGCTGAAATAGCTGGTAAGAGTGACTTATCTTGTTCCTGATAAATCTTAAGCTCTTGATAACTATCTAATTCTAGCTCAGTCAATCGCTTGATACGTCTGCGCTCCTTGTCGTCTACAGCCCTCTCAACAAAGATGTTGATTATCTCTGCTACTTCATCCTTTCGAAGGGCACGACTCTCTAAAAGAATCTTAGATAGAATAACTGCCTGGTTGTATTTTAGGTTACCATAGCCTTGTTCATACTGGGCATGGTAGGAACCGTATTTTCTGGAATACTTAACCTTCATATTTGGACGGAGTTCAGTCAAGTTCTCCTTGAGCTCACTCACATCCTCTTTAAGCGTACGCTCACTGATACCAAAGCGAGCTAGGTAGTCCGTTTTTGAAATGTCATTTCCCTTTTCCAATTCGGACATAAAGTACAAGAGACGTTTGGTTTTTGATGCTGTCATTATAAAATCCCCCTTTATAATCAAACCTCTTATTACTAAAAAATTGCTGTCTAGTTATTAATTATCATAGATAGTCATCACCAGTGGCCACGATCCACAGAATTATAGCTCAAATAATAGTCCTTTTTCTTTTCGTTATACTCAAAAGAGAGTCTTAACAATTGTGCTTTCTCAATAGGACTATTCTGATCAGTGTAATCAAGATCAACTGACTTATGCATGATTCCTGATGAATGGACCTTTATACTTCTCCAGGCCCCTTTTACCTGAGGATGTTCCCTAATAACCTCAGACAAGGATGTTGTTGGACCAAAATAAGCTTGGTCTTTGGTACGTAAGCTATTTATCTGTTCTTCAGTCCAATTACTGCTATAGTTAGCAACTTCAGTGACGCCATCAAGTGGATAAGTCGCTGTTCCACCATCATAAACAAAGCGTCCCTTTTCGTCCTTCACAAAAGAGAGATCAATATACTCATTACCATCTCCACGTTCGTATCTCACCTTGAGACCACTAGACTCCATCTCGACATAATTGCCCTTACCATGACTTTTAATAATCGAACGTAAGGTATCAACCTTGGGTTTCAGATTTTCAAAATCTTCTTCCGTCCAGTTATAAATCGCAGACTCATCTTCGTAGTCCTTTGGATCATCACTATCGAGTTTCTCCTCATCAAGTTCTGACTGGGATACTTGTTGGATCAGCCTGTATTTTTTCATAGCACCTCGATAGACAGAACCACCTAAAGTTGCAAAGAAGGATAATCCAATCAGGGCAAGCACGATTGCGGTAAAGAGAAATCTACCTCGCTTCTGTCCCATTCTAAAGAGAATGATAGCAAGGACAAAACAAGCCACAATTACAGCCAGATACAGAATTATCGGCTTATACCTCCAAGATAAGAAGACCGACATCCAGCTCACACTTAAGAGTATCAATGGCAAAACAAAGGTCAAAAAGAAATGTCGCTTTTCAGCTTTTTCCTCCTGAAAAGCAGAGTCAAACTCTGGCCCTTGATTACTAAAAGCCGACTCGAAAACCTGATCACCATTCTTTAGATGATCATCACTTAAATAACGTTCACTTTCTTTATTAAACATCTACTCCTCTAAATATTCTATATAACAATTTCCCAGTTTTATCTATTGTAACAAATGAAAGCGTCATTTTCTACAGATATACTTAAAAAGCAACCTGTCTTAGGTTGCTTAAAGGTTTAACATTAGTCATTCTCAATTTTTTCAGCTTCTGTACTGAATTTTTGTGCGATGGCTTCAAGAGCTAATTCATCTGTATCTGGAAGAGTGATGGCATCATCAGAAATCTCATCAATATTTGCATAAAATTCAATATGATTCTTCAGATTTTGGAGATGAATTGGTGCATCACCACCGTATTCGCCATCGAGGTTAATCATCATACGATCATCACTTAAAGGCTCAATATACAGCGAGCTCGTTTTGATATAGGAAATTCTCTTATCGTAGATGTGTTTACCACCTTGGAGAATTTGACGAATGAGGTCAACCAATTCAAAGAGGTTAGCTGTCTTAACCATGATTAGAGTAAATTTACCATCATCCAGTTTAGCATCTGGGGCAATCGTTTCAAAGCCACCAACTGAATTGGTCAAGGCAACGAAAATCATGGAAAGACCACCTTCAAAAACATCCTCATCATGCGTAATACGAACAGGAACCTTCTTAACTTGTGGCAACAACTCTGCCCCCTTAACAAGGTAGGCCAAATAACCAAGTACTGTCTTTAAGCGACTAGGTACACTATAGGTTAGTTCCGTAAAGGAACCAGCAGCTGCAATATTGATGAAGTATTTGTCATCATAGGCACGGCCAATATCCATCTGAAGGGTCTGATTTTTAGCGATAACCTTGGCTGCTTCAACAGGATTTCCTCTTGGAATCTTCAAGGCGCGTGCAAAGTCATTTGTCGTTCCCGTTGGAATAACCGCCATTTGTGGGCGATTTTTGAGTGGGGCAATCCCAGAAACAACCTCATTGATTGTTCCATCGCCACCTGCAGCAATGACTAAGTCAAAGCCTGCTTTAGCCGCACGAGTGGCCTCATTTTTTGCTGAGTTCTCATCTGGTGTTGTTTGAAAGGCTGATGCTTCAAAGCCAGCGCCTTCCAGAATATCCAAGACCTCGGCAACATTTTTTTTCATAATTTCTTGTCCAGATGTTGGATTATAAATTAAGCGGGCACGTTTTTGTTTCATATTGAACTCCTATAAATCCAGCAACCAAGCCTCATCTTTTACTTCAATTCCTAGGCTTTGTGCTTTTTCCAACTTACTTCCGGCATCACTACCAGCAACTACTAAATCTGTTTTCTTAGAGACAGAACCTGTCACCTTAGCACCCAGAGCTTCAAGTTTTGCCTTTGCTTCACTACGTTTAAGATGCTCCAATTTTCCTGTCAAAACAACTGTCTTTCCAGATAGGATGGCATCATCTGCTACCTTTTGCCCAAGGTAGGACAAATTAACCCCATAGGTTTCCAGTTCTTTAAGAAGAACCTGAGCTTCTTCCTTGGCAAAATAACGCTGGATGGACTTGGCAATAACCTCTCCTAAACCATCTACAGCAGCAATTGCCTCGACATCTGCGCTTGCTAACTCTTGTATACTTCCAAATGCTTCTAGCAACTGCTTACTAACTTTGGCACCGACATGACGAATACCCAAACCATAGAGCAATTTCTCTGCAGAATTTTCTTTTGAGGCTTGAATGGCTGCATAAAGTTTCTCAGCAGACTTTTCCTTGAAACCTTCCAAATGGAGAAAATCCTGACTGTTCAAGCCATAGATATCAGCTACATCTTTAACCAATTCAGCTTTAAAGAGCTTTTCAACCACTGAAGGTCCCATACCTGCGATGTTCATGGCATCACGAGAGGCAAAATGGATGAGGCCTTCCTTAATCTGAGCAGGACAAGAAGGATTAATACAACGTAGGGCAACTTCATCTTCAAAATGTAAGAGACCACTGCCACAAGATGGACATTGCGTCGGTACTTCCATCGGTTCTTGCGTTGTACGCTTGCTTTCTACTACACGAAGTACTGCAGGGATAATATCACCAGCTTTGTAGACAATAACGGTATCCCCGATACGAATGTCTTTTTCAGCAATATAATCCACATTATGAAGAGTAGCACGACTAACCGTTGTCCCTGCTAATTGCACTGGAGTTAAATTAGCAGTCGGCGTTACTACACCCGTACGACCTACCTGCCAGTCCACTGAGAGAAGTTCTGCTTCCTTTTCCTCAGCAGGGAATTTATAAGCAATGGCCCAACGTGGTGCCTTAACTGTAAAACCTAGCTCTTCTTGCATAGCCAAACTATTGACTTTGATAACAACACCATCAATATCATAAGCCAAGTCATCGCGATCCTGTCCAACAGCTTGAATAAAGTCCCAAATCTCATCCATCGATGATGTGACAATACGTCGTGGATTAACAGAGAAACCTAGTTCTGCCACTTCATTCAAGACATCATTTTGTGTGAGACGCTCCGTTGGACTCGCTTCCTGATAAAGGAAAGTCGCTAAACGACGCTCTGCAACCACTTTAGTATCCAACTGACGAAGGGTTCCGGCTGCTGCATTACGTGGATTGGCAAATTCGGCTTCACCATTCTCCTGACGCTGGATGTTGATGCGTTCAAACTCAGCCCGTGGCAGGTAACACTCTCCACGAACGGTAATATTAAGCGGCTGGTCCAACTTGAGAGGAATATCTGAGATACGCTTGACATTTTCAGTGATATTTTCACCGATAGAACCATCACCACGTGTAGCACCTACCTGGAGAACACCATCCACATAGGTCAGCGAGATAGAGAGACCATCAATTTTAAGTTCAGCCATATAATCAGCATTAGGAAATTCGGCCTTCACTCTCTGATCAAAGGCATCCAGTTCTTCTCGTGAAAAAGCATCCTGCAAACTATAAAGCGGATACTCATGTTGATATTTTTCAAAACCATCAAGAACCAGACCTCCCACACGATGCGTAGGACTATCTGCTTGAACATATTCAGGGTGCTCAGCCTCCAAAGCTACTAGCTCTCGATAGAGCTTATCATAGTCTGCATCTGACACCGATGGATTATCTTCCGTATAATACTCTTTTGCATACTGGTTAAGTTTAGCAACTAGCTCTTTCATTCGTTTTTCCATAGGAACATTATAACATAGCTCAGACAGCAGTCCAAATATCAATATACCCTACAACCCAATATTAAAACAGGAGATATCTAAATCCTCCTATTTTAATATTATATAGTATGATAAAAGCAGACCTGTCTCAATTTGTACTGACCCCAAAAAGTTGGACAATTAATTATTGAAAGGATTTAGTCCTGTATTGCACAGGACTACGTCCTTTTAGTTTTGTCTTAATGCGTTTGTTGTTGTAGTAAAAAATATAACCTGTAATTGCTCGCTCAAGTTCATCAAGGGTTTGATAGGAGCTCTCTAGGCCATAAAACATTTCAGATTTAAGTATCCCAAAGAAAGATTCCATCATGCCATTATCGGGACTATTCCCTTTGCGAGACATGGTAGGGCGAATGCCTTTTGACTTCAAAAAGTTATGATAATAGTGGTGTTGATATTGCCAACCTTGATCACTGTGCAGGATAGTTCCCTCGTAATAATCGTCTGGAAATGCCTTCTCAAGCATAGTTTTCAACTGGTTCAAGTTAGGTGAACGAGATATGGTAAAGTCAATAATCTCGCTGTTATAATCATCCAAAACAGGTGATAAATAGAGTTTTCCCTCTGGTAAAGCGAACTCTGTCACATCGGTATAACACTTCTCATAAGGTTTAGAAGCATTAAATTGACGGTTGATGAGGTTTTCAGCTTTCTTACCAACTTCACCTTTGTATGATGAATACTTACGCTTACAGCGAATACGAGCCTTTAAACCCATTACTGTCATCAAGCGTTGAACTTTCTTGTGGTTGATTAGGAATCCTCGATTTCTTAGCTCTAAATGAATTCGACGATAACCATAATTTCCTTTGTGCTCGTCATAGATAGCCTTGATTTCAGCTTTAAGTTCCTTGTCTTTGTCTCCTTGTTTAAATCGTTTGATATGGTAATAATAACTTGAACGAGGTAAGTCCAAAATATCAAATAATAGTGTTAAAGCAAACTCACCTTTTAATTCCTGAATGATTTTTGTTGCTTTTCGCGCTCTGCCTGTTCCCTCAAGCGGAGTTCTCTCAACTTTTTTAGCACGGCATTCTCCGCTCTAAGGTATTCCAGTTCTTTTTGAAGTCGTTCTAGCTCTGATATTTCCTCTAAAGTTTTTTCGGCTTACGTCCCATTTTACTCGGTCTCCCTCTTTGTTTCTCAACAATAGTATAACCGTTTTTCTTATATTCTGCTATCCATCTTGAAAGCATGCTAGGAGTTGATAAAGCGTAATCTAAGGATGTTTGCTCCTGAGACCTACCGTCAATCAGGACTTTATCTATTATTTCCTGCTTTAACTCTGGAGGATAATAGGTATTTTTCCCTTTCTTGACAATGCCTATTCCATATCTATTGATGAGCCAAATCATGTATTTAATATCAGACTCTACAATATCAAACTTCTCGGATAATGACTGAATAGTCTCTCCATTTTGTCGTAACTCATAAATTTGAACTTTATCGTCATAACTTAATTTCATAAAGTCAAAACCACCCGTGAGAACGGGTGGCTTGCTCTTCGGCTGAAAGCCTCTGCTACCGGCCGAGGCCTAAAGGCCTACCGAATGGTTTCCCTTCAGCACCACCTTTGCTAGCTGACCCGTCTAGCGGGTCTCTTTAAGATTACTTTCTTTTATTCTTCTCACCTGTAAACGGATCATACTCCTCAAATAGACTTAGCTGATCTGCTATCACGTCTTCTTGTAAGTGATTACGAATATATTCTTCAATTCGCTTCTGATTTTGCCCAACCGTATCAACATAAAAGCCTCGACACCAAAATTTGCGATTCCCATATTTATATTTTAAATTGGCGTGTCGGTCAAATACCATTAAGCTACTCTCACCCTTTAAATATCCAATAAATGAAGAGATACCTAATTTAAATGGTATACTCACCAACGTGTGAATATGATCTGAGCAAGCTGCTGCTTCATGAATTTCAACGCCTTTTCTTTCACATATTAACCGTAAAATTTGACTAATACTTGCTTTGTATTTCCCATAAATTATCTGACGTCAATATTTGGGTGCGAACTCAATATGATACATAGAATTCCATGTAGTATGTGCTAAACTATTATTCTGTCTCAACAAAAATCCTCCTTTAATATATTAATTAGTGGTCGGGAAACCTTATCTAATAAAACACTTTAGTAGGAGGACTATTTGATACATCGCTAAAAGCTTTACGGAACCACTAGCACAGATAATGGTTCCGTAAAGACAACAAAAAAGCAACAGTCTCGAGCACTATTGCTTTTTTGTTGTCTTAAGCTGAAAGAACTTTACGTCCTTTACGACGACGAGCTGCAAGAACGCGACGTCCGTTTTTAGTTGACATACGGTGACGGAATCCGTGTTTACGTTGACGACGGATTTTACTTGGTTGATAAGTACGTTTCACGTTGAATACCTCCTGATAAATTTTCGTATTCGTTTAGCCGGCTATTTTTGATCAGTTACTAAACATACCATATTATTTTATAGTAATAGCATGCTCTTGTCAAGAAATACTTAGAGATTATTTTCACCATATCTTGAAGTACTAAAAGATTCATTAATAAAAAGAACAGACCAATAACCGTAGTAGAGGGGTTTTAAAAATCTAGTATATATCACCCCTTAGCTATTTTTGCAATTTTTTTGAGCTTTGTTTTTTCGCTTTTGCTCACTCATATATTCAACACGCGCAAACTAAGTGACTTTGACTAGTTTAATGCCACAAGTTGTTTAGGATTTGATATTTTAAAACTTTAGTGTGGTCTTGCGCAAAAGGAAAAAATCTTTGGTGTATTATGTGTAGTAATGATCCGCACCGTATCACCAAGTCTACCTTTTAAACCGCGTACTGTATTATCATAAGCAAAACCAGCAACAAAAACTCGTTCAATATATCCTTTTAAGATTGCTGGCATCCCACTCCTCCAAGTTAGAAATATAAAAATCAAATGAACTGTCCAAATCAACAAGTCTCTATAGACTTTCATATCTATATCATGGGCTAAGTCTCTTCTCCTATACATGGCATCGAATCGTAAAACAGGATCATCTTTGTACAAATTAAAGATTCTAATGCCTTTTAGGAGTGATAAATTCTTTTTTCAGTCTCTAGTATAGAGACATTGTAGCTATTGTTGTTTGGATATGCGTAGATAATCGAGATCTCCATTGTTTAGCTCCTTCCATATAGATATCTAGCATGGTACTCACGTTCTCCTGGATAGCCTTCTCGTTAAAATTATCGCCAATTCGTATAGATAGTTGTTCGATACCTTTTGCTCTTATCTCTCCCGATTCCAGTTGTGATTAACTTTTCCTTTAGTTTGGTAGTATTACGTCTCATTTTGACCCTGTTTTTACTTTGTTAGACAGAGACTACTTTTCATTGTCAAAAAAAAACTAGCCTTAAAATAGGCACTGCACCCATAAAATGAGACACAAGAAAACACTCCTGTTGAAATCTGGTAAACTAGAAACAGTAGTGTAAGAATTCTCAGAAAAGAGACGACATAGCAGACAAAATCACTCTGTATAGAAAATCACTTTATTTATGGCTATCGAACCATCACTCGCT
>OKSF01002031.1_pt1 | contig 14605 bp, 17 predicted proteins | sample 1606061 | NCBI WGS metagenome assembly OKSF01 (sample SAMEA3541567, study PRJEB24748) | human gut metagenome | biome: human gut; feature: human-associated habitat; material: faeces | place: China | collected 2012 | reverse complement strand
GGTCGCTCATCGAAAATAAGCAGCGATTCATCAGTCAGGTCATGACAAGCAAGGCTGTAAGCCGAAGCTGTGAGGATATCGACGAGGCAACACTTTCCTATGCAGAGATTAAAGCGGTTGCCACAGGCAATCCTTTAATCAAGGAAAAGATGGAGATTGACAATGATGTCCAGAGATTAAAGCTCTTAAAGGCATCCTATGACAATCAGAGATATGGCTTGCAGGATAACTTTATGATTAAGTATCCGAAGCTGATTAAGACAGCAACAGAAAAGCTTGCCAATGTAAGAGAGGATGTAAAGGCAAGGGATAAAGAGCTGATTGATAATCCGGAATTTGCCATTACCATAGGCAAAGTAACTTACACAGAGCGTGTGGATGGCGGAACGATGATGCTTGAAGCAATCAGTAAATGTAAGACCGGAGAGACAACTGTAATCGGTAAATTCCACGGATTTGAGCTGCTTGTGGAAAAGAACTTCCTTGGCATCAATTATATGGTGCTTCGTGGAAAGACAGAGTATAAAGCAGAGCTTTCCACAAGTCCTGTCGGCAGCATGGTGAAGCTGGAAAACCTGTTCAATGGACTCCATGAGAACATTGATTTCTTAGAAAAGAAGATTGAGCAGTACCAGAATGACCTTGAAGCATCAAAGACTGAGTATGACAAGCCATTTGCGTACAGCAAGGAACTGGAAGAAAAGCTGGCAAGGCAGTGTGAACTGAATGCCCAGCTTGACCTTGAGAACGCAAAGGCTGTGGATGCAGACCTGAGCGGACCGGAGGAAGAAAGAGAAGCTGATGACAGAATGGAATCTGCAGCAATTGTAGCAGAGGATAAAGGTGCTTATCCAGCCGACAGAGAGGGCAGAACACGATAGGAGAGTGAATAATATGAGCATAAGAAAAGTGGTCGCAGGACTACTGATTACAGCAGGGATTGCCATTATGGCAGTCCCTTTTTTCTGGCGGGCAACCGGAGAAAAACAGACAGAACAGCTCATAAGTGAATTTGAGCAGACATTGGAGGATGATTACGATGAAGAAACAGATGTGGAGGAAGAGCAAACCTCCATTAGTAAAGAGGATGAAGCCATTCTTAAAGAAGGCGGTGTTATCGGCATCATTGAGATACCGGGCTTAGATATCAGGTATCCGGTAATGGAAGGAACCACAAGTAAAGTGCTTAATGCAGGGATTGGTCATATAGAAGAGACTGCAGGAATCGGAGAAAGTGGCAACTGTGTATTGTGCGGTCATAATGGCAGCAGATATGGCACATTTTTTACACCACTAAGTCAGATATCCATAGGTGATGAAGTAATGATAACCGACAAAAATGGGCTGAAGCATATCTATGAGGTAATAGAGACAGAGGTAGTAAATCCGTATGATAACAGCATCAAGACACAGGGTACAGAAAAAGAATTAACTCTTTTTACCTGTTCCCAGAAAGGAACCATGCGTTTTGTGGTCAGGTGCATTTATAAGGAGGCGGTGATGGATGAATAAGAGATACCGATTAGGTGAGATAGAAGAGGCAGTAGCAGAAATGGAAGAGCTAATTGACATCGAGGATGATATTGCTGAGATTGATGATGACTTTCAGATAGTCGTAAGCGGCTGGTCTGTGTATGTCGAAAGCCTGAATCTGACACTCAGACAGGGAATAGCCTGTGTATGGGATGCAGAGGAAGGATTATTTATGCCTGATTTTGATGTGACTATCGTGTATGAGGGGAACATTGAAACACAGGAGTGGCTCTATTACGAGCAGGATGGAATGGTCGTTACACTTGGCAACTGGCTTAATGGCAGATTGTCTTGTGAACAGATAGAACAGCTTTGGTGTGAGCTTATCATACCGGAGCAAAACAAAGAACAAAAAGAAAGCGAGGAATAGCATATGAAGTATTCAATTAAAGTAAACGAAGTAAGAGCAAAAGAGGGCAGCAACATCAAAGGATTTGCAACAGTAGTATTTGGTGATTCATTTAAGATTACCAATATTGCAATCCTTGAGAATAAGGATAAGGGAGAGCTTTTTGTATCAATGCCAAGATACCGCTCCAATGAGCGTGATGAAAGCAACGGTGTGATCTATAAGGATGTGTGCAATCCTATCACAGCAGAGTTTCGAGAGGAACTCTATACCAATATCCTTGATGCCTATGCAAGAATTAAGGAACCGGAGAAAGAGGAGACACAGAAGCAGGAGCGTACACAGGAAATGCCGGAGTTTTCCGTAACTGTAACACCTTATGAGAGGGAAGGTAGTAACATCAAGGGACTTGCACGCATTTATTTTGAAAACAGTTTCATCGTAAATAACATCAATATCGTGCAGGGCAAAGAGAAAATCTTTGTATCAATGCCTTCTTATAAGACAAAGCAGGTGGACGAGCAGGGCAAGCCAATCTACCAGGATGTCTGCTATCCGGTCACAAAGGATTTCAGGGAAAAACTCTATAATGAGATTATCTCTGAATATGAGAAAGCAAAGGATAAGAGCAACGAAAATGCAAGAGAGAGTGCAGAGAAACATCATGGCAATCCCGATAAAGAGAAGGACAAAGAGGCGACGCCCTTTCGATAATCAGTAATCAGAGTACAGGGGCGGCCAAGGCTGCCCCATTTACAGAATGGAGGAAACAGAATGGATATGGAAGCAGGAAAAACACTTACCAATGAGGAGGTCATAAGAGAACTTCTCGACTTATTAAAGAAAAATGCCATGAAAGAGCAGGCAAACGATGTATTTGAGATATGCAGCTATGTGGATGGACTGGAGAAAAAGATTGATTCCATGACGGAAGAACTCACCAATATGCAGAACCAGATCAAAGAAATGCAGGAAGATACACTTTTCAATAATGCAAAAAAGGCATTATCAGAAGTACAACAGAGACTAAATTCCAGATGTGAGCAGATAAAGTCACAGATCTTTGAAGCCAAGGGGCAGGTCAAGGAGACAGCCAAAAGCATTGTTGCAGAAGCAAAGGTAAAGGGCAGAGCTGCACTTTATCGAGTATCGGAGTTCTTAGGAATTAAGAATAAGCTTCTTATTGTGCGAGAGAATGTCAGAAGTGCTATCAAGGAAACTGACAGGAATATAGCAAGAACAGCCCTGCTTGGAAGAGGGCTTCGTGAAGCAGGACAGACAGCAGTCAATGCATTCCGTACTTTTGCGGATAAGCCGGAAGTGGATTATTCTCAGAAAGAGCAGAAGCATATGATAACAAAAGCGTTGCTTGCTCCGATGAAAGCAGTGAGAAAGTTGTTTGTATCAATGGAGATTCATTTGGACGCATCCATTGATAAGCTTGATAATCTAGCGATGAATGTGAGAATGGATAAAGAAAAGAATAAGGATGATATGAAGCATGATGACCAGATGGAAGCTGATAGGAAAGAAGCAGCACCTGAGGGAGTCGAAGCTGAGATTGTATATGCACCGGTGGTGGCGGAAACACACGAGTATCAGTATAATGCCGATGCTTTTGAAGCAAGAGGTGCTGCGGATATGAAAATGGAGATAGGAAAAGAAGTATCAAAGGTAAGAGAAGATAAAGCCAGATAGTAGTGAGGGCGTGGGAGAAATCCTGCGTCCTTTTTTGATGTGCGCCTAGCGACGCACGTTTCGTTTGTGCGCCATGGGCGCGCTCTCGCAGGTGAAAGTCCTGAACATGCCCAGGTAGTGGGAAATGTATAGCTGAACAGCAAGGGTGTTCATCGCGAGATGGAATCTGAAGGAAGCTGGATGTGAGGAACATACTAACTCACGGGCAAATCTTTGGTCTGACGAACAGAAATCTCATATGAGGTCATGCATGAGGGCAAGACTGCATCGCAAGTTGAAACCCAATAACTACACGGAATCATGTATGATAAATGAGACAGATGGATGGAGAGGAAGAAACGTGTGGTACCTAGGGAGTCTGTGCGGTACGCCTTGAAAGAGGTAACCATTGCATAAAGCAATGCTGAACGCACAGAAGTCAGCAGGGGTCATAGTATACAGAAATTGAGGAAAGTGATGATGGACACGGAAACATCGTAGAAACCGAAACGACTGTTACGGAAACCATTTTATATATCACAGTATCTCATAAGACCGTAGATGAAATGGCAGCTCAATACGGTTTTAATCAAGAACAGAAGGACTACCTCACAGAATTGCTGAAAGATGAAAGTAATCAGCTATGGTCGCAAGTGCTATATGGCATTGGGTTCAGCGATGGTGAGATTGTAACGGTCGCTTTGTCACAAGTCGGAAATGTAGGAGGACAGCCTTATTGGTCTTGGTATGGGTTTAATTCTCGTGTGGAATGGTGTGCTTGCTTTGTTTCTTGGTGTGCAAATGAATGTGGGTATATTGACGCCGATATCATTCCAAAGTATGCAGGATGTGTAAACGGTGTACAATGGTTCAAAGACCGTGGACAATGGGCAGATGGTTCGTATGAGCCGACACCCGGCACAATCATGTTCTTTGATTGGGAGGGCGATGGTGTGACCGACCATACCGGAATTGTTCAAAAATGCGAAAGCGGAACTGTTTATACCGTTGAGGGTAACTCTGGGGATGAATGTAAGCAGAGAAGTTATCCTGTCGGAAGCAGCGTAATCTACGGTTATGGTATCCCTGCATATTAAAAAATTGCTCATCCATAGCAATGTGGATGAGCGTTCTACATAAACAAATCATTGGGTGAATATTGACTTCATTATTTAGATTTTGGTATAATATTACGGTTTATATAGTGCTGAAAAAGCCTATTCAGACTGAAGGAATTTAGCAACAAGAGGGTGAAGAAGTGTTTAACATAGCAATTTGTGATGATGAAGAAACACTCATTGATGAGTTGAAAGAAAATCTTATAATGTATGCTGCTGAAACGAATAAAGAGTTTTGCTTTTTTATCTATCACGATGGCATCGAGTTATTGCAGGAATACAGGTCAGATTATGACCTGATTTTTATGGATATAAAGATGGAAAAGCTAAACGGCTTAAAGACAGCGGAGGAAATTCGCGAGATGGACAGCACCGTTGGGCTTATTTTCTTAACCTCTTTGAAGAAATATGTATGGAGAGGTTATGAGTACGGTGCAGTCAATTATCTCTTAAAGCCTGTGAAATATAGCGTCTTAAAAATGGAGCTTGACCGCTATTTTGCCCGTTATCAAGGAAAAGACGAGCCATATATGAGCTTTCAGAACGATAATGGAAAGTATAAGGTGCTGTATAAAAATCTCTGCTATGCAGAAACCGAAAAGAGAAATGTTATGCTTCATTTTGAGGGGCAACAGCAGATAATCTACAAAAATATGAAAGAAGTATCCGCCCTTCTCTTAGCACAGCCACAGTTCGCCAGCCCACATCAGAGCTTTGTGGTCAATATGGCTTATGTGAAAAGTGTGGAGAGCTTGGAACTTGTGATGACCACAGGAGAGCGTATTCCAATCAGCCAGCCGAAGCGTAAGGACTTTATGATGAAACTGACGGACTTCTGGGGGGATATGCTGTAATGGGACTTTATTATTGTTTGGATTTTATAGGCACACTAACGGAAGTGTTGGAGGTGCAATAAAATGTGGGTTTATCAATGCTTAGATATATTAAGTACAGTAGTAGAAATGGCTTGCCTGTATATTATCAGTGGGATTTTACTGAAGGAGTCTCGCTTTCATACATCATTATGTAAATATATCCCGCCGATTATAATGTTCATGGTTACTTGGATATTAACTTGGTTTTCGGGGCTTGGTGCGTTCAAAATGCCAATCATTTTTATCGTGGCTTTCATAGTATTGCAAGTCAGTTACAAAGAGTCCATTTACCAAACTGTTATTGCTATAGAAATTTGGTTTATCTGTTGTATTTTTTTAGTGGAGGCATTTGTCTATCCAGTCTCGAAGTATATATTCAATAATATGCTTTTGGTCGTGATAGATGGTCAAAATATTCTACGTTGGGAAGTGTATGTTATTGCAATTGCTATTCGTATTGTTTCACTGATTATCATTTATGAGGTATTAAAAAGCTTTAAGTACAAAATCAAGGCAAATGATTGTGCAGTTTTATCAACAGTTTTTATGATAGGTTTTGCTGCATTGATGTTCAGCGTTTATAATGTCTTGAATTTAAGCAAAATACCACATATACTTATTTTTTTCAGTCTGACAATTTTTATATTGATTTTTCTTATTGTTTTTCTATACTCTAAAAATACGATGTTTCTTCGCGAACAGGAACAGAAAGACAAAATGCAGATTGCACAGCTTCAACAGCAGTTTGCTTACTATCAGGAAAAACTCAAAGATGAGGAGAAGGTACGCTCCGTTTACCACGATATGAAAAATCATCTGCTTGTCTTGCAACGGCAGATCAATTCTCCCGAAACGGCAGAAATGGTTGAAAAATTGCAATCGCAGGTGGCAATGTATGAGGACTATGAGCATACGGGGAACGATATTCTTGACATCATTTTGAAAGAAAAATCAGAAACGGCAAGAGAAAAACATATTGCCTTATCTGTTGCCGTAGACCTTAATGGTGTAGATTTTATTGAGCCTTTAGACATCAGCACCATTTTCGGGAATGGACTTGATAACGCCATAGAAGCAAGTGAAAAACTTCCTGAAGAACAGAGGGCGATACTTGTGAAAGCAGGACGGGTACAAAACTTCTTTTCCGTACTGATTGAAAATAGTTGTTTACAAAACAGAGAATACACAAAGCAGAGAACTGCTAAAAGTGATGATTTTCTTCACGGTTTCGGCATTTCTAATATGCGCAAAGCTGCAGAAAAATATGATGGGCAGCTGACTATCAAATGCGAGAATGAGAAATTCACCTTAAAAATCTTAATACCAATCCCATAATATGTTGTGGCTTATGAGCCTGTTGTCTATCACGGACAGCAGGCTTTTTAAATGCTTATATTAGATTTTGCGTTCTGAATATTAGAAACTGCGTCTGCTATTGTATCTTTATTAAAATGGAATATGATGGGCATATCAAGTGGTACAAATCAAGGAGGAATTACTATGTCAATATTAAACGCAACCCATTTGAAAAAATACTATGGTAAAGACGAGAGCCTTGTCAAAGCTCTGGATGATATAAATGTATCCGTAGAAAATGGTCAATTTGTTGCCATTATTGGTACATCGGGCAGTGGTAAATCTACTTTACTCAATATGCTTGGTGGATTGGATACCCCTACTTCCGGTGGTGTACAGGTGGAGGATAAGAACCTTGAAAAACTTACAGAAGAACAGCTTACGGTGTTCCGCCGTCAGCGTATCGGCTTTATTTTTCAGAACTATAATTTAATCCCTTATCTTACAGCGTATGAGAATATCGTGCTTCCTGTTCGTTTAGATGGAAAAACCGAGGACAAGGAATTTTTGAAAGAGATTGTGCGTTTCTTGGAACTTGATGGGAAACTTTCTAACTATCCGAGCCATCTTTCGGGCGGTCAGCAGCAACGAGTAGCGATTGCCCGTGCGTTGGTATCAAAGCCCGCTATCATCTTAGCCGACGAGCCGACGGGTAGTGTTCAATTAGTACAACACTACCCAAAAACAACACCCGTGATATTCTGGTCATTGTCAATCCTTATTTCTTTAATGACCGAACGCCAAAGCGTGCGTTTTTCTTCACGGGTCAAAGTGTCATAAATGGTTCTAAAGCTATTATCAAGAAGTCTGCGCACAGCTGCAAAGTCTGGCGGCGCTTCCTGCGCTGGTTCTGGTATCTGGTTCAGTGCAGAAACATATATTTGATAGTCCTTTTTATAATCTTCAATGTCGATAAGGTCATTCACATACAGTTCTTTTAATTTAGTCAGTTTCCGTTTCAGTGCGGCTTTGTCAGTCCGGGCAATGGACGCTTTCTTTTTGGCTGCTTCCACGTCCCATTCAAGCTGGCAGCGTTCCAATTCTTCCCCTAAGTGTTCAAACAGCCATTGTTCCACGACGTCTTCACGGGCTGAATGATTATGAGAGCAGCGCCCACGCTGGAAATGCTGGTTGCAGCGGTAATAATAATAATCACTTGACTTGTACCCGACCAGTTTATGCCCACATTCAGCGCAAGTCAGAATGGAAGTGAAAATATATACCTTGCCAGACGGAACAGAACGTGCGTTGCGTTCCAGAAGCGCTTGCACACGGTCAAACTGCTGCTTGCTGATGATTGCCGGGCAGAAATGGTCATTGAACCTGCCGCCCCGGTCATACACCCCAGTATACAGCTTTTCTTTCAGCATACGCCGGAAAGTGGCGTCACACCAGTTCACGCCGTAGGTTTCCCGGATATAGCGGACAGTAGCACGCTGGGAAATCGAAGTTTCAAAGTAGTTGAAAGCGTCTTGCACAATGGCTGCGTCTTCTGGCACAACTTCCAGCCGCTTTCCCTCATTAACACGGAAGCCAAAGGGGGCAGAGCCGGAAACAACGGTGCCGTGGGCAATCTTACTGTCAAATACAACGTCTATTCGTTCCCCGTCAATGTCCGCTTCATTCTGGGCAATGGACAGCTTCACGTTAATATACAGACGCCCGTTTGCGGTTGTGGTGTCATATTCTTCATCAGTGGTTTTCCAGTCGCAGTTGTGCGCTTCCAGAACTTCCATGATTTTATAATAATCTGCCACGGAACGAAACCAGCGGTCAAGGCGGCAGAAAAGCAGAATATCCACTTCATCACGCTTCACACTGTCCATCATGCGTTGAAAGTCGGTTCTTTTATGAATGTTCTTTCTGGCGGTCTTGGCAGCGTCAATGTAAATTCCAACAATGACCCAGCCACGTTCCCTTGCGTATGCTTCCAGTCGTTCTTGCTGGGCTTCCAGTGACAGACCTTTTATTTTCTGTTCTTCCCCGGAAACCCTTATATATAAAGCAACCCGGACAAGTTCCGGGCTTAAATCAATCTTTTTCACTATTGTATCACCTGCATTTCCTTTCATTTCCCGCCTGCTGGTGATATAATCAAAATTGCAGACGGTATTGTTGTATCTGGTATGACATATCTTTGCACGCCCCGGAAGTGTTCCCAGCACGACCGGGGCATTTTGTTTTATTAGTCTTTCAGAATGTCGTCTGTAAAGGCTGTTATTTTCTGACTTACAAAAGAAGAATAGTTTTCTAAATCCTGTTTAGGGTTATCACCTTGCAGCATGACAAATTCAGATAAAGCAACAATCTGATTTTGTACGTCAATCAAGGCTTGACCGTAGTATGAAACGTCTGGACCGAAGCCAACGGAAGAAACCTGCTCATAATGCCACGCAGCACGCTTCTTTAAATCCACCAGAACAGGAACGGACGCTTTTTGCAGCTGGGAAACGGTCTTTGCGTCGGAGTGTACCAGCTGCCCCCAGCGTGTCAGCTGTTCTTCCGTGATGTATCGTGGGTCTTCCGGGTGTCGCTTTATGTGTATAAAGCTATACAGACAGAAGATACCGAACAGGGCGGCAACAACTGAAAAAATAACATGAGAAGAAGCAAAGAGGAACACGGCACCAGCCAGAGCAACGACGCCGAACACAACAAAGCTGGCGTCTGGTCTTTCCTGCAAAACTGCCGTGGTCTTTGGCGGCTTCTCTTTTGGCTGCGCAGCTGCTTTCTGAACTTTAGCAGGAGCAGGAGAGGAAGCAGAGGAACTGGCGGCGGCAGCAGTGGAAGAAACACGGCTGCTGACTGCCTTTTTCTTTTTGCTTTTCAAATTCTCGGTCTTAACGTAAGAAACACCAGTGCCGGGAACCCCTATGCTGGTTGTGACCCCGCCGCTGCTGTTTATACTTTTACGATACCCCTTGACGCCTGCACTTATACCAACGCTTTTCTTGCTGATGTTAAGACGGACGCCGGGGGCAATTTTCACGCTTTTTCTGAAACGTAAACCCATATAAAACCACCTTTCTTGCGAATATCCACAAAAACATAGAAATTATAATAGTGAGTGCGCCCAGCCTTGCCACGCTGGAAAGGTGGTCACACATGATAAAAAAATATATACACTGGTATGATTGCAGAGTGTACGCAATCTATTACAGCAGCATAAACACTATTTATTATAATTTAGATTTCAATGGAGCAACGCAACTTATAATTTGTAAATAGCGGGGGACGCTGGGTGCGTTATCACCCGGCGTCTGTCCCGGAAACACTGCCAGTGTCAACGGGCGGGCACTGGGCTTCTAAATCTTCTGGATTGTCTGGAACTAACAATGCAGGGTCCGCAGTAACAGCAGCAACAAGCCTGCGTTTGAAAAATTCCACGGCAGTTCTTCTAATTTCTGGGTCAAGTTCAAAGTACGTCTTTATGATTTCCAATTCAAGACCCGTGGCACCTTTAGACTTCACGAAGTCGTCAAGGCTGAATGTGTCCGGCTGTATATACATTTCACCAGAACCAGTGCGCAACCATTCTTCATTCACATTATAAAGAAGACAGATTGCCTTGATTGTCTGGTCAGTGACGGTTGAGCCGTCCCGTTCCATGTAGCTGACGCCAGTTTGCTTCATTCCCAGACTTACTGCAAATTCAGTCTGGCTGATGTGCAAAACATCTTTTCTAAAATGCTTCACACGTTCATTGATAGTCATTTGACTTCACCGCCTTTCTTTTATGTTTAAAGAATAGCAGTAACCGCTAAAAAAGTCAATATTAAAAACGGAAAAAGGGTTGACAAATAGCAGTAACCGCTATAATATATAGTTAAACAAGCAGTAACCGCTACAACAGAAGCGTTTACCGCTTGCGAAACCACACAGCATGAAAGGAGGAACAGACCATGACAGAAGTTAAAAACATGGAAACCATGATTGCAACTGAAAACCAGCAGGAAGCAACAGAGGTCATGGCTTTTCTGGGGGAACTTGAACCGCAGGAAAAGAAAGACTTTCTGGTGTTCATGCAGGGCATAAGATTTGCAAAGGGCATGGCACAGAAAATTGCGCCGCAGTCCGTATAAAGGAGGGCGCAGGAATGGAAGTACAAGGAACATTCAATGCCCAGCGCTTTTTTGAAACGCTGGCGCTGATTATATCCCAGCGGGAGGGCGTGAAAGTCACCGTGACAGTGACACAGCCAGAGCCGGAGAAGAAAGAAAAGCAGTCAGCGTGAGCGCCGGGCAGCAGCAGAAACAAAGGTTTTTCAAAAGTCAATAGCAGTGAATAGCAGCAAGGCTGTTCAAATAAAAATCATACCAGATACAAGGAGGAAAGCCACAAAATGAAAGAATTTGTGAAGAAAAAAGCAGTCATTGTCATGGACAGTGCAGGACTGCCAAACTACATGACCATGTTTTATATGGAGCCGGGGACCTATGAGCCGGAGGACGTGCCGGAACTGTTCAAAATCAGAAACAAGATTGTTCCTGCGGTTCTGGTGTCGCAGTTCACCAACACCATGATTAAGGGCGTCCCGGCGTCCTTACCTTACCAGCAGCCAAAACACACTATCAGTTATGATGAAGCGGCGGCAGCCTGCGGAAGAAAAGGCAAGGGCTGGCACCTTATGACAAATACAGAGTTTGTCTATCTACTGCATGAAGCAGAGGAACTGGGGCACACAATCGGCGGTAATACAAACTACGGCAGCAACTCGAAGAATGAGCAGGAAAGCGGCGTGAGATACGACAGCGCCGGACGCACGCTGACCGGGTGCGACCCCCTCACATGGTCCCATGACGGAACAGCAGACGGCGTGTTTGGTCTTTGCGGTAATTTCTGGGAATGGGTCACGGGCTTGCGTCTGCACAAAGGCGTTGTGGAATACACGCCGAACAACGACGCAGCAGTTGAGGGCTACACAGAGAAGCCAGACTGGACCGTTGCAGAGGTGAACGGCAGACCGTTGAAGCTGTACGGCAACAGTGCTGGTGATGTGGTAATGTCCGTTGCGGAAGAAATCGAAGAAAACTGGGAGGGCTGCCACATGGCAGACTTGCAGCTGGAAGAACTGGACGAAGTGCCGGAAATTGCGTACAAGCTGGGAATTGTACCGCATGACTGGAAGCATGAAACAGCTGGACTTTGGGCAGACAGCGAACTTGAAGAAAGCGTGCCTCGCCGGGGTTCGGGTTTCAACTACACTTCCAGCGGTGGCGCTGGTGCGCTGCACTTGTGCAGCGCCCGTTCTCTCGTCAGCAGCGATGTTTCGTTCCGTTCCGCTTTGTTCTTGGAAGACTGGGAACTGGTAACTGAATTACTGAAAGCGGGTGCGACAGCGCACGCATAAAGAACAGATGTTCTGACATTTGACCCATGAAAAAGGGCAAGCAAAAAGCCTTTGAAGATGTGCCGGAAACACAAAATCAAAGGCTTTTCAAAAGTCAATATGTAATAATTCAATACACGTTTATTATACCATATTGGCGGCTACAAGTCAAACATTTTAGAGGGCGAAAGCCTTTGAAAATAGCGGGTTTCAAACCTGTTAAACGGGCTTGTATGGGGTATTAACATTCCTACGAAATATATAAATATATATACGCTGTATGGATAATGAACAGGAGGGATAAGAGGGAGAAGAAGAACCCCACCCCACTTCTGGTATACCCTTATACGCTTAAAACGGTATAGGACAGAAAAGGAAGTGCAGTGGTGTTCATAAGGGAGAAGAAGATAGACTGCGCAGAGTATAGAGAAGTGGATATAATACCACGAACAGAAGCAGCAGAGCAGGCAAGCAGAGGAAAGAGGGGTAAGAAAAGAAAGGTTAATGCCCCAAAGCAAAAGGACTTGAACGACAAGAACGCTAAACGCTATCTGGTACAGTTGGGAAATGGCAACTTCCACATAGGGGACCTGCATACAAGTTGCACATATAGCGCAGAGAACCTGCCGGGAACGGTAGAGGAAGCAGAAAACATTGTGACAAACTACCTGCGGAGAATAGCATACCGCAGAAAGAAGCTGGGGTTAGAACCCCTTAAATACATACTGGTAACAGAATACAAGTACAGCAAGGATGGTCAGTGTCTTAAAAGAATACATCACCATATCATTATGAACGGTGGTTTAGACCGTGACGACGTGGAATTGATGTGGACGAAAGACCGTATCAACTGGAAGAAGACAGACGACCCAGAGTATAGAGCCAGTATAAAGCAGCTGGGCTGGGTTAATGCAGACCGCCTGCAAATGAATGAGAACGGCATAGAGGGACTTTGCAAGTATATTGTGAAAGACCCGCAGGGAAAGAAACGCTATTCAAGCAGCAGGAACCTTGACCGCCCGGAAACAACCAGAGAGGACGGAGGGGAAAAGCAGCAGCGTGACCAGAACCACTGGAAGTATAGCCGAAATCTGACAGCACCGGAAGAAAAGTGCAATGATTTTAAATACAGCAAACGCAAAGTGGAACAGCTGGCAAAGTCACCAGACGGCGGGCTGGAAGAGTTCAAGAAGATATACAGCAATTACAATATCGTATCTTGCGAACCTGTCTACTATGAGCAGACCGGGTGGCATATTTACTTGAAGATGTGGAAAAAGGAAAAGCCAAAGGGCAGAACAGGAGGAAAGAAGCGTGAGAGGAAGAACACCGCAGATAAGCCGCATATTAAGGCGAAAGAGGATAAAAAGGGCAATTAAGGCATACGGCAATTACATTGCAGCAGGACTGCTGGCAGTGGTTGTGATTGTGTTTACAGTAGGGGCAGCAGTCAAGCCAGCTGCAAACAGTCTGCCGGAAGATACCAAAGAGCCGGAACCGACACAGCCGACCACGGAAGCAGTGCAGCAGGAACCGTACCCGTTCAACCTTATGTCCCTTGACTGGTCTGGTGAGGAATTAGAGGGTTGGACACGCTATGAAGTGCCGGAGGACTACGCAGACAACGGCGGGTATTTGCCAGAATGTATGCAGCAGTACACATACATAATTTGCAAGCAATATGGCGTTGAATATACGCTGGTGCTGGCAATTATAGAGATAGAAAGCGGGTACAGATGGGACGCAAGCTGCAAAGAGGGTTCAACCGGATATATGCAGGTATTACCGAAGTGGCACGAAGAGCGTATGCACAGACTGAATGTGGACAATGTGGAAAACCCATATTTCAACGTGCTTGACGGTGTAGATTATCTGGCAGAATTGCAAGAGAGGTTCGGCACAGAAGCAGAAGTGCTGACAGCCTACAACTACGGCGTGACGGGTGCATATCAGCACGTATGGAACAAAGGACTGACAGACACAGAGTATTCAAGAGAAGTGCAGCAGGCGAAAGAAAGAATTGAAAGAAGAATGAGGGGCGAATGGTAATGGAAAATGAAATCAGACTGGGTGACATTCTGGACAAGCTGACGCCCAGTGACAGACTGGTGATATACAACGCAGCCAGACAGGTTGTTTACCGTGGATTTGCCGCAAATGCAATGCACAGCGGATTAAATGAGCAGCGACGCATAAAGAAAATGGGGCTGGGCATGGAAACATACAGAGCCACAGAAAAGATATGGGACTGGGAAAAGACAGATAAGCTGCCGGAGCAGATACCAGTTGAGCAGTTCAGCAAATACCGAGTGGAAGACTCCCGGTAAAACTCCAATGCGGTGGAAAGAGATAAGGGAATTGCATGAGA